>ERZ772886.97-NODE-97-length-74172-cov-13.338465_pt1 | contig 74172 bp, 71 predicted proteins | sample MGYA00512128_ERZ772886 | MGnify/ENA primary metagenome ERZ772886 (study PRJEB29015, sample SAMEA2737698) | human gut metagenome | biome: human gut; feature: human-associated habitat; material: faeces | place: China | collected 2012 ... | reverse complement strand
GCTCCTCCTGCGCCTGCACGCGGTACCAGTTTTCAAAGCCGTCGAGACCGGCGGCCGCATAGTAGTTGGCAAAGTCCAGATAGAGATAGGCCGAGTAAAACTCCTTATTGATCTGCTCGTTGATGAGCTGGGCAACCGTTGCGTTCATGGGATGACCTCCTGATAGAAAATAAGAATGATTCTTGATTTCTATCATACAGGATTTTTTCGCCTTGTCAAGCCCCGAGGGAAACTTTTTCTGGCGCACGGGCGCGTTTCCTGTTAAGATGGGCGGGAGAGAAGCAAAAACGGGAACGGAGGAACCCACATGGACTACAACGAAGTTTTACAGCGGGCGCGGGCGCGCATGGCCCCGCGCTGCAAGGTCTGCCCGGAGTGCAACGGCCTCGGCTGCGGCAACACGATGCCCGGCCCTGGCTCGAAAGCGCCCGGCAACGGCGCGAACGACAACTGGCGCGCGTGGCGGCGCTGGTGCCTGAACATGGACACCATCGCTCCGAACACGCCGGTGGACACGTCGCTGGAGCTGCTCGGCCGGACATTTTCCCTGCCCGTGATCGCGGCGCCCATCGGCTCGCTGCGCGCGCAGTTCAATCCAGAGGACGACATCCGCGACTACAACGCCTGCTGCATCGCCGCGGCGGCGCAGACCGGCATCGCCGCGAGCTTTGGCGACGGGCTGGACGCGCGCGTGTTCCCGCACGGGTGCGCGCTCTCGCAGCAGTACGGCGGCATCGGCCTGCCGGTCATCAATCCGCTGTCGATGGACACCATCCGGGCAAACCTCAATCTCGCCAACGCGGCGCAGCCCTTTGCCGTGAGCGTGGTTATCGACTCGGCCGGTCTGCCGCACCTGAAGGCGGCCAGCCCCGACGCCGGCAGCAAGACGGTCGCGGAGCTGCGCGAACTGTGCGGCTATGCGCAGATGCCCATGATCCTCAAGGGTATCATGACGGTGCGCGGCGCGGAGAAGGCTGTGGAGGCCGGCGCGGCGGCCATCGTCGTCTCGAACCACGGTGGGCGCGTGCTGCCCGGCAGTGCCGCGACGGCGGACGTCCTGCCCGAGATCGCGGACGCGGTGGGGGATCGCGTGAAGATCCTCGTCGACGGCGGCATCCGCTCGGGCACGGACATTTTCCGCGCGCTCGCGCTCGGCGCGGACGCGGTGATGATCTGCCGGCCGTTCCTCATCAGCTACTACGGCGGAGGCACGGAGGGCATCGTCACCTACGTGGAGAAGCTGCGCGCGGAGCTGACGGATGCGATGTATATGTGCGGCGCGCGCTGCCTCAGCGACATCACGCGCGACATGGTGCGCGAGGTGCGGTAACGAGCACGGCAAAAAGCAAACAGCTGCGAAGCCTCGGCTTCGCAGCTGTTTTTGCGCTCACAGGTGCTGGTTGCGCGGGATGCGGTCATAGTGCCGCAGCAAAATCGGCTCGAAGGCCGACAGCAGCTTCATGTCGAGATTGAAAAAGTAGATCGTGAACGTCACGGCGAATGCACCCGCGCTCACGCCGAGCAGCCGCCACGCGAATTTCGGTATTTGCATCGTTCCCCTTCCTTTCTCACCACGCGTTTTCGTCCGGCAGGACCTCGATCGACGGGTCGAGCGGCTCCTCACGCATGACGGTGCGCATATAGGCGTTGAGCTGGTCACGGATGGCCTGGCGCGTGTAGACGCGCGGGTCGCACAGGTCGTGGCAGACCCAGACGAGGTGGATGCCGCGCGCGCGGGCCTGCTCCTCGAACTGGCCGTGCATGCCGGTGAGCGCCTTGCAGGACATATGTTCCCACATGATGACCATGTCGGCGTGCATCGTCTCGCAAAATTCCCACAGCTCGTCGACGAGCACCCTGTAGCCGCCGTGCGTGCGGTTGCGCATGATCATGTTTTCATTCAGCCACGCCATGTCGTAGAACGCCTGCTCGCGGTTTTCGGGCGTGTCGGTGTCGGCGATCATGCGCGTGTTGACCAGCGAGAGCATATCCGTCAGCGGCACGATGCCCCAGCAGTGCACCATCCAGTTGAGCATGTCGATGCAGTACTGCGGCTGCACGCCCCAGACGATGGCGCGGTGGCGGTATTCTTTGGCCATCATGCGGCGCGCGCGGCTGCCGCGCTCGGCATAACGCATGATCTTGCGGTCGATGGGCGGGAATTTTTCCGACCGGCCGCAGTTGCCCATGTAGTTCGTGTCGTTATAGAGCGAGAACGGCGCGCCGACAAACTGCGGGAACGGCGTGCTGTTCATCTCCAGCCAGGCGAGGCGGTTGCGCGTGGCGTCGTTGACGCGCCTGGCGCATGCAAAGTAGTGCGACCAGTCCCAGTGCTGGCCCGTGTGCTCCTCGACAAAGGCGATGGCGTTTTTGATGTCCTGCGCGGCGTAGGCCTGCACGTCGTCCTCCTGGTGGCGCATGGGCGCGACGAGCTGGAACGTCGGGATGCCGTACTCGCGCTCGAGCCGCTTGGCGATAAGGCCGTTGCCCATGAGCGAGCCGTCGCACGTCGTATTGCACTGCACGGCGCAGACGCCGAGCACGGCAAAGTCGTCGTCGATGGAGCAGCCGGCCTCGGCCTCCGGCATGGGGCATACGTCGCCCGCGATGCCGAACTGCTGCGCCACGTCCAGGTAGTGCGTGGAGGAGTTTTGCGTGAGCAGGTTTGCCACGAACATCGTCGGCACCTCACGCAGGATGGCCTTCACGTTCGGGAAGCCCATCATGAATGCGGTCATCTCGTTTTCATCCGTCAGCACGCAGCGGTTGGAAAACTCCACGTCGTTGCCGGTGCGGCGGTCGCCGCGGAAGATATCGTCCATGGTGGAGGCCACGTCGTAGACCACGAAGTCCATGGCCGTGTGCACGATGCGCAGCGCCTCGTCGCGCAGGCCCATCGTGAACTTGTCGACCATGTGCGGCACGGCGAGGTAGTTGGCCATCCAGCGGTAGCGGAACATGGCCTTGATATTGCGCGGCTTGACGATGAATTTCGCAAGGATGGAGAGAATGTACAGCCAGCGGCCGTAATCATAGAGCGTGTCCTTCACGCCGCGCCATTCGCGCCGCCGGCGGACTTTGCCGCCGTCAAAGAGCACGCCGAGCTGCCGGTCGCCGGTGCGCTGTCTGCCCTGGATCGTCGCCATTACCGGACACCTCCCTGTATTTTTTTGATCTCCATGCTCTCGATAAAGGCCTGCACGCGCGTGCGCATCTGGCCGATCGAGGAGCGGATGTTGTACGGACGGTCCACAGACAGCACCGGGAAGCCGAAGTCTTCGCGCAGCATCACCGAGCCGAGCGTGCGCTCATATGCCCACGGATCGCAGAACTTGATCTGCTCATAGAGGATGCCGTCGGCGTGGTATTCTCTGGCGATGTCGGCCACGTACTGCTTGCGGCCGTAGACCTTTTCCGTGTTCATCGTGCGCGGGCACTGGCCGCGGTAAACATACTGGCGGCAGATCTGCGTGAGCGCGTCCTCCTCGTCCGTGAGCACGATCGGGTCGCGTCCCGGCAGCGAGCCGAAGCAGAACCGGTCGGCGCAGACATAGGCGCCGGTGTCCTCGATGAGCCGGATGAATTCGCTGTCGTCCACCTCGGAGCCGACGAGCGCGATGCGCGCGCGGTATGCCCGCTCCTCCGGCTCGCGGCTGCGTACTTCCTCGAGCGTCTCTTCCAGTTTGTCGATCAGCAGGTACTTCGGCGCGACATAGGTCGCGAGCGTCAGCACGTGGAATTCGTAACCCGTGATGCGCGGCCGGACCTCCTTGCGGAAGTCGCCGAGCGCGCGGATGAGCGCGCACACGCGGTTGTGCTCGGCCACCGCCCTGCGGATGGCGGCGTCGGACACGTCCGTGCCGAAGGCGTCGTGCAGGGGCTTGAGGATGTGGTTTTTGCACTGGAGCACGAGCAGGTCCACGCCGTTGTCGTCGGCCTTGAGCGGGATCTCCATGTACTCGTAGAAGAAATGGTCCTTGCCGGCGCCCATGGTCTTGAGCAGTTCCATGTTTTCCACGCAGCGGTTGATCATCGTGCAGCCGTCGGGCGCGATGACGCAGTCGGCAAAGTTGAAGCCGCCCTCGACCGCGCGCTCGAGCAGGGAGCGGCTGGTCTCGCACAGGAGGCTCGTCATGTAATAGGTCGCAATGTCCATCGACCCGGTGTTCGGGGCGTGCAGGCGCACGCCGAAGGTGTTGTCCAGATTCATCAAGGGCTCGGGTGTGTTCTCGCAGACAAAGGCGACGCATTTTTTGCCTTCCGCCTGGGCTTGGACAACAAGTGCGTTGTTGGCCTCCTGCAGGAGGTCCTCGAAGTAGGTCAGGTGCTTCAGGTCTCTCATTGCTGCATTCCCCCATTCTGGTTACACGTTATTCTGTTTTCGTCCGTTCCATGCCGATCGCTATGTTATAATTTTAACCCCAATATGTGCCATACGTCAATCCGGTGATGATTTTTCATCACTTTGCGGTGGAAATGTCAAGGATCGTTGTGCAGAATATACAATATTTTGGAGTGGCTTCCAATATACGTGTTGAGAATTCGCTCTCCGGTCCGGATGGCGGCCGGGAGCATATGCGGCTTCCGGGCAGCAAAAAGCCCCGGGAGGGAACGCATCGCGTTCCCTCCCGGGGGCTTTGATCGAAATGGAATGCTCAGAACGCCACGTTCATGAACAGCGCCACGCAGCACAGGATCACGGCCAGCGGCACGTAGACATAGCGGCCGACGCCGTACCAGAACGCGCCGTGGTGGCGGCGGCTGCCGGTGTTGACGGCGGCGAGCAGGTCGTCCTTCTTCATGATGTAGAACCACGACACGGCGCCGAGCGTCGCGCCTATGGGGATGATGTAGATCGACACGAGGTCCATCCACGGGCCCCATTTGGAGATGGGCTCCATGAGCAGGCCGAATCCGAGGCACAGCACGCACAGGATGCCGAGCACGGCCGCGCGGCTGAGCTTCGGGAACTTGTGCAGGAGCGATTCGGCGACGGCCTCGAACATGTTCTGCAGCGAGCTGACGCCGGCAAAGATCATGGCGACGTACAAAATGACGGCGAAGAGCCGGCCGAGCGGGATGTCCTGCAGGATGGTCGGCAGCGTCACGAACAGCAGGCTCGGGCCCGCGCCGACGTCCAGCCCGTAGGAAAAGCAGGCGGGGATGATGACGAGCGCGGCGACGACGGCGGCGATGGTGTCAAAAATGGCCGTGTGCTGCGCCACGCCCACGACGTCCTCGTCCTTGGACAGATACGCGCCGTAGACGATCATGCCGCTGCCGGTGACGGACAGGGAGAAAAACGCCTGCCCCATGGCCCAGATCCAGATCATCGGGTCTTTGAGGGCCTCCCAGCGCGGGGTGAACATGAACTTGTAGCCCTCGGCCGAGCCGGGCAGCAGCGCCACGCGCACGGCCAGCACGACAAAGATGAGGAAAAACAGCGGCATCATGACCTTGTTGGTCTTTTCGATGCTGTGTGCGCCGAGAAAGAGCGTCAGCAGTGTGCCGGCCACGACGATGACGTGGTAGGGGATGACGGAGTACGGCTGCGTGGAAAACGACGCGAACCACACGGCGGCGTCGCCCGTCATGAGCGTGCCGAGCAGGGAGTCGACCAGCGCCTTGAGAATGTACGTCACGATGACGGCGTAGCCGATAGCGATGCACAGCGACCCGGCCAGCGGCAGCCAGCCGAGCAGGCCGCCGACCTTTCCGGCGGTCTTGCCGCGCGTGGCCCATGCGTTTTCATAGGCGCCGAGCGTGCCGGTGCCGGCGCGGCGGCCCATGGCGAACTCCGTCGGCAGGCCGACGGTGCTGAAGATGACCACAAACAGCAGGTAGATCAGCAGGAAGGCCCCGCCGCCGTTGCTGCCCATCTTGTTCGGAAAGCCCCAGACGTTGGCCATGCCGACGGCCGAGCCGACGGACGCCAGGATAAAGCCCCAGCGGCTGGCAAAGCTTTTCGTGTTTTTCGTTTTCATACGCGCTCCCATCCAGACGTGAAAAACATCTGTGCGGCGCGCACCGCGCAGATGTCGGGTCTGATTCTTGTTTTTGCCGTGCTTTGCCCGTGCACAGCGGCTTCATTTTAAAGTATTGCAGCAGGAAAGTCAAGAAAATTGCCGGATTCCTTCAAAAATCCGGCAGGGTTTCTTGTGGATTTGACGAACGCGGCAGAAAAAAGCAGCGTCTCACGGGAAATGCCGTGAGGCGCTGCAACGATTCCAGTGATCGGCTCAGAACTGGATCTCCTTGCCGGCCTTGCGCCACTGCTTGAACTCCGCGACGGCGGTGAACAGCGCATCGGACGAGGAGTTGATGGCGGTCTCGACGGAGTCCTGAATGACGCCGATGATGAAGCCGACGCCGACGACCTGCATGGCGATGTCATTGGAGATGCCGAACAGGGAGCAGGCCATGGGGATGAGCAGCAGCGAGCCGCCCGCAACGCCGGACGCACCGCACGCGCCGAGCGCTGCCATGACGGACAGGATGATCGCAACGGGCAGCTGCACGGTGATGCCGAGCGTGTGCACTGCGGCGAGCGTCATGACGGTGATGGTGACGGCCGCGCCCGCCATGTTGATGGTCGCGCCGAGGGGGATGGACACGGAGTAGAACTCCTTGTCCAGGCCGAGGCTCTCGCACAGGGACATATTCACGGGGATGTTCGCGGCGGACGAGCGGGTGAAGAACGCGGTCACGCCGCTTTCCTTCAGGCACTTGAACACCAGCGGATAGGGGTTCTTGCGGATGACGATGAACGTCATGATGGGGTTAACGACGAGGGCGGCAAAGAGCATGCAGCCGACGAGGATGAGCAGGAGCTTGCCGTACTCGGTGAAGATGGCAAGACCGCTGGTGGAAACGGCGGAGAACACGAGACCCAGGATGCCGAACGGGGCGAGGTTGATGACGAAGCGCACCGCCTTGGTGACGGCCTCGGAGGCATCGGCGAGGAACTTCTTGGTCGTGTCGGACGCGCCCTTGAACGCGAAGCCGAGCACGATAGCCCAGAACAGAACGCCGAGATAGTTGGCCGAGACGATTGAGCCGATGGGGTTGGAGACAATGTTGTTGAGCAGGCCGGTGAAGATAGCGGCGAAGCTCTCGGGCGCGCTGTCGGAGACGGCCTCAGTCAGCGTGATGGTAACGGGGAACAGATAGCTCGCGATGACGGCGATGACAGCCGCCAGGAACGTGGAGACAAGGTAGAGCACGATGACGGTGCCGAACTGCTTGCCCAGCTTCTCCTTGGACTGGGCAAGGGCGCTGATGATGAGGACAAAGACCAGCAGCGGGGCGATGGCCTTCAGGGCACCGACAAACAGGGTGCCAAGGATGCCGATGCCGGGCGCGGTCACGGCGGCGTTGGGAATCAGCAGGGCGAGCGCCGCGCCGATGACCATGCCGATCACGATGCGCAGCACAAGGCTGACGCTGTTGTACGCTTTGACAAGTTTCATTCTTTTTTCTTCCTTTTTTCTGTTTGTTTTGCGTGAAAAGGCGCAAGAGACAGTGTAACAAGATGTGAACACAATGTCAACAGGGAAGCCGACCGGAATGCTGCTCTGTATCCGTGTTTTGCGGGAGAATGCGCAGACGCAAAAGTCGGGGCGGTCATTGACCGCCCCGACTTGTTGTTGCTTTGGGGGTGCCCCCCCCGATGCGCGCGTCAGATCTGCTCCTCGACGTCCTTGTCGTCGTGGTATGCGATGAGCGCGTTGTAGATCTTTTCGATGAGCTTCATGTCCGCGTTGGTCATGTATGCCAGAAACAGCAGACCAAAGAGTGCGGCGAGCACGATGAGCACGATCCAATACCAGGCCATATTCGTTCCTCCTTACCAGCTGAGTGTGTCTTCGTAATCCAACAGAGTGGGGTCAAGCGGCTTCTCGTTGAGCACCGTGACCATATACTGGCTGAATGCCTCGCGCATCTCGCGGCGCGAGACCGTGCGCGGATCCATGACGTCGTGCGGGATCCAGATGAGGTGGATGCCGCGCTCGCGCGCCTGATCCTCAAACAGGCCGTGCAGACCGCCGACGTTCTTGCACGATACGTGGTCGTACATGATGACGATGTTCGTGTGGAACTTCTCGCACATCTTCCAGCACTCGTCGAGCAGGTTGACATAGCCGCCGTTGGTGTGCGAGCGCATCATCATCTTCTCATAGCAGCGCACGAGATCGGCCAGCGCCTGCTCCTTGTCGCCGATGGTGATGGGCTGGTAGCTGAGCATGGCCTCCATGTCGTTGACGCAGGTGACACCCCAGCAGTGCTGCGTCCAGTAGGTAAAGTTGGTGTAATAGTGCGCGGGGCATGCCCAGACGAGGCAGCGGTATTTCGGCTGGGGCGCGTTGGCCGCCTTGTCCTGCTCGTAGCCCTTGAGCATCATCTTCGTGACGCGGCGGTCCGTCTTGAGCATGAACTTGTCCATGCAGGCTGCCGCCATGAACTCATATTCGCGCTGCAGTGCCAGCGCCGCACCGCAGACCTGTGGGTGCTCGGTGCAGTTGACGTCCCACTTCTCGATCATACAGCGCGAGCTCTCGTTGTACATTTCGGCGTTTTTCCAGAAGGCGTCCCAGTCCCATTTGACGCCGAACTGCTGCTCGAGAAATTCGATGCCCTTTTTCAGGTTCTTGACCGCATAGGTCTGCACTTCCGGTTCGTTGACACGCTGCGGCGGCGTGATCTGGAACGAGGGAAGCTCCTTGAAGTGCCGCGTGAGGATGTTTGTCTGCGAGATCGCGCCGTCGCACGGCATCGTGCCGGTGAAGTAGCACTTGCCGACGCGCGGATAGTCGTCCACCACGGCGCAGCCGCTCTCGGCGGCGGGTTCGGGGCAAACGTCCGCCGGCAGACCGAGGTGCTCCATGGCGTCGATGTAGAACATGCTGGCGTTCTGGTCGACCTCCGACGGCAGACCGATGGCGAACATGGCGATGTCGATCCACTTCACGGTGGGGAACCCCATCATGATCAGGTGCGGGGTCATCTCATCGAACATGACGGTGTTCTCGCGCAGCTTCGCCGCGTGCTTGTTGTTGGGGCGCAGGTTCTTGTCGCGTAGGATGATGTCACGCACGCCGAGGACGGAGTTATGCAGCACGGAGAAAAACTGGTTGTGTGCATAGCGCAGCTCCTTGCCGCGCAGCCCCATGGTGTGGCGGTCGACCATGTGCGCTGCGGTGAGATAGGACACCATCCAGCGGTAGCGCAGCATGGCCTTGACCATCAGGATCGGGTGGCAGCCAAGCTTTGCGGCCATGAAGCCGTAGAGATACAGCCAGCGGAAGAAATCATAAAAGGTGTCTCGGAAGCCGCGCCATTCGCGGGCGCGGAAGGCGCGGTGCTCGGCGGAATAGAAGCGGCCGAGGCCCTTGCCGGTTTTGGGGTTGTAGGCCATGTCAGTTGTCCTCCTTTTGCGCTGAGCGCAGCTGCTTCATTTCCAGACTCTCCACAAAGGCCTGCACACGCGTGCGCAGCTGGCCGCTCTGCCCCGCGATGTAGGGGCGGTCGATGGAGAGGATGTGGATGCCGTAATCACGCGGCATGACCTGGTTTGCGATCACGCGCTCATACGACCAGTAGGTGCAGAACTTCATCTGCTCGTAGATCGCGCCGTCGGCCTTGAAGTCGTGCACAAGCTGGGCGACGTGGTCGTTGCGGTACTGGACGCGGTGCAGCGCGCTCTGGCGCGGGCACTCGGTGTGCTGCAGATACCAGCGGCACACCTGCGTGAGCGCATCCTCGCCGTCTGTGAGCACGATCTCCTGACGGCCGGGGAAGCTGCCGTAGCAGTAGCGGTCGGCGACCACCAGCGCGCCGCAGCTCTCGATGAGCCGGATCAGGTCCGGGTCGTCGATCTCGGAGCCGACGACGGCGACGCGCACACGGTAGTTTTTCTGCGCATCGACCTCGCGCGTCTTTACCTCGGCGAGCGTCTCGCGCAGCAGCGGCAGGATCAGCCGCTTCGGGCAGACGTAGCTCACGAGCACGAGCACGGCGTATTCATAGCCCGTGATGGGCGGGTTGTCCAGCTTGCGCGTCTCGCCGATCTCGGTGAGGATGCGGCAGACCTCGTTGTGCTCGCTGACCGCGGCGCGGATGGCGGCGTCCGAGGTATCGACGCCGTAGTTTTCGCGCATGGGCTTGAGGATCTTGCGCGAGACCTGCTCGCAGATGTGCTCGACGCAGTCCTCGTCGTCGGAATACGGGATGTCGAGGTTGCAGTAGAAGAATTTGTCCTTGTCCGCACCCTGCGCGTGCATGATCTCCATGTTCTCGATGGCGCGGTTGTTGGCCTCGCACACGTCGACGCCCGCCATGGCGTGCAGGAAGCCGTAGTTGCCCTCGAGCGCGCGCTCGAGGATCGCGCGGGAAAACTCGCAGCTGTTGTTGGCCATGTAGTAGGTGGCCAGCTCCATGGACGTGGTGTGCGGCGCGCGCAGACGCACCGAGAAGCAACTGCCCAGATTCAGCAGTACCTCTGGTGCGTGAAAGCAGGTATAGCCGATCGCCAGATCTCCTTCTGCCTCGGCCTGGCGGACAAGTTCGTTGTGCGCGTCGTCCAGCAGGCGCTCAAAGTACATCAAATGCTTCAGTTCCTTCATTGCGGCCCTTCTTTCTTTGGATTTCTGTCTTCCTTCTCCGCTTATGTCAGCATCGCTGACATAAGCGGGTATACACAAATCCCGATCGCTCGGGATCTGCTGTGTATGTGGTTATTTGCCGCTGAGTGCGCGCACGAACATCTGGCTCAGGTGGCGCATCCGGCTGTCGTAATCAAGCGCGCTCGCGCTCGGCGAGCCGCCGATAGACAAGCGCTGCATGATGCCGAGGATCGCATCGTAGGAGTTGTAGTAGATCTCCCGCACGTCGACCTCCGGGCTGATCGAGCCGTCGGCAAGTCCCTTGCGGATCGCCTTGGCCATCGGGCCGCCGGAGGTCTCAAACGGCTCGGGCGGCTGGTTTTTGATCTCGTGGAGTCTGCCCGCGGCATGCAGCGTCAACTCCGCGTCGAGCGTGAAGCGCATGCCGTTCGGGTCGAGGCGGTAGAGCTGGGAATAGCAGACGAGGACGTTTTCCGCGTCCTGCAGGCCGGTCGTGCTGCCGTCGGCCACGGTGTGGGACATCCGGTCGATGCGCTCGAGGATGCGCTTCCAGTAGAGCAGGGACGCGGCCAGGACCAGATCGGCCTTGGTCTCAAAGTAGCGAAAGGCCGACCGCTCGGTGAGCCCGGAGCGTAGCGCGATATCTGCGACCTTGGTCTTTTCGATCCCGTTGGCCAGAAAACAGTCCAGCGCGACCTCCGTGACCAGCCGGATATTCTTTTCTCTCTGCTCCTCGTGCGGCAAGTGCGTTCGCCTCCTCTGCTCCTGTCAGTTACACTGACAGGAGCAGTGTACCGCGAAAAGCAGGGAATGTCAAGCCCTTAACAGAACGCACAGAAAATAAAAAATTACCGTTGTTGATATGGTATCAACAACGGTAATGAATTTGGTGCGAGTGGTGATACAGCATTTTTCAAAAAACACAGTAATATCAATGGTTTTAGGACACCCGAACAGCGAAATTACTTGTATTCCGCCCTCTTGAAACCGTCAATTTCAGCAGCTATTGCTCGGTTCATCTTCCGGTAAGGAGACGACATCCTTGCAATAATCAGTACATAGCGCGTCTGTTACCCAAAGTGGCGCTTGGGTCGGCAGGCGCGCTATTTTTATGCCCAGATGCGGGCGAAGGAGGTGTTATTGTGAAAGCATATGGGAAGTCGTGGGGCTACAACGTATATGACTGCCGGTACTGCCTGTACCGGAAAGGGAAGCTCAAGGGCTGCGTCTACCCGGACGGCTGCTGCTGTCCCGTCCCGCAAAAGCCCGCAAGACGGAACGGCATAGAACAAGTTTACGAAGCAGATGCGGACAACGCCGCTCCCGTTTCGGAGTGCGAGGGCTGTCCCTACGGAAGGGCTGCCCCCTGCATCGGATGGTGTACCAAAGAGGTCATGCGCGCCGCAGGGCTTCCAAAGGAGCGTGACAGAAGCCATGTATGACTATTTTTACGGCGCGGAAGCGGAACAGTTCTCCTTCTATCGTATCCCCAAGGTGCTGTTCACGGAGGAGCAGTTCAGAAGCGTTTCCGCAGAAGCCAAGGTGCTCTACGGTCTGCTCCTTGACCGCATGAGCCTGAGCTGCAAGAACGGCTGGCTGGATCAGGCGGGGCGTGTGTATATCATCTTCACCATCGAGGAGGTCATGACCGCCCTGGGCTGCGCCGACCAGAAGGCCGGAAAGCTGCTGCATGAGCTGGAGAGCAAATGCCGCCTCATCGAGCGCAAGCGGCAGGGGCTGGGCAAGCCCAACCTCATCTACGTCAAAAACTTTGTGGAGAAGGATGTGGATAACCATGTGGATAACGCATCAGGCAGTACCACACCCTCCCCGGAATCACGATTCCGGAACCGTGAAAATCACGATTCAGGAGCAGTGAAAATCACGGATCAGGAATCGTTAAAATCACGATCTAATAATACTGAGAATAATGATACTGATTTTAGTGATACTGATTCCTTTCCCTTCACTTCGTTCAGGAGGGATCACGGGCGGGAAGCGAAAGGAAACGAAGCGGCTCTGAGAGAGCGCTACAGAGAGCTCATCGCTGAGAACATCGCCTATGACGCACTCCTGACAGACTATCCATACGAGCAGGACACGCTGGAAGAAATCCTGGAGCTGCTGGTGGATGTGGTCTGTACGACAAAAAGCTCCGTCCGCATTTCCGGCGACGATAAGCCCGCCGAGGTGGTAAGGAGCCGGTTTTTGAAGCTGAACAGCGAGCACATCCGCTTTGTGGTGGGCGGGCTGAAGGAAAACACCACCCGCATCCGCAATATGCGCCAGTATCTTTTAGCCACGCTGTATAACGCCCCTCTGACCATCGGGAACTACTACCGAAGCCTTGTAAGTCACGATATGTCGGAGGGCTTCATCTGAGCCGCAGGCCGCCGCCTGCGGCTTTGGCATTTTCAGGAGGTGATGAGACCGTGCCGAAACAGAAACCCAACGAACAGGTACAGCAGATACCGCTGTCAGAGATTCGTCCCTTCAAGAACCACCCCTTCAAGGTGACGGATGATGAGCTCATGCAGCAGACCATCGACAGCATCATGCAGGTGGGCGTCCTCAACCCCGCCATCATCCGCCCCGCACCGGAGGGCGGATATGAAATGGTAGCCGGACACCGGCGGCTCCATGCCGCAGACCTTGCGGGGCTGAAAACCATACCGGCCATCGTCCGCAATCTTGACGACGACGAGGCGGTGATCCTCATGGTGGACAGCAATTTGCAGCGGGAAACCATCAGCCCCATGGAACGGGCGCAGGCGTACAAAATGAAGCTGGAAGCGTTGAAGCATCAGGGAAAACGGGTGGATTTGGAGGGAAAATCAACTTCTGTTCAAGTTGGACAGAAGTTGCCGGGAAAGACCTCACGCGAACTTGTAGCTGAAAACAGCCCCGACAGCGCAGCACAGATTCGCCGCTATATCCGTCTCACCGAGCTTTTGCCGGAGGTGCAGAAAAAGGTGGACAGCAAGGAGATCGCGTTCAGCCCCGCCGTGGAGCTGTCGTATCTCACCCATGATGAGCAAAAGCAGTTTCTGGACGCAATGGACTATTCCCAGAACACGCCATCCCTTTCCCAGGCGCAGCGGCTTAAGAAGCTCAGCCGGGAGGGAAAGTGTACGCAGGAGGCCATGCGCTCCATCATGTCCGAGGAAAAGAAGGAGGAACAGGAGCGTATTACGCTGAGCAGCGATACCCTCCGCAAATATTTCCCCCGAAGCTACACGCCCCTGCAAATGCAGCAGACAATCATCAAGCTGCTGGAGCAGTGGCAGAAAAAACAGCAGCGCCGGAACGAGCGCTGAGAAAGGCAGGTTTATCCATGAACGTAACCATCAACATCTACGGCGACGTACACATCCATTGCGACTGCTGCAACGAGTGCGGCGTGTATGACGACGACCTTGAGAAAAGTCCAGAAGCCCCATATGAAGATGCACCCGATACGGAGGATGACAGCGAAGAAATCGAGCTGTCCATTGCGGAAGCGGAAGCTGTGGTCAAGGCAGTGGCGGAGCTGCTCTTTCCCTTTCTTCCGGCTGAAATTGACGAGGGAGGCGGCGCGCATGAAGGAATTTGACGTGACCATCACCGAAACGCTGAAGCTCACCGTGTCCGTGGAGGCTTCTTCCAAAGAGGAAGCCCAACAGATGGTAAGCGACCAGTGGCACGCCGGGGATCATATTCTGGATGCGGACAATTTCGTGGAGGTGGAGTTTGAGAGCAATGACGGCAAGGAAATCTCCGCCGAAAGAGCGCAGAACGACACCCTCGAGGTGCTCATGGTGGAGCCGGGACAGTACCCGCGCGTGGAGCGCATCGGCTCAGACCTCGCTTCCTTGCAGAAGGCGGTGGACGGCTATATCGAAGCGATTTACCCATATGACGACCCCGTGGCGCTGATCTGCGGGGAGGAAGCCAAGCTGGAGGGCAAGCCCCTGAACCGCGCCCTGCGGGACGGGGACGGCGATATCTACGATATTGTGGCCGGTAAATTCTTCATCTGCGGTCTGGGGGATGAGAACTTTGCGTCTCTCCCAAAGGAGCTGCAACAGAAATACGAGGAAAAGTTCCGTCAGCCGGAAGCCTTTTTGAAGATGGGCAGCAAGATTATGGCGATTCCCACCGAGCCCGCCAAGGCTGCGGGCAAGGGCAAGGCCGCTCCGGCGACAGAGCGATGATACCATCACTCCCAATGCGAACGGAAGGAGGGAAAACTCATGCAGGAAGAAATTGAAAACAGAACTGTCACTCTAATCATCTCCGCTGTCAAGCTGACCGCACGGGAGCTGAAGGCCGGGATGGATAAATATCTTTCCGAAAAGAAGAGCAAAGCCATGGAAAAGGCGCGTGCCGCGCCTGAAAAGCCCACCGGCAAGCAGACGGTGAGGCAGCTCATAGGGCAGAATCAGGGTGTATCCAACATTGAGATCACCAACAGCAATATCAAAGGCTTTGAGCGCATAGCCCGGAAATACGGCGTGGATTTTGCCGTTAAGAAAGACCGCAGCGTTTCACCGCCGAAATACTTTGTGTTCTTTAAGGCGAGGGACGCGGATGCACTGACGGCGGCGTTCAAGGAATACACGGCATATGAGCTTAAACGCGCCGCCAAAGCGCAGAACCGTCCCTCCGTGCTGGCGCATCTGCAAGCACTCAAGGCGAAGGTTCAGGCTATTACGCCGGGTAAATCTCGAAACCAGAACAGGGGCATCACGATATGAAGAAACCTCTGAATATCAAGAAGTTCCTGCTTCCCAATATCCCGTATGTCTTTATCGCCCTCTTTGCCACCAAGCTGGGGCAGGCGTGGCGGCTTGCCCCCGGTATGGATTTCTCGGGAAAGGCGCTGCACCTCATGAAGGGATTCGCCACTGCTTTTTCCTCATTAGTACCCAGCTTCCACCCCATCGACCTGTGCGTGGGCGTTGCGGCCGCCCTGCTCATTCGTCTTATCGTGTACGTCAAGGGCAAGAACGCCAAGAAATTCCGCAAAAATCTGGAATACGGCTCTGCCCGTTGGGGCAAGCCCGAGGATATCGCCCCTTACGTCGATCCGAAGTTTGAGAACAACGTCATTCTCACCCAGACCGAGCGGCTCATGATGTCCAACCGTCCCAAAGACCCCAAGACGGCGCGGAACAAAAACGTGCTGGTGGTGGGCGGCTCAGGCAGCGGTAAGACGCGGTTTTTCATTAAGCCAAATCTCATGCAATTACACAGTTCATACGTTGTCACCGATCCGAAGGGCAGCATCGCCGTGGAGTGCGGAAAGCTCATGCTCCGCAATGGCTATAAGGTGAAGATATTCAATTCCATCAACTTCAAGAAGTCCCACCACTACAACCCCTTTGCGTATATCCACAGTGAGAAGGATATTTTGAAGCTGGTCACGACCCTCATCGCCAACACCAAGGGGGACGGGAAATCCGGGGACGACTTCTGGCAGAAGGCCGAGACGCTGCTCTACACGGCGCTCATCGGCTATATCCACTACGAAGCCCCCGAGGAGGAACAGAACTTCGCCACGCTCATCGAGTTCATCAACGCCATGGAGGTGCGCGAGGACGATGAGACCTTTGAGAACAACGTGGATCTGGCCTTCAAGGAGCTGGCAAGCCGTGAGCCGAATCACTTCGCCGTGCGGCAATATAAAAAATACAAATTAGCGGCGGGCAAAACAGCTAAGTCGATCAATATTTCCTGCGGCGCGCGCCTTGCGCCCTTCGATATCCAGGAGCTGCGGGAGATCACCATGTACGACGAGCTGGAGCTGGACACCCTTGGCGACCGGAAAACGGCGCTGTTTCTCATCATGAGCGACACCGACAGCACCTTCAATTTCCTCATTTCCATGATTTACAGCCAGTTATTCAACCTTCTGTGCGAAAAGGCCGATGACGTGTACGGCGGCAGGCTCCCCGTCCATGTGCGCTGCCTCATCGACGAGTGCGCCAACATCGGGCAGATACCGAACCTGGAAAAGCTCATGGCCACCATCCGCAGCCGCGAGATTTCCGCCTGTCTGGTGCTGCAAGCCCAAAGTCAGCTAAAGGCTTTGTACAAGGACAACGCCGACACCATCATCGGCAACTGCGACAGCTCCATCTTTTTAGGCGGCAAGGAGCCCGGTACGCTGAAGGAGCTGAATCAGGCGCTGGGGAAAGAGACCATCGACACCTTCAACACCGGCGAGAGCCGTGGACGGGAGGTGTCCCACAGCCTGAACTATCAGAAGCTGGGCAAAGACCTTGCCACGATAGACGAGCTGGCGGTGCTGGACGGCGGCAAGTGCATCTTGCAGCTTCGGGGCGTGCGCCCCTTCCTCTCGGATAAGTACGATATCACCAAGCACCCCAATTATAAGTATCTGTCGGACGCGAACCCAAGGAACGCCTTTGATATCGAAAAGTACCTCTCCACAAGGCTGGTGCCGAAAGCGGATGAGGTCTATGAGGTGTTCGACGCGGGCCGCGTCTGAGCGCACAAGCCCGCCGCCCTCATGCGGCGGCTTTTCATATAGATACAGATGAGAAAAGACGCCTCCTCGCTTGCAGGGTCGGAACGAATCCACGAACTAAAATTTGAAAGGAGAAGCCGGAATCGGGGCTGCATCGCAGCTTTCGCTCCGGCTCCTGCTGTATCCGCGAGATTTCAACACAATCAACACCCAATGATTCCGGCAACACAAATATGGAATTTTTCAACTCTGCTGTCGGCGTTCTCCAGACCCTCGTCATCGCCCTCGGTGCCGGCCTCGGCATTTGGGGAGCCATCAACCTCTTGGAAGGCTACGGAAACGACAACCCCGGCGCAAAAAGTCAGGGCATGAAACAGCTCATGGCCGGTGGCGGCGTGGCGCTCATCGGCGTCATTCTCGTACCCCTGCTCTCTGGCCTGTTCGGTTAATCGCCCGCACGAATCCTTCGCGGCGTCCGCCCCTCGGGGCGGGCGCTGCGGGAAAGGAGGGTAAAGCCCATTGGATTTGATATGGCAGAAATTCACCGAATGGCTGAAGGAGCTGCTGGTCAGCGGCATCATGGACAACGTGAACGGACTGTTTGACAACGTGAACAGCCGCGTGGCGGGCATCGCCGGACAGGTGGGCGCTACGCCCCAGGGCTGGAACAGCGGCGTCTACGGCATGATCCGAACGCTGTCGGACAATGTGATTTTGCCCATCGCGGGCGTGATCCTGGCCTTTGTCATGACGCTGGAGCTGATTCAGCTCATTACGGAAAAGAACAATATGCACGACGTGGACACCTGGATGTTCTTCAAGTGGATATTCAAGACCGCCTGTGCCGTGCTCATCGTCACCAACACATGGAACATCGTCATGGGCGTGTTCGAAGCGGCTCAGAGCGTTGTCAACAGCGCGTCGGGCATCATCATATCGGACACGTCCCTGACGTTCAATGAGCATATCGCGGGATTTGAAGCTGCGCTTGCGGAAATGGAGGTCTGGTCGCTGCTGGGGCTGTGGCTGGAGTCCGTGGTCGTGCATCTTTCCATGTGGGCGCTGACCATCTGCATTTTCATCATCTGCTACGGCAGAATGATCGAGATCTACTGCGTGACCTCCATCGCGCCCATCCCCATGGCGACCATGGCCAACCGGGAATGGGGGCAGATGGGCCAGAATTACCTCAGAAGCCTGCTGGCGCTGGGCTTTCAGGGCTTCCTCATCATCGTCTGCGTGGCGATTTACGCGGTGCTGATCCAGAATATCGTGGTGGAGAGCAGCGTCTCGGCGGCCATATGGACGTGCATGGGGTACACGGTGCTGCTGTGCTTCACGCTGTTTAAGACAAGCTCCCTTGCCAGGAGCCTGTTCCATGCCCACTGACGGAGGTGATGAGATTTGGCATACGTTCCCGTACCCAAGGACTTGAACGCGGTGAAAACCAAGGTCATGTTCAATTTAACAAAACGGCAGATTCTGTGCTTCGGCGGCGGCGCGCTCATCGGCGTACCGCTTTTCTTTCTGCTCAAGGGGCATATCGGCAGCAGTGCGGCGGCTCTTTGCATGATGCTGGTCATGCTGCCCTTCTTCCTGCTGGCCATGTACGAAAAGAACGGTCAGCCGCCGGAGAAGCTCATCCGCAACATCGTGCAGGTGTGCTTCCTGCGCCCCAAACAGCGCCCGTACAGGACGAACAATTTCTACGACCTGCTGAACCGGCAGGATATTTTGGATAAGGAGGTCTACGCGATTGTCCACAAACAAAACCCCCGCAAGAAAGCTCACACGAGCCGAGCGAAAGCAGATCGACGCGGCGATTGCAAGAGCCAAGCGTCAGGATAAGCGAAAGAAGTCCGCCCAGGACAGCATCCCCTTTCAGCGGATGTACCCCGACGGCGTGTGCCGCGTGACGGACAATTACTACACGAAAACCGTGCAGTTTCAGGATATCAACTACCAGCTCAACCAGAACGAGGACAAGACCGCCATTTTCGACGGCTGGTGCGACTTCCTCAACTATTTTGATTCCTCCATCCGCTTCCAGCTTTCCTTCATCAACCTCTCCGCCACGCGGGACACCTACGCCCGGCGCATCGCCATCCCCTTGCAGGGCGACTGCTTCGACAAGCTCCGCACCGAGTACACCGGGATGCTGCAAAGTCAGCTTGCACGGGGCAACAACGGTCTCATCAAGACCAAGTACCTGACCTTCGGCGTGGAGGCGGACAGCCTGAAGGCCGCAAAGCCCCGATTGGAGCGCATCGAGACGGATATCCTCAACAACTTCCGCCGTCTGGGCGTAATGGCGGAGAGCCTGAACGGGATGGAGCGCCTGCGCCTGCTGCACGGGATGCTCCACATGGACGAGCCGCAGCCCTTCCGCTTTTCGTGGGACTGGCTGGCTCCCTCCGGGCTGTCGGTGAAGGACTTCATCGCGCCCAGCGCCTTTGAGTTCAAGACCGGCAGCAGCTTCGGCGTGGGCAGCAAGACCGGCTGCGTATCCTTCTTGCAGATTTTAGCGCCGGAGCTCAACGACCGGATGCTGGCGGACTTTCTGGATATGGAAAGCTCCCTCATCGTCAGTATGCACGTCCGGTCCGTGGATCAGGTGAAGGCCATCAAGACCATCAAGCGCAAGATCACCGACTTGCAGAAGATGACCATTGAGGAGCAGAAAAAGGCGGTGCGCTCCGGCTACGATATGGATATTATCCCCTCCGACCTTGCCACCTACGGCACGGAGGCGAAAAAGCTCTTGCAGGAGCTGCAAAGCCGCAACGAGCGTATGTTCCTTTTGACCTTCCTTGTGGTGAACGTGGCGGACAACAGGCAGCGCCTCGGCAACAACGTCTTTCAGGCGGGCTCCATCGCCCAGAAGTACAACTGCCAACTCACGCGGCTGGACTTCCAGCAGGAGGAGGGCTTCATGAGCAGCCTCCCCTTGGGGCTGAACCAGATCGAGATCCAGCGGGGGCTGACCACCTCCAGCGTGGCGATCTTCGTGCCGTTTACCACCCAGGAGCTGTTTCAGGACGGCAAGGAAGCCCTCTACTGCGGGCTGAACGCCCTTTCCAACAACCTCATCATGGTAGACCGCAAGCTGCTGAAAAACCCCAACGGACTCATCCTTGGTACTCCCGGCAGCGGCAAGTCCTTCTCCGCCAAGCGTGAGATCGCCAACGTGTTCCTCGTCACAAACGACGATATCATCATCTGCGACCCGGAGGCGGAGTACGGCCCGCTGGTGGAACACCTGCACGGGCAGGTGGTGAAGATCTCGCCCACCTCCACCGACTACCTGAACCCCATGGATTTGAACCTGAATTACAGCGACGACGAAAACCCGCTGAGCCTGAAATCCGACTTCATCCTGTCCCTGTGCGAGCTGATCGTTGGCGGCAAGGACGGCCTCATGCCGGTGGAAAAGACCATCATCGACCGCTGTGTGCGCTCTGTTTACCGGGAATACCTGAGCGACCCCCGCCCGGAAAAGATGCCGATTTTAGAGGACTTGTACAACGAGCTTCGCAGGCAGGACGAAAAGGAAGCGCAGTATATCGCCACGGCGCTGGAAATCTACGTCACCGGCTCCCTCAACGTGTTCAACCACCGCAGCAACGTGAATATCGAAAACCGTGTGGTCAGCTTCGATATCAAGGAGCTGGGCAAGCAGCTCAAAAAGATCGGGATGCTGGTGGTGCAGGACGCGGTGTGGAACCGCGTCACGATCAACCGTGAGCAGCGCAAGTCCACCCGCTACTATATCGACGAAATGCACCTTCTTTTGAAGGAGGAGCAGACCGCCGCGTATACGGTGGAGATATGGAAGCGATTCCGCAAATGGGGCGGCGTTCCCACGGGCATCACCCAGAACGTCAAAGACCTGCTTTCCAGCCGTGAGGTGGAGAACATCTTTGAAAACTCCGACTATGTGTATATGCTCAACCAGGCTTCCGGCGACCGGCAGATTCTGGCGAAGCAGCTCAACATCTCGCCCCATCAGCTCTCGTATGTGACCCAATCCGCCGAGGGCGAGGGGCTTTTGTTCTACGGCAGCGTGATCCTGCCCTTCGTAGACCGCTTCCCCAAGGATACGGAGCTGTACAAAATCATCACGACAAAATTGTCCGACCTCTCCGAACAAACCGGGGAGGAAGCGAAGGACGCAATTACAGTGTAAGGAAGGAGAAAAGACTATGGATAACCACCTTATGATTTTTGAAAGCGCAGATTTTGGTCGGGTGCGTTCCGTGCTGAAAGACGGAGCTCCTTGGTTTGTTGCGGTTGATGTGTGCAAAGCTCTCGGATTGAACCAGGTTACGCGCGCAATGTCCAGATTGGACTCGGACGAAGGTGGGTTACTTGAAGTACCCCACCCCCAGAACGCTGATAAGACGATTGAAATAAATGCCGTAAGTGAAGCCGGACTCTATCATTTGATCCTTTGTTCCAAAAAGCCGGAAGCGAGAGCCTTCAAGCGCTGGATTACCCATGAGGTCATTCCCTCCATCCGCAAGCACGGCGCGTATATGACGGACAGCCTGTTGGATGCGCTGGAGGCGCACCCCGAGGCCGTGCCGGAGTACCTGAACCGCCTGCGCAGCGAAAACGCCCGAAACCGGGAGCTGAACCGCCGTCTCCGGCTTGCCCTCCCCAAGGCGGAGTATTACGACGCTTTTGTTGGCCCTGCGGACTGCACCAACATCCGTACCACCGCCAAGGAACTGGGCGTTCCCGAAAAGCAGTTTACCCGGTATCTGGAGGAAAAGAAGTATCTGTTCCGGGACAAGAACCGCAAGCTCTTTCCCCGTGCGGTCAAAAAGAGCGCCGGTCTGTTTTTGGTGAGGGACTTCTACACCGAGCGCGGCAAGCTGGGACACTATACCCTCATCACCCCGGCAGGCAAGCGGCATTTTCTGGAGAGAACGGATGAAATTCTGTTTGAATAACGCTTTTAACCCATCAGCAGTCCCATCAGGAGGTGATGAATATGGCAAAACGCTCGCCAAGGCTGATTTTCACCGAGGAAGAACGCGCCCTGCCGGAGCTGGAACGAGCTGTCCGCAAGGCGGACAGGGCGGCGGTTAAGCTGGAAAAGGCCGAAGCGAAAATTCCCAAGAAAACCGTTAAGGTCAAAAAGCGCGTTGTGGACAGTGAGAGCGGCAAGGTCACGACGCGCCTTTTCTTTGAGGAGGCGGACAAAAAGCGTCCGCCCTCCAAGCTGGCGCACGCCGCAAGGAAAGCGCCGCTGGATACCGTCCGCAGCGCAGTCCACCGCAAGCTCCGGGAGGAGGGCGACGACAACCCCGGCACGGAGGCGGCGAACACCCTGACCGAGACGGCGGAGCGCACCTGGCGCATTGCGGAATCGGCGCACCGCTCCCATGCGGAAAAGCCCTACCGCAGGGCGGACAAGGCGGAAGCCGCCGCAGACAAAGCCAATCTCAAGGCGCTGAACAAACAGTACGAGCAGGAATACGGCAGGGCTTCCAACCCCTATTCCCGCTGGCAGCAGAAGCAGGCCATTAAAAAGGAATACGCCGCCGCAAAAGCGGGGAACGGCGCGAGGAATACCGTCAAAGCGTCCGAGACCACCGCGAAGGCGGCAAAGCGCGCCGCCGAGGGAAGCAAAAAGGCCGGCAGCTTTTTTGTCCGGCACAAGAAGGGCTTCCTCATCGCGGGCGGCGTCGCCGCCGCGATACTGCTGCTCATGACCTGCATTTCCTCCTGCTCCACGCTGTTTCAGGGCGGGGTGTCCGGCATTGCGGCCTCCACCTATCCGCTGGAGGATGCGGATATGCTGGCGGCGGAAGCTGCCTACTGCGCCATGGAGGACGAGCTGCGGGAATACCTGAGCAGCTACGAAAGCACCCACGATTACGACGAGTACCACTTCGACCTGGACGAGATTGAGCACGACCCCTATGTGCTCATTTCCATGATTACCGCCCTCAAGGGCGGAGAATGGACGATTGACGAAATAGGCGGGATTCTGGAGACGCTGCTTGAAAAGCAGTATATCTTAACGGAAACCGTCGCCACGGAAACCAGATACCGCACCGAAACGCATATCGGCTATTACACCGACGAAAACGGCAATCTGCAAAGCTACGAGTACGAGGCGGAGGTTCCCTACACCTGGTATATCTGCCATGTGGAGCTGGAAAACTTCAACCTCTCCCATGTGCCGGTGCATATCATGTCCCACGATCAGCTCTCCATGTACGCCGTGTATATGAGCGTGCTGGGCAACCGCCCCGACCTGTTCCCCGGCTCCCCGTATGTGAACCGGTACTACCACACCCAGTATGAGAAGTACGAGATACCCCCGGAGGCACTGGCGGATGAACAGTTCGCCGCCATCATCAAGGAAGCGGAAAAGTATCTGGGCTACCCCTACGTCTGGGGCGGCAGCTCGCCCGCCACCTCCTTCGACTGCTCCGGCTTCGTTTCGTATGTCTACAACAACTGCGGCCTGCACTGGAGCTTCGGCAGGCTGGGCGCGGAGGGGCTGCGGGGCATGTGCGCCTATGTCTCCCCGGAGAGCGCCCGTCCCGGCGATCTGATCTTTTTTGAAAAGACCTACGACACCGCAGGCGCGTCCCATGTGGGCATCTATGTGGGCAATAACAGGATGCTCCACTGCGGCGACCCCATTCACTACGCTTCCATCGACACGAGCTACTGGCGAAGCCATTTTCTCCAGTTTGGCAGATTACCTTAACAACAACCATATCAACGCAAAAAGGAGGATGTTATGAACCCGCGACTTGAAAAGCTGCGTCAGGAGCGCGAGAAGCTGGCGGAAAAGCTCACATCGCTGACCGCACGGCTCAAAGCCCTGGACGAGCAGATTCTGAAGCTGGAAAACACGGATATTGTGGGCATCGTCCGCGAGAACGGGCTGACCATCGAGCAGCTCGCGGCGCTGATGGAGATGCTGGAAAAGCGTCCCACGGCGGCGCTGCCCGACGAATACAGAAAAACGGAGGAATTTGTGGATGAAGAATAAATGGAGATTTTTTGCCGTGACGCTGGCCGTCGTGCTCTGCATGACGGTCTTTTCCGTTACGGCCTATGCAGGCGGCGGCGATATGGTCGATTCGACAATGGGCGACCCGACCATGGAAACTCCAACTGCAACTACACAGCCGGAGAATACGAATACCGGTGAGCAGACCCCAAACGGGCAGACTCTGACCGTTAACGTGACTGAGAACGCAGACGGAAGCCATACCGTGACCATCGGGGATCGGAGCTGGACGCTTCCCGCCAAACGGGAGCAGGCCGGAAAGGTGGTCAACGTCCGCACCTATTTGAATCTGCGCACCGGCCCCGGCACGGACTACACTGTGATTGGGCATCTGCTCAACGGCGCGGAGGTGAAAGTGCTGGAGGAAAGCAACGGCTGGTACAAGGTGGTCGTGCCGGAGCAGACAGGCTATGTATACGGCAAATACCTTGAGGTCATGAACGCACCGGCAGAAAACAGCGGGAACACTGCGGATACGGCGGGGCTGCTGGAAATTCTGCTGAAATACTGCACTGTTTTCAGAAGTTCTTCATCAGCGCCACTGACCCCGGAGGGCAACCTGACGCTCATGGACGATATCGGCTCCGCTTTCGGCGCAGGCAAGCAGTTCATCACCGTGACGACCAAGGGTGGCAATACCTTTTATCTCATCATCGACCGGGATGATAAGGGCAATGAGAACGTCCATTTCCTGAATCTTGTGGACGAGGCCGACCTGCTGGCGCTGACCAAGGACGGCGAGAGCATCGTCCCCGCCTGCACCTGCACGGACAAATGCGCCGTTGGCAAGATCAACACGGGCTGCAAGGTGTGCAGAACCAATATGAGCGAGTGCGCGGGCAAGGAAGTGACGGAACCCACGCCACAGCCCGCCGAGCCTGCGGAGACCGCGCCCGAAAAGAGCGCCAACGGCGCGGGGCTCATAGTGGTCGTCCTCCTGCTCCTGCTGGGCGGCGGCGGTGCGCTGTACTGGTTCAAGCTCCGCAAGCCCAAGGCCGACACCCGTGGGGCGGACGACCTGGACGATTACGACTACGGCGAGGATGACGAGTATGAGGAATACGAAAACGAGGACGAGCCGGAGGAAACGGAGGACGCGGATGCATGACCCTTTTTACCCAAAACCCGCTGGAGCGGCTGATGATGCAGCGCCCCTATCCGGGAAAAGAGGAAACGCCCCGCCCCATCGCCCCGGAGGGGCATTTCTGCCACGGCTGCGGGCGCTATGGGCTGGTCTGTATCCGGCCCTGCTACCGTGACACCGACCTGCGGGAGAAACTGCGGGCAAAAGCGCCGGAGCGTTAGGACCCCGACCCTTGCCGCATTCTCCCACCGATGCTACAATGTACCCATGAAAGACCAAATGCAGCGGAAAAGGATGTGATACGGATGCTGAGCTTTGAACGGGTGCTGGAGGCATTCAGGGAGCACCTTACAGAAGATACCGGTGTGGAGGTGGTGCCGACCCGGCACGGCTATACCTACCTCACATGGGATGACAGGCGTGAAAATTGGGACACCGCTGAGATTTGCCTCACGCCGGAGGCGCTGCTGGACAGGCTGACCGGCGCGGTGGAAAGCTATGAACAGTGCCGCCTTTTGGATGGAACACGGGACCCAACCGACGCCGAGCGCAAAGCCTTTGCCGAGGCTGCCGAGCGATACCGGAAGCGGTGCCTTGAACGGCCCTGACCCACATACGATTAGAAAAACAGACACGAAAAGCAGTCCTTCGGGGCTGCTTTTTGCTATGCAGAAAAGGAGAAAAATGAATATGACACACCATAAATTAGTGATCGCGGAAAAGCCCTCCGTCGCCCAGTCCATCGCCGCCGTGCTGGGCGCAAAGCAGCGACGCGACGGCTATCTTTCAGGAAACGGCTACCTTGTAAGCTGGTGCTATGGGCATCTGGCGGAGCTGGCTGGCGCGGATGTGTACGATGAAAAGTACGCCAAGTGGCGGTATGACGACCTGCCCATCCTGCCCGCAGGCTGGCGCTATACCCTGAGAGCGGATAAAGCCAAACAGTTCGAGCTGCTGCGGGATCTCATGCGCCGGGAGGATGTATCCGAGGTCATCAACGCTTGCGACGCAGGGCGCGAGGGGGAGCTGATCTTCCGCACCGTCTACTACATGGCGGGCTGCACAAAGACCATGAAGCGGCTTTGGATCTCCTCCATGGAGGACGCCGCCATCAAAAAGGGCTTTGCGGAGCTGCGTCCGGGGCGTGAATATGACGGGCTGTATCAGTCCGCCCTCTGCCGCGCCCGCGCGGACTGGCTGGTGGGCATCAACGCCACGCGCCTGTTTTCCGTCCTTTACCACCGCACCTTGAATGTTGGGCGCGTCATGACGCCCACGCTGGCGCTCATCGTCCAGCGGGAGGCGGAGATCGGGGCATTCCGCCCGGAAGCCTTTTACACGGTAAATCTTCGCTGCGGCGATTTTGCCGCCGTGTCCGAGAAGCTCAAAGAGAAAGTGGAGGCGGACGCCCTCGCCGCCGCCTGCGCCGGTCAGCCGGTCACGGTAAGGACGGTGCAGCGCACGGAAAAAACGGAGAACGCGCCCCGGCTCTACGACCTGACCGCGCTCCAGAGGGAGGCCAACCGCACGTTGGGCTATACCGCCCAGCAGACGCTTGACTACTTGCAGGCGCTCTATGAAAAGAAGCTCTGCACCTATCCCCGCACGGACAGCCGCTTCCTCACTGATGATCTGGAAGCCTCCGTGCCGGAGCTTGCAGCCGTTGCTGCCGCCATCTGCGAAATCACCGCACCGGAGGGCGTGAACGCAAGACAGGTCTGCGACAGCCGCAAGGTCAGCGACCACCACGCCATTCTCCCCACCGCCAGCGCGGGCAAGGCGGATACCTCCGTCCTGCCGCTGGGGGAGCGAGAGCTTTTGCGACTTGTGGCAGGTCAGCTTCTCCGTGCGGTCAGCGACGCTCACCACTATGCAGAAACCGCCGTTACGCTGGAGTGCGGCGGCGCTGAGTTCACCGCTAAAGGCAGAACCGTCCTTGATACCGGCTGGAAGCGGTATCTCGCGCAGGAAAAGCGGGACGCCGCACTGCCGGAGCTGTCGGAGGGACAGGTATTGGAGTGCGCCGAAGCTGCCGTAAAGGAGGGTAAGACCACACCGCCCAAGCATTATACGGAGGATACGCTGCTCTCCGCCATGGAGACTGCCGGAAAGGAAGATATGCCGGAAGAAGCGGAGCGAAAGGGCTTGGGAACGCCCGCCACACGCGCCACTATCATCGAAAAGCTGGTAGCCACGGGCTTTGTGGAGCGCAAAAGGGCAAAGAAGGCCGTCAGCCTTGTGCCTGCCCATACCGGCGTTTCCCTCATCACCGTGCTGCCGGAGCAGCTCCAGTCCCCGCTTCTCACCGCCGAATGGGAATACCGCTTGCAGCAGGTGGAGCGCGGCGAGCTGTCCCCGGACGAGTTCATGACCGGCATTGCGGATATGCTCACGGAGCTGGTAAAAACCTATCAGGTCATCTCCGGCGCGGAGGTGCTGTTCCCCTCCGGCCGGGAGATCGTTGGCAAATGCCCCCGCTGCGGCGGCGAGGTCAGCGAGAGCAAAAAGGGCTTCTTCTGCGAGAAAAACGACTGCCGCTTCGGGCTGTGGCGGGACAACAAGTTCTTTGCCGCCAAGCGCGCCGCTCTGACAAAAAAGGTAGCCGCCGCGCTGCTGGCAGAGGGGCGTGTGAAGCTCACCGGCCTCTACTCCGAAAAGACCGGCGGCACCTATGACGCCACCGCCGTGCTGGAGGATACCGGCGAGAGCGTCCGCTTCCGTTTGGAATTTGACAAGGGGGCGAGGAAATGAAGCTCTCCAAGCTGGAGCAGGAAAGTATCATCCTCTACAACGAGGAAGAATCCACCGCCAGCATCTACACCCACGACCCGAAGCTGAAGCGCAAGCTCAAGCGGCTTGCGGAGAAATACCCGGACAAGGTGTACCCGGATAGGGCCGTCCACGCCGGAGCGGTCAGCTACGCCGTGCCGAAAAGCTGCGTCAGCGTCAGGGAGCCGTTCAGCGACGAGCGGCGCAGGGCCGCCAGCGAACGCGCCAAAAACGCCGGATATACGCCGCCCGCAAGGAGTATATACTCCGAAAACGAATAAGAACCGCGCGCCCGCACAGGAAGCTGTCCCCCTGTGCGGGCGCTGCCATTTTAGGGGTAAACAGCCCATGAAATGAAAGGAAGTGCCTATGACACGAAAATCTCCGTATCCGACAAGAGTGGATTATCCGGCATTGATTGAAAATGCCAAGCCTGCGCTACGCGAGCTGTTGGGCGCGGCCTCGTATGAACGGAGGATCGCCGTTCTCAACGAATGTTCTCTCGATGTGGTCAACACCGTCTGCACGATCATGGTGCTGGGGCGGCACAGCCTCTATCTTCGCCGCAAAAAGCCCTTCAACGCGCCGGACGCGGTTTTTGTCCGGTGGTCGGCGGACCTGTGGACGCTGCGTGAGCAGGACAAGGCAGGCGACATCCGCTATCTCTGCGGAAAAACGGATTTGCAGGAATACCTCACGCGGGGGCTTCAGCTCCTGCGTATCGACCTGACGGAAGGAGGAACCTATGCCAGAGAAACCCGGTAAAAACAGAGAACAGCTCAAGGAGATCACCGACCGCATCGAGGCGGGCATCCGCGACATCTTTGAATCCGGCGATATGGAAAAGTACCGCAATTACCTGCGCACCATGAGCCGGTTTCACAACTATTCCCTCAACAATCAAGCGCTCATCCACTTGCAGCGCCCGGACGCCACACTTGTGGCGGGCTACAACCGCTGGCGGGACAAGTTCTCCCGCCATGTGCTGCGGGGCGAGAAAGGCATCACCATCATCGCGCCCACGCCGTATAAGAAGAAAATCGAGCAGGAAAAGCTCGACCCGGACACAAAGCTGCCCATTCTGGACGCGGACGGCAAAATCGTCACCGAAGAAAAGGAGATCGAAATCCCCATGTTCCGCCCGGTCAAGGTGTTCGACTACGCCCAGACGGACGGAAAGCCACTGCCGGAGCGCGTGGCCAGTCCCGTCGCCAACCTGACTGGCAGCGTGGAGAATTATGAGGCGTTCATGGAGGCGCTGCGCCGGTCCTCGCCCGTGCCGGTGGAGGTAAAGCCGCTGTCTGCGGATATGGACGGCTATTTCAGCCCCAAATCCCAGAGCATCACGCTGCGGGAGGGCATGAGCGAGGTGCAGACGGTATCCGCCGCCGTCCATGAGATCGCCCACGCCAAGCTCCATAATTACGGCTTGCAGCAGGCGGCGGAGCGCAAGGCCAAAAGCCGCAACGCCGAGGAAGTGGAGGCCGAAAGCATCTCCTTCATGGTCTGCGCCTATTTCGGCATTGAAACCGGCGCGAACAGCTTCGGCTATGTGGCAACGTGGTCGAAAAACGCCGAGCTGCCGGAGTTCCGTGCCAGTCTGGACACCATCGGCAAGACCGCAAACGGCATTATCACCGACGTGGAAAAGCACTTCGCGGAGGTTTGCAAGGAGCGCGGCATCAAGCTTCCCAAGGACACGGAATATGAGCTTGTCCCCATCCCGCCATCCCGCGCCGACGCGCTGGCCTTTGCCGCCGACTACGCGGCGTTCCTGCGCCGGGATCTGAACGTTCCCGACAGCTCGGACAGACCCACGGCGGAGGCGGTGGCGGACCGGCTGCTTGCCGGTGAGGACGCAGAGCTGCGGAAGGAGCTGGAGGATTTCGTCAAGCTGGCAGACGAGATCGGCATCGACAACGGCTCCCATGGGCTTCTGGAACGCTTCAACGGTCTGTTCCGTCAGGAATGGCGGGCAAAGGAAGAACCGCAGCCGGAGATTGAAACAGAAACGCCGAATGTTGAGGATGAGCTGCCGCCGCTGCCGGAGCTGGAGCAGGGCTATCCCATGCCGGATACGGGCATCGGCTTTTCGGAAATGTATCAGTACGGCTACACGGACGGCAACGCCATGCTGCCGCTGACCAAGGAGCGCGCCATGGAGCTGTTCATGCAGGACGTTCCCGTGTTCCTGCTCTACGGCGATAACACCGAGGCCATGGCGCTGGACGCCGAGGATATTTCCTCCCACACCGGCGTGTTCGGCGTGGAGCGCGAGGAATGGGACGCGGTGCGCGGCGTTGTGACGCTGAGCGAACAGGCAGACACGGAAAAGCTGTTTCTGGAAAACCCGCAGGACGCTTTCCTCATCTATCAGATCCGGCGCGGCGGCGAGCTGGACGCTTACCGCTTCATGAACTATGACTACTTGCAGAGCAAGGGCGTCACGCCGGAGCGCGGCGGCTACGACGCGATCTACACCGGGGGATTTATGGATTATGGGAATGCCAGAACCAATCTGGATATGATTTATCAGCGGTTCAACGTGGATCACCCTGCGGATTTCAAGGGACACAGCCTGTCGGTCAGCGACATCGTTGCCCTAAAGCAGAACGGCGTAGTATCCTGTCATTACGTTGACAGCATCGGCTTCCGGGAGCTTCCCAATTTCCTCAAGCCGGAGAACTACCTCAAAAACGCGGAGATGCTGCTGGAGGACGACTACGGTATGATAGACGGCATCTTGAACAACGGCCCCAAACAGCCCACCGTGGCCGATCTTGAGGCGCAGGTCAAGGCGGGCTTTTCCATCTCTCTGACGGAGCTGGCTGCGGCCTCCCACCGCGAGCAGAAGAAGCCCTCCGTGCTGGAAAAGCTCAGGGAAAAGACGCCGGAGCAGGCGAAAAACAAGACAGCGCCCAAACGGAGCGCGGAAAGAGAGCTTTGATATGAAAAACAACCCATTTACCCACGAAGAAATCAACCTCATGAGCATCTACAACGCAGACGGCACCCGCGAGGGCCTGATTGCGGCCCTCACAGAAATGCGGGGGTATCTGGACGCGGAGGAGGCCGAGCTGCGGGAGCTGACAGACAGCGCCCTCGCAAAGCTGCGGGGCATTACCGACGCGGAGTGCGCCGCCCTTGACCTGACGCCGGATTTTGACCTCTGAGCAAAGCTGACTGTTTTACGGTCAAGAGCCGGAAAAATCGCAGATTCGCCGCTGGGAGCGCGCCGGATGAGGAATGTATCATCCGGCGCGTTTCCTTTGGGAAAATGAAAACCACGATAAAACCATGAAGGGAGGATTTAGCGTATGCCAAACAAACTGCAAGCCTACGCGGAGCAGGCGGAGCGCACCGCGCGGCAGATCACCGGCAGCCATTTAGCGTGGACGGCGTTCCTGACCACCGCCGCAAGGCTGTATAAATACCCCTACAACGAGCAGCTCATGATCTATATGCAGCGCCCGGAGGCCACCGCCTGCGCGGAGTACGACTTCTGGAACGAGAAAATGGGGCGCTATGTCCGGCGCGGCAGCACGGGTATAGCCCTCATTGACGCTTCCGGCTACAAGCCGCGGCTCAAATACGTCTTTGACGTTTCCGACACCGGCGGCAAGGAAAACGCCCGCCGCGTCAACTTGTGGGAGCTGAAAGACGCACATACCGACAACGTGAGCGCCATGCTGGAGCGTAATTACGGCGTTTCCGGCAGAAACGGCCTTGCGGAGCAGTTCGAGAACGTTGCTTCTCAGCTTGCTGCGGAATACTGGCGCGACCATTCCCGCGACATCCTCGGCATCGTTGCGGATTCCTATCTGGAGGAGTATGATGATTACAACATCGAGGTGGCGTTCAAAAACGCCGCAGCGGTCAGCATCACCTACTCCCTCATGTCCCGCTGCGGGATGCAGCCGGAGGAGCACTTTGAACACGAGGACTTTTTCAGCATCTTTGATTTCAACACCCCGCGCACGGTGGCAGCCCTCGGCACGGCGGTCAGCGAGATCAATGAACAGGTTTTGCGGCAGATCGAAGTCACCATACGAAATTATGAGCGCGAACACAGCGCGGAAAGGACGGCAGAGCATGGAGAACAACCTGACTTACACGAAGAACGGAGATTACCTGATTCCCGACCTGAAGATCGAGGTGCCGGAGCAGCCCCTCGGCAAGTACGGGCGGATGCGCCAGAAGTACCTGAAGGAGCATCGTCCCATTCTCTGGAACCAGATGATCTTGGAGGAGACCCTGTTCCCGCACCTGCTGGAGATCGAGCAGGCGGCGCAGAGCCGTCTGGAGCAGATGATGCCGAAGCTGGCATCGGAGGCCGGAGCGACGGAAGCGCTGAAAGCCAGCGACCCCATGAAATGGGTGGGCCTGATGAACACCTGCAAAGCGCAGGCGGAGGAAGTGATTCTCGCGGAACTGATCTACGCATAACAGAACACCCCGCACGGGGCGGTCAGCTATCCTTTTTCCCCACCGAAGCAGAACAGATTACAGCCATAGAAGAAGCGGAGAGCGCACAGACGCCCTTCGCTTTTTCCGTTTCTCAGGCGCAGCTTGACCATGTGCTGCGGCTGGGCGGCAATTCGGACGATACCCGTATGGTCATTGCCGCCGCGTTCCAGAAGCAGAAGTCTGTGGAGGATGTTGCCGCGCTGCTGCAAAACACCTTCCACGGCGGCAACGGCTTTAAGATGCCGGAGGGCGAGCTTTCCGCGTGGTACGCCGTAGACGGCATCCACATCGCCCCCGGCAGGAGCGCGGAATATGTGCGCAGCGCGCAGGTAATCGCATGGCAGGACGCCGCCGTGCGCATTTCTGAGCTTATGGACAGCGGCGCGTATGCCTCCAATGTGGAGCTTGCCGAAGCAGGGCAGCATGAGCGGATGCAGCTTGCCCAAGCCCTCTGGTATCTGAAACACGATCTCAGCGACGAGGCACGGGAACAGGGCTACCTCTCCTGTATGGATACGCTGCGTGGCGGCGGCTTCCCTGATGAAACGGCGCGGCTGGCAGAGCAACTGACAAACACAGATTTCCGCGATACGCTCTCCGGCGAGTTCGCGCAGTTTTACGCCGCCCATGAGCAGGACAGAAGCCTGCTGCGCTTCCATTACCACAAGCTGGAGAACATCTGGCAGAGCCTGCGGGAGTTGCCTTTGCCCCGCAGGGATTTTTCTTCTGAAATGACCGCCGTGCCGGAGCTGGCACGCTTCATCACGGAGGACGAGATCGACCACGCCCTTGACCGCGGCAGCGGTGTCGAGGGCGGCAAGGGCAGGATCTACGAATACTTCACCGCCGACCATACCGGCAAGGAAAAGGCAGCTTTCCTCAAAGATGAGTATGGCATCGGAGGTCATACCCATGCTGTATCCGGAGCAAGCGGCAGCTATAAAGATCATAGTGCAAAAGGCATTACGCTGAAAAAGGCAGGCTGCGCCAATGTGGAGCTGAGCTGGACGAAGGTGGCAGCAAGGATAGACAGCCTCATTCAAAAGGACCGCTTCCTCTCCCCAAGGGAAAAGGAGCGGTACGCGCAGCTTCAACAGGAAAAGGAAACAGAACGCACGGCGCAAAACGAATACAATTCCATCAAAGAAGCCCACCCGGACGACATCGTGCTGTTTCAGGTGGGCGATTTCTTCGAGATGTACGGCGAGGACGCAAAACAGGCGGCGGAGCTGCTTGACCTCAACCTTACCACAAGAGCGATCCCCGGTGCTGGCCGTGTGGAGATGTGCGGCGTACCGTCGCACAATTTAGAGATGTATGTGGAGAAATTGCGCGATAAGTATGATGTGACGATTGCCGAAGCGCTGGACTTTAGAGCTGAGCGCCACATTTACACGCTGCGCTCTATCGACCATGAGGCCGAAGCCGCTATCAATGCTTATGAAGCAGAGTTCGGCGCGGACGGCACGAGGGTGTTCCGCGACCCCGCCGCAGAGCAAGTTCAGCCCACGGTGCAGGAACGTTTGGAGCATTACAGGCCGGTGGTGATGGCAGCGGTTTCGGAGGATACGGCCTATCGCAACGCCTGCGGGCACTCTGACCGGGAAAATGCGGAGATCGAGTGTAATGCAGCCGTGCGCCGCGCCGTTCTCAATTCAAAAGATATGGAGCTTATCCGGCTATTTTCGGATATGCCGGAGTTCCGCAGCCGCCTGCACCGAGAGACTTTTGAGGGAACCTATGCGCGGCTCCATGATCTGCTGCGTCCGCTCTCGCAGGACGATATAGACGATGCGCTCCGTGCATGGAACGGAAATATCGAGAGCAAACACGCCGTAGTGCGGTATATGCAACAGCACAGACGTGAAAAAGAAACTGCTGCATGGCTTGCTCACGAGTACGGCGGCAAGGAGGGCAACAATCTCTTTATCGTCCGCGCTGGAAGCCCGGAAACCGCCGAACTGACATGGTCGAAGGTGCAGCGGCGTATCGCACAGCTTATCCGCGAGGATAAATTCTTCACAGAGCAAGAAAAGTCTGTGTTGGAGCAGAACCGGAATTACCTGATTTTAGACCGGCTGCGGGCAGACTGCGAATACTTTCTTGGCGCAGGCAATCGCGCAGAAAAGCATCTGTGGGCGGGCAGCGTCTATGCACAGATCGTCAAAATGCGGGAGCTGTATGACGCGCTCCCCCAAAAACCGGAATGGCTGACGAAAGAAATGATTGATGATTATGCCGACCGGATGGCACCGCAGTATCAGGTCGTAGTGTATCATCACTTTGAAAACGGCTTTGATGAGAAGCGGGACTATCAAACGCTGGAAGAAGCAGAAAAAGCCGCACAGGGTTATGTGGGCGGCACGATGGAAAGCGACGGCTTTGCGTATGACGGCGCAGCCATCTACGACCAGCAGGCACGGAAGTATCTGCGTATCTACGGCGATTACCCGGATGAACAGGCGCACGCAGAGGTAGCGGGACGTGAGCCGACCGCAGAAACCATTACCCCCGCAGACCGCTTTCATGTGGTGAGCCTTGACCGGGGCTTTCGTACCCTGTACGCCGTGTGGGACGACGAGGCCCACGGCTACTATGTGGATGCGGACGGCGTAACCGAGGAATTTACAAGCGAGTGGCAGGCGGAGACGTACCGGCTGGAGCTGCAAGGACAGGCGGAGCAGGCGCTTTTAGAGCGTGCAAAGGGGCTGATCTCCGACTTCTGCCGGAGTGAATACGGCTCGGAGGCGGATTTCAGCGACCCCGCGAAGATCGGCGTCGCCTACACCACCGTCACCGACGATGAGATTCCCGTTCAGGTGAATATCGACCTTGTGAATTACCGACTGGAGCGCTATCTGGATGACGAGCATCTGGAAACCCGGCAGTACGCCTCTTTGCAGGAGCTTATTACCAACGAGCTGGAAAACCTCGATTTCAGCGACCTCATTCACGTTTCGGATGAGGATGTGGAGCAATACCGCTGGCATGAACCGGAAGAAACGGCTCCTATCCCGCAACGAGAACCGTTCCCGTATTCCGTAGGCGATACGGTGTATCTGGAAAACGGCAAGCCCTATATTATCGAGAGCGTCGGCGTCTTTGATATTACCCTCAGCGACCCGACGCTTTTCTATCCCATCTCCCGTGCGGAGAGCAGGGAGAGCTTCGCGCGGCTCATGGAGCGGTATCCGCAGCCTGAAAAGACCGCCGCAGAGAATACGGCTGTCCCCGAAAAAGAACCAAAACCCGCTTATACCGAGGAAACCGTGGCGGTGTATCCCGCTGACAAAAACAACCTCCCCTATGATGTGGAGATTCGCACCCTGCGCTTTGACGAGCCGGAGATTGACCCGCCCTCTGCGGAACCCGCCAAGCCTGAATCTCCCGCCATGAGCGAGGAAGAAAGACTGATTTTGGAGCATGAAGGGCGCGCGGCACTTTCGGAAATGGGCGAATTTGTGCCTGATTTTGATGATGCCATCTCTCAGGCCGAGATCGACGAGCCTCCCACACACCGTCATGCGGTATCCATTTCCATTGACGGCGAGTGGCAGGGCTTTCCCAGTGCCGACGCTGCGGAGCAGGCCGCTTATGCGGACTTCAAGGCAGCAAGCCACCGCAACGCGCAGAATTTCCACATCACCGATGATGCCCTCGGTGTCGGCGGCGCAAAGGCGAAGTTCCGGGCGAATATGGCGGCAATCAATCTTCTGAAGGAGTTGGAGCTTGAGGGCGCACAGGCCACGCCCGAACAGCAGGAAATTCTCTCCCGCTATGTGGGCTGGGGCGGGCTTGCGGACGCTTTTGATGAAAGCAAGGATAACTGGAAAGACGAATTTGCGGAGCTGTACGCCGCGCTATCCCCGGAGGAATATACCGCCGCCCGTGCCTCCACCCTCAACGCCCATTACACCAGCCCCACCGTCATCCGCGCCATTTACGACGCAGTAGAGAATATGGGCTTCCAGACCGGCAACATTCTGGAGCCCAGCATGGGCGTGGGCAACTTCTTCGGTATGCTGCCGGAGAGCATGAAAAACAGCAGGCTCTACGGCGTGGAGCTGGACAGCATTACCGGCAGGATCGCAAAGCAGCTCTATCCCAAGGCAGACATTACCGTGGCGGGCTTTGAAACCACCGACCGGAAGGACTTCTTCGACCTCGCCGTGGGCAACGTACCCTTTGGACAGTATCAGGTCAGCGACCGGGCTTTTGACAAGCTCGGTTTTTCCATCCACAACTACTTTTTTGCAAAAGCGCTGGAACAGGTGCGTCCGGGCGGCGTGGTGGCCTTCGTCACCTCCCGCTACACCATGGACGCCAAGGACAGCGCCGCAAGGAAGTATATCGCCCAGCGCGCGGACTTCCTCGGAGCAATCCGCCTGCCCAATAACGCCTTCAAAGCCAACGCCGGCACGGAGGTCGTTTCGGATATTATCTTTCTTCAAAAGCGGGACAGACCCATTGAGATCGAACCCGATTGGGTACACCTGGGAGTGAATGCGGACGGCTTTGCCATCAACCGGTATTTCATCGACAACCCCGAAATGGTATTAGGCAGACAGACCTCGGAGAGTACGCAGTACGGCAGGCAGGACTTTACCGTTGCGCCCGCCGAAGGCGCAGACCTTGCGGAGCAGCTCAGCGGCGCAATTCGGAATATCCGTGGAACCTATGCGGAAGCGGAGCTGCCCGATCTGGGCGAGGATGAGACCATCGTGGAGACCATCCCGGCAGACCCGAATGTGCGGAACTTCTCCTACACCGTGGTGGACGGGGAGCTGTACTACCGGCAGAACAGCATCATGACCAAGCCCGACTTCAACGCCACCGCAAAGGAGCGTGCCAAGGGTATGGTGGAGCTGCGGGACTGCGTGCAGAAGCTCATCTCTCAGCAGATGGACGGCTTTATTTCGGATGATACCATCCGGCAGACGCAGGCGGAGCTGAATACCCTCTACGACGGCTTCACCGCAAAGTATGGGCTTATTAACTCCCGCGCCAACGCCCTGGCCTTTGCCGAGGACAGCTCCTACTATCTGCTCTGCTCTCTGGAGGAGTTGGACGAGGACAAAAACCTCAAGCGCAAGGCAGATATGTTCACCAAGCGAACCATACGGGCGCACGAGGCCGTGACCAGCGTGGACACCGCTTCGGAGGCGCTGGCGCTGTCCATCTCCGAAAAAGCCTGCGTGGATATGGAGTATATGTCTAAGCTCACCGGCAGAAGCCAAGACGAACTGATCAACGAGCTGAACGGCGTTATCTTCCTCGACCCTGTGCGCGGGGAGTGGCAGACAGCGGACGAATATCTCTCCGGCAACGTCCGGCAGAAGCTGCGGGAGGCGGAGCAGGCGGCGCAGGACAGCCCCGGCTATCTGCCCAACGTGGAAGCGCTGCGACAGGCGCAGCCCAGGGATCTGGACGCAAGCGAAATCGAGGTGCGGCTGGGCGCAACGTGGATCGACCCCTCGTATATCCGGGAGTTCATGTGGGAGACCTTCGAGACCCCCTTCTACCAGCAGCGCATGATCGACGTGACCTATTCCGCCTTCACCGCCGAGTGGAACATCAGGAACAAGAACGCGGTCAGTTACAGCAATATTGCCGCATATATGACCTACGGCACGGAGCGCGCAAACGCCTATAAGATTCTTGAAGACACCCTGAATCTGCGCGACGTGCGCATCTACGATACCAAGCACGATGCGGACGGCAGGGAGCGGCGCGTACTCAACTCCAAGGAAACCACCCTCGCCCAGCAGAAGCAGCAGGCTATCCGGGACGCTTTCCGGGACTGGATATGGCGCGACCCCGACAGGCGGCATACTCTGGTCGCAAGGTACAACGAGCTGTTCAATTCCACCAGACCCCGCGAATACGACGGCAGCCACATCACCTTTGCGGGCATGAACCCGGAGATCCGGCTGCGGGAGCACCAGCTCAACGCGGTCGCCCATGTGCTCTACGGCGGCAACACCCTCCTTGCCCACGAGGTGGGCGCGGGCAAGACCTTCGAGATGGTAGCCGCTGCCATGGAATCCAAACGGCTGGGGCTGTGCCACAAGTCCCTGTTTGTCGTTCCCAACCACCTGACCGAGCAGTGGTCGGGCGAGTTTCTGCGGTTGTATCCCTCCGCCAATATCCTCGTGGCTACGAAAAAGGACTTCGAGCCGAAGAACCGCAAGAAGTTCTGCGCCCACATCGCCACGGGCGAATACGACGCCGTTATCATCGGCCACTCGCAGTTTGAGAAGATACCCGTCTCCATGGAGCGGCAGCAGCGGCTTTTGGGGGAGCAGATCTTCGAGGTGGAGGAAGGACTGCGGGAGCTGAAAAGCCAGCGGGCGGAGCGGTTCACCATTAAGTCTCTGGAGCGCACCAAGCGCGGGCTTGAAGCCAAGCTCAAAAAGCTCCAGGACAGCTCCCGAAAGGACGATGTTGTAACCTTCGAGCAGCTGGGCGTAGACCGCCTGTATGTGGACGAGGCGCACAACTACAAGAATCTTTTTCTTTACACCAAGATGCGAAACGTGGCGGGGCTGTCCGCCACCGACGCCCAGAAATCCTCGGATATGCTGCTCAAGTGCCGGTATATCGACGAGATTACCGACAGCCGCGGCGTGGTGTTCGCCACGGGCACGCCCGTCTCAAACTCCATGACCGAATTGTATACCATGATGCGCTATCTCCAGCACGACGCCATTCGCGGCAAGGGGCTTGCCCACTTCGACTGCTGGGCTTCCACCTTCGGGGAGACGCAGACCGCCATCGAGCTGGCCCCCGAGGGTACGGGGTACCGGGCGAGGACGCGGTTTGCCAAGTTCTTTAATCTGCCGGAGCTCATGACCCTGTTCAAGGAGGCGGCGGATATCAAGACCTCAGACCAGCTCAACCTGCCTACGCCCACGCCCATCTATCACAACGAGGTGGCGCAGCCCACGGAGATACAGAAGCAGATGGTGCAGGAGCTGTCCGAGCGCGCCGCAAGGGTACACGCCCAGCTTGTTGACCCCGGCACGGACAATATGCTCAAGATCACCTCGGACGGGCGCAAGCTGGGGCTTGACCAGCGCATCATCAACCCCGACCTGCCGGACGACCCGAACAGCAAGGTCAATCGCTGTGTGGACAATATCCACCGCATCTGGCAGGACGGGCAGGCGGACAGGCTGACCCAGCTCGTGTTCTGCGATTTGTCCACCCCGAAAACCGGCGCGACCGGAGCGAAGGCGGCAAAGACGGCGGGCGGGAATCTGGACAGCCCGGAGCTTCACGCGCTGGAAGCTGTCATTGGGCAAGATGCAGCCGAAGAACCGGCGTTCACGATTTACGACGACATCCGTGAAAAGCTCGTAGCCAGAGGCATCCCCCGCGAGGAGATCGCATTCATCCATGAAGCCAACACCGAGACGCGGAAGAAGGAGCTGTTTGCAAAGGTGCGCTCCGGTCAGGTGCGTGTGCTCATGGGCAGCACCTTCAAAATGGGCGCGGGTATGAACGTGCAGGACAGGCTCGTGGCGCTCCACGACCTCGACTGCCCGTGGCGGCCGGGCGATCTGGAGCAGCGCAGCGGGCGCATCATCCGTCAGGGCAACCGCAACAAGGAAGTACACATCTATCGCTACGTCACGGAATCCACCTTCGACGCCTACCTCTGGCAGACGGTAGAAAATAAGCAGAAGTTCATCTCTCAGATCATGACCTCAAAATCCCCTGTTCGCTCCTGCGAGGACGTGGACGAGACCGCCCTTTCCTACGCCGAGATCAAGGCGCTGTGCGCCGGAGACAAGAGAATTAAAGAGAAGATGGACTTGGATGTGGACGTTGCCCGCCTGAAGCTCATGAAGGCCAGCCACCAGAGCCAGCAGTTCCGTCTGGAGGACAATCTGCTCAGGCATTTCCCCGAACAGATCCGGCAGAACGAGAGCTTCGTGGAGGGCTTCACCGCCGATATGCAGACGCTCTCGGCACATCCGCACCCCGTGGACGGCTTTGCGGGCATGGAGGTCAAGGGCGACCTTCTCACCGACAAGGACAACGCAGGCGCTGCCATTCTGGAAGCCTTCAAGGACGCAAAGGGCATGGAGCCCGTTCCCATCGGGAGCTACCGGGGCTTTGCCATGTCCCTGACCGTGGAGGACTTCGGGCGGGACTTTGTTCTCACCCTCAAGGGTAAGATGAACCACCGCGTGACGCTGGGCAAGGACGCGCGGGGCAACCTCACCCGCATTGACAACGCCCTGAACGCCATGCCGGACAGATTGCAGAATGTCAGAAACACGCTGGACGCGCTCACCGCGCAGATGGAGACGGCAAAGGCGGAGCTGGGCAAGCCTTTCCCCCAGGAGGATGAGCTGCGGACAAAATCCGCGCGGCTTGCGGAGCTCAACGCCGAGCTGAACATCGACGACCGCACGCCCATGGAGCAGATGGCGGAGGACGCGCCCGCCGTGCAGAGCGCAAAGGCGGAGCGTCCCTCCGTGCTGGCAAAGTTGAAAGCGCCGCTGTCCCAGCCCTGCGCCGAGGACAAAATCAGGCACAGGAACAAGGAAGAACGATAAAAAACGGCGGCTTCGGCGAAGAACGGATTTTGTCGGAGCCGCTTCACTACAGCTTAATGAAAGGAAGGATGCACCAATATGAAGGATATTCCCGTTTACAGATTTCCCGCCGAGCACGCCCGTGAAAACGGCGAGCTGGAGCTTTACCGCGCCTCCAACAAGGCCAATGCCGCCTGCAAGGAGGCCATTGAGAAGGCGATCTCCGAGCATTATTGCGATAACGTCCTGCACAGGGAAGCCGTCGCGCAGGTGGCGGAGCAGTTCGGGCATGAGCGCATTTTATATGTGCTGGCGATTACCATCCGGCAGAAGGATTGGGACGGGCGGTTCTCTGCGGACAACAAACAATGGGCAAAGACCGTTTCCATCGCGGAGAACCCCGACGCATGGGGGACGGATCGGAACTGCTATCTGGCGGTGAACAGCCACAGCGGGCTGGTTGACCTGTTTACCAAGCTGGCGCGGGAGGACGCAAGGGCGCATGAGCGCAAGCCCTCGGTGCTCGGCAGGCTGAAAAGCAGACCGCCCGAAGCGGCGGCGGAGGCAGTCAAAAAGGCAAAGGAGCCGTCCCTGTGAGCGCGCAGTTCATGCGCCGGAACATCCGCATCTCCGTTCGCCTGACGGAGGAGGAGCACCGGCTGCTGAAGGAAAAGATGGCGCGGATCGGCGTGACCAATCAGGAGGCGTTCCTGCGGAAGATGGCGCTGGACGGGCTGGTGATCAGGCTGGATTTGCCGGAGCTGAAGCAGATGATCTCGCTTCTGCGCTACACGAGCAACAACATCAACCAGATCGCCAAACGGCTCAACGAGAGCGGCAGAGCCTACGACACCGACCTTGCGGAGATTCTGGAAAGGCAGAAGCAGCTATGGGGACTTGCCAACAAAATTCTTATGAAGCTGTCCACCATTCAGTGAGCAGGCAGAAATATACGATAAGCCCATGCTGCCGGCATCCTTGTTTTAGGGCAGCTCTTTCTGTATAATGAAATCAAAAAGGACGGAAAACGACTATGAAATTCATTTTGAAACTGCTGCTTGCGCCCCTTATGCTGGTTTTGTGGATCGTGGAATGGGCGCTCACGCTGGCGCTCAAGGCTTCCGCCGTGGTCTGCGTCATCGCCTCCGCCCTGTTTCTGCTTTCAGGCTTCTTTTACTTTGTGGACGGCAACGTGCAGAACGGCTGCATCTGTCTGGGCATTGCGTTTCTGCTCTCCCCCTACGGACTGCACTATTTGGCGGTGAAGCTCACAGCGCGGTTTATCGGTATGAGAATGCTGCTCAAGGAGCGAATCTACGGATAAACGGAATATGCGGAATGTGAAAAGGCGCAGGCTCCCTCCTGCGTCTTTTTCCATGGAGGGAATATGGCGACCACACGAATCATACCCATGCACTTAAATAAGGGCAAGACGCTGGCGCAGTGCCTTGCCGACCGGACGGAGTACGGCATGAATCCGGATAAGACTGAGGGCGGTGCGCTGATCTCCGCATTCGCCTGCGAGCCGGAGACCGCCGTTTCCGAATTTGCCCTGTCCAAGCGGGAGTACCGGGAGCTGACCGGACGGGTGCAGGAAAGCGACGTCATCGCCTATCAGGTACGGCAGTCCTTTAAGCCCGGAGAGGTTACGCCGGAGGAGGCCAACCGCATCGGCTACGAATTTGCCAAACGCTTCCTAAAGGGCCGGCACGCTTTTTTCGTCTGCACCCACACCGACAAAAAGCACATTCACAACCACATCTACTGGAACTCCACGGCGCTGGACTGTACGCGGAAGTTCAAGAACTTCATCGGCAGCTACCGCGCCGTCCGCAGGCTGTCCGACCTGATCTGCGCCGAGCACCGGCTGTCCGTGGTGGAGAATCCACAGAAACACGGGCTGAGCTACAACAAATGGCGCGGCGGTCACGACAAGCTCTCCAACCGGGATCTTCTGCGCATGGCGATAGACGCTGCGCTTGAAAAGCAGCCCAAGGACTTCGACGTACTTTTAGCCCTTTTGAAATCCTCCGGCTATTCCGTTGCCCGAAAGGGCAGGCTGTCGCTGCGGCACGAAAACCAGAAACAGAGCATCCGTCTGGATTCTCTGGGCGAGGGATATTCCGAGCAGGAGCTGCGCGCGGTTCTCACCAGAAGCAGGGCGCACAAGCCCTTCGTCAAAAAGAAATATCCGAAGCGCAGGGAGCGCGCCACGCTGATTGCCGATATTGAGGCGAAGCTCAACGCAGGAAAAGGCTACCGCTACGATCAGGCGATGAAGGTGGTAAAGCTCAAGCAGATGGCAAAGACGCTGATATATCTGGAGGAAAAGGGCTTTGCCGGCTTTGACGCGCTGGCCGATGCCGCCGCCGATGCGGAGAAGCGGTTCTATGATTTGAGGGCGGCCATAAAGGCGGCGGAAGCGCGTATGGGCGAGATACAGACCCTGCGGACGCACATCATGAACTATTCCAGAACTCGCAGCGTTTACACCGGCTACCGCAAGGCGGGGTACTCGAAAAAATACCTTGCGGAGCATGAGGGGGATATCCTCATCCACAAGGCGGCGAAGAAAGCCTTTGATGCGTTTGGCCTGAAAAAGCTGCCCACGGTCAGGAGCCTGAACGAGGAATTTGCAAGGCTGCTGGCAGAGAAAAAGGCGGCCTACGCCGAGTACCACCGGGCGCAGGAGCAGATGCGGGAGCTGCTGATCCACAAGGCGAACGCCGCCTATCTGCTGGGGCTGGACGAACAGAACCGGCAGACCACCGAGCGGCAGCGCGAGGAAAAATAGCGATGGCACATCGCGCAGCCACAGATGAAATCTGTGTTACAGGGGGTATGGGGAACGCCCCATCAAGCAAAAGGCGGGGACTCGTCAGAGTCTCCGCCTGGTGTCTTTTGGCTCCAAAAGACCTTGCTTGCCAAAGCGTTATCTCTATCCTCACTCCTACGGTGATTGCATCAAAATAGAATGACTTTGCCGATAATGTGTTCCTTTGAGATGATTCCAAAGTCTCGGCTGTCAATGCTCGCCCCATCATTATCTCCCAGAACAAAGTAGTGATCTGCCTCCAAATTGTATGCAGCAGCAATGTCTGCATCACAAGTGTAGGGGGAAAGGTAAACGTGATTTATATAAACACGTGAATCCTTGAGTTGAACAGTATCTCCGGCAACTGCAACAACGCGTTTAATGTAGACGGTTTCATCAACGCGAAAGACGATTATATCATCCCTTTGAATGCTTGCAGCAGTTCTTTTGACTAAGACAAGCTGATGGGATTTGAGAGTGGGCTCCATTGATTGCCCATCAACGAATGTCACCCTGAAGTTCACTGCAAAAAGCACGCAGGCTGTTATTGCAGCAATCGCCGCTATCCAAGATTTATATGTCTTTTTGCACATGCGCTCACCGTAGGATCATGCGTTACAACAACGATGGTCTTTCCTTCCTCATTAAGTTGTCGAAGCATTGCGAGAACTATGTCGCGATTCCGCGCATCAAGACTGCCCGTAGGCTCGTCTGCTAAAATCAGTTGGGGAGATTTAACCATTATCTTTGCCAGAGCAATGCGCTGCTGTTCGCCCCCGCTGAGTGTATATATCTTTCTTTTCTCATAGCCGGGGAGCCCGACCCGTTCAAGTGCAGATGAATAAAGCTGCTTTTTCTTAGCTTTTGACAGCTTCTTGAAGTGAACGGAGATAGAGAGATTGTATTTTACTGTTTCCGTATCAATTAAGCCGTAGTTCTGCATAAGATAAGAAATGTGATTCCTCCTGAGCAACGTTGCGGTACGGGACGAAAAGCTTGAACTCTGCTGCCCGCAAACCGTTACATTTCCCCGATCGGGAGGTTCCAACATTCCAATGATATTAAGAAGCGTTGTCTTGCCTGCACCGGATTCTCCCATAATCGAGACAAACTCGCCCTGCTCTATCTCCATTGACAGGTTGTTAAACAGATTCTTTTCTCCAAAACGCTTGCAAACGCCTTCAAGTTTGATTAAGTTCATTTTATTCAGCTCCCTTCATTATGCTATACAGATTGGCGGTGGAATAGCGGCGACACAAACCATAAGTAACTGCAATATCCAGCAGAAGGGCTATGGGGAGTATTAAGCTTTCCGCCGTTATTCCGATAACATTCATTTTTTCTATTGCCCAAAGGGCCAAGATGCTGACCCCGTAAACGAATATTGTTAGGATAAGATGACCCCGGATACAGTTCGTCAGAGAATATCCTTCGATCATGCAGGCAGCAATTTTGCGTTTGTAATTCTCGCAATAGAGGCTTGCAGTAAATATGATTAGTGCAAATAGACCAATTAACAAAAATACAGACTGAGTGCCAAAAATACGAAGCATGGTTAGCTGCCGGGCTATGACCTTCTCATAGTTATCGGCAACCGAACGCAATTCCAGAGTGTATGCTTCGATTCCCGATGCCTTCAAAAGCGGGTATAATTCCGTATACGGAGAATCCGTTTGAGTCTTGATAAAATATGCTCCTTTTGAGATATAGCTGGTTATATAAAGGCCATCCAAATGATGATTTTCTACAACAACGATTATAGGCTGGTCTATAAGCCCATTGCCGGTACTAATATTGGGGTTATACGCATAAATTTCAGATGCTTGACCGTCATAAAGCAAGATATTAGGATCGCTGGAATATACGAGCCGCACGTTTTCACGGTATGTATCAATCCTTTCGGATTTGTCTTCCGGAAACAGCACGTTAATTACATCATCTGAAAGCATTGACTCATCAATTACTCTTCCGTCAGACGTCAAGATAGGATTGAAGTGCAGGTAGTTCCTATTTACAACAATGTAGTCTCGATTCTCATGAGCAAATTCCTCGTTTATCGTTTTGCCGCTTGTAACATCATAGTCATAGTTACCGGAATATACGAGAATTCCATCGTATGCAGAGACGGAGTTCAGGTAAAATTGGAGATATCCGTTTTCGGCCTCTTTATCAAGCGAAGCGTTATTGATGTATATCGGTACAGTCATATAGCCGGAAACCTTTTCTGATAGATTCTTTGCGGTATGATAGGTATGAAGTGTAACAGAAACATTTCGTACCGCAATGGAAATAAAAACAGCTGAAAAGAGAAGAATCACGCATTTGGAAAGGGTAGCAATATTGTATATCCCGTTTTTCGGAATCTGTCCCTTGCTGTGCGTGGCCTTCCGTTGGGTCGAAATAATAATAGCTGCGGCTGCCAAGCCTGTAATCAATGTGCATATACCTATGGCAAAATATTTGAGGTAGAACAAAAGAAACAGCATAAGCGCGTTTTTGAACAGAACCGCTGATAGAATGAGTGTTACGAGCAAAAGCAAGCCAAATGAAGCGGCAAGAGGAACGCCGAGTTCACAAAACTCATTCTTGAGTATATTTCTTCCCGAATACCCGTCAATTCTTTTTAGTACATTTTTCTTGGCAATGGAGAATGTATAGAACATCACGCTGATAACAAACAGGAAGGCTGGCACAAAGCCGAACAGCCAGAAAGAGTATCCCGCATGGACAAAAGCGCTCCGATCCAATACGACATCCATTCCAAGCTCAGATATTGCACCGGACACGGTTGCGGTATCGGTTTCTTTTGCATAAAAAATCCCGTTTGAAATGTCTGAATTCTCAAGCTCATACCAATCGAATATGGCTATATCCTGTGAAAGCGCAGGCAATCCCAGCCGGTGGGTGGTATATCCCTCTTGCTCGACAGTAGCAATGCATTCGTTCCCGGTAATAACGATTCCGCAATCCGTTTTGATATCAAGAAAATCAGATGTATGATTTGTTTTGTAATATCTGTTGATCGGCTTGCCGTCCTCAAGAGACACAATACGCATCATGATGTCAGCATTTTTATCTTTCAATGCGTTGTCAATCGCCGTAAGAAAATATGTGTTGTCCATACCTTGCGGTTTCACAATCATCATTCTGCTCATTTTGCCCTCCATAGCGCCAACCGCCTCGCCATCAAAATTTAAGATTGACAGCGCAGACAGAACGCCAAACAGCAGACAGAAGCAGAAAACTACCAGCCGTTTCATAATTACAGCCACCTCACTTTCATAAATCCTTCATCGTGGGCAAACCCGCCACTACAGGAATGCAACGGGCTTACCCTCCATACAATTTGATGATCATACGCTACTCGAACTATAAGGCATTCTTACGGATTATTATCCCACCAGACGCGACAAGTCCCAAAAAGGCCCCACGCAGTTGCTATAGCTGTTTTATTTGCATCAACAACGTCGCGAACGATTTCGCCTGCGCCTACTTGAGCCGAAGCTGAATGCCTTTGCAAGCGATGCAGATAAGACGATTTTGCCATGAACCCCGGAATCGTTTCCCAAGCCCAAAAACCTCCGCCTACGTTTTCGCTGCCAGACGCTGCTGCTGCAACTATACAGCAACTTGCCAAAAGCATGATACAGATCATCACGGCAATAGTATTACGAATTTTCATGGTATCCACCTCCTTTCATTAAATTTGCTATAAACTATCGTTTTAGATAGCCAATGCACTTTTTTGTTGTTTGTGTAGCAGACACTTTATCTGCTACCGTCCCTGCGCATATCCCGCAGTTCTTTCCTACTGTAGAAGATGCTCAGCGCAAGCAGCATAGCGCAGTAGAACAGAATGCCGATTGCAAGGATCATCTGAGCATCACGCCATTCCGAGTAGGAGAGAGTGTGAAAGCCCAGCACACAGAGATGTCCAAGCATGTAGGCGATGGGAATCAGAATCAGCCGTTCTACCAGACGGCGCGGCTTCTCCTTTTTGCGCAGATTCAGCCATATTACACCGAGGATCACAAGCAGGACTATGTTTATCGCCAACCAGTAGCCCATCGAAAGCCCTGGCAGCGCCATCCATCCGCCACTGTCGGGTTCAATCTCGCCGTAGATGCACACAGCGCTGTTACTGGAGCTTTGGTTAATAAACTGCGTAAAATAGATGAGCAGTTCATGACCATTCTCGGGCTTTACGGTCACATCCTGTGCGCCGGGTTTGGAGAACATCCTGTCCCATGCACAAGTCCACACTTCAAGGTGGTAGACTGTCTGCTTATCGGCCGGATCGGCGATCCGTTGGAGCTTGTAGTTCGTGATTTCACTGCTGAAAGAGATAGTTGCTTCTCCGTTTGCTCCCTCTGTTACCGTAACCAGTTCCTGCGAATAGGCGAAGTATTCCGGCGCGGTTAGAAAGGAGAGCCCCGACAGCATCAGTGCCAACAGTACCGCCGCCGTGCATAGAATAGCTTGTACCTTCTCCATCAGCAGCGCTTTTTTTAGGCGTTTCAGCGGCTCGGCATCGATATCCGGCACGTGCTGCGCAGCTACCGGCTGAACAGGCTTTCGCAGCTTTTCCAGCTCCGCACGGCAGGTGGGGCAGTTTCCCAAGTGTTCCTTTACAAATTCCGCCGTATCCTCCGATACCATATCCTCCGCATAGAGCGGCAGAAGGTCACATACAATGCTGCACTCATTTTTCATCCTCGCAAGCCTCCATTCCTTTTTGTATCATTTTTCGTGCCCGATGATAGGTGACACACGCCCAGTTCTCCGTCTTTTGAAAACGCTCCCCAATTTGCTTGAAACTCATCTCACCAAGAACTCGCCACATGAAAACCTCTTTATACGGGTCGGGCAGCTCATGCAGCAGCTTTTTTATCTGCCGAACAGTCTCGCTGCGCAGCAGGATTTCCTCGGGCAATTCCTCCGCTTCCAGCATATACCGTTCTACGTCCGCCGCGAATTGGGTCTTACTGCTCTGTTTCAGGTAAGTAAAATAACAGTTCTTTGCGATTTGGCACAGCCACACCCGTATGTCGCAGTCGCCGCGGAAGCTGTCAATGCACCGCAGCGCACGGGAGAAGACTTCACTGGTAATGTCCTCCGCTAACTGTTCGTTCCCGCCGGAGAGCTGCCGCAAATAGAGAAACACATCCCTGAAATAGTCCCTGTATATCTGCTCAAAGTCTGCCACCTTTTCACCTCCTTGACCCGTTTACCTATATGACTTCGCAAAACGCAAAATCTTACAAGGTCTTCGAAATATATTTTTGGTTTGCACCTCTTTTTGATCTTATCGATTAAACGTCAGGGCATCGGCCCTTTTGTGCAAAGCCGATGCCCCATTTGTGTGGCCTGTGGGCTTTGCGTTGTACGTAGCGCCTACGGGTCGTTAAATATGGTTATCTGTTTTCTGTCGTGATTGCTAATGCTGTTGGACTCGTTGTTGATGTTATCGCCACGGCTCAAGCGGCAGTAAAGAGCGGCTGTGCCGAGGGTGATTTTCTTGACTGACTGTTTCAAAATAGCCTCCTTCCCACAGCCAAACAGGAGGAGTTTATCCTAACTATATTATACCTCTGCCGACCGCCTATGTTAAGGATGTCGATGAAAAAGTTAAGCTGGCTCAAAGTCGGCCAGCATCAGTTTCAAAAGAATGTCACGCATAGACTCACCCTCGTCCTTGTAGACGGGCGTGATAATGAATGTGTTTTTTCCTGCTTGATAGGTGTATTCCTCCTTGCAGTGACTTCATCCATAGCGTCCTCCACCAAGCTACTTGCTCAAAGTATTCCCTGTTTCGTAAGCGATTGCCGTGGGCACGTTAGCACGCCCAAATCGCGCGGTTATAGAAAGTCAAATAGAGAGCTACCTTTTCCCGCATTTGGGGCATCTTTTCTACGCTTCTTCCGTTTGTTTCTTAATTTTATCCATTATACCACGAAATCTTTATTTTGGACGTTCCCTTATGAAAAAGTAGCTATCCCCAACTGGAATAGCTACTTTCAGTCAACGTATGGCAACTAAAAAGTGTGATGGAATCCGTTCTATCATCTTCAATTCTAACAAATCAATATGTTAGCTCAGTTCCATCTACTTTTCGGCATTTTTAGAAATTCGTTTCCGTATCTCATTTACAGCTTCTGAACGATTGTGAAGTGCCAGCACCTCATATGTTGCATAAACAGTGTAGATACAAATTGTCTTTCCAGTTTCAGTGACATTGTTGATTTCACTATAGTTGATAGCAAATTTTTGCATAGGCATATTGGGCTGATTCATGCTCAACGCTGTCATACCTACAACGGAATTTTCATAAACATCACAATATGAACGACTTCCTAAAAAAGTAGTAATCAAACAGAATAAAGCATATCCAATTAAAACCGATCCTATTAAAATAGCAATCAAACGATAATGCTGATGGCTTAGTTCATAAAAGGCTTCTGGAGTAGCCATAATAAAGATGCCCAAAAGAATCAACAAAGGACACAAAACACAAAGTAAAACTTTTCTACCTGCTGCTCCAGTTTTTGTCGATACTAACAGTTCACCCATATCGGAGCCTGTACTTATAGAAGATGTACTATTAAGCGGTGCCCCACACTCTTTGCAAAAGGTCGCATTTTCCAGATTTTGCGCTCCACATTTTCCACAGAACATATTTACTACCTCTCTTTTCTATATTATTCGTTATCGTTGTTCGATTTTCGTTCCGCAATGGTTGCAGAATGCGTTGCCAGCAGTGACGGGATTATGGCACTTCGGACACAAAGCTCCCGACTCGTTAGAGGATATATCCTCAACCTTTGCCGCAGGAGGAATTTTCGTGCCGCAGGCGTTACAGAACGCTGCGTCAAGAGAAACATCAGCACCGCAATTGGGGCATTTCGTCACCCCTTTTATCTGCTTGATGTTTTCTTTGCACTCCAATATTTCAGCGTTCAGCGAGCTTATTTTTTGTATGCGTTCAATTTCCTCGCCCTGCGGATCAATTTTATGATGCTCATAGTATGCTTGCCCGATCTCAATGTAAAGCTGGGCAATCTGCTTTTCCTTTTCGGAAATGATACTATTCAGCCGTGCAACATCAGCGAAATTTTTTACCTGCTGTGCAACACCTTGTCCGGCACATGAAAGTTTCTCCCAAATTTTTTCAAAGATAGACATACTTTTTCCTCCGATTTTCAGTCTTTTTCAATAACCAGGAACGAAGAATCATTCTCACTGGTGGTGCAAATAGACTTAGAAAATTTCTTCATTATCTTTCACCTCATGAATTATTTAGCTATTTCCTTGTATAAGAACGTAGAGTTCTAAAATCAAGAATAATCAATTTATTGCCCGATAAGTAATACCCGCCGTTCTCTTCTACATCTTCCGCGCTGTCCTGTTTTCTAAAGCGTTTGGAATCAATATTTCCCTTGCTGCTGCTCAAAACCAGCGTCCCATCATCATCAACAGAATAGCGGTCGCAGCTTTCCCACCAACCACCATCATAAGTAAACGGGACAGAACAAGTACCATCTTTATTAAAAATAAGGACTTCCTCTCCATCGTCGCTGCTCCAGGTCCCAACAATGGAAGTGCGGCTCTTTCCACATGCAACCAATGACAGAATCATTGTAAGGGTTAATGCCAGCACTAAAAACCGGATTTTGGAACTGTTTTTCATTATCATTTACCTCCAGTATCAAAACTCTTAACAGTAATAATCAAAAAGTATGTCCTTTGAACGGAATGATTTCACCAATGGAGCAGCTTTGCAAAAGGAGCGGCTTTACAAATTCCGTATGGAAATGCCATCTCGCGGTGCTTTGGGTTGAAGCTATATCTGTTTGCAACCATATAACTTGCGTTAGTAAACTGAGCAGCAAATTCATAGATGGTGTTGCTGCGCAGCCGCGGCCTCTGCCGAGTTCACGACGGCTTCCGTTCTGAGTTACGAAGGATACTGCGCATAACTGCAAAATGTATATTTATGCGCTATCTTAATTTGGAAAACAGTATGCGAAGAACCGTTCTGCATAGTCAAGCAATACCTATGTTCAGCGAATATGCTGTCCTTCTCATGCCATTATTGTACACAATTGTGGCAATATCTGCCAACACCGTGAATGCATAAATATGCATTATATGCAAATATATTTTTTTCTTATAAGTGGGCATTGCGAATGACGGGCAGCGTTGCGCGTAAATAGAAAAGCAAAGCCGCCTCAAGCGGTGGGTCTTATTCAGCCAATGTTTAGTCAGCGCCTGCACCATATAAAAACGCAAGATCTGTATTTTTTATCTGATTCTGCGTTTAAGGAGCCATTCCCCAAAATGTAACCGTGGTTGTTGTTAACCATGGAATGAGTTGTAACCTCTATGTCAATGAGAAACGTTGAATATGTAAAGAGCTATCGTGGGGACATTTCTCTTGATAGCATCACCACAAGCAAGGAAGTATAGGAGGAACCGAATATGATCAAAAAAAGAAGAAACCTGTTTATCATGCTGGTTGTCATCGTTCTGATGCTCAGCACGACAGTCGGCGTGATTGTCGCATCATCGAACGGAACGCGCTTTAACAACACCATACTGGCAAGCAGCGTTGCAGACGTTTCAAGCAGCGGCCTGTTGACAGTAACCAATCAATATCAAGGGATTCCCGGAAAAACAACCAAAGGCGAGATCACGACTTATATTGAGAAGAAAACGTGGGGATTGTTTTGGAAGCGCGTTGATATTGGCGAGCCTAATAACGAATGGTACGATGTGATATACAATTACGTTTATGCCGGCGATCACACGTTCCAGCTGCCATCAAAAGGGACATATCGCATCACGGTTGTCTATGTGATATCCGGTTCGGGTGGTGCTCCCGACACGATTACTCGAACAATCAAGAAAACGTATTAGGCGCACTGCCAAGCATTGTTTGGAATGCCTTTCAGTGTGAGATACAAACGAGGGAGATTGTCGGCATTAGCCTGCAATCTCCCTCGTTTCGTTTGTGCTGTTGTTTCACTGTCTTTGAACCGAGTCTATTAACTTAATCATCAGGTCAATCCCGTAGTCTCCATAAACCGTTAGATTGAAAGCGTATTGATTGTGAAGCCACACTGCAACCATAACGCCGGCAGATTCATAAATTGATACATCTGTGCCGGATAGGTCAATTTGGGAGTGTTTCCCATTCTCATTATCTACATCAATTGCAAAATCTTCTGTTACGCTTTGCGCAAAGATGATCCGATCTCCCGCCTCATTTTGATAGAAGGAAATACAACAGGAGTCATTTTTTACGACGATTTCTTCTGCATATCCATCCGGAAGTTCCGTTAGACGGTAATGCTCTGTAATCTGTCTTCTTTCAGACTTTTCCGTAAAGAAGTGAACATAGGAGTCAAATGTCTCCCGGATGAATTTAGTTGCCGCAGCTCGTACCGAAGGAATGCTGCAAGCGGTCAGCGCAATCAGTAAAAATGCGGCTGCGACGGCTGCAACCCGCTTAGGCACAGTGTTCGTCATTCGCCAGAACCTGCTTCGCTGTGCATGTGTGAGTTTATCCATTCTGCGCAAAAAATCATCTGAGAATGAATGGTTTATCTCTCGTTCATTCCTTGGAATCTCGGCGAACTCAGTAGAAACAACTTCCCGAAGCGCCGTTTTAAGTTTGTTTTCAGCCATTATTGTTCTCCCCTTTCGAATAGCTGCACATGAAGAAGCTTTTTCCCACGCACCAGCCTTTGCTTTACGGTTGACACCTTGCAGTTCAGCAACTTAGCCGTTTCAGGCACCGATAGCTCCAATACAAAGTGATAATACAGGGCATCTCTGTATATGTCGCCCATAGATGCTATTGCTGATACAATCTTTTTGTACTCAATGCGATTATGTATCTTTTCGACAAGAGCATCGTCCGGCATTTCTTCCGAATCAGGCACATCTGTTTCGTTTTCTTCCTCCGTCCGAACACGTTCATGACGATGCTTTCTTAGGTGATCTAAGGCAGCGTTTTTTGTCGCTTTTAACAAATAGTTTCTTAAATCAGTCTCGTTTTCGATGGTACTGATTTTTGCCATATACTTCTTTGCAATCCTCAGAAAGACGTCATGTACAATATCCTCGGCATCAGAATCGTTTTTAAGCACGGTGCGTGCAACGAGAAACATCTGTTTTCGATAACTGAGGTATATTTCCTCAAATAGTCGGCGATGAGATTCGTCGTCTATAAAGCTCATATAAATCAATAGTATTGGTTTTCCTTTCTATAGCCCATGAGCCTCCATTCATACAACGATTGTAACGGGAAACAGGTTACAATCAAAGCTCAAGAATGCTATTGGCAAATTCTTCCCATCGGTACCACTTTTCCTTCTTATGCGCAAGGTAATCAATACCGCTCTCGGTTGCCTTATACACCTTGCGTTCTCTGCCGGCTACCGGGACAAGCCGTGATGACAAATATCCCTTAGCCTCCAAAGCAGACAGCAGAGGATAAAGCATTCCCGTTTTCAGTTCAAACTCAGCATCGGTGCACCTATCGCTGATTTTCTTTATGACTTGGAACCCGTACATCTCCTCTCTGCTCAACAAATGCAGAATCAGGAAATCATAGCGACCATTCATATTTTCACTCCTCAATGTAAGTACAAATTCTACTGTATGATTTCTACTGTACAAATTATACCATGCCCTTGGCGTGCGTTCAAGGCAGGGTGGGATAATTTCTTTCGGGAATCTGTAACCGGTTCATAGCCTCAAAACGTTGTATGAGTAGAGGCGGCAATAGAGCGGCTCAACAGATTGAGAGGAGGCGATGCTTTATGATTGAGGAATAGTAGTTCAACATTTCAACGCAAAAAATACGATTTACGAGGAGGTTTATTTATGAAAAGAATTCTTTCTGGCATTTTTGCCGCTTTGCTTATCCTCTGCGCTTTGCCGGTTGCGGCATTTGCAGAGCAACAGCCTTCGGATATTGATCCGATTACTGTTCAACCAATAAGTGCTTCCGGTGGGGAGATCGTTCGACCCACTTGGCTTGCATATGGGCCAATCACCCAGTATCCCGCTGAGGGAGGAACATGGGAATACGGCTTTTGGGATGCAAAGGTTCGATCCTATTACACCGTGAATCGTTGCCATGGCAGTACTGTTGTATTGAATGGCAATACCGTTCGTTCGGTAGATACTGCCGCTGGGGAAAAGTCAATCGCAGAAAAATGGGCAGTTCAGTGGCCTTCGCACGATGACCGCTATTACTACCGTGTTTGCAACTGAGTATCCCTTTAGCAGTTCACTTTTCGAGCAGTTAGGCTGACAGTAGTTGTCTTCGGAAGTGTTTCACTCACCTCCGAAGACCATCCTTGTGGAGATGAGCAAAATATCGGTTCGCTCACAAATGCACGCAAAATATAGTGCGTTAGTATTGCAAGACTCTTGTTTTACTCATCTCTGCTATCCTTGAAGCAAGGAGGTTTTTTTGTGATTAAACAGAGCATTAGACTGGTGGGGTGCATTATTGCATTGTTCGCCCTTATATTGGTTTTTAAGCATTCGCATTTGATGCAGGAAGAGAAACCTTTGAATACAACCGAAAGATTTAACATAGCTGTTTTATCAACAACTATATCGAAAGAACGACTTGTAAACGAGCTAAATGCTCTTGTCGATCAGTACGGTGCTGTCTTAGTGAAGGTTGTTCCAAACCAAGATAATTATGATAGTCAGAAAGATATCATATGGTTTGGTTCTCTCCAGCCTGACGGAACCAGTCCCAGAATCCGGGATAACCGCATTTCGTGGTTGGAGCCTTCTGTCGGCGGTGAACTGATCCATTCTTCCGATATGGGAGTAAGACCGCTGTACGGCAGCTACTCGATGCTTGGAAGTACAGAGTTCAAGGTTGCCTTGGCAGAATGGTGCAACAAAAATGAGATGAGCATAGACTTCTATAAACAGTACCCGCTTCCGGCAGTGTTCCTTGTATACTTTATCCAACATGGAATCGGAAACGCTGTGTTAATCTCATTCTTTTTGTTCCTGACAACAGTTATTGTCTGGTTTGTAACACACGCGAAGGCCAGGGCTTTGCGATTACTTGGCGGAGTCCCGTTGCAGCGTATTCATTTTGAGGATACGCTGACAATTATATCTTTGACCTCTCAAGGCTTTTTTGTGGGGTGTGCAGCGTTTTTCATATATTTAGGCATTGCTTCCGGAATTGATCAGCTTTCTATTATGTTTCTGCCTTTTATTTATACTGCAATTACTTTCATCGCAATATCGGCTGTTGTTGTACTGCTGATATCTCTGTTTGTGCAGCCTAAAGCAAAGCATTTATCTTTTAGGAAGATACCCTTGAAACAGTTCAGGCTGCTTGGACGAGCTGCCCTGATATTCTCCATTGCTCTTGCCTTAATGGTTGTGCCTACCACCATTACGATGGCTTCGGCATACAGGGCTCTCTCGAACGACTATGCTTCATGGGAAAGCCTTAAGGACGCCGTAGGAATTTCATATAACGATGTTAACGGACTGTACAACGATTATTGGATGCCTATGGTCGAGAACTTTTTCGCGGAGATGGCGGACAGAGACAATCTTTGTCTGTCAATGGCTGTTGACAGAGCCATTGTGCTTGATAATGCTAAAATGGGAAAATACGATCATATCGTTGTCACAGACCGCGCATGGGTGGAAACCACCGTATTCGGGGACAATTCCGATAAAGCTGATAGTCTGATTCCGATAGGCTTTGATGATATTCACGCCGAATTGAAAGACTTTTTGTCTAAGCAGCTCCCTATTTGGACGAATACAGGAGAAATACAACCGGAAGGCATGGGTTTCTGCGAATTTAACGGCGACAGCTTTTTGGTTTTGCCTCCAAACGCATCGTATGGCAACAGCACCATACAAGCGAAAAATCCATTGATTATTCTGGTGGAGGAGCCCGTGAAAACGTTGAAAGTAAGCAGCTTCCTTCTCCCTATGTCTTCGAGTGGAAACATTGTTTTCAAAAATGAAGCTGTCTTACGGTCTGTTCTCAACGAATCACCTCTTATGGAAAAAATATCCTCCATAGATTCGTTCACAGAGGGCGCACTGAAATATGCGCAGCTTTTTAAGCAGGAGTCTTTCTATTACTTTGCGGCGTGTGCGCTTTGCCTTGTTTCAATGGGCGCTGCGGGGATCATGAGTGCGCAGCTCTGGATCGGAGAGAACAGGAAGCGTATCTTCACACTGCATACGGCAGGGATCAAATACAGCGCAATCATCCTGCCTGTACTGCGAAAGGAAGTCATAGTGGCGGTCTGTACGGTTCTTGTCGGAGGGATTGTTGTTTATTCCATTCGTCACCCGGAACCGCTGTTGTTGCTGTTATCATCGGCTGTACTGTTTTTGATGTATGTACTGTTGAATTTTGTTGGGTATATTTTCTTTTCGAAGCGAGAGTTTTTGCAAATGTCATTTAGGCGGGAATGACCGTCCTTAGATAAAATGCGAACAAATACAGAGTGGAGGTTGAGCAAATGAATATCAGAGCCAATAATGTATCCTTGTCGATAAATGGTCGGAGAATCCTGTCCAATGTGACATTGCTTGCGGAAGGCGGAAAAATGACTGCGCTTACCGGGAAATCCGGAAGCGGCAAGACAACTCTCTTGAATTGCTTGGGATTGATACATCCTATCGACAGCGGAAAAATATTTGTGGATAATAACGATGTAACGGGGTGGCGTGAGTCACAACGAACGCTGTTTTGGAAGGATCATGCATCTTTCATTTATCAAGATTACGGGATTATTGATGATGAAACAGTTTCATTCAATGTTTCTTTGAAAAAGTTTGGAAATAACCAGGGACAGATAAAAGAGGTTTTGGAAATTGTCGGGTTGCAGGGCAGGGAGAAAGATAAATCCCTCGTCCTTTCGGGTGGGGAAAAGCAGCGATTGGGAATTGCAAGAGCAATTCTGAAAAACGCTTCCGTTATCTTTGCGGATGAGCCAACCGCTTCACTTGACAATTCCAACAGGCAGCTTGTAGTCTCGTTGCTGAAAGACTGTGCAAATAGGGGCGCTGCCATAATTCTTGCAACGCATGACGAACGATTGGTTGCCGAATGTGACACAGTGGTTAGACTCGGAACGTAATAGACTGTCAAACCGAACAGATGAAGGATACATGCAGCGAATATCTGATTGCACACCTTCTTTTTTCCTCTTGACTTTCTCTGAGTTATGTGTATAATAAATCTATCAGGAACTTTTGTTCCAGATAGGAGAAAAGTACAATATGAGAAGCAAGAGCGAGGAGCTTATGCTCCGCATCCGGGAGTACATCGAAAGCTACTTTGAGCGGTATTCCTCTACCCCCACTGTCCGGGAGATCGCCGGAGCTATGAAGATCGCGGTTTCCTCCGCACACAGATACCTGGTGGCTATGGCGGAGAAGGATATGGTTTTCTACGAAAACGGCACACTCTCCACGCCGAAGATCCAACGGATGAATCCGGCGGTGAGCCCCGCCGCCATTGTCGGTTCCATCCCCTGCGGCTCGCCGGAGGAAAAGGAAGCCCGGGTGGAGGAATACCTGCCCCTGTCCGTGTCCTTCTTCGGCAAGGGGGACTTCTACGCCCTCCGCGCCTCCGGCAGCTCCATGACGGGGGCGCAGATTGACGATGGCGACCTTGTTATCATCCGCCAGCAGCACACCGCTCAGGTTGGAGAGATCGTCGTTGCCCTCACCGACGAGGACAAGAACACGCTGAAACGGCTCTTATATGACGATGACCGGCAGAGCTATTACCTCCACCCGGAGAACAAAGACATGGAGGATATCTATGTATCCGGGCTTCGGGTACAGGGCGTAGCCACCCATGTGATCAAAGCCCTTTGACGGAGGTATTGCCCATGCAGAAAAAATATGTGTCCGTCAACGCGGAGGTGGATACGGACGGCGTGATCCGCCCGCTTCTTATCCGCTGGCATGACGGCAGACAGTGGGAGGTGACAAAGGTGCTTCATACCTGTACTGCATCTCACGATGAGTTTGAAGGCGTCCGCTACACCGTCAAAATCGGTCGTGCGGTAAGATATTTGTATCGGGAGGGTCAGCGCTGGTATGTTGACCGCTCCCCGTAGGAGGTGTTTGTGAGACATGAGGATTTTTTCCTATGAGGAACTCGACGAATTGGGCGAGGGCTTGATTCGCCAATACCTTGGGAAGGAAGCGGAGCGCACCTGCTGCGTGGACATCGAGGGGTTCGTTACGGACTTTCTGAAGCTGCCCCTGCTGTACCGCAGCTTTGCCGAGGAGGACAGCGACAAGATCGGCTTCATTGCGGACGGCGTGACCCCTCTGCGCGTCTACGAGAACGGGGCCGTTGTCCGGCGCGTGTATCCCGGAGGAACCATCGTAATCGAGCGCTGCCTGCGGCGGGAGCACGAAAGCGGCAGACGGCGCTTCACCATCAGCCACGAGTGCGCCCACTACATCATGGACAGGGCTGTTCCCTCTGCTGCTTTCCACAGAGAGTTTGATAACGAGCGCATCTACTCTCAGGAGGACTTCAAAAACCTGTTCAGCTTTCGGGAGACGCAGGTTGACCGCATGGGTGCTGCTCTCCTGATGCCCCGCTTCATGGTTCGCAACGTAATGATCTCGCATGGATGTTCTTCCCGCATTCCCGTGTTCGGAGACAGCATTCTGAAATTGACGGACAAGCGCCTTATTCGGCAAATGGCAAATACAATGGGCGTGTCCTTCTCCGCCTTCCTCATTCGGCTGCGGGAGCTGGACTGCCTGTGTTACCGCCCGCTGGCGGAGTACATCACGGAGGAAATGGGACTGGGACAGGACGGTGGCGCAGGATGAGAAAAGCAAGCGCTCCCCGTAAGCTCTCGCCGGATGTGTCACGCAGGCTGTCCGATTCCCGCAGGGAATCCGCCGCGCTGACACTACGGGAGATCCACTGCCCCTTTTGCAGCTTTCTGGTAGAGAAGGTGTTCTCCGACGCAGCGGGACACAAAATGGTCTACTGCCGAAAATGCAAGTCGGAGTATCCCATCAATCTGGGCTGCTTCCGCAGGATGAAGGCGAAACGGGCCGTCTGCCGCCTGCTTTCAGGAAAACCGAGGCAGAAAAGATAAACTGAATACAAAAACCGACTTTTAATCGAGCAAGCGGAGAGAATCAGATTCGTTCTGAGGAGACTGCCAAGCGCCGTACAAAGTCAGACTGAACCATCAAATGGGTTCGGTCTGCTTTGACGGCGCTTTTTTGCTGCCCGATTTCTTTGTACGGCGTTGAAAGTCCTTTCCCGGCTTGGCTCGGGAAGGGACTTTTTCCATGAAACGCCGCTTTGAACAATACATCTGCCGCTACCCGTGAGCTCCGAATTTTTGATTTCACCCAAATTCAAAAATTCAAAGGAGATCACGGCATGAAAACATTAAAGGAGTTCGATTACGACCTTTGGGCAATCGAGGAAAACGGAAGAAAGAGATATTTCGCCAGAATCAAGGCCACCGGCGAGGAAACGGAGGTCAGCCTTGAGGTGATGCGGCTGCTGCTCCGTCAGGAAAAGCAGATGCGCCGGGAGTACGCAAAACAGCAGACCCTCGGGCCGGTTCTGAGCCTTGACGCCATCCGCGACGGCGGAAGCATGGACGAGTCCGCATGGCTGCTGGATACGCGGCAGCACATCGACTCCGAGGTGCTCACGGCAGAACTCACAGACGCATTCTGCAAAATGCTGACGGACAGCCAGCGTTCGATCTTTACGGAATGCCTCATTGAGGGGAAAAGCCAGACTGCGTATGCTGCGGAGCACGGCATCAGCGTCCCTATGGTCAACAAGCAGATTCGCGCCATCCGGGGAAAGGCAAAAATATATTTTTCCTGATGGTTAAAATTCCTCAAAAAAATGTCCATTGAAAGGTGAGAGGACAAATCTCACCGCAAGGGATACGGAGATTCAGTTTTCTCAGAGCCGCAAGGCTCAGCGAACCTTGAAAACTGAATATCCAGGCATCAGGCACATTCCCAACGCTATGGGCTGAACCCCTGAGCCGCTTTCGTGAGTGCGCCACGACCTCAGAAATGAGCGAGCGATACAACTTACACGATAAAAGCCGGGCTGCTCCCGGTGGAGGCGACGACAGGTGTTGGGGACAATGATACTTCCGTAATTCGCGGCCCGGCCACAAGGAAGGCGGGGAGGTTCGATTCCTATGGAGCGGTGCAGCACACCGCCGCCTGATGCTCTCCCTGCTCTCGGGGCGTCGAGGACAAATAGAGAGCGTACATACCCGAAAAACCAAAATGGCAAAAGACAAGGAGACGCAATATGAACGCACAGGACAGATACAACAACGAGAGATATACGGATATGACCTGCTTTCTCGCTTTGAGGAATATCGAAAGAAAGGAACGGAGAAGCCGCATGAAGGAAAACTGGATTTACCGCAGGGGCGACGTGTACCTTGCCAACCTCGACCCCTACATAGGCTCCGAGCAGGGCGGCACCCGCCCTGTGGTCGTCCTGCAAAACAACACCGGCAACTACTACTGCCCCACGCTGATCGTCGCGCCCATCACGTCCAAGTCCGGCAAGAAGCCGTCCCAGCCCACCCACTACTACGCCGAGCGCATCCGTGGGCTGGAGCTTCCCGGCATGGTGCTGCTGGAGCAGATCAAGACCATCGACAAGCGGCGCGTGAGGAAGTACCTGGGCAGAATGACCCGACAGCAGATGGATGAGATCGGGGAGGCCATCGAAAATGCCCTCGGGCTGTACGTCCCCGAAGAAATGGAGGCTCCGTAATGAATCCCGTACTGACCATCGACCCGGAGTTCGAGGCGAAATGCCCGCCGCTGACCGAGGACGAGCTTTCGCAGCTGGAAGAAAACATCCTTGAGGAAGGGCTGGTGCTCATGCCCCTCATCGTCTGGAACGATACGATTGTGGACGGTCACAACCGCTACCGCATCGCGCAGGCGCATCCGGGCATCGAGTTCCGTGTCCATGAAAAGAACTTCAATAATAAATACGAAGCCCTTTCCTGGATTTGCAAGAACCAGCTCGGACGGCGAAATCTTACGCCCCAGCAGAAGAAATATCTGATCGGGCAGCGTTACGATGCAGAGAAAAAAACACATGGAGGAGATCGGAAAAGCAATCTGCCAGAATCAAGTGGTCAAAATGACCACTTGATTGCAGCACAGAAAACAAGAGAGCGAATTGCTTCAGAGACAGGAACAAGTGAGAGCTATGTTAAACGAGCGGATCAGTATGCAAAAGGTGTGGACGCCGCTGAAGAAGTGCTTCCGGGCATCAAGAATGACCTGTTGCTCGGAAAGTTTAAGCCCAGAGAAACCGATGTGGCGGCTGTCGCCCGCGCATCTCCGGAGGAGCGCCGGGAAAAAGCGGAGCAGCTCAGGGTGATCCCCGAAAAGAAGCCCAAAGCAGATAAGGAGTCTGCCCGGAGCGGCACAAAGCACCGGCAAGAGGCTTATGTGACTATCGGCAAAAGCTACGAGGATATGAAGGACTCCAAGCGCGTCACGGAGGATTCGGCACTGGTAAGCCTGCGCTATACGGCGCGGAACATGGTCGAGACATGCGACGTGCTTTTTACGAACTTCCCCGGTCTATTGGAAAAGCCGGACTACAAAGATCAGGTCATTGAAATCATGCAGGAGCCAAAACAATACATTCTCAAATTGGAAGGAGAAACAGACAATGAACAGCATGAAGACACTCTACAAGCTGATGGAGGTCAGCAGCCGGGATTTGGAGATTCCCGATGCATACCAGCGCAAGCTGAACACCGAGCGTGTGGCAAAGATCGTGGCCGGGTTCAATGAGCGTATCGCCAACGAACCGAAGGTTAGCTTTCGTGACGGTCACTATTATGTGTTTGACGGGCAACATACTATTGTGGCGCGCAAGCACATGAACGGCAACAACGACCTGCCGATCCTCTGTAAGGTGTACTACGGTATGACAGAGGCTGATGAAGCTCTGCTATTTGCCATGCAGACCGGCTACTCCGCAGCCCTGACGCCCAGTGCAAAGCTCCGCGCCAATCTTCGCGGAGAGGATAAGGCGTCGGGCGAGTTTTACGAAGCGACCGAGGACGTAGGATTTCATGTGGGCTTTGAGCGCGGCGAAGGCGTCGGGCGCATCATCTGCATCAATACCGCCTTTGCGGAGTTCAAGCGTGTCGGCGCAGAGATTTATAAGGAAGCGCTGACCCTCCTGCTGGAAGCCTGGGGCGGCGATCCCGATTCCCTGAGAGCGGAAATCATTCAGGGAATCGTCCATTTCGTGGAGCTGTACCACGGCGAGTACGACCGGGAGCGGCTCATTTACAGCCTCCGCAGCTATGAACCTAAGTTTATCTATGCGGCGGGCAAGGCGGAAAAGGAACTGCGGGGCGTAAAGCGCTACGTCAACCTGTTCTACCGCATCTACAACGGCAGACGCAGGCACGAGATTCTTCCCATGAAGTTTTGACCGCCTGCACAGCTTCAATTCAACCATAAGGAGGTAATCCATGCAGGAAAAGCGGACAAAACCCGGCGAAAAAGCAAAACATGATCTGAACGAGAAAACGACCTATCGCTTCGGCAACAGGTCGTTTATTGTTGAACCGGTGTTCAAGGAGGAGACGCAGAACACATTGGGCTGCGTCCTTCTGCGCCTGATGAAATCGGAATCTGCTGGGGCGTAGTCCCAGGCGGTGGGGCGCACCCCCGCCGCATACATGACAACAGGGCGAGACAGTGATATACTTGTTGTGGAATACAAGTGTTGCTGTTCGGCTGCCCGGAAAGGAGGACTGCATGAAACAGTCGAATAACAACAAAAAATCCCGTGACGTGACCGCCTTTCTGTATGAGAGGCTTTCCCGTGACGATAACATGGACGGCGAGAGCTACAGCATAGGGAATCAGAAAAAACTGCTCACCAAGGTAGCAAAGGAAAAAGGCTACACAAACCTGGTTCATTTTTTTGACGACGGCATCTCCGGTGTTACGATGGATCGTCCCGGCTTTGCCGACATGATTCAGCAGCTGGAGCAGGGAAAAGCGGCGGCCGTGTTTGTAAAAGATCTCAGCCGCCTGGGTCGTAACTACATCGAGGTCGGCAGACTGACCGAGGAGTTCTTCCCCAATCACGACATTCGGCTGGTCGCTGTTTCGGACAACATCGACACCGACGAAGGTGAGAACGAGCTGGCTCCCATCCGCAATCTTTTTAACGAATGGTATGCGCGAGACATCAGCAAGAAGCGGCGCATCAGCAACAAGATCAAGGGCAATGCCGGAGAACCCATGGGGCAGCCTCCTTACGGGTACGTCAAAGACCCTGAGAACCCCAAACGCTGGATCGTGGACGAGGAAGCGGCGCAGGTCGTGCGGCGGATTTACCGCATGACGCTGGAAGGGGTCGGAACGGAGCAGATTGCCGCGAAGCTTGAAGAGGACGGTATCCTGACCCCGCGCGCTTACTGGCACTCCAAGGGAATCAATCGCCCCGGCAAGGTCAAGGATCTGCCGCCCACCCATTGGAACAGCTCCAGCGTCATAAAGATGCTTTCCGTGCAGGAGTATTGTGGGGACATTCTCAACTTCAAGACCTATTCCAAGTCATACAAGAACAAGAAACGACTGGAGAATGACCGTGAGAACTGGGCGATTTTCAAGGATGTGCATGAGCCGATCATTGAGCGAGCCGTCTTTGAACAGGTGCAGCAAAAGCGCGGCAAGATGAGAAAGCGTCAAGCGAAGGACGGGGAAAGGAGCATGTTTTCCGGGCTTCTGGTCTGCGCCGACTGCGGGAGCAACCTTCATTTTCATTTCAATCAGGGAAACCCGGAGATCAAGTATTTCAACTGCTCCAACTACAAGGGTAATCGCGGCACCTGCGGCTCCACGCACTATGTCAGAGTAGACTTTCTGGAGCAGGTCGTTCTCGGCGAAATCCGTCGTCTGACGAAGTATGCCGGCCTTTACGAGGACGATTTTCTCAAGGAAGTGATCGGTCACTCCCGGCAGGCGGAGGAAACGGAGCGCAGACTGAAGGAGAAGGAACTGAAATCACTCCTTGCCCGCGACGATGAACTGGACGGCCTGTTCGAGCGCATCTATGAGGACAATGTTTCCGGCAAGCTCAGCGACGACCGCTTTGCGAAGATGTCCCGCCGCTATGAGGAGGAACAGAAGGAGCTTTCGGAGAAAATAAAAAAGCTCCGTTCCGAGATCGAGAAGCAGAACAGCCGCGCAGCCTCAACGGATATGTTCGTGTCCATCGTCCGCAAATACACCCGCGCCAGAAAGCTCACGCCGCGGATGCTCAACGAACTGGTGGAGAAAATCGAGGTCTACAATGCCGAGAGGATCGACGGCGAATGGGTACAGCGGCTTCGCATTCACTACAACTGCGTGGGGGAAATGAACATTCCCAACGAACCGGCACTGCCCATCCCGGCCGTCACCGTCAACACCAGAAAAGGCGTGTTCGTGAGCTACACGACAGACGACAGACCCGCTGTTTGAGCAGAAAAAAAGCGAGTGTCCTCACAGCTTTTCAAATGCTGTAAGAACACTCGCCATGGTTGCGGAGACAGGATTTGAACCTGCGACCTCCGGGTTATGAGCCCGACGAGCTACCGAACTGCTCCACTCCGCGATATGAACTTGACCCTCAAGGCTCATATACTATAACATATGAGCCTTGGGTTGTCAAGTGTTATTTTATCGCTCCGAAGAGGAAGATTTTTCCTCTTCGGCGGCGTCCAGTGTCTTGGCGGCCTCGGCGCGGCCATTTTGCAGCTTGAGCTCGGCGAGAATGTCCGCCAGCAGCTCGTCCGTGGTCGGCTTGGCCGGGGCTTCCGGTTCGGGCTCCTTTTCTTTCTTGTGGTTGAAGCGGTTGATGATCTTCACCATCCAGAACACGACGAGCGAAATGCACAGGAAGTTGATGATGGACATGATCAGGTCGCCGATCGGGAACACGCCGATGTTCAGGCCGGAGAAGTCCAGCCCGCCGATGATGAGCGAGATGAGCGGATTGATGATATCGTTGACGAGCGCGGTGACGATGGCCGTGAACGCGCCGCCGACAACGACGCCGACGGCCAGGTCAATGACGTTGCCGCGCGAGATGAATACTTTGAATTCATCGAGCCAACCGGGCTTTTTCGTGATGCTGCCTCCCCTGTTTTCTTTGTCGTTTCAGTGCTTGGGTACGAGGACTTCCGTGCCGCCCATGTACGAGCGCAGCACCTCGGGAATGACGACGCTGCCGTCGGGCTGCAGGTTGTTCTCAAGGAACGCGATGAGCATACGCGGCGGGGCGACGCAGGTGTTGTTGAGCGTGTGGGCGAGATAATTCTTGCCGTCCTTGCCCTTGATGCGGATGTGCAGGCGGCGGGCCTGCGCATCGCCGAGGTTCGAGCAGGAGCAGACCTCAAAGTACTTCTGCTGGCGCGGGCTCCAGGCCTCGATGTCACAGGACTTGACCTTCAGGTCGGCAAGGTCGCCGGAGCAGCACTCGAGCTGGCGCACCGGGATATCCAGGCTGCGGAAGAGCTCGACGGAGTAGCGCCAGAGCTTCTCGTACCAGTCCATGCTCTCCTCCGGGCGGCAGACGACGATCATCTCCTGCTTTTCAAACTGGTGGATGCGGTACACGCCGCGCTCCTCGATGCCGTGCGCGCCCTTTTCCTTGCGGAAGCAGGGCGAATAGGACGTCATCGTCTGCGGTAGCTGATCCTCGGTGAGGATCTGATCGATGTAGCGGCCGATCATGGAGTGCTCGCTTGTGCCGATCAGATAGAGGTCCTCGCCCTCGATCTTGTACATCATGGCGTCCATGTCCGTCTGGCTCATGACGCCCTCGACCACGTTGCCGTGGATCATGAACGGCGGGATGCAGTAGGTAAAGCCCTTGCCGATCATGAAATCGCGCGCGTAGGCCAGCACGGCCTCGTGCAGGCGGGCAATATCGCCCATGAGATAGTAAAATCCGTTGCCGGAGACACGGCGCGCGGCGTCGAGATCAATGCCGTCGAAGCGCTCCATGATCTCCGTGTGGTACGGGATCGGGAAATCCGGCACGACGGCCTCGCCGAAGCGCTGCACCTCCACGTTGCAGCTGTCGTCCGGGCCGAGCGGCACGCTGGGGTCGATGATCTGCGGGATGGTGAGCATGATCTTGTGGATCTTGGCCTCGAGTTCCTCCTCCTGCTTTTCAAGCTCGGCCAGACGCGCCGCCTGCGCGGTGACCTGCGCCTTGACGGCCTCGGCCTCTTCGAGCTTGGAGGGATCTTTTTTCGCCTGCCCCATGAGCATGCCGATCTTTTTCGACAGGGCGTTGCGCTCAGCGCGCAGATTTGACGCCTCGTTGATGGCGGCGCGGTTGGCCTTGTCGAGCTCAATCACTTCGTCGACGAGCGGGAGCTTGGCGTCCTGAAATTTTTTGCGGATGTTTTCCCGAACGAGATCGGGGTTTTCGCGGATCAGTCGAATGTCAATCATGGTGTCTCTGTCTCCTCATTCTATGTGTATCAGTTTCTGCGGCCGATGGCCTCGAGCGCCTGCAGCAGCGCCTCGCGGTCGTCCGCGTCGTAGTATTCCAGTTCGATGCGCCCGGTCTTTCGGCCCTGCGTCATGCGCACCTTGCGGCCGAGCACCTGCTCGAGATGCCGCGCGCATTCGCCGAGATAATCTACACAGGCGGCCTTTTTTGCCGGTTTTTCCTGCGTATCCTTCAGTAATTGCGCGGCCAGCGCTTCCGCTCGGCGCACGGACAGGCCCTTTTCAATGACGGTTTTCGCCGCGGCAAGCTGCATTTCCGGGTCGCTGAGCGGCAGGAGCGCGCGCGCGTGCCCGGCGGAGAGCGTGCCGTCCTCGACGAGCTTCAGCACCGGCTCGGACAGCGCCAGCAGCCGTGTCGCATTCGCAACAGCGGGACGTGACTTGCCCACGCTCTGCGCCACATCGTCCTGCGTCATGCCGTAGACATCCTGCAGGGCGCGGTAGCCCTTCGCCTCTTCAATGGGATTCAGATCCTCACGCTGGAGGTTTTCGACCAGCGCCATCTCCATGGCGCGCTGCTCGTCCGCTGTCAGGATGCGCACCGGCACTTCCTTGAGCCCGGCCATGCGGCTGGCACGCCAGCGGCGCTCGCCCGCGATGATCTGATAAAATCCGCCATCGAGCGGCCGGACCGTGATCGGCTGGATGAGCCCATATGTCCGGATGGATTCTGCGAGCATTTCCAGTGCCTCCGGGTCAAAGTGCTTGCGCGGCTGGTCGGCGCGCGGCTCGATCTTCTCGATCGGCAGCAGGTCGGGCGCTGTCTCCTCGCGTTCCGGCTGCGGGGCCGGATATTCCTCCCCGAAGAGCGCGCCGAGGCCCATGCCGAGACCCTTCTTTCCGTCTTTACCCATGTTCCACCTCCGCTGCGGCCGCCGCGGCCGCTTCCTGCGCCGCTTTTGCCGCCTTTTCCTCGCGCTTGATGAGCTCACCCGCCAGATGCAGGTACGCCCGCGCACCCTTCGACTCTTTGTCGTAGGCGATGGCGGGTTTGCGGTGGCTCGGCGCCTCGGACAGGCGCACGTTGCGCGGGATCATGGTCTTGTAGACCTTTTTGCCGAAGAATTTGCGCACCTCGTTCACGACCTGATCGGACAGCTTCGTGCGGCCGTCGTACATGGTCATGACGATGCCTTGCACCGTCAGTTCCGGATTCAGGCGTTTGTTGCACATTTTGATGCTGCGCATGAGGTCGGCAATGCCCTCGAGCGCGTAATATTCGCACTGCACCGGGATAAGCACGCTGTCAGCCGCGACGAGCGCGTTGATCGTCAGCAGCTCGAGCGACGGCGGACAGTCGATGAGGATGAAGTCGTAATCGTCCTGCACCGCGGCGAGCGCAGTTTTCATGATGTATTCCCGCTGCTCGGAGCTCACGAGCTCCACAGAGCAGCCGGAGAGATTCATATTTGCCGGCAGCACGTCGCCGTATTTCGTGCTGCGGATGCAGTCGGCGGCGGCTGCGCCGTTCATCAGCATGTCGTAGCAGTTGGGCGTCGCGGTTTTGTCCACGCCCATGCCGGAGGTGCTGTTGCCCTGTGGGTCGCAGTCGACGAGGAGCACGCGCCGCCCGCGCTTTTTGAGCGCGCAGGTCAGATTCACGCACGTGGTCGTCTTGCCGACTCCGCCTTTCTGGTTGGCGACGGCAATGATTTTGCCCATGGTTTGCCTCCTGAATCGTGTTTGCAGCTATTATAACAGCGTGCGGCCGCGTTTTCAACCGCTTGGAGGCGCTGCGGCAAATTTTTGTGATGTTTCACGTGAAACAATGCGAAATCCGGCGGGCGTGTTTCACGTGAAACATTGTCTCAGGACAGGAACATATCCACGTCGCCGATGGTCAGCCCGTCGTGCAGCGCGAGATTGATGCCGTAGCCGATGAGTTTGGCCGCATCACGCACTACGGTGTCGATATCGCGCGGTGTGACGAACATCTGCTCTGCGCGGGGGTCGTCCGAAAAGCCGCCGGCGTCAATGACGGTCGGCAGGCCGATGGCCGCGACCGGAATGCCGAGCGTGTCGCGGCTGAGACCGGCGCGGTCATTGCCGACGCCGCTGCCGGGCGTGATGCCGGTGTCCGTGAGCTGGACGGTGCGGCCGAGGCGGCCGAGCTCCGCGCAGGCGAGTGCGTCTACGGCGATGATGGCGTCCGGGTGCAGGTGGGCCGCGAGCGCGCGGATCATATCGGCGGATTCCACGCCCGTCGTGCCGAGCACGCCGGCCGCGAGCGCGGCCACGGGGCGGAACTGTCCGAAATGCTCCGGCAGCTGCTCGCGCAGGTGGCGCGTGACCATGACGCTGTCGATCGCGTCCGGGCCGACGGCGTCGGGCGTGATCGCCCGGTTGCCGAGACCGACAACGAGCACGGAGGCGTCCGGCATCAGCGGCAGCACGCCGCGCAGCAGCTCGGCGAGCGTCTGCGCCGCGTTTTCAAATGCATCGTCCTCGCGCCGCAGCAGCGGGTCGAGCGCGAGGGTGTAGTAGTCACCGATCGGTTTACATAACGCATTTTCGCCGGCGGCGTCGAGCACGTGCACCTCGGTCACGGAAAAGCCGCGGCGGTTCGTCTCCTCGGCGCGCACGCCGGGCAGTTCCGTGACGGCGGCTGCGCTGCGGTGGATGGCTTCGGCCTCGACGGCGAGGTCGGTGCGGGGAAAATTCGGCATAACAGACTCCTTTCTGACGCCACATCTTGTGGCTCACTGGAAGCGTTGCCACAAATGGATACATTTATAATGAAAATCGAAAAAAGTGCTTGCAATTTGAAGGGTTTGATGATATCATCAACACTTGCAGAACATTGCACGGTCATACCCATGACTGAATTTTATAGGAGGAGGTGGCGATTGAGAAATGCCGAACATCAAGTCCGCAATGAAGAGAGACGAAAAGTCCAAGCTGCAGAATCTGAAAAACAAGGCTGAGAAATCCGCCCTGAAGACCAACCTGAAGAAGTTTGATGCGGCTGTTGCCGAAGGCAACCGTGACGCAGCCGTCAGTACCTATAAAGTTGCTGTCCAGGCTGTTGACCGCGCGGCCGGCAAGGGCCTGATTCACAAGAACAACGCAGCGCACAAGAAGTCTGCGATGGCTCAGAAAATGAACGAGCTTGGCTGATCCACAGAATCTCGGGGGCATGGCAGTTTGCCATGCCCTTTTTGCTACCCCGACAGGAGGCTGATTATGAAAAAACGTATGATGCTGATCATCAACCCCATGGCCGGACGCAGCGGCTACAAGACCGGCTTCGGCGAGGTGATGAACATTCTCGACAGCGGCGGATACCTGACGACGGTGTACTTCACGCAGGGCCGCGGCGACGCGACCGTGTTTGCCGCGCAGCACGCGGTGGAGTATGACACCGTGGCCTGCATCGGCGGCGACGGCACGCTCAGCGAGGTCGTCTCGGGCCTGATGCAGGTGCCGAACCCGCCCCCGCTGGGCTATATCCCGATGGGCACGACGAACGATGTGGCCTCGACGCTCGGCCTGCCGAAAAACGCGACGGACGCGGCCCTGCGCATCGTGACCGGCACGCCGACGGCGTTTGATGTCGGCAGCTTCGGCGAGCAGAGCTTTTTCACCTACGTCGCGGCGTTCGGCGCGTTCACGGCCGTGAGTTATGAGACGCCGCAGAACGAAAAGCAGGCGCTCGGCCACCTGGCCTACGTGCTCGAGGCGATGGGCCGGCTCAACACCATCGACCATTACTGCGCGCACGTGGAGTACGACGGCGGCACGGTCGACGGCGACTTCATCTTCGGCGGCGTGTCGAACTCGACCTCCGTGGCCGGCATGGTGCGCCTGCGCAAGGACCTCGTGAGCCTGGGCGACGGCCTGTTCGAGACGCTGCTCATTCGCCGTCCGAAGCAGTTCGGCGACCTGAGCCGCATTATCTCGGGCGTGCTCAACCAGAACTACGACAATGAGAATGTCATTCTCGTGCAGTCCAAGAATCTGCGCTTCACATTTGAAGAGCCCGTGGCGTGGACGCGCGACGGTGAGGCCGGCGGCGTGACGACGGACGTGACGCTGCGCAACAACCACGCTGCGATCCACATCATCGCATAACAGCGAATCTCTGAGCAAAACCGGCGGGAAATCCGCCGGTTTTGTGTTTGTGCGCGCAAGAAGCGGTTGAAAAACACGCGCATTGTGCGTATAATAAGGAAGTTATCTCTCAAAATCCATCGGAAACGAGGCTGATGATATGAAAAGACAGCGCATCGCCGGTATCTATGCATCCCCGGAGACCTTCGGCGGCAAGACTCTGACCGTCTGCGGCTGGGCGCGCACGATCCGCGACATGAAGAATTTCGGCTTTATCGAGCTCAACGACGGCAGCTGCTTCAAGAGCCTGCAGGTTGTGCTCGAGCGCGGCAAGCTCGAAAATTACGACGAGGTCGCCCGCCAGAACGTCGGCGCGGCGTTCATCGTGCACGGCGAGCTCGTGCTCACGCCGGACGCCAAGCAGCCGTTTGAGCTCAAGGCCGACAGCGTCACGGTCGAGGGCGTGTCCGCGCCGGACTATCCGCTGCAGAAAAAGCGCCACAGCGTGGAGTTCCTGCGCACGATCCAGCATCTGCGTCCGCGCACGAACCTCTTCAGCGCGACGTTCCGCGTCCGCAGCGTGGCCGCGCAGGCGGTGCACACGTTCTTCCAGGACCGCGGCTTCGTCTACGTCCAGACCCCGATCATCACGGGCTCTGACTGTGAGGGCGCGGGCGAGATGTTCCGCGTCACGACGCTCGACCTCGACAATCTTCCGCGCACGGCGGACGGTAAGGTCGATTTCTCCAAGGACTTCTTCGGCAAGAGCACGAACCTGACCGTGTCCGGCCAGCTCAACGCCGAGAACTTCGCGCTCGCCTTTGGCGACGTGTACACCTTCGGCCCGACGTTCCGCGCCGAGAACTCCAACACCCAGCGCCACGCCGCCGAGTTCTGGATGGTGGAGCCTGAGATGGCCTTCACCGATCTGAACGGCTATATGGATACCGCCGAGGACATGATCAAGTATATCATCCGCTATGTGATGGAGCAGTGCCCTCAGGAGATGGACTTCTTCAACCAGTTCGTGGATAAGGGCCTGCGGGAGCGGCTGGAGCACGTGGCTTCCTCCGACTTCGGCCGGGTGAGCTACACGGAAGCGGTGGATCTGCTGAAAAAGAGCGGTGAGAAGTTCGACTATCCCGTGGAGTGGGGCATCGACCTGCAGACCGAGCATGAGCGCTACCTGACGGAGCACATCTTCAAGCGGCCCGTATTCGTCACCGACTATCCCAAGGACATTAAGGCTTTCTATATGCGCCTGAACGATGACGGCAAGACCGTGGCCGCGGCGGACTGCCTGGTGCCTGGCATTGGCGAGATCATCGGCGGTAGCCAGCGCGAGGAGCGTCTGGATGTGCTGGAAGCCCGCATCAAGGAGCTGGGCATGAATCCGGAGGATTACAAGTATTACTGCGACCTGCGGCGCTACGGCTCCTGCCGTCACGCAGGCTATGGCCTGGGCTTCGAGCGGATGGTGATGTATCTCACCGGTGTGAACAACATCCGTGACGTGGAGCTGCATCCCCGCACTGTGGGCAGCGCAGATTTCTGATCAACCGCATACCGAAAAGCGGTCCTTCCGAAAAGAGGGACCGCTTTTTTCTCCCGTATGCACAAATTTCTCTGGAAAACCTCAAATATTTCAGGCATTCCACCATGCGCGGACAGTTGACATTCCGCGGCGCATATGATAGGATACGGCTATCTTCAACAACGGAATACCGGCAATGGAAGCCCATAGGAAAACGACGTAAGTCTACCGAAGGAGTAAAACTCTCAGGTGTCCGCCGTGCGGACAGGACTATGGGTGGATGCGGCTCTGGAGAATCCCGGCTCACCGGGTACCGAAGGTGAAAGGCGGCATGACCGCTGAATCTCTCAGGTAAAAGGACAGAGTGATCTGACGCAGCGGCAGGCGAGACGGAGAGATCCGTCAGGCAGGCCGCAGGCTTCACCGTTTGCGGCGGGGCTGCGTCAATCTCCTGTACTGCGTTCTTCGGAGCGGCTGCATTGCCAGCCGCTCCGTTTTTTTATCACCGCGGCAAAGATCCCGCCGTCGGTGAAACCGTGTGTAGGAGGAAAAAACTATGGAATCGATCGTCGCAAAACTGGACGCTGCGCTTTATCCCGCTGTATGCCGCGTCAACACGTACCTGTCCAACTACATTCTGGTCTTTCTGCTGGTGGCTGTCGGCCTGTGGTACAGCATCAAGACCCGCTTTGTTCAGGTCCGCTGCTTCGGTGAGGGTATGCGCAGAGTGTTCGGCAATCTGACCCTCAACGGCAAAAAGCATGACAGCGGCATGAGCTCCTTCCAAGCCTTGGCCACTGCCATTGCCGCTCAGGTAGGCACCGGCAACATCGTGGGCGCATCCGGCGCTATTCTGACCGGCGGCCCCGGCGCCATCTTCTGGATGTGGGTCATCGCTTTCTTCGGTATGGCCACCATTTACGCCGAGGCCACCCTGGCCATCAAGACCCGGGTGAAAGCCGCTGACGGCACCATTCACGGCGGCCCCGTCTACTACATCACCACCGCTTTCAAGGGCGGCTTCGGCAAGTTCCTGGCCACCTTCTTCGCCGTGGCCATCATTCTGGCTCTGGGCTTCATGGGCTGCATGGTGCAGTCCAACTCCATCGGTGAGTGCTTCCAGACCGCTTTCGGCATCCCCTCCTGGATCGTGGGCGT
>ERZ772886.82-NODE-82-length-79238-cov-5.879052_pt1 | contig 79238 bp, 85 predicted proteins | sample MGYA00512128_ERZ772886 | MGnify/ENA primary metagenome ERZ772886 (study PRJEB29015, sample SAMEA2737698) | human gut metagenome | biome: human gut; feature: human-associated habitat; material: faeces | place: China | collected 2012 ... | reverse complement strand
TGTGGCACTCCGAAGTTTTTGGAGTTAAGCACCTGCCACCGACAGTCATACCCTGCTTCGTCCATTTCAGACAGAACTGAGGCAAAATCGAATCCTGCATTGATCGATAACAGGTTCTTAACGTTCTCAACAAGTAAGTATGTGGGTTTAGCACTTTCTTCTTTGCCTTTGAGGAGGTCAATAATGTTGTAATATATTCCACTTCTTTTTCCGACCAGTCCCCGCTGTTTTCCGGCAACGGAGATGTCCTGGCATGGGAATCCGAAGCACCAGATGTCTGCATAGGGGACATCTTCTGATTTAAGTTTTGTGACATCATGAGCTTTCCACTCTCCTTCCGTATCATACATTGCCTCATATGAGGCTCTTGCAAATTTATCATATTCACAGTACCCGATGCATTTATGGCCGGCAGTTTCAAGACCAAGCCTGAAGCCACCGATGCCGGAACACAGGTCAAGAAATGTCATCTGTTTCATTATACTGCCCTCCCCTGCATAATTGCTGATATGAAATTTTCATATCGTCACGGATGACAAATACATCCGCATCCGAACCGCACTGTTCAATGTAGCGGTTTACGATCACATCCACAAACTTCTCATCCAGTTCGATGCCGTAGCAGATACGGTGTGTCTGCTCACAGGCGATCAGTGTAGAGCCGGAACCAAGGAACGGATCAAGCACGATGCAGTTGCTCATGCAGGAGTTCTGGATTGGATATGCCATAAGCGCCACAGGCTTCATGGTCGGATGGTCCTTGCTTGCCTTCGGACGGTCATATTCCCAGATGGTGGTCTGCTTCCTGTCGGAATACCACTGGTGCTTCCCGCCTTTCTTCCATCCGAACAGACACGGCTCGTGCTGCCACTGGTACGGGCTTCTTCCAAGGACCAGTGCGTTCTTCTTCCAGATGCAGCACCCGGAAAGGTAAAATCCGGCATCCTTGAATGCCTTTCTGAAATTCAGCCCCTCTGTATCCGCATGGAATACATAAATGGAAGCATCCTGTTCCATTGACTGCTCCATATTTACAAATGCAGCAAACAGGAACTTATAGAAATCCTCATCCGGCATGTTGTCGTTTTTGATCTTGCCGGCCGTCTCCTCAACATTTACATTGTATGGCGGATCCGTCAGGACAAGATTTGCCTTCTGTCCATCCATCAGCTTATCGTAAGTTTCTGGCAGAATGGAATCACCGCAGATGACACGGTGCTTTCCAAGCAGCCATACATCTCCTGTCTTTGCCACGGTCGGCTTTGCAAGCTCCGCTTCCACATCGAAATCATCCTCCGTGATTTTCTTATCATGCACGGAATTAAAAAGCTGTTCAATCTCCGGCGGTTCAAAGCCCGTGATGCCGACATCAAAATCCGAATCTTCAAGGTCTTTAATAAGGTCAGCCAGGAGTTCCTTGTTCCATTCGCCCGTAATTTTATTGAGCGCTACATTGAGTGCCTTCTCCTTGGTCTTGTCGATATCGACCACGATACATTCCACTTCCGTGTATCCGAGGTCTGCAAGGACCGTGGCTCTCTGGTGTCCTCCGATAATGGTCATGTCTGAGTTGATGATGATCGGCTCGACATACCCGAACTCCTTAATGGAGTTCTTGATTTTTTCATATTCCTTATCACCCGGTTTTAACTTCTTCCTCGGATTATAGGAAGCCGGGATAAGGTCTGCTATTTTATAACTCTGAAACTGCATCTTCCATATCCTCCTCTGCTAAAAATCTGTGCCGGAAATAACATTCACGACCGCAGTATTTTCTGTTCTTGTTTCCATAGGAAATGAAAGGCTTCCCGCACTGCTCACATACAAGCGTGTAGGAAGCCTTCTCGCTTTTCTTCACTGCTTCTGGGTGTGCCTTCCACCATTCCCTTCTGCATTTTTCACAGCAGAACCTTCTCGGTCTGCCTGTCTTCGGCTGCGTGATCGGATTACCGCAGAAATGGCACACCTCTTTACCATCCACCATGAGTTTCATATTTTTTGAAACCACTGTAGCGTATCCGGCAAGGTTGTGTCTCTTGCAGTAATTCCTTACGATGTCACGGGACAGTCCGATTGCCATTCCGATGGCTTTATAGCCCATCCCCTTCATCCGCATCTCATTGATCTGCTTTGCCTGTGCGTCCGTCATCCTTTCCACTCTCCTTCCGGCACACAAAAAAAGACCGGAAAAACAATGTTTTTACACTGTTTTCCAGCCTTAAATAATGCTTTTTTCCTGATTTTCCGGCAAAAGGAAATACCCCTTTTTGCCGTGTTTTAAGTACATTCTGCGAAAATTACCATCCCCTTTTTATATCCCCCCTGTTTAATTCTGCGAAAATTCACGCAAAGGGGGCCATCGGTCTTCAGCGGCTTGCTCCGTAGAGATTTTGATACCCCCACGGTCTGCCGTCAGAACCGATACTCAGGATTGTTATCCTCGTTCCATGTCTTTTTATCATGACAAGGTTTGCATAAGCTCTGCCAGTTCTTCTCGTCCCAGAACAGAACGGGATCACCACGGTGTGGCTTCACATGGTCGACAACGGTTGCGGTCACTGCCCTGCCTTCCTTCATGCACTGCACGCACAAAGGATGTGCTTTTAAGTACCTAACCCTTGCCTTCTGCCACTGCCTGTTGTAACCACGCTTGCTGCTGCTCGCCCTGTCACCACGGTGCAGTGCTTCATGCTCCTCGCAGTACAGTCCATCTGTCAGCTTCGGACATCCGGGGTGTCTGCACGGCTTCTTTGGTTTCATCGGCATCTGCCATTCCTCCCTTCTATGTACACGGGCGGTGTGAAAGGATTGGAAAGACACCGCCTCCGAGCATAAAGAAAAGGAGCATTTCTGCTCCCTTCCATTTTTGCCATCTTAATCATAGCACCTGTAAAATAAAAAGTCAGTACACCATTAGTACACCTTTAGTGCACCTCTAGTACACCAATTCGTTTTTAGTCACTTGGCAGATGCCATCCGTGCTCACTCTTTACAGGATATCCATATGGTTTGCCGGCCCACTTCTTTTTACCAATAGCATTATCTAGCTTTGGCAGGAGATCCCACATATGACTTCTGGTCTCCAAACTAAGCTCCTGATTCAGATAAGCCTTTTGAACAGAATCCCTTACCTCCTCAAGTTCTTTTAAATCAGCTTTTTCAAGCCATTTAGCCGATAGCGGTTTTCCTTTTTCAATTTCATCTTTTAAAGACATCCATAATTTTGTAAGACTGTCTTTATTCTTAAGTCCAAATACCATTGCAATAAGGGCAGCTCCGCTAACTCCAATTAAAGCAAGCTGGCTCTTATGCTCCTTGACCCATTCGATAAATCCCTTTTTATTATCTTCTATTTCTTCCAATTCCTGTTCCTGCTGTTTTGCTTCATCCATAACCCATACTCCTCCTTTTCGCTATTCTTCCACATCAACGCAATTGCCTTTCTTATCAATCCAGAAATAGACTTCTTTCTTAGAAATTGCACGGCTTCCGCATTTTGGACACTGTCCAAGATCCTTATACTGGTTCAACGTATAAATACTTCCATAAGCAGCATTTGAAAGATTTTTCAGCTTATCGTAATCACCATAATAAAAAACATGCTGACACGAAGCACATACACACTTTGTCTGTTTCTGCTTTTTGCATCCTGAATGCCTGGATGCTTCTTCCATGCCTTCTTTAAAATTCTGCTTTACTCTTCCAACTTCTTTCTTGAAGTCAGCATTGTACTTTTCCACTCTTTCAAGCTGGGCATCTAATCTCGGCTGTGCTTCTGGATGGATTTTAACATATTTTTTCAAAACACCTGTATTGCTGTTAAATCCGGCACTCATAAAATTCTTGATTCCTAATTCAGCAGCACACTCCCTGCATATATATCTCGGACCGACTTTTGCCGACAGTTCAAAATAATCTTTTTTATTGTCTGATTCCCTACCACAGGTAACACATTGTCTTAACATTGTCCTGCCTCCTTGCTTTGATTCATAACAGTATTTTACCATAAGGTAAACAAAAAAGACAGCCGTCTGACTGCCTTAATTGTACTCTGCATATGCCCCTATCTGTATCTGGAGCGCCACCGTGATCTGTTCCATGACCATGTCATCCAGCACTTCCCCGATTCTTTCTCCGAGCCTTGTTTTATCAAGGGTCTCCACCTGTTCCGCCAGAGCCATGCTCGGCTTGTTCAGACCGCTGCCTTTGGGGATCTGCACATGGGTCGGAAGATACTTCTTTTTCCACACCCTGGCTGACAGCGGAACGACCGTAACCACAGGTGAATGCTTATTCGCCTTATTATTGCTTACCACCAGTGCCGGACGGACACCGCCCTGCTTGCTTCCATCTTTTTCTCCAAAATCCACATAATAAATATCTCCACGCTTACACATAAAAACCTCCTATCCGAGGACAAAGGCTTCCACCTGTCTGTCCCTCAATTCATACTGTTTATCCAGTTCCTTCAATGCTGCTTTTCTGTATTTTGCTATCATCGTATGGCTCACATGGTATCTTTCCATCATGATGTCCCATGTCATGTCCTCATCCAGAAGATCCGTGATAATGCTTCTATGTCTTTCATCCAGTCCGTTCACTGCATGCTCGAAAAAATCCAGTTCTTCCTTCAGGAACATATATCTGTGAAAAAGGAAACCGTACCACTCGTCATTCTCCCTTTCCATTGTAGCCTTATACTTGACTGCTATGTTTGCTGTTTTATCGGAAAGAGTGCTGGTCTGCACCCTTTCCCCTTCCTGGTGGGAGTAAAGCATGGAATCGATCATGTCCTGTTCGCTCACTCCCTGAAACTGACGGAGCTGGAACTCAGTCACGGTCAGTTCCTTTTTCATATTCTTATATTCCTTCATCATTACTTCTGCCGTCATCCGTCATACCTCCAATCCTTGCCTTTACTGCTTCTATCATTGCATTCTGTGTAGTATCCTTTTTTTCGATTGCCCGGAGGATATCTTCATCGACCGTGCCTTCTGTCACCAGATGCTCTATGATGACCGTGTGTTTCTGACCCTGCCTGTAAAGTCTGGCATTAAGCTGCTGATACAGTTCAAGGGACCATGTAAGTGAAAACCATACGATGGTCGAGCCGCCTTCCTGAAGATTCAGTCCATGTCCTGCCGATGCCGGATGGATCAGCGCCACCGGGATCTTCCCTTCATTCCAGTCCTCGATATCCTTCTTTGTATTGATATCCCTTGCCGGAAACCGTTTTAATATCCGCTCCCTGTCATGCTTGAACCAGTATGCAACCAGAAGCGGTTTCCCATTTGCCGATTCGATCAGGTCTTCCAGAGCATCCAGTTTTCTGTCATGGATATTACGGACATTGCCGGATTCATCATAGACCGCACCGTTTGCCATCTGTTGGAGCTTGTTGCTTAAGGCTGCTGCATTTACCGCATCGATGTCCTGCCCTTCCCCGTATTCAAGGATCATTTCATCTGCCATCCTGTCATAAAGCGCCTGTTCGGATTCCGACATGGATACGTTCACACGGTTGCTTATGCATTCCGGCATATCAAGATAATCCACGGCTTTCATGGAAATACTGATATCGGAGATCAGCTCATATATTTTTTCTTCCGCACCCTCCCTCGGCTTGTAGGAAAAGATGATCTCCCGGTTACGCTTATCCGGAACAAAGAACCTGTCACGGTATCCACCGATGAATCTCCCAAGCCTCTGCCCCATATCAAGAATCCCTATCTCCGCCCACAGGTCCATAAGATTTCCCGGTGTTCCGGTAAGTCCGACCACCCGCTTTGCCATCGGCCTTACTTTTTTCAGGTCTTTAAATCGCTGTGCCTTCGGGGACTTGAAGCTTGACAGCTCATCGATCACGACCATGTCAAAATCAAAAAATATGTTTTTTGTCATCCAGGAAACATTGTCCATTCCGATGATGGTCACATCGGCTCCCGACAGAAGAGCTTCCTTTCTCTGCCCTGCAGTTCCCATTGCCACGGCAAATGTCATGCCGTAAAGATGCTCCCACTTTTTTATCTCTGCCGGCCATGTGGTCTCTGCCACACGTTTTGGTGCGATCACCAGGATCCGTCTTACTTCAAAATAGTCAAACAGCAGAAGCCACAGTGCCGTAAGCGTAATGACCGTTTTGCCAAGTCCCATGTCAAGGATCAGGCAGCTCACGGGATGCTCGATTATAAAATCTGTTGCATACTGCTGATAATCATGTGCTTTGTATTTCATCAAGGATACCTCCGATCTGTTCGATATTATCAACTACATAAACGGGAAAGCCCAACCTCTCAAGCATCCTCTTTCTTTTCAATTGAAGCGGTCTTGGTTTCTTTCCCGGTGCCTTCAGTTCCACAAATGCCATTTTCCCGTCCGGCATCAGGACGATGCGGTCAGGCACTCCATTCATACCGGGTGATACGAACTTTAACGCCATGCCTTTCCGCTTTTTTGCTTCTTCCCTTAAATGTCTTTCTACTGTACTTTCTAGCAAAACCGGATACCTCCTTTGCCGATTGCGGTTGCCTTATGCCGTTTACTCCTATACGCGCATATACACATGAATTGCTCTTTCTATCTCTATTTTTAATTCTCAACTGGATTTAATGGGAAACTGGGAAACTACAGACCGCAGACCCTTATTTTCCAAGGTGTCAGCACGGTTTCCAACTACCGTTGCCCATCTGCATTTGGGAAACCTCGGAAACCGCCTAATAGGTTTCCAGTGGTTTCTCATACATTCTCACAAAAGTCTTCTGCACTCCGTAAAGGGGGACTTTAGTCTTTCCGGTGGTGTTGGAATCATACTTCTTCCATCCACCGATCTTGTTTAGGATGCCTTCGATCTCATAGGAATCCGCCTTCTTTAAGTTCTGGCGTTCCTTGCCGAAGCACTCCACCCATATTTCCATGATGCAGACACGCTCACGCACGACCGTTCCTTTCACACCTACAGTTTCAAACTCACCGCCTCCGAGGAATGCCCTTCTCTGGTAGATGTCCATTGATGCCCAGTTATCCGGCAGAAGCCTGTCAAGATAATCCTGCACGATGCCCTCACGGTCATCCGACTCCATTGCCTCCTGCTGCATCTTATAGGCTTCTTCTGCCTCCGCACCTTTTAAGAACAGCTCCTCGCCTTCGTTATACAGATGGATTGCCTCCGCCCAGATCTGGTCGACACAGTCAAGCTGCCACGGATGATGCTTTCCCGTTCCCGGCACATGCACCGGCCAGAATCTTCTGTTTCCGGTCACGTCACGTAAGAATCCGCCCTCGGAATTGGTGCTTCCAACAATGATGCACTTTCTTGGATGCGACTCTACATTGACTCCGTATGCCTGACGGAACTTATCATCCTGACGGGTGACAAAAGACTTCACTACCTCGACCTCGGTCTTGCGGATACCGTTCATCTCACTGATTTCGAGTATCCAGTTGCCGAGCAGCTTCTCGGCAGCGGTCTTATCCCTCATATCCGAAATGGATAAGGAATCCGAAAACCACTGCTTTCCGAGTATGGAAAAGAAGGTTGATTTTCCCATTCCCTGCGGACCGTTCAGCACGAGGATGGAGTCAAACTTCACTCCCGGCTTATAGATACGTGCTACCGCGGCCACCAGTGTCTTGCGGATGACTGCCCTCGTGTAAGGTGTATCTTCTGCGCCAAAGTAGTCGATGAGCAGTGTGTCGATACGCTCCTGTCCGTCCCAGTTAAGTGTGGCAAAATAATCCTTGATCGGATGATAAAGCCTGTCGGAAGACACTACTGCAAGCAGTGCATCCTTGAACTTGGTCGGTGACCAGATCCCGTACACCCTCTCGAAATACACCTTTGCATTGGCAAGGTCTGAGTCATTCCATCCCGGCTTTACCTGTTTCCAAGGAAGCGGGCCGATGACATCAATGGTATCTTTGAACTCGTTGTATACGATATTTTTGAAGTTCTCATCATTGCGGATGATCAGTGCGATGTTCTGCAGTGTATCCTTGATGTTTCCCCTGCGGTCGAGTGCCAGTTTATTCTGCCAGTCCTCATCAGGCTCTGCGGAAAATTCCTGTACTGCCAGCTCCTGTCTTTCCCTTGCAAGTGTGTTCTTTACTTCTTCATCTGCAGATACAAAATCCTGCATGGCTTTAAAGGACGGGAGTTTTCCGGGTTCTGTCCCTTCGGCTGCCCTTGCATCCTTGTCACCGAATTTATGAAGCCTTACCACATCAAACGCATTCATCAGCTTTCCACAGCACGGGTCTGTTGCATGGTGGCTGTACACGAACAGGTCATCATAGACAACGACTCCGGCTGCCGAGTCTGCCGGGATATAATCATATCTTCCGGGGATTGCCCTCGAATGTCTGTACACATCCGGGATGAACTTATCGATGGCCTGTGTCACTGTATATGTCCGGTTGAATACCCCAATCAATCCGTCCTTGGAAAGCGGATCTGCCTGTTTCTTTATATCCCTCTGTACCACGGATGCCTGACGGTTGCTTACCGGCCATGCGGATACATCATGCCAGTCCTTATAACGTGCCAGCACTTCATCCGGATCCACCTCTGCCCCATCGATTTCCTGAAACACATACTCCCCGTCACTTGAAGTACTTGGCCAGTACATGAGTCTGGAAGGCTCATAGGTGGAATCATCGAAAAGTTCAATGCCGATATCCGATGCAAGCATACGGCTGACCGCACCATATTCATCAGGAGTCACATCCCTCGTCAGGAATATGATGATACGCAGTCTCGGCTTTTCCGGTGTATGCTTATGGGTGGAATACACCACCATCTTCATGTCAAAGAACATTTCCAGTTCATCAATAATGCCCTGTGTCCCGTAATCCATGTCAAGCGTGATGGCGGATCTGGATATCACGCAGTCTTTCTTCCTGCGTCCGCCCTTCAGCTTTCCAAGGACAAAACCTCCGACATCCTTGATATTGTCCTGCTGTCCCTTCGGCATCTTCCTGTACTGCTCCATTGTTTCTGCAGTATATTTTGTCTTGGACAGACGGCTGACAAAATCTTCATATGTCATATCCGTGCAGTTAAACTTTTTGTCCATTCTTGAGTTTCCGATTGATACGAACATCTTTTCCTGCCTCCTTCTTTTTCTTCTTTTCTTCCCTTGTTACCCTGCCGACCGCAGTATTTGCAGTCGGATCAGGATAGCCTTCCGTATTTCGTCCTCCCATGCAGCACCTCCTAATCTTTCTTGTAAAACGGACTTTCAAATCCTGCTGCCTTAAGCGGAAGCCCCTCGCACCAGTCAGGGCATACCGCCATGATCTCATTTACTTCTTCCACCGAGGATGTCCCTTCCGGCACTTCAAGCACCACTTCATCATGGATATGGCACACGATGTCAAATCCTTTCTTTTCGAGCCTGAGCATTGCTTCTGCCAGCACATCCCTTGCGGTTGCCTGAACGATGTTCTCACAGAATTTTGCGCCGTAGGATTCTATCCTTGTCCATTTGCGGTTCGTACCGACACCTTCATAGCTGACGCTTTCCGAGCCGAAACGGTTCACGGTCATCCTTGGCCTCACATATGACAGCACCCTTCCTGACGGCAGTGCAATCTTTAACATCCCGGACTGGTAATATACCGTCACCCTTCCGACCGTGGTCATCTTTCTTTCCTTCACGGCAGCCTTTACCGCACCGTCAATCTCATACCAGTAATTTACAATGTGCGGATTTGCCGTCCGCCATGACTGCACCAGACCTTTCAGTTCATCCTCTTCCACAAAGTTCAGTGCTCCCATGCTGATAAGCGCACCTTCCGCACCGCCATACTGACAGGCAAGCGATGCCACCTTTCCCCTTGCACGGTACGGGCTTCCCTTCGTGATCTCCTCTATCGGGATATGGAACATCTTCGATGCCGTCTGCTCATAGATCTTTCCGGCACCACGGAACTCTTCCATGACCCATCCCTCTCCGGCAAGATAGCCCATGACCCTTGCCTCGATTGCGGAAAAATCGCTGACGATAAATCTGCATCCCGGCTTTGCCACAAATGCGGTACGGATCAGTTCCGAAAGCACATCCGGTATGGAATCATACAAAAGCTCCACAAGGTCATATCTTCCTTCCTTTACGATGGAGCGTGCAAGTTCGAGGTCTTCCATATGGTTCTGGGGAAGGTTATGGATCTGCACCAGCCTGCCGGCCCACCTTCCTGTACGGTTGGCCCCGTAAAACTGCAGTAATCCATGCACCCTTCCGTCCGGGCAGACGGAACGTTCCATAGCTTCATACTTTTTGACTGACGTTTTTGACAGGGCAAGACGCAGCTTCAACATTTCCGCTACATCACCGTCCGTGTTTTCCACCAGTTCCTCCACGGCTGCCTTTGCAAGGGAATCGATCTCGATGCCTTTTCGTGCAAGCCATCCCTTAAGCTGTGCCACGCTGTTCGGATTCTCAAGTCTTGATATTTCATATGCCTTCTTCGTTGCCGTTTCCTTATACAGAAGGTCACAGGCCACTGCATGTGTGATAAGTTCCGGATCCACCATGATGCCTCTGTCATTTATCCTCTGGTCCATGCAGTACAGTTCCTGCTCCCTGTCCGGTATAGGAAATTTCGAGAGCTTATTCCTGATCTGCTTTTCCACATCCACGTCACGGATACAGTAGGTCTTGAACAGCTCCCACTTCTCCGGCTCATCAGATGGAAGGTTTCTTGTCCTGCCGCCGTTTGACTTGGACGGCTTACACGGCACACAGAAGAACCGGATCAGTTCCTTGCCTTCCGACATCTTTTTCTTATCAAGGTTCAGTGCTTCTCCCACGCCTTCCAGTGACAGCGGAAGCGACAGCATGGATGCCTGAACGAGTGTGCATCTCCACCCTTCCGGCTTTAAGGAAAGACCAAAGTAACGATTGATACAGTTACGCTCGAATGCTGCATTATAGGCAGTCTTTATCACGGAATCATCCGTAAGCAGCTTCATGATCTCATCCGGCATTTTCTCCCCCGATGCAAGGTCAATGATCTTGGTCGGCTCATCGTTCAGACTGTATGCAAATAAAAGGATCTCAAACTGCTCTGATGCAGCATATCTATGTACCCCACAGTCCGGGAGTGATACATCCGAGTAGGTTTCAATGTCAATTGCAAGTGTGTCCATAAGCCTGTCCCTCCGCTTTCTTCTTTATTCTGTTGATTCCCGTTCTCGCAGCATCCACGTTGCCGGACTTTATCTGTCCCTTGATGGTGCGGAACGTATTATATGGAATATATTTTTTTATGCTGTTTAACTCTTTCATCAGTTCCTTCATGGCATCTCCTTTATGTATCCAGGCGGTGTATGCCACCGCCCTTCCTATGATCTACTGCTTTGTTCCTATGCGAGGAAATCATCCTCCGCATCCACTGCCTCGAACTCATCCCTGGCATTTGCTCTGGATCCGAGAGGCTCTCCATCCCTTAACTTCTGTACATTTCCAAGCCCTGCTGCGATGCCCTTATTTCCGTTGCTGTTGTAAGCGTAAAATGTAATGGATACCCTTCCGTAGCAGCCGGAATACACCTCGCTCTGGTCAAGGATCGGCTGTACCTGTCTGTCCACGATCTGAGGAGCCTGTTTGCTGTTGGCATTTAAGAACATACTGTCTGCATATGCCTCATCCTCCGGTCTGTCGATGTCACCGTCTCTGAGCGGTGTCTTCAGATTAGCAGGAATCTTACCGCCCCACTTGCCTTTTCCTTCATCCTTTGCTACCTCAATTGCCTTCTTGATCTTGGCAATGGTCTCCTTATCATTCTTGTCGATGATGCAGGATACGGAGTACTTCGGTTCGCTTCCATTAATGGAATCCGGCTCCCACAGGTGTGCATAGCTGAGTCTGCAAGGTACGATTACTTTTGTTACATTTGCTGTTGTCATAGATTATTCCTCCTTAAAATCCGCTTCTGCGGTTGCTGTTTTAACTGCTTCTCTTTTATCTGAATCCGGCACCAGTGTGACCTTGCCGTCAGACTTGTACACCAGCGAACCAAGGATCTCATTAAATTTCTTTTTGCCCATCAGCCTTTCCATCTCGGTAATGCCGATCAGGCTCTTTTTGAAGATATCCGTGTATCCGGCTTTCTGTGCTGCCTCTGCCACATCCTCTTCATCCGTATATTTACGGTTGCTTCTTCCCAGAACCAGCTTATAGCCCGGCCATGTCTTATGATGTAGAACTGCCTCATTCTGTGCATAGGTGTAAACCTCTTCTGCCCATTTCTTCAGTGCATCTGCCTTGGAAAGGACTCCTGCAATCTCTTCATCCGACATAAGGGCCGGTTCGGCAAATTCCATCTGGGCAAGTTTTAAATATTCCTCTGCCCTTGCACGGCATGTAAATCTTGCCTTGCAAAATCGGCAGTGGTCTCCGGCTTTAAACTCTCCCTCGCCTGAAAGTGCCTTTGCTGCTCCAGGTTCAAGGACATCCTTTCCCCATGCAAGAAGCTCCCCGGCTGATATCTCCCAGGTGGAAAAATGTTCGATCCTCGGCTGGACGATGGTAAGCTTCACCGTGTCGATCTTATATAAGAAACCGAGCATGTCCAGAACTCCCAATCCGTAGATCATAAGCTGGACATTCTGTTCCGCATCGACCACCACGCCCTTGCCGAGCTTCAGATCGATAATATGGATCTTATGGGAGTCGACCACCACCATATCTGCCGTGCCGAAACAGTCCTTGATTCTGTGTGCAAGGCTGACCTTCAGTTCCACTCCAATGAATGGTTCATCACAGTCCTTCCTTGCCTGCTCGATCTGGGTGATGTTATATTCCACGTAATCATCCACGGCTTCGAGCAGTTCATCCGAATAATAATCAGATACAGGTCTTTTAGTCCTTTTCTTCAGATACTTATTGATGAGGTACTCCGCCATCGCATGCCCGGCACTCCCTTCTGCTGCGAAGGGAGATTCTTCGTCCGGGAAATGCTCCTCCAACAGTAACGATGGAGGGCATTCCAGACGTCTTTTGCCGGACGATGGGGAGAACCTTGCGTGTCCGCCCATTAGAGCACCTGCGCTTTCTCATACAGTTCCGGCAGCTTCTCATCAGGAACGTCTGACAGTTTCTGGAATCCGAACTGCTCAATCAGGTTCTTAACTTCCGATGTCTTTCCTGCTCTGGACTTTTCTGCAAGGAACGCACGGACCGTCTTTCTGTCCACTGTTTTCTCCTCTGGGGCAGATTCATCCTTCGGTGTATCTTCCACAGGAGTTTCCTTCTTCACAGGCTTCTCCACTTTCTTTGGTGTATCTTTCTGTGCTGCAACCATCTTTCTGATTCCGGCAGCAATCTGCTCGTAGCCCTCGGCCACTAATAACAATGCCTCACTCATGGCGTTCTCTCCTTTCAAATGCGTGCCAGCTTCACATCACCTATATACACATTGATCTTGTTTACGCTGGACTTGTACTTCCCCCAGTCCATCAGAATATGGAATGGGTACTCCTTTACTACGGTTGCTCTCTTCTTTTTCTTTCCGGCAGTGACCATAAGGCGGTCACCCGGATACAGTCCGTAACGGACATTGACTCCTGACATGGTGGACCTCCTACTTCAGCACCTTCAGATTTCTGATGATGCCCTTGTATCTGGCATCCGCACGTTCATCCACGGGAATGGTCTTGACATTCACGGGATTGAAATCCGTATCATAAAGCCTTACAGGCTTCCTCGTTTCCTTTGCATGGTCGAGTTCAAACTTCATGCCTTCCGTGATGTCGAAGCCGAACACATACACCTCATCGCACATATCCATGAGTTCAAGACCCATTGCGATGCCTGTCATTCTCTCGTTTGGAATATTGTCATCGAGGAATGATGGGAAATAGAGATGTGGTACGATTGGAACGTCACCTGACATGGCAGTGATTCTTGCGTAGCTCACTGCATTCTTTTTGTTTTCCTCGACTCTGCCCCGATAAGGGCTGCAGATAAAAATTTTCTTTTTCATAATAAAATCATCCTTTCTCATTCGGCTCTCATGGCCGTGGGGTACTCGTCAATAATGTATTTGGATGGCAGATCGTCATCTGCCTGTCCTAGACTGCAGGACTATACTTGTTAGAGCCGTATTCACGGAGCATCTGGTCAAGCACTTTTTTCTGTTCATCATCAGCCTTGTCCATCAACTGTTCCAAAACCGAAATCTGATCCTGTGAAAAAATATTTTTATGTGGATGATACCAGTCAGCGATACGGACACCGCCTCCGTTACCTCTAGTAGTTTCAAGAGGATACTCAGCCGTAAGCACAAGAATGTCATTTCGGATAGTTCTATCCGTAACACCAAGCTCAGCAGCTAAAACCTGCATATTCTCTTGTCTTCGTGCGACCATGATTCGCATGATCTCAGCTCTTCGCTCATTTGCACTCACAGCTTTTCACCTCCCTTCGTCCTTGTCTGATAGAAATATAAAATCCAAATAGGAAGACTAATTTCCGATTTGAGATTTTTCCTTAAATTTTTTTCCTATTACCTTCTTCTCTTTATTCGCTTTTTTATTTTGAAAAAAATTCGTGTTTTGATTTTTTCAAACAGAGAATATATAAGGTTAGGTATTTTTATCTCCAATGCTGAACTGAATCTCATCGGTCAGAAGAACATCCATACTGCCCAAATGCGTATCGTAATCTGGTATCTATATACTTGTTCTCCCTTTTGTTCCTAAAAATCTTTAATTCTTTGTTCACTGCAATGTATAAGAGCAAGTAAACTTTTCTGGACCAACCTAAAAAAGGACAAAAAAATAGAGTTGCTACGCAATCTTTCGATTGCAGTAACAACTCTGGCATATAGTATCTCATAAATTATGGATCAGGGCTCAGTAGCTTGTCTGTGCTTCTTCAATTTGTTTCATAACATCCGTCAGTGCTATCCTTTCCGGATTTTTATGTACTTTTGATTCAAAATATATCTTTCCTTCATCGTCAATCAATGCATCAAACATTCTTGGCTTTGTGGGTTTGTTGCTGTTAAGATTTCTGATTTCAATTCTCTGCATCAGCACCACCTCCTATTTAAACGGCAGATCTATATCAGTCATAAAATCATCACTTGAAGGTTCTGGTACTTTAAAAGTCTTTGAGAGAACCTTTTTGTCCTTATTTAAATATGCATCAATAACACTCCTTGCCTTGTTATCAATATTTACGTGAGATGCCAATACCTCTATCTGCATGTATAAATCTTTCACAGCAGATTTAATCAGATCACACGCCATAATCGTATTGCATAACGGAACTACGGATTTATCAGGAGCTACAAGATAAATTTCATAACATGCTTGTCCTTCTACGCAATTATCATCCATATTAATTGTACACGGAAGGATGTACATATCACTTTCTGCATCTTCCAATCGTGACCAATATACATTTCCAGTTACCTGTATTGCTTTTTCAGGATAGAATCTTGAAAAGAAACTGGCTACTCTATAATTTCCGTTACAATCCATGCTGTCATCATCAGGACTCTGCAATGGATGTGGTGCTGGACCAAATTCAGAGTATAAATCAGTCGGATTATTCAGCTTCTGATTTGGTTCTCTATGCCAGTACAAATTCCCACATTTGGAATCATCAGCTATTTTCTTTATAAATTCCAGGACATATTTTTCTGTCGGTGTTACCTCATCTATATTAGCTGATATCAAAAAGTCAATGCTGACTCCAAGCATCTTAGCTGCCGTTGCCACAAATTCCAATGTTGGTTCGGATGAATTATCCGGTTTTTCCAGTCTTGACATATATCCCAAGCGGACACCTGCTTCCTTTTCTATCATTCCGATTTTTACATCTGGATTTACTTTTAATAAAGCACGGATATTGTTAAAGCATGTGTACTTGTTAAAATTTTTAAAGTCATCTAATGCATCTGTTATATTTGTAAGATAATGCGCTAAACGGTTTCTCCGTTCCTGCAATACTTTTATTTCATCCCTTGATATAGCAGCAACTCCATGTGACTCCATTGCCTTTTTTACTTCGTCAGGATTAGTATTATCTTTTCCCTCAAAACTCATCATCTGTAAAACCTGTTCAAAATCGGCACATTCCGCATTCTTATCCTCAACTGCAGATTCAAGTCTCTCCTTGGCATCCAACAAATCTTCTTTTGGGCAGCATCCCAGAGATGCTTTTTGTAATAAAAGTTCAAATTCTTCATTATTCATGATAATCATCTCCTTTTTCACATCTATGAGCAAATTATAGTATCTTTTGTATCTATTGTCAATATATGCAAACTATTTTTTTCTTTGCATTTGTATGTGAATTAAATGCAAAATGCCTGACAAAAGCAAAAGTATATAACTCATTGCTTCGTCAGGCATTGGTTGCTATGATTTTCATGCACCTATTCGCTCAGTACGAATCTTTTTTTTATGTAATGATATCTGTATTATTTTTCTGCAGCACGGGCACTTGATTTGTATAGTGCCTTCTGTATCAGGCAGCACATCAAACAATCTACCGTTTTTGCAGCATGGACATGATACTTTCAGAATCTGCTCTCCCATATGCTATCCCCCATTTCTCTATAGATAATCATACGGAGAACGAAATCCTGTTCTCTTCTGTACTTGTTTCTTAGGTAAGCAACTTTGTGCTTCTTCCTTCGAAGAAAAAAGCCTGCTTGCCCTAAGTTGTATACCGCCTGATGTATTTTCTACAAAACGGACAGTAAAAAAATCTCTGCTCCTTTTCAGAACAATCACTTCTCTGACAATGCGATTGCTTTCTATAATAAAAGCTTTATCGCCCACTTCCAGTTTGGTAACCACGTTATCGCCTCCATATAATAATTGAAGGCCAGCTAAGGGAAAGTCAGGCTGACCTAACCTTGGTGTCAAATTTGTCTCTGTTTAACATTAATAACCTCAGGTAGCGAACCTGAGGTTATTATATCGAACATCTGTTCTATTGTCAATAGTTCATTTACGTGCCCATTGGATTATTCCGGAAATACGCTGCGGACGAATTTCTCCAGTATAGAATCAAACGTTCCTCCGGCAACATCACCATTTATTATTTCTTTCCGCTTATCAGCATAAGTTATCTGAAGGTAATAACTACAACCGTCACACACATGTCCTTCAATAACATTCTTCTCCCATAAGGGAGCTCCTATGATTTTCTGCAGACTGCATGCAAGTCTGTATACCTTCTTTTCAGATACCTTCTCTTCCGTCTTAAACTGATATTTACGATTCTGCCCTTGATATGTATATTCTTTACACCTTCCATCAGGATATATTTCATATACCCATGACTGTTGGGAATCTATCGTACACGGACCATTCTCCACAACCTTATATCGTATTTTTGTAATCTGAGTAGCTGGAAGAAGTTCCTTTGACCATCGGTATCCGCAGTCAAGGCAGCCATAATCCTCGTGTGGCATTCCGTCTATCATCTCACATCCGCCCAGGATAAGTTCTCCCCGCTCTTCTGCTTCAAACGCTTCATGGGACGGATAACCATATAATATTGGTACAGTCCTGTCTGATCTGCATTTTGGACAAACGACCATAATTCCGTCCCTCCTTTATTACAACTCCAATCGTGTAATATCCATATGATTTCCGGTCAGATAATTATCATATAACTCTGCTGCCGGAATCAGACGAATTTGTATGTTTTTCAGATTGAGTGCTTCAAGCATAGCCATTCTGGCACAGCCTTTTTTTACAATATCTTTTTTCTCCGTTGGCATCAGAAAACAGTTCCTGACTTCTGCAATGCCATGTGCATTAATAAAATCCTTATAGGCAAGCTGATACAGATATTGTTTTGTTACATCTCCGACTCCCGGATTTCCCCTGAGGGACTTTCTTTTTTCCAGTTGAAGATTATAATATTTGGCATCAAATATTATGAACCAGTCCTTTCCGTCTATGCACGGAATACTGATCAAATCGGGAATAAGGGTATCTGCTGCCTTTGCTTCCGTATCTTCTCCTTGCCATATAGGCTTTTCTATAATATCTATCAGCTTCTGTCTCTTTGCCGTTTTGCTGTTATACTTATCTGCAAGCGGAACAGTCATCTTAAGCTGTGCAAGGGTAGTATTCAGCTTATTGTCAAACACTTCCGCACAGGCTTTCTCCCAGACCGCATGGTATGCTGTTGTTCCAAACATACTGATACCATCATTCTCATCAAGCATTCTTCTGTCCTGGGACACATAAGCATATAGTGTTTTGAGAAGAATCTGCCTGTGCGTATTAAACTGAAGATTCAGTTCCTTTATAATCCGTTCTAACACATATTCCTTGTCACCAAAATCGGCCAGTGTTTCCTCGGAAAGCTCTATGACATCCATATCAAAAAGAGCATCTAATTGTGCATCACGAAGCTGTCTGGAACATTCCGTAAGCACACATTCATGCAGACGTTTGAAATAATCCATGTCATCTTCTACAGATTTCTCCGTATAGAGTTCCATATAATACGGACGGTTATCCTCGATCATGGCAAAGCTCTCATCAATGGTTTTTCCCCAGAGGATTTCGCCCTCTCCATTTACTTCTATTATATCCTCACTGTTCGTATAGATGCCATATTCGTAATAATCATTAATCAGGAACAGGATAACCGCAAGTATATTAAAACTTCTGTTCTCTCCATCACCATTGAAAACATTGATAATCTGCTCTTCGGAACGGCTGTAACGCTCAAGTACTTTAACAACCTGTTTCATCTCATCCAGAACATTATCGTCTTTCTTTGACAGCAGATACTTTGGATAAACCTTTATGACACGGCTTCCACAGGTGATGACTCCGACATATGTAAATACATACAGACAGTCACCACTCTCTGCCGTTTCATCCGTAATTTCCACATCGTCATCTACAAGGTCTGACATTTCGAGCTGGTCATCGGTATTTTTTACACTCTTCAAGACACCATAGGCTTTGAGATTTTTAATAAATTTTTCTACTCCGTCTTCGTCAAAGGAAAACTTGCTTTTAAGGTCATTTTTCGTATAACGCTTCTGTTCCCTGACATACCGTGAAACAACTCTCATTATGCCTCATCCTTTTGTTTATCATAAAAGTTTTCCTTGAAATTTGGTCCGAAGATTCCCATTCCTATTTCATTAAAAGCATCACACACAGATGAATATTTGCTGTTATCACATCCATCAAAGAATCTGTGCTTGCCCTGTTTAACTGCATCTTCATACAGATACATAATTACCTTACTCTTAAATGCATCTACAAATTTTTTTGTATCAATAATCATGCCATTCTCATCAGAAGCAAGTACCTTCTTTGAAAGGAAGAATGGCCCCATCAGCTTGTCTTCATTAATTTTAAACTGATCTGATGACATTTTTGCATTGATAGCTCTGCGGAGAATATTCCACTCAACAGGTTCATCACTTCCGGCAAGTTCTATTTTTCCAATGCCAGAAATCTTTTCCTCGTTTTTATTAATACCAAGATATTCAAAGTTCCATCTTCTCTTAAATGCAGTATCCATTGGAAATACACCCTGATCGGCACTGTTCATTGTAGCCCAGATAAACATATTATCTGGTATTTTGATTTTTTGATAATCCTCTGGTCTTCCATCTAATGCTCCGGCTAAATAATTTTTTACGTCCTCAGATGCATGTATATCATATTCACTAACGCCATCATCATCCCTATCCAATAATTGGAATATATCTCCAAACACTGCTGCTACCTTTGCCCTATTTATTTCCTCAATAATAAGAAGAAAAGGTTGTGGTGTTTCAGTCCAACCACTTTTAATAGCCTGTACATACAGGCGCATAAAAGGTCCCGGAACAAAAGTATATTTGATTGTCCCATTTGAGTCAGTAACAGGTTTATATGTTCCTACAAATTTTGAATAGGAATAATCCGGGTGAAATGTTACACGCTCGTAATCACCAACTGTCCCATTTAGTTCTTTTTCGCAATCTATTTTTAGCTGATAGCTTTTTCCAGTTCCCGGCGCACCAAAAACAATACGGTTTCTTTCATGCATTGAATATAACCCCGTATGATAATTCGGTTTTCTTCCTCGTACCTTTTTTTCTGATTCACTTACTATATTTTCTGTAAGATGATTACCCAGATCATCACTATAATAATATTTATCATATAAATACAAAATATTATCTTCTTTTGTTAACGGATAACAAGAGGTCATTTTTCCCTCTGATTTCTCCGGCATTTTCTCATTTTCTTCAAAAGGAAATCTCCATTTTGCCGTTTTTAAGTGAGCCATCGGAGATGTTTCATCGTAGAAATAAGAACCAACATCATCCGCTAACGCAATCAATTGTTCTCCATCCATCAAAACAAATACTGTATTTATATCAGATTTATAGAAATTAGATACCTCACCTGCTTTTCTGGAAGCCGTTCTTTCATCATTTGGATAATAAATCTCGCTTAATTTTTCTTGAATTTCTTTCCTGTCAATACTTTCACCTTTAATATATTCCGATAACTTTCCAAGCTCTCTCCAGCCAATTCCTACAACTCCACGTTTTGCCCATTCTGCAGCATAATTCTTGCTTGAATCAGATGTCCCTAACCTAACAAATTGACGTGGATTACCAAATTTCGCATATGTAACATCAAAAAATTCTCTATAAAGCCACTTTGCATGATTCTGAACCATTGCAATTTGGCCACTTCTACCATAATATTTTTCACTCGGTACTATTCGCATTGCTCTTAAAATATGCATCTGCCAATCAGTAGAATGAAATCCAGACAATTTTTCAGGACAAATCATAGAAAAATATTTGTGAAACCACGACCAATTATAATATTGTATTCCTATGGCAGCCTGAAGATCAGCATCCATTTTTTTCACAATCCTCTAATGTATTAATAGATGCATTTCTTATTATTGTTGCCCCTCTGACGAGAGCATCTCGCATATCTATACCAATTTTTCTGGCCTCTTCCTCCGATAATTCCTGTGGTTTTTGAGGACTTCCTGTCATCCATATTCCTGTTTCTTTTTTTTGAAAAAGTCCAAATTTATATGCTGATCCACCTGAAATGCTTCCAAAATAATTACGGCAATCTTTATTCATTTCGAGCCAACAACATAATGAATTAGTATTATCTCCAGTAGTATAAAAAATATACTGCAATATGTCATCTTCTGAAAGCTCTTGTAATTTTTCTGGAGAAAAGTGATTCTGAAATTCCTGCAATGCTTTGTAAATTTCGTCCTTTGTTACAGTTAAAGCAACGCCATTTTCATCCGCATACTCGCAGAGTTCTCCTGCTGCACGTACATATTCATTATCTGAATCATCTTTAAAATTTTCATCCGTAGATAAAATTGGATTGCGTGGATTAGTTGACATCATTAATCCTTGGTACTCTACTTCTTTATCTTCATCCATATGTTTTAATTCACCGTATGGATGCGTATCATCTCCTACATATGCTATACATTTTTTACTCTTTACATAAAGCCATTCCACATACCCTAAATTTGCATATATGGTTTCCACTTGATTTCTGCTAGAACCCGATCCACCGAATACTACCTCAACATTTGCCGCTGGTCGATAATACATTTCCTTCCAGACCTTTTCCAGCCTTTCAAATGTCCAAGTTTTTCTTTTTCCTTGCACATCAAGTACTACATTATTATTCTGATAGTCCACTTCTACAATAGTAAATGCAGAAGCAGTTCCAGATATCCCATGTAAAGTTTTTCCTATCAGATTTTTCTCGATGTCGGCAAGTACATCATTAAATGTTTTTTTCATTCAACAAGTCCCTCCAAAAAATCATAAACAGTTTTTGCTATACCGCTTGAAAGAAGATAAGGAACACCATTTCCTATCGTTTTAAATTTATCTGTAAGAGTCATGTCTGACGGTAATTCAAATGCTTCCGGCAAAGTCTGCAAAGACATCGCTTCTGCTGCTGATAATCGTCTAGCTTTATATGGATGCAAATGAACTTCATTATTACCATAAGCCACTGTCGGAGAATACCTCCACCGATGTAAACGCTTATATGATTTTTTACTAACGTCTCCTTCTTCTATCGTCTGCATTCTAGCCAATCCCCCTCGTGGTGTAAAATAATCCTTTCCATTTGGATGCTTAATTACATGATTTTTTTCAAACCAATATTCCACTGTAAGTTCTTTTGGAATTCCACTTGGGCACTCGGTATTACTATCTTCCTTAAATATATCAGTACTTGGCCACGGCATTGTTTTAATTTCTTCCAATGAATACTTTTGATATTTTTCCCACGAAAATCTTGATATTTGATTATCTGCCAATATTTGCTTTTGAATACCAAAAAGTAATATTCTATCTCTGTCCTGTGGTGCTCCATATTCTAATGCATTCGTAAGTCTATCCGTTAACACATAACCTGCGTGTTGCATTTTTTCCTTTAATTCCTCATAAAAGGCTCTATGACGAGCAGTTCTCCAAAGTCCCTTTACATTCTCAAATAGGAAAAAATCTGGTTTCATTTCTATAATCAAATTTGTATATGACAGTGATAATTTTCCGTTATCTCCATCTTTACCTTTATTTTTTCCTGCAATAGAAAAATCTGGACAAGGTGGCCCTCCTATGAAGCCAATTAAACTTCCATCTTTTTGTGCATCTCTCATCCACGAATGCATATCATCTTTTTTATTTTCCAAAAACTCGTTTACATCTCCATTAAAATATCCATACGTCGGACTCTTTAAGCCCATTTTTTCCCTCGAATATTTATATGCCTTCATAAAGGCTGGATGAAATTCATTAACAAATTCTATATCAAAACCATTAGTTTCAAACCCTAAATCAAGGAATCCACTTCCTGAAAAAAAAGAAAAGATTTTCAATTTACGCTTCTGTGCCATTTTTATTGTCTCCCTTGATATATTTTCCTGTTTTTATTCTAGCATCCAATGGTTTTTCCGTTTCCACTGGAATTGCCCACTGCCGTCCAAACTTAACAGCACCGTTTATCCTATTCTCTGAGCATAATACTTGAATTCGTCTGCTTGAAATTCTCCATTTCCTTGCAGCTTCTTGAATAGTCATATATTCCATATGCATACCTCTCACTTATAATTTCATCTTATTTTATACTTTTAAGCGAATAAAATCAAGTTCTTTATTTCAATCATGACCATTTTATTCGTCTAAAAGAATATCCAATATACTTTTTCATTCTTTCGTGATAAAATATTATTATTCATCTTCACACAGGGAGGAAAACATTATGGCACATATTCCTAAAATAAATTTTACTGGATCAGCTCTGTCAACGACAATTCAAACTATAATCAATACTAGAGATCAAAAAAATAATAATGTCACGTCTGGCATTCCAACAACAGAGACTTTAGCTGATGTATATGGAACAGGACTCCCATCTTCTACGATGGAAATAAGTGACTTTGTACATTCATTGCATCAACAGGCTCTGCAAAATTTTAACGATGCCAATGTTTACTTAGCATCCATCGGTTCTAGCGATATCTCATTGCCTTCAGGATCGGCGTTTAATAACTGTAATGGTAAATGGACTGAATATGCCTATGCTGCATTCGCATGGAACAGTTTAGCCAAAATAAATACGACCAATAAAACAACCGCTCAAAATGGTACTCATAGTGTTTATGTTTATATAAAATTACCAAACCGTAATTCTGAAAATAATGACTGGACTCAGCTTCTTCTTCCAAACATAACACAAGCACTTTCAAATTACCCCCAAACACAAAGTGCTAAAATTGTATCGCCAGCCAATTCAAATTATGGTAGACGTTTTGAGCTTATCTCTAGCAATCCAGATGCTGTAATCTTAAAATATGATAGTTCAACTATCCGAACACTATGGCAAAACACTGGCATTACAAACTTTGATCCATACTCCGACATTCCTAATTTGAGTACAGATATAACTTGCCATCTGGATTCATTATTTAATTATTTTAGAAACACGGTCCTTCCATCCAGCAACCTTCAGTGTTTTTTATCTATAAAAAATTCAATTCGTCCTGACCGAAGGTATCAATGGGTACATGAAGGAGATCACGTTAAAACTATTTTGCAGTGGATTCAAGTTTATTCAGCTATGGGAATGGCCCCTCTTGATACCGCATTGACTTACAATGATCTCAATGGAAAGTTTTTTGCAATATCATTATCCAATGTTTCAAATGCTGATACAGAAGCGTTAAACACTGGTTTAGTAGGTTCTATTGTATCACCAATGCTCGGACCTGTATGGGCTGTTGATAAATTAATTTCTTGTACAAATTTCTCTCAAATCGACTCTCAAATGCAGTTAATGCTTAATTTTTAATATGAAAACGGGCAGTGCTTTTTGCATTGCCCGTTCTTTGCATTCTATTGATTTTTTAAAGACATATACCATTTTTTAAATAACTCACGGTGATTATATTTATCATACCATTCTTTTGTCAACAAAACCTTATATTTTCCGAATGTAAGTACAACTTTTTTTGGGGTGTAATATCTCTGCATACCGCTAAGATAATGTGGCTTTTCTTCATCTGGATCATATAATTTGAAGAAAGCCACATTCGAATTCTGTAAATTAAAAAGTTCTTTTTTATTACATTCTGTCGGATTCAATAAAATCTGCATTTGCTCATCAGAAAAAACATATCCTGAGGCTTCCAAATTTCTCATCGATTGCAATATAAAATCACCTACCCCAATAACACCTTCTGGCAAATCTGGAACTGACCTATCGGAAACCAAATGCTCCTGTTCAACTTCCGGCTCAGATACAGATGCCACCACGGGTTCAAAAACTTTATACCCCAATGCGCCTAAAACCAGTTCAGCCTGATCTATGTACTCTTCTAATTCACTTTCTTTTTCTTCCGTTACTGTTCCTATGGTTGGTTCATTTCCGTTTTGTACATGGAATCGTCCTGCATCCAATGCCTTATTATAAAAGCGGTTTTCCAAATAAGAAATGTCTGTACGACCGAGTGAGTTATCTTTTCTTGTAAAAATTACAACTTCATCCCAGCAATCTTTATATTTATCATTTTCGTGATCAAGTATTCTCTGGTGTATCCCTTTCCCATTTTTTCTAACTTCTGCCTGACCTACATATACCATATTATTACCAAAAAGGAAGTAAACTCCGCTCTGTTTAAATGCCTCCAACTCCTTGCATTCATCCAAGAGCCTTCTTGGAATTTTGTAAGCAATGCCATTCCAATTGGATATTGTTGCTTTAATTTTTCCATTAGCCACACCATCTATAAGATAAACGCTAATCACTTTTCCTCTTGCCACTTCATCACTTCCTTAGTATACATAATAATGTTAATTTTAGCAGCTTTAACTAAGTCGGTCAAGACACTACATCAGGCTTCAGCACTCCATATTTCATTTGCTTTTGTTATAATCAATCGACCGTCTTCGCACTTCACCTCAATTTGCTCTCCGATGTCAAATCCCAACTCTGAGAGCCATTTTCCTTTCAGGATAATACTTGGTGTTCGCTTGTACTGGTATCCGCTCGCTTCATAAACCTTCATTTCCCTATATTTTTTATATGCCATATTCATCTTCTCCTTTTGCTATTTTTTAGACTTCTGCCATAAGATTAAACTTACGCTGAATTATTGCTTCTTTTGCCAATTTATATAATTTGTGAGATACCCCCTTGAACAAGGGAAACGACAACGGGGAATAATTTCCTCGTCTAAGCACAGTTTTAGAATGTAAATTATAGCGATATGTAGTGGCACAAATGCCCAGTTTATGCGGGTTTCAGGCACTAGGGGGATACCCAACTTTAGAGTCTTAACACCGCTGATCGCGAGCAGATGACCGATCCCGCTCTCCTGATAGAGCTGTCGGATGTCAATATCAAGTAACGACTTGTCGCCGAGGATCATTGCTGAAACAATGCCGCTTTCCTTGGCGGGCAGCGAAGTCGTGTAAACCTCTCCCATCCGGTTTCTGAGCCGGTACAAAAGGTCTTTGACCGGATTAGTCCGGGAAGAGGTGATCTGCAGCGTTGTGGCACGAAGCTCATAGTAAACACCCTTTTCTTTGTAATATTCACGGCGGTCAAACATGCCGGGATTTGTCGCTGTCATAATCTCCTGCAGTGAACCGGTCAGTGAAGCGGTATTGCCCGGATGAAGTACCGTTTTATCGTTTAACACGACATAGAGTTTTGACTGGTAATAGATTGTATTCTGACCGTCCAGCCGGATCCGGCAGTCCTTCAGATAACAGGATGTCCGGTCCTGTCTGCCCTGCTCCGGACAGATCTGGTCGATACATCCGGTGACGTGTGCTCGGGCTTGTTCTTCAAATATGCCCTGAAAACAATAATACCGGGCATCATCCCTCTCGGAAGCAATGGCCCGGTATAAAAGAAATAATAATATCGTTCCGGATAAAATCCAGATAAATGGTCGTTTGATAATCTCCCCTCCTAGTTCTGGATCACAATGTCCAGATTACGTTCAAAGGCGGAACCGAAATCAATCGTATCGTTGTATAAGAGTACCTGTTCACCGTTGATGCTGAACTGCACCTTGTTGATGTTGGATAACCCAACAAGGGTGTCCACCACCGAGTAGATCGTGGCTTCGGCTGAAATATTCGTACGTTTATTCAGAAATTCCTCGGAAAAGTCGACATAGCAGGTGTTTTCCTTGACGGAAATCTTATTGAGCTGTGTCTTCTCAGGAATTGTTGCCTTGATCTGATCCGAATCAACGCCGTCAATGGAATATGGTCCTCGGATGAGCTGCTCCACAGCAAGCTGCTCTAACGGAATCGTGGCATCATAGGTGATATCTACAGGAACCTTGACAAGATGGTCGCCCGCCTTGTTGCCAAAATACATATTCAGTGTTGCTTTTTGTTTGTAGGTGGTCTCGCCACCGGTGTTATCAATGAAGCTGTCTGCGGTCATATAACCCACGGCTTCAAGATTGGAGTCGGTGAGTGGCTGACCGGATACATAGAACTGAACGCTGCTTACACCACGGATCTGACATAGGGTCTTAACGATGGCGGCACGCCGCAGTATCTCGGAAACACCCTTTAGCTTGCCATAACCGGAGCTTAGATACAACGTGAGCTGACCGGAATCTTCGAACATAAACTCGTCCACTTTGACATCGTCCGGCAGAGCCTTTCGCAGACCGATATCTTTAGGCTCAGACTGCAGCCGTTTCAGAAATTCGCTGACGAGATCATCCCGCTTGCGCGATGTCGGTGTGTACTTTTCATATCCCACCTTTGTCTCGTTGGCATCCGGACAGAACACATAGTAGCCGGTATATTCTTCTTCCTTGTGGAAAGAACAACCTCCACAGAAAAGGAGTACTAAAAGAAGGACTGCGGCAGTCGTGCCGAGTCGAAGTATGGATTTATATTTTGCCGGCATACACATGTTGCATGACATATCTTCTACTCCTTTGTGGGTGGTTATTGATTATTATGGAACATAGGTCAGAGGAATACGAACAGTAAACGTAGTTCCTTCCTTCTCTTTGCTGTAAAGTTTGATCGAACCACGGTGCAAAAGTACGGCACTTCTGGTCAGGGAAAGACCAAGACCGGTACCTCCGGTGTCTCTGGAGCGTGCCTTGTCAACACGGTAGAAACGTTCAAAGACATTATCCTGAACATCCTCAGGAATACCGACTCCGGAATCCTGAACCGTCACATAGAAAAATTTGTGATCGGCATTTAATGTTACACGCACCCAGCCATCGTCGTAGTTGTACTTGATGGCGTTTTCAATCAGGTTATTGAGGGCGATGGACATTTTCGTCTCATCGATATCTGCCATTACAGGTCGATAGCTTTCGTAGATCAATTCGATATTGCGCTTGGCAGCAATCGGACGAAGACGTTTTAAAAGCTGCTCTAACAGATCGTTGATGCTGGTGTTGACGACCTCCATCTGCGAGGTATTCTTGTCCATCTTGACCATGGAAAGAAGGTCGTTGATAATCTTGGTCATACGCTCGATCTCGTTGGTGATGTCTCCCAGAAACTCACGGTAAATTTCCTCCGGCATGCCTTCCTGGGAAAGCAGGGAATCAGCAAGTACCTTCATAGATGCGATCGGGGTTTTTAACTCATGGGAAACGTTTGATACAAACTCCTGTCTCGCCGTGTCCTGATTCTGGATAACATCAATCATCTGGTTAAAGGAGTCGGAAATACTGCTGATCTCCGAGAAACCATGCATATGCAGCTTGACGTTCATATCGCCCTGAGAGATCTCGTTGATTGATGACGTGATCTGCTTGAGCGGACGTGCCAGAAGGGTGGAATAAAGAACGGCACCGAGAACGATAAGGATCGTTAAGATCAACAACACGATGTAGACCTTACGCTTGACGGTATCTGCCATCATGTGAAGGCTCTTCATGGAAAAGCTCATGATCACAACGCCATCGGTCGACTGCTTGCCGGAGTTGACGATCGGCATTGTAAGCTGGACATACTCTCCGAGTTCGTTTATGTACTTGCCGTCGGAGCCGCCGAAGCATTTGACAACCTCGGTCGAAATAACGGTTTTGCCGTCCTCAAGACCATATGTGTCGTGAATGATCCGAAGATTCTGATCGACCAGAATAATGCGTCCCTGATAGATCTCTGCAATCTGTGCAACCTCCTCCCTGACCTCCTCGCTGTCGTGATCGACCAGGTAACCGGAGGAAACGACCAGATTGGAGATCATGGTTCCGTAAGACTGCAGTTCATCGACACGCTGGGACACCAGTCTGGATTCATATGCATTTGTTATAATAATAGAAAAAAGATATAAGGGAACCAGTCCCATCATCAAAAATACAATCAGTACCTGTACCCGCATACTACGCAGAAAATACAGAACTCTGCCCAGAAATTGTTTCAAAGCGCACCCTTCCCTGCCACTTAAGGCCTATAGTTTATTCTTGCGAACGTCGCCCAGGCTACTTCTGAAAATAATAGCCGACGCCCCATTTCGTATGTATATACTTCGGGTCGCTTGGTTTGCTTTCGATTTTTTCACGCAGACGGCGGATATGCACGTCAACAGTTCTGACATCGCCCGGATAATCATAACCCCAGACTGTATTGAGAAGCTCCTCCCGGCTGTATACCTTATTCGGATGAACCATGAGCAGCTCAAGAAGATCAAACTCCTTTGCGGTAAGATTTACTTCCTTCTCATCAATATAGGCTCTGCGGCTGTCACAGTCTACCTTTAAAACATCATATGTAAGCAGCTTCGGGTTCTCGTCATGGGAATGCCCTGCACTACTCCGGCGGATGATCGCCTTGATGCGGGCTTTGACCTCGAGAATGTTAAAGGGTTTTGTGATGTAATCGTCTGCGCCATATTCAAGACCAAGGATTTTATCCATATCATCGCCCTTGGCGGTCAGCATAATGATCGGCACATCAGAAAACTCCCGTACCTGCTGACATACCTCAAAACCAGTCAGTACCGGCAGCATGACATCTAACAGAACGACATCATATTCATTCTTGTGGATCAAATCCAGTGCCTCCTGTCCATCATAGGCACAATCCACTTCCATTCCGTCCTGTTCCAGACTGAAACGGATTCCCTTTACAATAAGCTTCTCATCGTCAACAACCAGAACCTTTCTCGCCATAACGCTTCCCCTAAACCTTTCATTTATTATATTGTGATCTGATCTTTGATCCGGTTATAAATCCCCTCTTTGATCCCGGATATCTTCATAATGTCCTCGATGGAAGAAAAGCTTCCATTCTCGGTACGGTAATCGATGATCAGCTGTGCTTTCGCCTCGCCGATCCCGGCAAGCGTCATCAATTCCGCAAGATCCGCCTGATTAATATTGACAAGACCGGATACTTTGTCATCGGTGCCGGTGCGTCCCTTTGTGGAAGATTTCTTTCCTTTGCGGGGAATTGTGATCTGTTCCCCGTCTGTCAGAAGACGCGCCTGATTAACTGCGAAAGCATCGGCCTTACGGCTCAGACCTCCGGCAGCATCTACGGCATCACAAACACGGGCATCCCCGTGTAAACGATAAACTCCCGGGTGCTTCACGGCACCGCAGATATAGACTGTACACTCCCCAATGCCAGTCTCCTTCTTCTCAGAAGCGGATGTCTCTGAGGCAGAAGGCGGTGACTCACTTACCCTGCCGGATGCCCATTCCTGTGCCTTTCCGGAGGCGTCTGTGCCGGTCCTCAGATAAAGAAAACCGGATGCCGCCAGAATACAGGCACAAATGATGATTGTAATAATTGTATGTCGTTTCATAATACCTCCTACGAATGAAATCGCAGCAGATATATGTCATGATAAAATGCGAATCTATTTATATTCTAACGAATCCTGCCAAAAAAACAATAGCTCCACCCTAAAAATTTCTTAATTTTTCTTAAAAATTATAATACCGGCGAGAAACAGTGCGGTTCCTAAAAGCTTCAGCCAGTCAAAACCTGCCTTTTCAACCCCGAACATACCAAACAGCTCGATCAGATAGGCGGCAATCAGCTGTGCGGCGACAATCAGCATAACAGCTCTTGCCGGTCCGAGCTGATTCATGCCGATGATCACGGTGTAGGTGATAAATGCACCGATCACGCCGCCAAGCAGCATATAACGCGGATGTACACGCATAAGTCCGGCAATCTGTCCCTCTCTTCCGGTGACAAGCCAGGCGGCAATGCAGACGATCAGTGCGGTGAGCTGCACAAAGGCGGCAGAGATCCAGACACTTGTCTGCTTGGTAACCTCGGTATTAAAGACACCCTGCACACTCATCAGTATTCCGGATATCAGTGAAATGATCATTCCCCACATGGAAAAACCTCCCTTCGTTTTGGTTAGTTTTCCCGTATCCATTACTTTTATACAGCAATAAGGCGGACAGACCTACTATATTGCTGTACAAAAAAATAGTGAGCCATTCGGCTCACTATTGATATATGCTTTTCTGGTAGTGTTTTAGATACCTTTCTCCGTAAAAATTTCATCTAAAATACGACACATTTCGTTGATATGCTCCTTCCCGGCAACAAGAGGAGGAACGATACGGATAATATTGGTTCCGGCTGAGATCAGGATCAGTCCCTTTGATAAAGCTGCACCTACAATCTCTCCTGCCGGTACGTCAAGCTCAATTCCCTGCATGAAGCCAATTCCGCGGACATCCTTAATGCAGGAATGCTTTGCGGCAAGAGCATTTAGCTTATCGATCAGATATGGGGCAAGCTCATTGACATGTTCTACAATATGATCCTTCTTGTAAATCTCGAATACCTTGCAGACTGCTGCGGTTGCAAGGGGATTGCCGCCGTAGGTGGTGCCGTGGTCGCCCGGAACAAGTGCCTGTGCGATCTCTTCCTTTGCTGCGAATGCGCCGACCGGTACACCGCAGCCGAGTGCCTTTGCACTGGTTATGATATCCGGCAGGATACCGTAATGCTGGAATGCAAACATCTTTCCGGTTCTTCCCATACCGCACTGGATCTCGTCGAGGATCAGAAGAATGCCTTTCTCATCGCAGAGTGCACGAACGCCCTTCATAAAATCCTCAGAAGCCGGATGGATACCTCCCTCTCCCTGTAAGGATTCCATAATAATGGCACAGGTGTCCGATGTGATCAAAGCCTTCACGCTGTCCAGATTGTTGTATTCTGCGAAAGAAACGCCGCCGATCAACGGTTCAAACGGTTCTCTGTAATGCTTTGTTCCTGTGACGGAAAGAGCTCCCATAGTACGACCGTGGAAGGAATGCTCCATCGCAATGATCTCGCCGCCGTTGTCCGGATTCTTGGTGCGTGCGTATTTTCTGGCAAGCTTTAACGCACCCTCGATCGCTTCTGCTCCACTGTTGGTGAAGAAGACACGATCCATTCCGGATGCCTCACAGAGATAATTGGCCGCCTTTACGGCAGGTTCATTAAAGTAGAGATTGGAGATGTGGATCAGCTTATCGACCTGATCCTTCAGTCCCTGCTTGTACTCCTCGTTACTGTAGCCGAGTGCAGATACGGCAATGCCGGCACCCATGTCCAGATATTTCTTTCCTTCGTCATTGATCAGATACATTCCTTCACCCCTGACGAAGGTAGTGCTTCTGTTGTAGGTATGTATAAAATGCTGGTCAGCTTTCCGAATATCCATAATCATCCTCCGTTCCTGCCATGCCGAGTGGATGGCATATCTATATTATACTGGTGCTGATGTATTGCTATGCACGTTCGTTGTCATATAATCCGCCCTCAGTATCAATGATTGCGGTTCCTATACCCTTCTTGGTAAAGAACTCAAGAAGCAGGCAGTGTTCAATACGTCCGTCCAGAATATGGACTCTGCCGACACCGGCGTTGACTGCATTGACACAGTTGGTTACCTTTGGAAGCATACCACCGCTGATCGTACCGTCTGCAATCAGATTGCGTGCATCGTCAAGGCTCATAACTGAGATCAGTGTGGATGGATCCTTTGGATCCTTGCAGACACCTTCAACATCTGTGAGGAATGCAAGTTTCTCAGCGCCAAGTGCTCCGGCAATGGCACATGCCGCATCGTCAGCGTTGATATTGTAGGTCTCACCATCCTCGCCAAGACCGATCGGTGCGATGATCGGGATAAAATCGTTGGCAAGCAGTGTATCGATCACGAGTGTATCGACCTTCTTGACGTCACCGACATATCCGATGTCCTTTCCGTTTGGTTTTTTCTGGTCTACCTGAAGAAGACCACCGTCCTTGCCGGAGATACCGACTGCCTTTACACCAAGACGTTCGATCATCTGAACCAGATACTTGTTCAGACGGTTTAATACCATCTCAGCGATCTCCATGGTTTCCTTGTCTGTTTTACGGAAACCATCGACAAATTCCGTTTCCTTGCCGACCTTACCAATCCATTTGCTGATCTCCTTACCGCCGCCGTGAACGATGATCGGCTGCATACCGACAAGCTTTAACAAGGCAACGTCCTGAATCACGCTCTCCTCGAGCTTTTTGTCCAGCATCGCGCTTCCGCCGTATTTGACAACGACGATCTTATTATTAAAGTCACGGATATACGGAAGAGCCTCGATCAGAGTCTCTGCTTTTCCTAAGATTTCATTCATATATGCACTTTTCTCTTCTACACTCATTTTCTCTCTCCTTATCTTGCGTCTGCTTTACGGGAATACCGGAGGCATGGTAAGACCGGTGTTTTCCGGAAGTCCGAATAAAAGATTCATATTCTGTACTGCCTGTCCTGCGGCGCCCTTTACCAGATTATCAATGGCGCCCATCATAATGATTCGGTTGGTTCTCGGATCAATCTTGAAGCTGACATCAACGAAGTTGCTTCCCTCAACCCAGCGTGTCTCCGGACACACATCCTTATCAAGAACACGGACAAAATACTCATCTTTATAATATTTATCGTAAATGCTTCTGACCTCATCGTATGTAACATCCTTTGTCAGGGAAGCATATGCGGTTACAAGAATACCTCGGTTCATCGGAACAAGATGTGGGGTAAAGTTGATAACAACGTCCTGACCGGAGGCATAGCTTAACTGATCCTCAATCTCCGGTGTGTGGCGGTGTGTAGCAACACCGTACGCCTTGATACTTTCGTTGACCTCACAGTACAGATTGGCAACCTTGGCTCCACGACCGGCGCCGGAGGTGCCGGATTTCGCATCGATGATAACTGTATTCATGTCGATCAGTCCCTCTTTGGCAAGGGGATAGACAGACAGAACGGAGCAGGTTGGAAAACAGCCCGGATTGGCGATCAGACGCGCCTTTTTGATATCCTCACGGTTGATCTCACACAGTCCGTAAACAGCTTCTTTGATAAAGTCCGGACTCTCATGGTGGATTCCGTACCACTTCTCGTATTTGTCAACATCCTTGATACGGAAATCCGCACTTAGATCGACAATCTTAACCTTGGATAATATTTCTTCGTTGACAAGGGAGCCGCAAAGTCCCTGCGGGGTTGCCGTGAAGATAACATCAACCTGGTCGGCAAGCTCCTGCATATTCTCTCCCTTACAGACGTCCTCTACGAGCCGGAACATATTTCCAAATACTTCACTGTATCGCTTATCGATATAGGAGCGTGAGCCATACCAGACAATTTTAGCCTCCGGATGGCGAAGTAAAATACGCACGATCTCCTGTCCTGCATATCCTGTTGAACCGATAATTCCTACTTTGATCATAGTCAAACCTCCTATATCATGTCTTCTTATTGATATATAAATCTCTCATTATAAAACCATAACGTTGTTTATTATACGCCTCCATCCACGATTATGCAACAAAAATCACAGGCGTAAAGACGACGTTCCGAAAATGCCTCCCGAAATATACAGCGGGAAAATATAGCAGAACACAGAAAAAGGCAGAGTGCAAACTGCATCACTGCCTGTCGTTCATGAAATGATATTAAGACAGATAAGCTCTGTCTGCAACAGATCACTGCCTCACGAAATAAAGTCGTCATTTAGTAAAGATTGACGCCCATATGCTCCAGACGGGATAATACGGTGGAGATCGGAAGTCCGACAACGTTGAAGAAATCGCCGGCAATATCACGGATATATGCGGCTCCGCGTCCCTGAATGCCGTAGCCGCCTGCCTTATCCATCGGCTCACCGGTCTGGATATAGGATGTGATCAGCTCCGGAGTCATCGGGATCATATCAACGATCGTTCTGACATGAAATGTATCGATCAGTCCCTTGCCGCCTGAGACCGAGATCAGAGTCACCCCGGTAAAAACCTCATGACGGTTGCCCTGAAGCATCTGGAGCATCTTATGAGCTTCTGCCTCATTAGAGGGCTTTCCTAATACCTTGCTGTCTTTTACCACAACGGTATCCGCACCGATCACAACAAAATCGTTTTCAAAGTGTGCGGCAACATCCTCTGCCTTAGCCTTGGAAAGTGCTTCGACAAGAGCTGACGGGCTGTCTGCCGTAATCAGATCCTCATCGATGCTGCTTGGGATCACCTCACAGGAAATGCCGACCTGTTCTAATATATCCTTCCGTCTCGGGGAAGCAGATGCCAAAATAATTCTTGCCATATGTACCTCATATCCTTTCCGGTCGATGCCGATTATTTAAAATGATTTCGTAACAGGGACGGATCCTGCTCCAGATGCGCATAATCATTAAAACGATCCAGATAAAATCCGTTTTGATCTTCGTCATAGTGAAGCTGTGTGATACTGCAGTTTTCGAGAGAGGTTCCAAACATCAGTCTCTTTGCAAAATCACCACCAAACAGAGCGGTCAGAAGAATGCGGATCACACCGCCGTGTGTCACAACAGCAATGTTCTGATATTCGGATTCGATCCATTCCCGGATGATCGGCATAACTCTTGCAAGAACGCTCTCGCCTGTTTCACCCTGCGGATACCAGATCTCCTCGGTCGGTACAAAGAAATCTCCGATAAATTCATTCACCTCATCCAGCGCATTGCTCTTTTGGACGCGTCCTTCGGCAAAACGGTCGAGCTGCTCCTGATAATAATCCGCATAAAAACGCTTCACAACTGCATCCGGCTGACCGGTAAGCTCACCGAAATCAACCTCTGCCAGCCCCGGACGAATCTGCAGATTGTCAAGAAGCTTTTCCTGTCCGCTAAAGGCGATCTTTGCGGTCTGTTCGGCACGGATCAGGTCGCTGCAGTAAACAATATCAACGGGATAAAGCTTCATGCGCTGTCCAAGCAGGGCAGCCTGTCGTTCTCCCTCCGGTGCAAGATCTACATTTACGTTACAGTCAGAACTGCTTTGTCTGCCATGACGTATCAGATAAATATTCATTGTGTTACTTCCTCACTATCCTTCCCTTGTTGTTTCTTTTTCTTGATGACAGCCTTTGTGCGGGCTGTCTTTTTAGGTTTTATTTCATCCATCAGGGAATCGTAGGTAATGGTTCCGAGTGGAATGATCTCTGTGTGAAATAAATTGTCATCGAACAGAGGATCGGATTCCTTCTGATCTGCCACAAGCTTCTCATAGACATTCTTACGGCTGGTGTAGTCCGTCTCCTCTACGGAACGGATCGGAACAGAGCTTGCATATGCGTAACCGTCGAGCCAGTTTATCACAACGTCATCCCAGTTGTCAAACTTCTTCTGCAGCCGCAGTGCAGCCGGTTCCAACACAGCCTGCGCCTCATCGAGATTGATATAATCAGCGATATAGCCCCACTGTGCCAGATGTGAAATGCGGCACAGATCCCAGGCAAGAAGTCCCTTGTTGCCCCAGGTATCCCAGATATACTGAAGGTTATCGTAATGTGTCTTAAGATCACCGCTGACCTGCTTTAATGCCTTTTTGCGCTGGGCTTTGGACATTTTGTTCAGATCATGTGCTTCTCTTTTATAATCTGTGCGGCTTCCGGTATTGTAAAGTGCGTCTATCTGCTTTAATAACTGTTTGCGGTTGGAAATATTCCAGCTGGAACGTAAGATACTTTTGGCTGCTTTTGCATTGGCATCCGTGGTATCATAGCCGCCGAAATAATAAGGACTGCCATCATTGATTGAGATCAGGACCGCGCCCATGGCTCGTCCCCAGGCACCGAGGTTTGAAGCTTCATTTTCATTGTGTCCCTTTAATACCTGTTCCTTTGCTGTGCTCTGTGCAGCTTCCTCTGAGCCGGCAGTGTCCGCCTGCTTTGAAGTACATCCGGTTATTCCGGTTACGGTCAGACTCACAGCAAGTCCAAAAGCCAGAAAACGATGTCCCGCAATCTTATTATTCATTGTATTAACCATGCCTTTCCATAATCTGCACCTATTATATATCGAATCGAAATGCGTTTCAACTATGTATTATTCTGCGCTGTAATCGATCATAAACTGAAGCTCACTGCCCTCTTCCGGTGCCTCACCACAGTCGCGGTTGGTGCCATCCGGCAATGCCTCAAACAGATGCATCTCACCCGGTTCGTCTCCTTTTACAACAGCAAAATATTGCAGATCCTCTGTCTGAGGATTAAAACGCAGCAAGATGACCGGACAGATTCCGGCGTACATGTGGGAGGAAGGCATCGTGATACGGATCACAGAAAGATTCTCTCTTGCATTGATCGAAAGAAGATCAAAATCATCCTCTGTATACGGACAATCGATTTCCTTGGGATATGCCTGCTCATACAACTTTAAAAGCTCTGTGGCACAGTCCTTACGGAGACGTTCGACCATATCCGTCTTACCGGCAAAAAGAGCCTTCGGAAGAAGTTCTGCTTCCACACGCTGACGAGCCATGGCATGAAGCTGTGTCTCTGTGAGCGGTGCAGACTGACCGCCGTTACCGTTTGCCTTGCGGTTGACCTTTGTATTCAGAGGAATATTCTGGTCGAAAGCGTTTAAGATCACGCCGGAAATGCCGCCGTCTGCGGCAACCAGATCAAGACAGCTTGTAAATGGCATCGTTAAAAGCAGAGGAAACTGCTGGTCTCCCTTCTCTGCCTGCTTCTGTGTTGTAAATACAGGAAGATAACGTCTGCCCTCCGCATTCTGTAATACGGCAGGACGCGGAGAAAATCCCTCAGGGATCCCCTGCTCCATACCGGAGCCGGAAATAAGCTGACGGATCAGAGCCGGATCTGTTCCCGGAGGAATGGCTGCAGGCACGTAGAGTGTACCCTGCTCCAGCTCCTTAACCAGAAGATTTAAATTATCTTTGTTATTGTCGTTTCGTAAGCGATCGGCGAGCTGCTCGATCTTTCTGCTGTTCTGATTGTCCACGCCTTTTGTCCTTTCTAATCTAATGCTTCATTTGAAACAATTCACTCATTTTATCTTTATTCATATCGCTGTAATAGCCATACTGTAATATCTCGTAATCTTCCAGAAGCTTCTTGACCGTATCGGTTTCATCACTGTCGTAATTATGCCATTTGCCCTCGGTATCCATATAACCATTGACGTTCATGGCCGGAATATCGGCAGAAAGCTTCTCAAGATACTGGTTATAGTGCGGCAGATCGATGCCTGCCTGTTTTAACAGCATATTTTCGAGATAGTTATTACTGATTACAGCATTCTGCTCTTCTTCAATATCGTAATTTGCCCAGATAATAAACGGAACGGCATAACGCTTCTGGATATCCTCCAGGTTCCATTCGCTCTGAGGTTTGCCAAGCAGCTCTTCATAAAAGGCGGTCTCGATTGACGGAAAATGATCGCCGAACATACAGATGATCGTTGGCTCGGTCTGCTTGGAAAAATAATTGAGCAGATACTGGAATGCCTGATCGGAAACATGTGTTGCAGAGAGGTATTCTTTTGCCTCGGTATAATAAGAGCCCTCCACATATACAGGTGTTTTCCAGTTCGTATTCGTCAGATAACCGCCGTGATTCTGAATCGTCATATCGAACAGATAAAGCGGCTTATCACCCTTGTTCTCGTAAAGCTCAATGACTTTCTTGTAGCTTTCCTTATCGCTGATATAACGGACATACTCCGGCTTCTTAAAGTCATCGATCGTGATAAAATCATCAAACTTCATACTCTTATAGGTGGCAATACGGTTCCAGTTTGCACCACTGCTCGGGTGGACTGCTTTGCAGCTGTAGCCCTGCTCCTTCAGATAAGATGGCAGTGAGAAGGTGGAGTTATGCATAAACTGCTGATAAACGTTACAGCCACTCGGGAAGAATGCCATGGTGTTGCCGGTCATGGCTTCAAATTCGGAATTACTGGTGCCGGCACCAAAGACGGATACATAATCTCTTCCCTTAATCGTGTTCTTTGTGAGGCTGTGGATATAAGACAGAGGATCTCTGTTATAGCGCACATCTCCCACCAGAGAAAAATCTGCCAGACTCTCATTCATGATCAGGATAATGTTTGGCTTTTTACCGTTCAGCGAAGTGTTTTTTGTGAAGGAGGCGTTGGTGGCCATCTTCTGTGTGGTTCCTTTGCCGTCAGTCAGAGGTACCGATGTGGTGGCTGTGGTATCTGATCCTGTGGTTGTCCGGGTAGAGTCGGCTTCCTTCAGAATATCGGAAACCTTGTCCTCGGAGTAACCGGATGGTGTCGATACGCGCAGATAATGCAAATTGATGAAATAATTCATATAAAATCCATTGGCCTTGCAGGAAGAAATCTTGTTCCATACATTATCCTGAATACCGCATGCCGGTAAAATGTTTGTATTGTATAATACAGCAATGATCGCGATGCCCGGTACAACCGTAGCGGAAAAGCGGATCAGTTTCTTTGGAATCGGGCGTTTTATTCCCTTCCTGCGTGTCCGGAAGATTAAGATACACCATATTGCAAATGCAGGAAGCACTACAAACTGTGCCGGTGTAAGCGAGAAGGTGTAGGTGGAAGCTACCTCTGTCGCTGTCGCTACACCAAGGATATCTGCCGGAAGAAACGGTGTTCCGCGGACATTCATAATGAACAGATTGGCAAGTCCGATCGGGAACAGCAAAAGATCCATCACCAGCATGGCAATGCCGACGTTACCGATCAATGCTGTAAACAACAATTCAACCGCGCCTAAAAGCAGCCATGTAAACAGCCATACATTCGGCAGAATCGTTAAGAACGTGCCGTTCATCATTTCCAGCATGGATGCCAGGAATAACGGATTAAAAATAATGATCAGTATTCGCGCTGTCAGTAAAACCTTCGGCTCACTCAGAACCCATTTGACAAAATTACGCGGTGACTTTCTCGTGGTACGCTTATGCTTTTTGCTGTGTTTAAGCTCCTTCTGACGCATCTTGTAGTATCGTGTGGAATACTCTGTCATACGCTCGAAGACAATCACAAACAGCACAAGGATCTCAAGTACAAAGACCACCATCGGGAAAAGCTGACGGTAGCTGTAGGAATATGAGATATTCATGGACTTGGCATGCGTCTGCATCTTCAACGTCGACATATAGGTATTCGGATCTGTCCGGTTGGTCGTATTGACGGTTGGAATCAGTGCATATGGTGTATTCTCGCTGCTGCAGGTCATACGGATACAGCATGTAACTCCTTTTGGAATGACAACGGCATGATCCATATTAACAACAAATTCTGCGTTCGGCGTGATATCCTTCACGTCAACATCCTCGCTGAATACAACGTCATTGTTGCCGTCCATCACCTGAATGTGAAGCGTATCTCCGACCTTGTTCTTTTTGAAGGAACCAAAGCTGATGGAGAATGAATTTAAAACGACTCTGCGGTCGAAACAGAACTTTTGGCGGATCACCTCTGTGTCCGGCAGAATACCGATCACGGCACTGTTACTGTTGCCTGCCTCTGTGGTTACCTGCTGCAGGGATACAAGCGATCCCACTAAAAAATACTGCAATGTAAAGATTGCGATCATTAATATGGCAAAAAAAGCCATTCGTTTTCGTGTCAATTTAAAATATTTCCGAAACATAGTTAAAATTATCCTTCTTCCGTATTTATAATTTCTCAATTATGAAAATATAGTCCATCTTTTATGATACTGTTTTCTTGTTATTATTGTCAATGATCATCCTTGTGATCCTGTGCTCCTGCAGATTTATAATTTCCATTGGCAATTTCACTGAATGCCTTTTGGTTTTTCTTTTTCTGAACATCTGCAGGCGTGCCGCCGGTCTTTAAGCCCTGATATATCTTCACGCCGAGTGCAAGGACAAGCGCTGCATAGACAAACAGAATGATCTCTGTCGGTAACAGCTTAAGAACACCCTTCTGATACAATGCAGCCGGTACATCCGTCAGAAAATGAAGTGCCACGGCAACCCAGTACATGTATTTCTTGCCGGCAACATAGACTGCCTGGAAAACAAGGATCGATAATGCGATCTGCACCATCATCGCAGAGATACGCTCGAGATCTGCCATATAGCAGGTCATCTTTGTTACCCCCTTGATATTGGTGATCAGCTGGTTTAACGCATCCACAGACTGTGAGCTGTCCTTGTAGGCAGAAAGCATCTTGTCCATGGAACCACTGTTAATAAGCTGTCCGTACGCATAATACTGAATATAAGTAACACCAAGCACAAGAACGCACTCAATACCGCCATGGCCGATACCATATGTGACAGCCGTCTCCTTATTCGGATGCTTTGTCAGTACAAAGCGGAATGCAAGATAACGTCCGGTCTCCTCAAAAAGTGCGGCAACGGTTGCCGCATAGATCACATATAAAACAACATTGCCGTTGATCGCTTTTGATACCGGGTTACTTGATAAAAGAAAAAGGGAATGCGGGATCATTTCCAGCATTCTGGAAAATGCGATAAATACCATAATACCAACCCAGAACGGAACGAGACTGCGCTTGGTATACATCTTCCATGCAACAATAAGTACGACAGGGATCGTAATTGCTAAAACTCCTGTCTGAAGCATGGCATTTAATATGTTTTGTTCAATCATTCTATTGTTCTCCTTAATACAAATTGATATGATTAAGTATGATATGCTTTAATCATTTATTTAGAGTAACACAAGGGGCTTTTTATTGCAAATCATATTGGGATCGTTTATGATTTTTTCAGTAATATTTAAGAAATGGAGTGACAGATTATGAAAAGCAGTGCAGAACTTAAGAAAGATATTTTGGCGATCGATCATCGTGGATATCCCGGTTATAAGGGACTTCGCGGCAGATATCAGTTTAAAGATCATGTATTGTCCATCGATCATGTGCAGGGAGATCCGTTTGCGTCTCCATCTCATTTGTCGGTGCATGTTGATGGACATAAGGCAGGTTTTCCGAAGGATTATTATCAGGATGATATTTCCAGGATTACGCTGCAGGATCATCTGACAAGATGCTTTGGAAAGGCACTGGCACCGTTTAGCTTTAAGGCAAAGGGCTCCGGTAAAAGCGGTCTTTTATCGGTATCGTACTGCGGACAGCAGGTGCTTGAGCGCACTGCCTGTGAGGTGTCGGCAGACGGCTCGGTGACTGTTCGGTTTGAGGCAGGCTTTCCGGCGAACGGGCGAAGTGTCAATGCAGGGGAGCTTGTTAAAATGTTGTTTCAGTTTGTGCCGGAGGCAGCGCAAATCGCATTGTTTTATGACAGACTTAACAAAAATGCATTGAAGGCGGCGATCGAACTTGCCCGTGACCAGCAGTTTATCAGGGAGCATTTGAGTGAACAGGGACTGGCAGCATTTCTTGCAGACGGCTCGGTGCTTCCGAGAGAAAGCGGAATCTCTGACCGCCCGATGAAGGGTGCTGTGCCGTTTCAAAGTCCGGCAGCCTGTAAGGTAACCGTTACTCTCCCATATCACGGTCCGATCACCGGTATGGGGATCAAGAAGGGCATTACGCTTTTTGTCGGCGGTGGCTATCATGGCAAATCGACGATTTTGCAGGCACTGGAGATGGGTGTTTATAACCATATCGCCGGAGACGGCAGAGAATATGTGATCACGGATCCGAGTGCATGGAAGCTTCGTGCGGAGGACGGACGAAGTATTTCCCATACGGACATCTCTCCGTTTATCAATCATCTGCCAAATAAAAAGGACACAGTTCATTTCTCCACGGAGGATGCCAGTGGAAGCACTTCGCAGGCGGCAAATCTGATGGAGGCTGTGGAAAGCGGCTCTAAGCTGCTTTTAATTGATGAGGATACCTCTGCCACGAATTTTATGATCCGCGATGAGCTGATGCAGAAGGTGATCTGCCGCGAGGAGGAGCCGATCACGCCGTTTATTGAGCGTGTCCGCAGTATGTATGACGATCTTGGCGTCTCTTCCATTATCGTTGCCGGAAGTTCCGGCTCATTTTTCCAAATTGCAGATACGATCATTCAGATGAAGGAATATATTCCGTATGATATTACAGAGCGTGCCAGAGAAGCGGCTGCCTCTTACCCGGCACTTAAACAGCAGGAGCACTTCCCTGTCTCAGACAATATGCGTGCACCGAAGGCAAATCAGGCATTAAAAAAAGATCCCCGTCTCAAAATGAAAACGATGGGGACCAATGAAATGCTGCTTGCAAAGGACGCAATCGAACTGCGCTATCTGGAACAGCTGGTCGATCCGGAGCAGACAAATGCACTTGCTTATGCCCTGAAATATCTGGAATTGAACCGTATGAACGGATCAAGAACGGTTCCGCAGCTTCTGGATGATATCGAAGTGCTGACTGCCTCCAAAGGCTTAAGTGCTTTGTATGATAAAGAATATGTCCGTTCCGGTCTTGCCATGCCGCGTCGTCAGGAAATCGCAGCATGTCTGAACCGATACCGGAAATTATATTTTAATTAGTATTCTGTCCGTTTAATGGAACATCCTCCACGATGCGTCCCTTGTCAAGATTCGGCTGCAGAAAGTTTTCTTTGGCGTATTCCCAGAGTGCCTTTGAACCCTTATCGGTATTGCGGTTGCGCCCAAGGATCTGGCTTAGCCGGATCCCGCGGTCAGCCCAGCTTTTGCCGTCTGTCGCATTATTTAACATCATCGGCTGCAGATTGTCCATGGTTCTTGCAAAGCGGGATTCCGGCGTGTTCTGGGCTTCAAATTCTTCCCAGATCTCGCGGAATTTCTTTCCCTGATCCGGTGGAAGTATCTGAAAGATCCGGTCGGCTGCGGCAAGCTCGCGCGCCTTTTGCGTTTTCTTGCCCTCCTCATCGTAAGCGTAGGTATCTCCTGCGTCGATCTCAACAAGATCGTGGATCAGAAGCATCGTGACAGTGCGAAGAACATCGATCTCTTCGTTAGCGTATTCACTCAAAAGAATTGTCATGATTGCCATATGCCACGCATGTTCTGCGTCGTTTTCCCTGCGGACGGCTCCGGTCAGATACGTCTGTCTGCCGATAAATTTTTCCTTGTCAATCTCCAGACAAAATGCCATCTGCTGCTCTAATCGTTCGTTATCCATAATGTTCCTCCGTTTCTGTGATTATCTATCTTTTGTCACAAATAGAATTGCTTTTTTCATGTTTGTAAGAAAGCTGACAGATACATAATGCTATCTGCCAGCTTTTCATTTTCTTATCCAAGAAGTCCTGTGCTAAAATAACGTTCCATGCGGTCGGCAAGTACCGTAGCAATCACCTTGTCTTTGCCGTATTTTTCAGCCATTCTCTCACATGCCCAGATATTGGCTCCGGAAGATGTGCCGCATAAAAGTCCCTGTACACGGGCAAGCTGTCTCGTCCGTGCAATCGCATCCTCATCGGATACCTCCACCACATCATCGATCAGCGAGGTATCAAGAACAGCCGGAATAAATCCGTCGCCGATGCCCTGGATCTGATGGATGCCCGGTTTGTCACCGTGCAAGGCGGAAACGTTTTTGGGCTCTACCGCAATGACCTTAACCTCCGGATTATGATCCTTCAGGTAACGACCGATGCCTTGAAGCGTTCCGGCACTTCCGAGTCCTGCCACAAAAATGTCGACCTTGCCGTTTAACTCTTCATAGATCTCAGGTGCCGTCGTCTGATAATGAATGTCCGGGTTTGCCGGATTTTCAAACTGCTGTGGCATAAAGCCTCTATCACCAAGCTCCTGTAAAAGCTCCTGTGCTCTGGCAACAGACCCGCCAATGCTCTCCTTTGCCGGGGTGAGCACAAGCTTAGCGCCGAGACTCTGTATGATCTTTTTGCGCTCCTCACTCATATTCTCCGGCATGACAATGATGACTTCATAGCCCTTCCGCACACCGACTAAGGAAAGACCAATCCCGGTGTTGCCGGAGGTTGGTTCCACGATCGTCATTCCCGGCTTTAAAAAACCGTCCTTTTCTGCCTGCTCGACCATGTTTTTGGCAACACGGTCCTTGATGCTGCCGCCGGGATTTAAAAATTCTGCCTTGGCATAAATATTACAGCCGGTGGACTCCTTTAAGCTGATCATCGGTGTGTTACCGATGCAGTCAATAATGTTATAAATCATACTATTCCTCTTTTCCGGGCAATGTCCATTTTATTTATAAATATGCATTGTATGCTGAAAATCAACCAATGATCTCGGACAGATTACGCTGAATGCCGGCTGCGACCTCCGGATCATTCATTGTATAAACATGAATATGCTTTACGCCATTGGCGATCAGATCAATGATCTGGTCCGTTGCGTAAGCGATACCGGCCTGTTTCATCTTCGCCGGTTCATCCCCGAACCAGTCTACGATCGATTTAAAACGTGCCGGCACACAGCTGCCGGAAAGCTGGATGCTTCGTGCAACCTGATTCTTCTTGGTGATCGGCATGATACCTGCAATGATCGGTACCATGACCCCCGCTTCGCGAAGACGATATAGATAATTATAAAAAATGGAGTTGTCAAAAAACATCTGTGTCGTCAGAAATTCACAACCGGCATCTACCTTTTCCTTAATATGGAGAATATCCTTTGCCTTGGAGTTTGCTTCCGGATGCCCCTCCGGATAACATGCGCCGCCGATGCACATTTCCGGTGCGATACGTTTGATCTCACGAACCAACTCAGCAGCGTAATGAAACTGTCCCGGTAATGGAAACTCCGTCTCCTTTGGAATGTCACCACGCAGAGCCAGAATATTTTCAATGCCTGCTTCCTTCATCAGCGTGATCTGCTTTTCGACCGTCTCTTTTGTCGAAGAAAGACAGGTCAGATGCGCCAGAGAATTAACACCGTAGGCATCCTTGATATCCTTGGCAATCTGGATCGTATACTTGCTGGTACCGCCACCGGCTGCACCATATGTAACGCTCATAAAATGCGGCTTAAGTGCAGCGATATCGCGCACTGCTTCATTAACCTTCTCGGCTGCTGTCGTTGTTTTCGGCGGAAATACCTCCATGGATAATGTTACTTTATCAGATTTTAATACCTCTGTAATCTTCATTTTATTCCTCATTTCTGCACACATTTTCTGTATATACATATGTCTGTGTCCGGTGTGTGCGAAGGACACGGATAAGGCACTCCTAAGAATACCATAAACCGGAAAAAATCTCAAACCAAAATGAGATTTTACGTTACGAGCATTTTCCTATACCATAAAACAATCCCAGGCCGGCGATATATCTCAGACCTGGGATATCAACATTAACAAATCAAACTATGCAGTGTATTGTTTCAAGCTTTCCTCCTCGGAAAGAGCTGCCTCAGCACATGCGTCGTACTTTTTCATGACACCGACGCCGATTGCATATGGACCGGTATGAACACAGATTGTTGCACCGATCTGGACAAGATGTGACGGCTCAGTAACGCCAAACGACTGAAGCTCTTCATCGAGGAGCTTCTTAAACTGCTTTCCCTCTTCCTCATCATAGCCAAAGCCCAAGGAATAAATATAATTCTTCGGATCATCGTTGTTCTCCTCAAAATACTGCTTTAATAATTCGAGAATCTTTGCCATGGACTTCTTACGGCTGCGTGCCACACCGGAGGAATCAATCGATCCGTCCTTTAATGTGATCATCGGCTTTAAACGCAGCATGGAACCGGCCATACCGGCAAGCTTGCCGATCCTGCCGCCGTGCTGCAGATATGTTAAGTCTCCCACGGTAAAGAAAATGCGCCCGCGGTCCATCATCTCTCCGGTCAGTACGGCTACGGTCTTCTCATAGGAGTAACCTGCATCCCGCATCTTTGCTGCCTCGATTGCATAAATTCCCTGTGTAACCGTTGCTTCCAGAGAATTGATCACGGTAATTTTCGCCTCCGGGTAATCCTCAAGCACGATCTCCTTTGCATTGGCTGCGGCATTGTAGGCACCGCTTAAGGTACTGGTGATCGTCATGCAGATAACGGCTCTGCCTTCTTTGACATGTGGCAGAAACGCATCGACAAAATTCTGAACGGACGGCAGAGACGTTTTCGGATATACATCCGGCTCTGTCACCATGCGCTCATAGACATCGCGGATACCGATCTCATCAATCTCCTTCTGATAGTTCTCGCCGTCGAAGGATACATAAAACGGGACCACCTGAATATTATATTTCTCTCTTAACTCCATTGTCAGATCACAGGATCCGTCGCTGATAATCTGGAATTGCATAATCATTCCTCACTCTTTCCAAAAGGTTTTTGTTTCTTTACGACACAGTTTACATGTTCTGTTCCACATAGTATCAATAACTACATTCTAACATATACAAAACCCCTGTCAATAGTATTTACAAATTAATCATGGAAAATTCCAGAAATATTAAGAATTGGATATGCTTATAAAATCTTGCTCCCGTTGGCGGTCAGGCGGAAGCGCGCACCGAGAATATCAGCAGCTTTCCGACACATCTGCATCCGTCCCAGGAAAATGTCAAAATATTCGTACATGGTACAGATGTTTTCATCAATCTGCAGGTTCAGGGAAATCTGTTTCTTGGGAAGACTGATCTTGAAATGAGACTCTGTCACGGCAAAATTAACACGGTCGTGCATATCGTAGGTGGCACGCTCCTTGTCGCGGACGCGGTTTCTGCGGACGTCAGTTTTATCGGCGAGAATCAGTGCTGCGGATAATGCATCGAAAGCACTGCCGGTTGATTCATCGTGGCTTGCGATCGCGGACATGATCTGAATGCGGTCTTCCAGGGAAATATCCGTTTTCTTCATCCACTCATTGGCAAGCAGTGCTCCATATTCCGCATGGTGGCTCCGGTTGACGCAATTGCCGATATCGTGCATAAAGCCGGCGATCTTTGCCAGCTCGATCGTATGCTCCGGATATTCAAATTTCTTCAGGATCATTCCTGCCCGTTCAGCGACCAGAATACAATGCTTTTCGGAATGATCGGTATAACCCATGACACCTAACTTTTCATTGCCGCGGGCGATATATTCTCTTAATTCTCTGTCTTTTTTGATTTCTTTATATTTCATTGGATTTATCACCGTTCTCTCTGATTTGTTATAACCGCGTGATCGCGTCCATGGCAAGCACGGAGCGTTCGCACTCTTCTGCCGATAAGGTAAGCTGACAGCAGTAAGGACTGCCCTTCATGTACTTTGCTGCGTAGCTGAGTCCGTTTGTTTTCTCATCCAGAAACGGCTTATCGATCTGCATCGGATCGCCCAGCAGGATGATCTTTGTCCCCTTGCCGGCGCGGGTGATGATGCCCTTTACCTGATTGGGTGTCATATTCTGTGCCTCATCGATAATCAGATAAGTACCGACGATCGAACGACCACGGATAAAATTCAGTGCTTCGGTCTGGATGATCCCACGTTCAAAGATTTCCTGGATCTTATCCCGAAGTGCTTCTTCGTCCTCGTAGCGGTTCTCCTCATCGGAATCCAGGATCTGCTCCAGATTATCAATGATCGGACGCATCAGCGGCGCAATCTTTTCTTTCTCTCCGCCCGGAAGGAAGCCGATGTCATCATCAAATTGTGCATTCGGACGGCACACAATGATGCGCCGGTATTCTCCCGACGGATTGTTGTACACCTTTTCCATGCCGACGGCAAGCGAATAGAAGGTTTTGGCGGTTCCGGCCATGCCCTTGATGATCACAAGAGGGATTTCCTTTGCCGGAAGCATCAGTGCCTCCTGCATAAAATACTGTCCCAGATTCTGTGGCTTTATCCCATAGGGCTTTGTCTTCTTATAGCGTAAAGGGACAACCTTCTGACCGGTCACCCTGCCAAGTAATGTCTTACCGGAGGACTGATCCGGGGTAAGGATCAGAAATTCGTTTTCTGCCGCTTCGACCGGACTTGTTTTCCCATTTTCATCTGATATATAAAGAACGTCTAACGGGGCTCCGTGCTTTTTGAAGAGCTTTACCTGATCCTCCGGAATGTATGCCTGCGACCTGCCAGGATACATATTGTCATCCCCTGAGATCTGTTCCGTGGTAAAGTCCTCTGCGCGCAGTCCAAGGATCTGTGCCTTCAGACGAAGCACAATATCCTTTGTCACAAGAACGATCTGCTGACCGCGCTTTCGCTGCTGAAAAAGACCAAGGCAGACCTTTAGGATACGGTTATCGGCTTTGTCATCCGGGAGATCCGGAGGAAGTTCTACGTCCTTAAAGTTTTTTTCAATACGGAGGGTACCGCCCTGCTCCAGCTTTACGCCCTTTAAAAGATCTCCTTTGTTACGGTAGCTTTCCAGAATGCGGACAGCACTTCTTGCATTGGAGCCATTCTCACCTTCGTTTTTCTTCAGACCATCCAACTCCTCTACAACAACAAGCGGCAGGATCAGAGTATTATCTTCAAAGCAGTGAAGGGCGTCCGGATTTTGTATCAGCACATTGGTGTCGATTACATATGTTTTTTTCAAGTATCATTTCCCTCTTTCGTTTGATTTATTTTCATATATTTTAAGCGCTCCGTGTAAAATCTGCTATCGTGGTACGGTAAAGGAAATGTAAAACTTAGTGCATATTCTCCCGAAGCAGCCGTACAAGCTGGATCAGGATGGTTGGTAGTGCGGAAAGCAAAAGGATTATGCCGTATGCCGTTATGTTCAGCTTTGCCACCGAGAAGATACCGTGCATGCCGGGAACAAGCAGGACAATTCCAAGCAGGAAAACGCCTGCGGCAAATGCCCAGAGACTGTAGCGGTTTCTTCGAAAACCGATCCGCACGATTGAATGATGGCTGCGGCAATTAAAGCCATGGAACAGACGCGCCAGAGACAACGTAGAAAATGCCATAGTCATTGCGGTCATATGATCGGTACGGTATCCGTAATGGTAAGCGATCATAGTTGCGATTGCGATCAGAATACCCTGTCCCAAAATCTGGACGCAGAAGGTCCGCGTTAAAATTCCTTCCTTCTGGTCACGCGGCTTTCTTTTTAATAGATCCTTCTCCGGTGGTTCCATGCCGATCGCCAAAGCTGGAAGTGAATCGGTCAATAGATTGATAAACAGAAGATGTACCGGCTCGAACGGAATCGAAAGCCCTGCCAGTGAGGTGTAGAGCACGGCAAGTATTCCGGCCATATTGCCGGACAGAAGAAATCCGATCGCATTTTTGATATTGCGGTAAACATTGCGTCCGTTTGCAACGGCTTTAATAATCGTGGCGAAATTATCGTCCCCGAGAATCATCGAAGCGGCATCCTTGGCAACCTCGGTGCCGGTGATTCCCATGGCAACGCCGATATCTGCTTTTTTAAGTGCCGGAGCATCGTTGACACCATCTCCGGTCATGGAAACAATCTTCCCCTTTTGCTGCCATGCATCAACGATCCGGATCTTATTTTCCGGGGAAACGCGCGCATAAACAGAGATCTGTTCGATCTTATCCGCAAGCTCCTTATCATCCATATGGTCTAATTCCATTCCGGTAACGGCAAGATCTCCCTCTTTAAAAATACCGATCTGTCTGGCAATGGCTGTGGCAGTAATACGGTGATCGCCTGTGATCATGACAGTGCGGATACCGGCGGAATCAGCGTCCTTTACCGCTTTAACGGACTCCTCTCTCGGAGGATCGATCATTGCGGCAAGACCGAGAAAGACCAGATCACGCTCTGTTTCCTGTGTCAGTGCGGTATCATCGGGAAGTTCGCGGCAGGCAAATGCCAGAACACGAAGTCCCTGCATTGAAAAGGACTGATTAATCTCAAAAAGCTTCTCAGCCTCTGTATGATCAAAGGGAACCACGCCGTGTGAAGTGGCAACCTTTACGATGCGGTCCGTCATGGTATCTAAAGCACCTTTTACAAAGACAAGGTTTTGATCCTCTACAAGATAGCGGCTGCTCATCCGTTTACGGTCGGAATCAAACGGGATTTCCTCCAGTCTTGTATATTGACGGCGCAGCTCCGGATAGTCGTGGCGAACCTGATCGGACATTTCAAGCAGTGCATATTCGGTCGGGTCACCAATCCCCTGTCCGTCAATAATATCGGAATCATTATTTAAAACAGCATTGAGAAGAAGCAGCTTGTGAACCGGATTTTCTTTGGAAAGCTCCGATGGAGCATATACATTCTGATCTGCGAAAAGCTGGCGCACCGTCATCTTATTCTGTGTCAGTGTGCCGGTTTTATCTGAACAGATCACAGATACACATCCAAGGCTTTCTACGGCTTTTAAATCCTTGATGATCGCATTTTCCCTTGCCATTTTCTGTGTTCCCATCGCCTGAACGATCGTGACGATCGAGCCGAGTGCTTCAGGGATCGCCGCAACAGCAAGCGCAACAGCAAATAACAGTGAATCTAACAGCCCGCTTCCACGGTACAGGCTCAGTCCGAAAACAAAGACACAGATCACCATGATCGCCATGGCAAGCTTTCCGCTGAAGCGGTCTAAACTGACCTGCAGAGGTGTTTTGCGTTCGCCGGTGTCATTCATGAGACGGGCAATCTTTCCCATCTCGGTGTCCATACCGGTTTCGGTGACAATGACCTCTGCTCTTCCGTAGGTGACAAGACTGCCGGAATAGACCATATTGATCCGGTCACCGAGAGCGGCCTCACCGGTTAAAACAGTTTCTTCCTTATCGATATTGGTGGATTCTCCGGTTAAAGAGCTCTCATTGACCTGCAGGGAATAATTGTTCAGGATACGTCCGTCTGCGACCACAAGATCGCCGGCTTCCAGTAAAAGAATATCACCCGGAACAATATTCTGGGCGTCAAGCTCTGTTTTAATGCCGTCCCGGAGCACTTTGGCAGACGGGGACGAAAGCTTTTTCAGACTGTTTAAGGATTTGCGGGCTTTGCTGTACTGTACGGTTCCAAGCACTGCGTTCAGGATCAGAACGACGATAATAACCGCCGTGCTTTCCGGATTACCGGATATCGCCGATACGACCGCGGCAATGATCAGAATAATGACAAGCAGATCGGCAAACTGTTCGCCAAAAACGCGGAGCAGACTTTTTTGTTTCGCACAGTCTAACGTATTTAGACCGTGTTCCCGCAGCCTGTTATCCGCTTCACTTCCGGCGAGTCCCTCCATGGTCGTCTCCACTTCGGAAAGAACCTGCGACGTTGTCTGTTGATACCAGTTTTTCATACCTTTTTACCTCTCTCTTTCTGATAAAATTTTGTAAAATAAAATGAGACCTCACATGCAGAATAAGATCCATTAAATGATCTGACTCTGCATGAAAAGTCTCATAACCGAACAAATATTAAGCGGTATGCATCACCAGGCGCGTGCGCCGAGATTGTTGACAATGCATTTAAATTACTCCCCTTACATGCGTGTTTATTAAATTAAAATCAGTATAACGGGCGTATCAGGATATGTCAAGACGTTTTTGTTCAACAGACATGTACAAAATCCCGACAATATCTGCAAGAACCCATCCGATCGGAATCGAGATCCAGATTCCGGTCACGCCGATAAAGCCTGAGAACAGGTATGCCAGAGCAACACGAAGCCCCAGAGAGATCACGGTAAGCACCACGGACATTTCTGCATGGTTGACGGCGCGATAATATCCGTACAGAAGAAACAGACAGCCGATCCCGCAGTAAAAGCTTCCCTCGATCCGCAGATAACGGACACCTGCAGCGATGACGTCCTGTGCGGAGTAATCCACGAAAATTTCCATCAGCGGTGCGGCAAATATAAATACAAGCGCCGAGATCACAAGACTGAACAAAATACTCATTTTAAATGCCTGCTTTGTTCCAAGACGGATACGGTCTTTGTTGCCGGCACCGTAATTCTGTGCCACAAAGGTGGAGAAGGCATTGCCAAAATCCTGCACCGGCAGGTACGCAAACGTGTCGATCTTAACGGCAGCTGCAAAGGCTGCCATGATCACAGAACCAAAGCTGTTGACCAGCCCCTGCACCATCAGGATACCAAAATTCATTACCGACTGCTGCAGACAGGTCAGTGCGGAAAGATTGATGATCTTCTTTAAAATCTGTCCATTAAATGGGACATTCTTCCATCCGGAAACGATATCACGGCAGCACCGGAGAGCGTAGAGCACAATGCCGATCCCTGCAATGTACTGAGCTATAATCGTTGCGATCGCAGCGCCGCTGATACCCCAATGAAACCCGATGATAAATAAAAGGTCGAGACCGATATTCAGGACAGCAGACACCGCAAGAAAATAAAGCGGAACGGCTGAGTTGCCAATGGCACGCAGCATGCATGCAAAAAAGTTATAAACCGAGGTTGCGATCAGTCCCGCAAATATGATCCGGAGATACTGACGCATCGGCTCGATCACTTCCGCAGGCACGCACAAAAATATCAAAATCGGCTCTAAGAACAGATATACAAATGCGTTTAATACAACCGTCACTGCCATGATCAGCACAAAGGCATGAAAGACTGCCGCTTTCAGAGCTTCCTTCTCTCCCTTTCCACGGTAGATTGAGAAAAGCGCACCGGCCCCCATACTGAGTCCTAAGAATATGGATGTCAAAAACGTCATCAACGTGTAGGCAGAGCCGACTGCAGCAAGTGCATTGGTTCCAAGAACACGACCGACGATCAGAGTATCTGCGATATTGTAAAATTGCTGCAAAAGATTTCCTGCCATCATCGGAAGGGCAAAAAAGAAAAGAGACTTCGATATGCTGCCTCTTGTCAGATCATAATACATATTCCTTCACCTGTCATCATATAGTAAATGTTCCCTGCAACCGCGCATTCCTCCTGCACTCTTCTAAATATAAATAAAACAGAGATGCCGGTTATACAAAGTAAATGAAATTACTCCGCACTCTTCCCAGAACAGGGAACAATTCTATTATAATACACTTTATCCAAAAATCAATGATTGAGATTTCATGGTAAGAAACGTATAATAAGAAGCAGCAAAATACAAGGCATACAGAAAGGCAGGAGTACGATGAATATGGAGAGGCAATATCAAATTGACACTGCGCAGAATAGCGACTTTTTAAAAAAGGCACGAAATGAGCTTCTGTCCTTTGGGCACAAGTTTCCTTCTTCGAAGGGAAGTTCTTATTATCTCGGCGATGACGGAACCCCATGGAAAACACGAAACCGTGAAACATGGATCACAAGCCGCATGGCGCATGTATATTGTCTCGGAAGTTTTCTTTCACATCCGGGCAGTAAAGAACTTGCATCCGCTGCGATCAAAGGACTTTGCGGGGAACTGCACGATGACAAAAACGGTGGCTGGTATGCGGGACTTACTGCAGATGGCTCCATTCTTCCGAACAAGCAGTGCTATGCACATGCGTTTGTTATTCTTGCTGCATCCTCCGGTGTGCTTGCAGAAATCGATCAGGCAGATGCACTTCTTCAGGATGCACTGGCTATTTATGATAAATACTTCTGGAATGAAACAGAGGGACTTTCCTGTGATACCTGGAATACAGAGTTTACAGAGCTTGATGATTACCGTGGCTTAAATGCCAATATGCATACGGTGGAAGCATTTCTTTCGGCTGCGGACGTCACCGGCGATGAGAAATACCGTATGCGTGCCGGACGCATCATTGATCATGTGATCGGCTGGGCTGATGAGAATGACTGGCGTATTCTGGAGCATTTTACGTCTTCCTGGGAGGCAGATTTAGAATGCAACAGGGACCATCCGGACGATCCGTTTAAGCCGTACGGCGCGACACCGGGACATGGTATCGAGTGGGCGAGACTGATCTCGCAGTGGGCACTGTCCACTTTTTCGGACAACACTACAGCGGCTGCCAGCTATCTGACTGCCGCAAAGAAGTTATACCGCCGTGCCGTAACAGATGCCTGGAATGTTGACGGTGCGCCGGGACTTGTCTATACCACAGACTGGAATGGAAAGCCTGTGGTGCATGACCGGATGCACTGGACTCTTGCAGAAGCGATCAATACCTCTTCTGTCCTCTGGCATGTAACCGGCGAAGCAGAATATGCCGAGGATTACTGCATGTTTCTTCAGTATCTCGATGAGATTGTCTGGGATCATAAGACAGGCTCATGGTTTCACCAGCTTGATCGCGATAACAAGCTGCTTGACACGGTATGGCCGGGGAAATCCGATCTTTACCATGCGGTGCAGGCAACACTGATCCCTTTATACCACCCGAAGCTTTCGATCGCTCCGGCTGTAAAGAAGCATGAGCTGATCGGATAAAGATAAGTAACAGATCTTTGAACACTACATTACGAGCATTTTCCTATACCGGAACAAAAACTCGCTTAGACCGTAAGGCTTAAGCGAGTTTAAAAATTATATTCATAATGCGGTAAGCAAATAACCTATATTATCAGGAATTCGATTCCCAGTATGGCTTCTGATCCTTATGTGAAAATCCCTTGAGCGTCTGCTTGTAGTCCATCAGTTTATCGGCATACTCCTTCTGTGATTTCGGCTTTAAACTTCCCTGCGCCGTCAGATCGCACATCTTCTGTTCAAACCGGGCAAGCGCCTCCTGGGCGGCGTCCTTATAATTGTTCGCAAGATTGGAATCAATCTCCTGCATCAGCGCTTCGAGTTCTTTATTCTTCCCAAGATGAGTCAAAAAATTAAACATTCTCATTCCTCCTGTTAAAGCAGGGCACGGATCTGCACCTGTTCCTCATCGGTAAAATCAAGATGCTTCAGACATGCTGTGTTTGTCCTGATCTGCGCCGGACTGCTTGCACCGGCAAGCACTGTTGTGACCGCTTTATTGGACAGACACCATGACAATGCCATTTCAGACAACGTCTGCTCTCTGCTTTTTGCAATCTGATTGAGTGCATTTAAGCGGGTAAGCATCGCATCGTCAAGCTGGTCACCAAGCCATGTATTGCCCTTACCGATCCGGGAATCAGCCGGGATCCCGTTTAAATACCGGTCTGTTAAAAAGCCCTGGGATAATGGGGAGAATACCGCAAGTCCAATCCCGCTTTCGTAAGCATATTCATCCAGCCCATCCTCTTCGATCCAACGGTTCAGCATTGAATAAGACGGCTGATTGATAATAAACGGTGTTTTAAGTTCTGTTAAGAGTTCCTGCATCCGCTTTGTCTGCTCTTTATTGTAATTGGAGACGCCGACATACAGTGCCTTACCCTGACGCACGATCTGGTCAAGGGCACAGGCAGTCTCCTCCATGGGCGTATCCGGATCATACACATGATGATAAAAGATATCGACATAATCCAATTTCATCCGTTTCAGGCTTTGATCCAGCGAAGCAATCAGATATTTGCGGGAACCGTTACGGTCGCCGTAAGGTCCGTCCCACATCTCATAGCCTGCTTTTGTGGAGATGCACATTTCATCACGAAACGGACGCATCCCACGGTCAAGGATCCTGCCGAAATTCTCCTCGGCACTGCCGTTGTATGGATTGCCATAATTATTGGCGAGATCAAAATGTGTGATACCAAGATCAAATGCCGTATGTACCATCTCTTCCATATTCGCAAAATCAGACCGGTACCCAAAATTCTGCCAGAAGCCCAGTGAAATCTTCGGCAGTTTCAAACCACTTTTACCACAGCGGCTATAGATCATATTGTCGTAACGCTTGTCATTTGGTGTATACATATGTGTGCCCCCATTTATCCATTATTGTCTTTTACTTTGCCTGATAGCTTTTGACGAATGCAGATACCAGCTTTGCACAGTGGTTTGCCGCCTGCTTTTCAAAGGTCGGATAGTCCATCTGTGCGGAATGATCTGCCTTGTCGGAAATTGCGCGGATGATCACAAACGGCAGTTTGTTCAGATAAGCTGCCTGTGCGATGGCAGCCCCCTCCATCTCTGCACAGTCACCGTGGAAATCCCGGATCAGATGCTCTCTGACAGACTGCTCTGCGATAAACTGATCACCGCTTACCACAAGTCCTTCCATCACGTTGATATCCGGATTAACATTTTTACAGCAGGCGATGGCATCATTCTTCATTTGCGTATCTGCCGGGAAGGAAAGCGTATCAACCCCCGGAATCTGTCCCGGTGCATATCCAAGAGGCTCAACGTTCATATCATGCTGCAGGGCTGCATTTGAGATAAGAATATCTCCAATGTCAAGTCCGGCATTTAAGCCACCGGCTACACCGGTGTTGATCACATGGCTTACCTGATAAACATCATTTAAGATCTGCACGCACATGGCGGCATTGACCTTTCCGACACCGCACCGGACAACAACGACCGGCACTTTATCAAGCAGTCCGTCATAAAATTCCATACCGGCCACGTTCTTGCACACAACCTGTGTCAGCTCCTGCTTTAATGTAGCAACCTCAAGCTCCATTGCTCCAATAATTCCTATTTTCAATGCTCTACCTCTTTTCTTTATGTCTCATTACTGTGGATATACCAGTCTGCTCTCGTCAATGTGATACAGGACTTCGTCCAGATATTTCTTTGCCAGATAATTTGCCATGCCAAGATTCATATCCAGATAATTGCCGCAGTCCTTTGGACTTGCGCCCGGTACTTCATCGTGAAAATCACGGATAAATTCAAACATTTCGATCATTAACGGCACGATATCATTTGATTCATAATCGCCTGCAAGCAGTAAATAAAATCCGGTGCGGCAGCCCATCGGTCCGAAATAGATTGTCTTGCTGCCGTAATTCGCATGATTTCTCAAAAATGTTGCTGCAAGATGTTCGATCGTATGCATCTCTGCCGTGTTCATGACCGGCTCCTCATTCGGGGAGGTCATACGCAGATCGAAGGTTGTGATCGTCTGATCACCGACCGGATCCTTTCTGGAAACATAAACGCCCGGCTGCAGCTTAATGTGGTCAATGGTAAAACTTGTGATCTTTTCCATGATAATATTGATTCCTCCGTTATATTGTTGTGATCAGGTCTCCGCAGAGCCTGTCTGTTACGATATCCTTACATCTTTCCCGGTGTGCGGCGTGAAGCGGATGATCCCGGAATGCATTCAGTGCATCTGTATCTTCCAGTTCCGCATAAAATACCAGATCGTATCCACCGGCAAGATTTGTTCCAATCTCTGCCTTTAAAAGTCCGTCAATGTGTCCGTTCATGGTTGCAACAGAATCCTGCAGAAACTGTAATGCTTCTGCTTCTCTGTGCTGATTCTTGACGGTATCGGTATAGTTCCAGAACAGAATATGTCTTATCATAATATAAAACCTGCCTTTCCGTGTCAATCCTTTTGCATGAGATCTGTAATAACAAACCAATAATCCCATCAAAAGAACATACAAATTGATTATACACCATCTGATGAGAATAGGTAACTAAAACTGATCGAAATATCTCATCGGACAGTATTGGTTTCCGCCATTCGTTCATAGGTATATTCGAATGCTTGCTGACCGGTTCTCGGATAGATCCGTTTCCCCGGCTCTCCGGTTCTTTTCATTCCAAGCTTCTGCATTACTTTCTCGGACGGTACATTACGGCAGTCACAGTGCGCGGTAAGCTTTGTGGCATGCAGTTTTTCAAAGCCGTATTCGGTAAGCATCTGCGCTGCCCCTGTGGCAATCCCCTGATTGCGCCGGTCAGGACGTAAAAGCCATCCGATCTCAAAAACGTCCGGTTCTTCTAATGTCTCCAGATCAATGAGACCAACGATCTGATCCGACCGGATGATGACAAATATACGGTCCTTCGGAACCGGATAATGCCATTGTCTTGCTGCCCAGTCAACAAAGGTTCTGGCTTCTTTATAATCCCTCTTCGGAAAATCCAGCATCATCGTGATCCCCGGATCGGTCACGATCGATTCGATGGCACTGATATCTGATTGTTCCACCGGGCGAAGCATAAGCTCACCCCGGTATATGTTCTGATCGTGATATATGTTCTTCATACATCTCCTTATATCTGTGATAAATGATCTTATAGATAAGCGATTTATTCCCCTGCTTTTACTGCGGTGATCAAAGAGCAAACTGCTCTCTTACCGTATCAAGTGATCAGAAATCAAAGGTCAGCGGATCAAAGCTTGTTCGTTTCCCCTGATTCATCTGATCCAGAGTTTTCATATCTTCTGCAGTCAATTTAAAATCAAAGACAGCGATATTTTCACGCAGTCTGTCCGGATTCTTGGACTTTGGAATCGGAATGATACCCTGTTCGATATTCCATCGAAGCAGGATCTGCGCCGGCGTTTTCTGATAGCGTCCTGCCATTTCTTCCAGTGTATCGTTAAATTTGCCACGCTGCAACGGAGCCCATGCCATAATCCGGATATCATGCGTCTTACAGTAATCGGTAAGCTCTGTATCGTGCATCAGCGGACTATTCTCAATCTGATTGATCATTGGAGGAATCTGACAGTGTGCCAGAAGAAATTCGAGCTGGCTGATCTCGAAATTACACACGCCAATACTATGTACAAGTCCCTGTTGATAAGCTTCCTCCATGGCAAGCCAGGTGCTTAGCATTCTCTCTTTATTCTGCCCGGGCCAATGGATCAGAAAGGAATCCAGATATGTTGTCTGCAGCTTATCCAGTGTCTCATGAAGACTTTTCATGGTCTCCTGATACCATTGATTACCGTTATCCACCTTGCTTACCAGAAAAACTTCTGAACGTGGAATTCCATTGGCGATCAATGCATCTCCCAGAGCCTTTTCATTACCATACATCTGTGCAGTATCGAAAAGCCGGTAACCGGCATCGTATGCAACTTTGATAGCGTTATTCATCTCGTCTCCGGCGTTCATTTTATAGACCCCGAGACCAATCACCGGCATCTTAATCCCATTACTTAATGATATCATTGTGACATCTCCCTTCGTTTTCTCTTCTACATTGATATGACTGGCAACGATTTCATGCGCACGTTTGCAGTCGACACGGCTAAACTCAAAGCGGTATGGAACGTTATCTTTGGGTGTGGATACCATCAGCACCTGCGAAAGCTCTCCGTTTGCCGGCTGCTGCCATGCAAAGTCGAACTTCTCCCAGCGAAGAACGGCGACACTCGTCATCACGCCCTCCTCGGTCAGATAGCTGTACCTGTCATGAAAGATCATAGTGACATACGACACAATGTCCAGAATAAAGACCACATAGACACCGATATAAATTCCGAGAGTCCATATGTCATCAAGTAGCATGATAAACCGGAACACCCGTGCGATCAGGTACCAGAAAAACATCAGAAAAACTACGCGAAAAATGTACTGCTTCAAATTATATAAAAGCGTCTTTGCGATGATTGCGTCCGGGTCTTTCCTGGCTTTATTCATGGCTCTAAGTCCCGGTATAATCCCCTTGATCCATACCTTCAGATGTGCAACCATCTCATAGACTACGCCGACCGTAAGCAACAAATTCCAAAATAACGACATAAAAACCTGCCTTTCTCCCATAGTGTAGACCATACATGCTTATTCTCTGTTATTGTAACACGTTTGACGCATTTTTTCATCATTGGACATGAACATTATCTATACAACATAAAATAACGGATAAACAATTTTGTTTATCCGTCATCGTTTTAACACGCCGCGTCCGGTTCTTCTATGATCTTTGTTTTCTTCTCTTCTTCTGTCTCATTCCGAAAGATCGTCCGGAAAATCAGACGAACAAATGGTCCGCAATAAAACATCTGATAACAGATTGCCATCGGGAAATTCATTGCCCATGCCTGAATCCATGTTCCGAAGGTCTTCGTCTCCTTAAACAGGATTGTCGCGACAAGACTCATGATCGGACACATGATACAGCAGATGCAAATAGAAATTACATATGTGATAAACTGTGGTCGGTCATCCGGCTTCATAACGGTAAATGCCAGCCCTCTTGCAATTCGTCCAACAACGAAAAATTCTAAGATAAATGCGACAGGCACCATGACCGGCAGCTCATGAACTGCGGCAAGAAATGTCGCTCCTGTAACCTTGCCCATATTAAGAGCTACATTGTAGACAACCATTCCGTACACCATAACAGTGGCCATGATTGCAGTGAACACAACATCCTGAAACTTGTTTTTTGGCATAAAAAATCCTCCTTGATGATAACTTTTCGATGTGTTGTTCGTTATCATCCCGGAGGATTGTGCGTTTCCAATTTCGACCATATTTTATTAACTTGTGGATTATAACATGATCTTTTCGAAATTGCAATAGCAAAATTTATTCTCGTTGGTATATGTCGGCGGATATTTTACATATAAAGAAACAATTGCTATACTTGATAATACAGAATAAATTGATATAAGGGTGATTTATCATGAAACGAATTGATTTTGAAAAAGGAACCGTTACCGGAAATATACTTGGCGCAGCTCTGCCAATGCTGGTGGCGCAGATTCTTAATTTATTGTATAACATTGTGGATCGAATCTATATTGCAAGAATACCGGAAACAGGAACCAAAGCACTTGGCGCTGTGGGACTTTGTTTCCCTTTGATCACGATCATTACTGCTTTTGCCAATCTGTTTGGCGGCGGAGGTGCCCCCCTTTTCTCAATATACCGTGGTCAGAAGGAGGAGTCCAAAGCCGTCCGGATCATGAACACATCATTTACAATGCTTTGCTTCGGTGCGGTTATTCTGATGTGCTTCGGACTGTTTCTGGCACGTCCTCTGCTGGTGCTGTTTGGTGCCTCCGCAGATGCACTGTCCTACGCTTATCCATACATGATGATCTATCTGATCGGCACACTTCCCTCCATGATCGCTGTCGGAATGAATCCGTTTATCAATGCGCAGGGATATGCGTTGATCGGTATGTCATCCGTGGCAATCGGTGCTGTCGCCAATTTAGTGCTTGATCCGTTGTTTATTTTTGTGTTTGGCTTGGGTGTGGAGGGGGCCGCAATCGCAACTGTGATCTCACAGTTTTTATCCGCCACATTTGTCTATCATTTTCTGACACGGAGGGCTGAATTTAAGGTACGCCTTCTGCGAAAAGGGGAGCTTCGCGGTTGTCTTGGTTATGCCAAAAATATTATCAGCCTTGGCACGGCAGGATTTATCATGCAGCTTACCAACAGTCTTGTTTCCATCTGCTGCAATCATGTTTTGTCTATTACGGGTGGTGATATATACATCTCGGTTATGACGATCGTATCAAGTGTTCGTCAGCTTGTGGAAACGCCAATCTATGCGATCAATGAGGGGGCTTCGCCGATCTTAAGTTACAATTACGGAGCAAAACGCCCGTCCCGTGTCCGCAAGTCCGGTATTGTCATGGGTACGATGATCCTTGGCTATACGGCAGTTATGTGGGGGATTATCATTCTTGCTCCGGGTACGCTGATCCGGGTGTTTAGCTCAGACCACGCTCTTGTTCAGGACTCCATCTCTGCACTCAAGCAGTATTTCGCCGCATTTATTTTTATGGATCTGCAGTATATGGGACAGACTGTTTTCAAATCTCTGAACAAAAAGAAGCAGGCGATATTTTTCTCCCTGCTTCGTAAAGTAATTATTGTAGTACCGTTAACATATCTGATGCCGTTTGCCTTTCATATGGGAACTTCAGGCGTCTTTCTGGCAGAGCCGGTGTCCAATATCATTGGCGGAGGCATGTGTTTTATCACCATGCTTTGCATTGTTTTGCCGGAGCTGAAACGAATGGAGCAGACATCGTGATCATTATAGGATCATTCTCCGGGACTGCTTGAAATAACCTTTCCGGTATTCCAGAGCATTACCGTCCTTTTCGCAGCGTCCAGCCTCTCTTCTTCCGAATGAAAATCAATGGTTACAGAGTGACATCCGCATTCCAGACACATCACATAATAACCACAGCCACATTCCTCTTCCAACAGTGCGCCGCCATCACATAACGGGCAATCGTTGATGTCTAACATTTCTTCGATATTCATAAGCGTTCCTCTTCTATTCTTTAAATTTATCTTGATCCAGCATGTGGATCACGAAAATCGTTCTCTCAATAATATAGAGCAAAACAGCACTGAAAGTCAACTCGATATCAGAAAATAGCTAACAGCATTTCAATCCGGCTTCTTTGCAGGCATTATAAAAAACAGCCAGACCGGTTTCCTCAAAATCCAGATGTGCCTCGTATTCCTGCTGTGTCGTTTCAAATTCCAGATTGCTTTTGCCCCGGCATTTGATGGTCATACGGTAGCATCCCTTTTCGGTATGCGTCCGGTCGATCACCATGATCTTGCGCACCTCTGTGATATCGTGATATCGCACCAAATACTGCCTGCGATTGACATTGAGTCTGATCGCATTACTATCGAACTGAAGCTTTAGCTGCATCACGCCCTTTGTGCGTTTTTCGCGAAGTGCATAATACACACATACGATCAGTAATGCGATAACAAACGCGCCCTCCGGCATATATTCTTCTACATAACAATTGTAGATTCCAAAGATGTGGTCGATCAGACAGTATGCCAGAAATTCCACTGCATAACACCCCATAAAAAGAAATGCTGCATGTAAGCCCCAGCGTTTTGTCGATAAAGCACTGTCATTTACGGTGATTTGGTATGATTGGTTCATTGTGGTCTCCATTTTCTTAATTCTTTTTTCATTCATAACATTCAAACAGACCGGGAAGATGATAATATGCAATTGTCTTTGAAGCTTAAAATCCCCGCGCCTTCAGATTGGCAACAAGCTGCACATAGAACTCGCGTACATCAAAACCGGGAATATTCTCGCGATTCAGATCAATCACGTCGCCATGGGAAATTCCTCGTTTTCCTTTGATCGTCAGAAACTGATAGTTCTCGCCCCACGGAAAGGATTCCTCTCCCACAAGCCCATCGTTTGCACCGTCAAAATATTTCACCAGCGGATAGGTAAAATTGAGCGGAAATCTTCCGGACATTGGCCGGTTGAGCTTTGATCCGACCGACTGATAATAAATTGCCGGATCATCTTTGATCTCATCGTTAAATGCCTTGCAGTTTTCAAAGGTAAGATCATATACGGCTGCAAGAAAATCCGGATTCACATCTCCAAGCTTAGCGGCACCGGTATTATATGCTGATTCAACCATATGCTGCTGTTTTTCGGGAATTTTATGAAGCAGATAATCGGCGAACTGACAGCCTCTGTGCGGCGTGTTGATCGTTGTCACCGATGCGATGCAAGGTGCCGCGTCCGTCAGTGCGATCATTGCTCTGGAGTCCAGACCACCCTTGGAATGCGCAATGATATTTAACTTCTCGCAGCCGGTTTCCTCAATGATCTGATGCACTCTCACGGCAAGCTCCCTTGCACTATCTCTCACCGAAGAGGCGCTGTTATGATTGCCATAGTAGACCGTTGCTCCGTTTCGCTCAAGCTCTGCCGGGATCCTTCCCCAATAATTTAAATGCTCAAAATCCCGGAAAAACACACCGTGTACCATCAGTATCGGATATTTTGTCTGACAGATCTGCTGCTCCTTACGCTCCCGATTTCTCCGGTCACGCATCCGTTCCATTTTGATCTCCTGACCAACGATTTTGATAATAATATGAAGCATGATCAGATGAAGGATTGGAATCCACCCACACACGATTCCAAGAACTCTCCAGCGGATGCCGAGCTGTTCCGATGTAAGATAAACCGTAATGATACCGATCCAAAAAATAAGAGCCTCAACAAGAATACCAATACCTAGACGGATCAGCCAGTACATTGTCTGCTGTGTGATCCCTGCCGGTCCGTCAAACCACTTCTGATAATATCCGAAAAATCCAAACAGCAAATAAACAGATAATAATATCGTAGTCACACAAAAAAGCTTCAGCATGATCCTTCCAAAATTACAGATTCTGATTCGTTTCATTCTTTCTATCTCCTTTTTCTCTTTGTTTTGATGGAGAAAATTTATTGGCAACGATAAGAAAAATATTTTCTTCCCTGCTCCTGCCCTGCTCCAATTTTATTATAAAAACGAATGGATGGTGTATTCCAGTCAAGGCAGCTCCATTCTATCTGTGAGAAACCGTCCTGCTTCACAAATTCCTTCAGCTTTGCAAAAAAAATTGTTCCCAATCCGCAATGGCGATACTTCTCAATTAAAAACATATCCTCCATATGAACCCCGCCCTCTGCCGCAAACGAACCAAACACCGGATAATAAACAGCATATCCGATTGCCTCGTTATCATATTCCGCAATCAAAGCAGTTGCTATTTTCTTCTGGAAGATCCAATAATGCAATTCCTCCTGGGACCCCGTCATATCCTGCGGTCTCTTCTCATAGGCAGCCAACCCTTTTATCATAGTTTGAAGCAATGGGATGTCCTTTTCTGTAGCTTTTCTTACCGTAAACGTTTCATGCATTTTTATTCTCCCTTTTATTTTTAATAAAATACAAACCAAGCATTGTCATGATGTGTTCCTCTCTTGCCTAATGTCTGTTTCGAAATTGCTCTAGATGATCAATAAATTCATCACTAAATTAACCTTAATGTCTTTTTCTTTTGGATCTGACTCTGCAATCATCAATGTTATTGCCACTAATGCACCATCACTTATTCTTTTCTGCCCCTCATTATACAGGGCATCATTACGAGCCAAAAACTCTAAAAACAATGATGCCGCTATCCTCTTACAGCCGTCCGCATATGGATGATCTTTTATCATAAAATACAGAAGATTAGCTGCTTTTTCCTCTAATGAAGGATACACATCTTCACCAAACGCACTTTGATAAATTGACACAAGAATACCTTCTACTTTTCCTACTTCTTTTTCAATGCCAAAAGCATCTGAATGAAAAGAATCTTCCATTCGATTTACCATATTACAACAATCTTCATATTACTCGATAACCCACAGATATAATTACCTCTAGGCTGTAGAATTGAACTGGACGGTCAGAATTTGCAATGTGCATTTTTTGCACATTGCTTTCTCTAACTAATTCCTTCTCCTTGAAAACATTATTCACATGTCTCGTAATAACCGTTCTGTCTACCTGAAAAAGCTCCGTCATCTGAGCTTGTGTGAGCCATACAGTATCATTTTCAACAGGTACTGTCAATTTGATTTCATTGTCTTTCGTTTCAAATAGCATAATTTCTGTTGCCATACACTAATCACCCCTTCATACACGCTTTCCACTATTCTCATATTAAAACTGCGAATAATTATTTGTAATAAATTCATAGGCTTCTTCTGAATGTTTAAATATTTTAACCCTTGCACCATATTGACTTAGTTCCTGCCATAAGTCGTTTTTTATTCGATTAAATTCTATTACCCATTTTATGTTCCACCATAAAAAATTCCATGTTGGTTTTGAATTATAAGACTCTCTTCCATTTCTTTGATTCATCCATCGCTTAAATACCCTGATCAATCTTGTCATCGTATATTCATCCAGCACAATAATATAATCACAGCACTTAAAGCTCTCCTTCAGGATTTTTCTCGGAGAGCCCTCTACAATCCAGTTATTTTCTTTTATGATATCATGAAAATATCGATCTCGTTCCTCCGGGTTTCTTTTCACATCTCCACTCGAAGTCCTTTTCCAGACAATATTGTCTTTTTCATAATACGGAATATTATATTGTTTTGATATTCGTTTGGCAAGGGTTGTTTTTCCGCTTGCAACCGAACCGATAATGTCTATTTTCAAACAAAGACCTCCTCAAGCCAGATGTTTTCTGTTTCTTATCTCCTGCAATGAATTCAATGGTAAAGAAAATCGAAACTATTTAGAGTTTGTATTGCATGAAATTACCATTATGAACAAATCCATATGCTGTATATAATTTCACGCCAATATCTGAAGCTGTAATCTGAATCGTACCACACCCATAATCCCTGGCTTCGTCGACAACTCTATTTAAAAGTTCTTTTGCAATTCCTCTCCGTCTGTAATTTGGATTTGTAAACATACTGGATAAAAGCCCAATCCTTCCGCTGGGGCATCCGAAATATGGCGGTTTTTCTACAAAAGACATCCCGCTTGTTCCTATAATTTTCCCATTATCTACAGCAATCCATGAAACAAATGTACCATCCTTCATATGACGTGTATAATAATCCAGTAAAGCCGGCTTTAAATCAATATCTTCTTTTGCACCTTCTTCTCTCAGCTGATTTATTCTCATTTCAATGAATGTGTTCAAATCCTTTTCACTTAGCTTTCTATACTCGATTTGCATTTCTTTTGTCTCCAATTTCTTAAAATCAAATGCCATTTATTGCATTCCCGCTTTCTAAAATATCCCTTTGTTTCTTCTTACTGAAGCCGCTAAGCACAAGATGATATGATTTATCTAACAAATCTTTTAGTAAATCATCTTCGACTTCACCATTGGTATTGATGGAATTCCAATGCTGCTTGTTCATGTAATACCCCGGTATAATATCCTCATTTTGTAACACCGGTTTTCTTCATAAGAAAATCGTCAATCCAGGCGTATCTCATCTGTGTTAATGCAGACCAGATTTTACACTGATCAAGCCGTACTCCGCAGTCGCCTTCCTTTTCAGCATAAGCAAACTCATTTAATTGAGTACACGGAAAGTCTTTACATTCTCCACAATGCTGCAGCGTTTTTTTTTTCGCAACAGCTTTTGACCGGACAAACACCCCAGAAAGGATTCCGTCTGTAATAGTATGGATAAAATCCCTAATTGTCTGTCTATTTTCATAAACTCTCCCTTACACATTGCATATTACCATAGGAAACACGACAATAGTATGTCATGTTTCTATCCCACCTCTGAAAAACTCTTTCCGAACACCATGTAAAAAGGATAAAGAATCCGCAGTCCTTTATTCTCTCTATAATATGTATTTCTCAGCGATGCATCAGAAATCATCTGGCTTTTCCGCGATAAAAATTCAATTTACCGGCTGTGACTCTTAAACACACTTCTTTGCTATCAGATTTTACTATTATAATTGCAGGCATTTCATATTTTATCGTACATACATCTTTCCTACAATGACTTTTTATTTCTGCTGCCATGTCATGAAATAATCTTTTTCTCCGGTAGCTTTATCAAGGCTATAAGACTTGATCTCAAATCCTTCTCTTTTATAAAAGGAAATAGCACGTGTGTTTTGCTGATATACATTCAGGAATAATTTAGTTTTTCTATTCTTTATATAATCAAGCAAAAGTCTTCCTATGCCGTGTGACTGCATTTCGACAGAAACAAAAATACCTTCAATATATTCGCCGCTTAAACCTATAAATCCTTGTATCATTTTATCATTTTCATATACATAGACTTCTGCCTGCGACAACATTTCTTTCACTAATTCAAAATTATTTTTCCAATATTGAGCAGAAATAAAATAATGCGCTTTTAAATTGGTATCTAACCAGATATCAGCAACTTGATCTATATCTGATTTCTGCAATTCTCTAATCATAATAATTGTCCTCTACAAAATCCTTTTGTTGCATCATTGTTTATTTCCAAGGTCTCTTTTTCCCTGTCCAGCCCTTAGACTTCCAGTATTCAGCATCACAGGGATTAAACCCTTTTCTCTGTGTGAAATGCATAGCCCAAAACATTGCTCTTGTTTTTATTCCGGGCTTCACGTGTTTTGAATTATTTACAATTTTCTTTGCAATTCCTGACGTTGCTTTATCAATTGCACATTTTTTCTTCTCGCTGACACCATTCCAGTTCACCGCGGCAACACGGACACCATATTGATATCTTTTCGCTACGCCCCAGAAGAACAGACTATCCGCCATATCCTTGTTCGTCTGCTTCATACCTGCACCAGCCGCTGTAGATATGCATACTCCCTGTTTCCTGAACATAGATTCTTGGGGACGATGTACCATCCATCTGTAACCATAATGATCTAAAAAAGTCTTCATGGCTCCTGTTACATGATATACATAAACCGGACTTGCCAGGATAATAACATCGGCTTCATCCATTGCATCAGTCAATGGCTTTAGTTTTTCATAATGGGGACATTTCTTTTCTGATTCCATAAAACATTTTGTACATCCAACACAAAATTCTCCAAAATCTCTTGGAAGAAAGAATTCTTTTATATCCCCCTTTATTTTCTCTGCCAACATGTGGGCAATATGATAAGTGGAACCTTTATGATTTTGACCGTATATAATTACTATCTTCATATTATCATTATCTCCATTCCTTAATTTCCATACCGATTGCCTTCCTTTCTTACCTGTAATTGTCTCAAGACATTTACCCTCTATTTACAGTTCCATCAACATACCATATCCGTACTTTCATTCACCTGACCTTTATCCCATCGTTCTGACAAAAACTTTGCAACTCCAATTTATTTAGTAATGTTCCATACAGAAATCGACCCATTCTTTCACTTTCTTTCCAACTTCATCAGCATTCAGATTGTCGACATTTAAAACATCCACATTTTCTCTTCCATAAAACCATTTTCTTTTTAATGGCAATAAATATTTTAAATGATGTTCGAAGAAGTTTCTGGAACGAGTATTGTCATTTTCCTTATGTCTTAATAATACTTCACTTGAAGCATCTAAAAATAATATTCTTGTTGGCATACACTTTCGAACTTGCTCAAGTTCTTCATGTAGTGCATTTTCAATTTCCCATTCTTGTCCAATAGTTATTGGATAATTTAATGTATAAAATTCAATTTCTTCTGCTCCAAAATCCATAATACTACAATTAAAATCTTTGGCTTTATTATATCGAACAACTTCTTTTTCAAGCCACAATTTCTGTATTTGCAAATAATCTTCGTATTTGTTTTTATCTAACTGACGCCGCTTTACTTCGTCAATAATATCCGTATTGATTTCATAACTAATATTCACGTATGGAGCATTTTCTTGTAAATATCGTACTGCTGTTGTTTTTCCTACAGCCATGCAACCTTGTAATGAAAGTATCATATGTATTCCTCCACAACTTCAAATCTGTCACTCTATTTCAGTACGAATGGTAAATTCATCCGGAAGACTGTAAATCTCTTTTTTCAGGAATAGCGGATAAAAATACTCTTCTTTCAATCTATCAAACTCCAGCCATTCAAATGTAAGTATATGCTTACCTTCTGTCAAAGTAAAGGTGTTTCCCTTTTCCAGTAAATTTGTATCTGAAATATCCATCAAAAAGTAAATACACAATTCGTGATAACACGTTCCATCCACATCTTCTGTAAAAAACGCCTGATTGAGCCATACCGGGCGGGTAATCTTCGGTGTCACACCAAGTTCTTCCTGAACTTCCCGTACCACCGCCTGCTCAGCTGTTTCCCCCATCGTAACTCTTCCGCCGGGAAGGTAAAAGTACGGCGATTGTTCATCGTGCATCGCCAGAATTTTATTCCCGGAGATTATCATTGCACATACTCTGTAATTAAATTTTTGATTTTCGTATTTATATGAAATATCCATTTCGTCCTCCAAATTTCAATTTACTACACCATTTCAAAACCCAAGAAAGTTTTTAATCTTATTACAATTTACTTAGTCTTTTTTATAAAATCTTGAATAATAGTTAGAACAGTTTCTGAAAAATATATGTTTCCTCCATGTTCTTCCCAATCCTTTATCTCATAATACTCCACGCTGTGATTTTTCTCTTCCAATTTTTTATATAATGTTCTGCTATTTTCAACAGAAACAACAGGATCGTTTATACAATGAAACATCAATACAGGTGGCAATATTATGTCATCACTAATTAAAGATGTACATGATGCTTTATATGCAATTTCTTCATTTCCCTCAATACTATCAATCCCCAGAAGAACCGTTGAGGGGCGAACAGACATCCAAGGTGGTAATGGCTCATTGGCACAAATCAAAATATCAGAGGATGCACTCTCTAAAATTACTCCTTTTACATTCGGCATTTCAATCATTCCACAGGCGTTATGTAACACTGCCATCATAGCTAAATGCCCACCAGAAGAATGTCCCATAAGATAGGCTTCTTTTATATCAAACGGAAGATCAAATTTTGTTATTTTTTCTGCAACGCACTCCATCGCATTTTTAATATCCTCTATCTGCGCTGGAAAAATTGCAATATCAGACTCACGAACCTCAATTGATACAATTGCAGTCCCCTTTTTCGCTAACTCTACGAGTTTTGGAATATCGTTATACATTTCTTGTTTATGCCATGCTGCACCAGTAATGTAAAAAATAACTGGGTATTTCTTTTCAAGTCCCTTTTTACTATATGGCATGATAACTTGCAAATGACGTTTACAATTCCCATAATCAAAATATTCCCAATTGGGGGAATACAGCCATTCCAAATCATTAAATTTAACTTCTATTTCTTTCTTCATTCTGTTCTCCTATATACTTTCACGATACTGCTATTTCAATTTTTAATTCATTGCATACTCTCTTTTACTATTTGACTATTTACTATTCCAAAATATTATAACCGAGTTTCCATTTCTCCTGAATCACTAAATCCAAAGAATTTATTTACTTTATCGAGTAAATTTTTTCTCTGTAACCGATGTTGTCCACTTGCCGAATGCCTGAGAATCTATGCTTGGAACATAGCCGAGATTCTTATACCCTAATTTTTCAAGCAATCCAATACTGGCTATATTCTCGCATTCTGTAAAACTAATAAACTCCCATTTTGGAGCCATCTTATGAAGATGCTCATGCAAAACGGTTAGAGCCTCAAAAGCATATCCCTGTCGATGATATTTATAAGAAAAAGTATATCCCAAGGAAATTGTATTCTCCTTTGGCTTAACAATTATTTCACCAATCATTTCGTTTGTTTCTTTTAGGGCTACTGCAATCATACAAGGCGAATCTATTGATATTTCATCATTTTTTCTATGTTCAATTAAATTTAGAATTTCTCCAAAGTCTTTTGTCTGCCCTCTCTGATATCGAGTACATATTTCATTATTTCTATAATCAAACATTACATGTACATCATTTTTCGATACATTGCGAAGATGTAATCTTTTAGTATCAATGGAAATCATCTATCTATCCTCCATAATTCAAGATTTACAGTTATCAAAATTGGAAGTCCTTATATTCTCCATATTCTCTTATTTCCATTTCGTCCTCCAAATTTCAATTTACTAAACTATTTCAAATCCCTCATCTTCTTGCCCTTCGAACAAAAAGCATCCCTTGCTCAAAAAGCTCGGTCAATTTATTATTTATTCATATTCTCAACGAAGCCTGCATCTTTTACTGTCATCTCTACCCATCCCGGAACAAAGCCGCTCCGTAATGCATTTTTAACGGATTTAAGATTCGACCAGGCGCAACAGTAAAATGGCACCCTGCCTCTATCAATTATCTCTATCGCCAAATTACTTGTTAATGAAGAAGCAATACCCTGCCTGCGATACTCAGGCAAAACATCGATTCCGATTTGCCACATATCATCACAATCTGCAGAACAGGCAGCAAGTCCGATCAGTTTTCCGTTATCATAAGCACCCACCCCAAGAACATCCAATTGCTTTCTATCTTCGCAGAGTGCGTTCCCCCAGGTTGGGAGATACAAATCCGAAAAATCCTTTTGTTCCAGCACCTTAAGCGGATAGCTACATTTTCTTCTTTTCAAGGCATTCACATCCGGCAAAAAATACTCTGCCATAAAACAAACACGGTACCCATATTCTTTCATTCGTTCATCTAACCAATGCATATTGGGAGTTTCAAAACAATGATAAAACTCATATTTACTTAGATACCTTTCAACAATTTCTCTATATTCATCTTTTACAGACGCAACTATATTACTTCCATACGAAATTAAATTGCAGGCAATAGGTTCTTTATAGTATCTTTTGGCCAATGGTCCAATTTCAGACTTTACAAACACATTTGTGTCCATAAGAAAATCGGAAGCCTTCGCATTCGTATCGTATGCAGATTGCTGCATTGCGATATCAAGTATCTCTTTATTTGTCATATTTGATTACCTCACATATCATATAACTCTATTATACTTTATATCGAAAGAATTGTATGTACATTTTTTATCGTATTTTGTAATGTAAAATCAGACAGTCTCGTTATAAGACTGCCTGCTGATGCGTTCTACATTTTCCTTGTTTACCCATCGATATCTGTAACAAATTTGTCACCATCCCATCGTTCCGATAAAAACTTTGCAACTCCATCTTCATCATTGCTATCAATAACCGAGTTTGCTTTCTTTTTCAACTCATCTATTGCATTTTCAACTGCATAAGCTTCATCCGCAATTTCAAACATTGAAATGTCATTGACCGAATCTCCAAATACCACAATGCGATCACATCCCATTTTCTCTTTGAACTTCAATACCGCTTTTGCCTTCGTGGCATTTAACGGACAAATTTCTAACCAATAATCTTCTCCATATGTATCTTTTGAAAATACACACTCCCAATTGCCTGCTTTTCTCATTTCTTCATACAATGGTTGAAGTTCCTGCTTTTTCGCAATCAAAGTACAATATATAACATTTCCCTCAAAAATATCCTGATCATCATTTATTATTCGTATTCGCTTATCGTTATGATCTTTCGTATAATTTTCTAATCCATCACTGATTTCTCTGTTTCCGAAATTTTTTACTATTTTCCCATCGATATATGATGTTACAAATCCAAATTTTCTTATCTTATCTCCTAATAATATTTTAAGATTATTCATATCTTGTTCTGAAAACTGTAAAATTTCAATTTCGTTTTTCTTGATAGGGTCTGCGAAAACTGTGCCATTTCGTGTAATAACAGGAAGATTAAAATGAATGTCTTTCGTGATTTCATATGCACTTTGAAATAATCTTGCTGTAGCATATGTGATAAGCATCCCCTCATCTATCAATCTATTGACGGTTTCAAGCGTGTATCTTGACAATGTTTTGTCAGTTCTCATTAATGTCCCGTCTAAATCAGTAACATATAAAGTAGTCATTTTTCAATCCTCACAACAGTCAATTTTTAATTCCACTGTAAATGTTCTTAGACCAGCAAACTGGAATTTATCAGTTAATAAGTTTACTCGCCAGTCCATTGCATTCATATTGACACCTCACATTGATCATTGTCTATGTTCAATATAATATAACATAGATATTTGTCAATGTATGTATTTTAAAAAAAGAGAATCAAGTTTTTGATTCTCTTCATACATTCATTATAGCTTTTATCATCCATTTTATTTGCCCCAAACAGCCGCTGCATTCGACCTTACAAGCAGTTCTTCCACAGGCAGACCAATCGGACAAATATCATGACAAGATAACGACTTCCCGCATCCCTCAAAATATTTCTTCTTATATTCAGCAGAAATCTCATTCAAATGAGTGCTTTCCTGTTCTTCATTCAGAATCCGAAATGCGTTGACTGCAGCAACAGTGCCTGCGAAAGTCCCATTTGCAGAGAAGTTAGGACACACTTCAAGGCAACAGCCACACATCAGACAGCGTGCCGACTGGTATCTCGGTTCATGTGTCCACGAACTCATATAAGCTTCACTTTCAAGCCAAAGGTTCAGTTTTTTCAAATTTTCAAACAGAATTGACCGGTCAACGATCAAATCTCTTACAAGCGGAAATTTGCTTAAAGGTTCCAAGGTGATTGTAGAATCTTTTAACGTATGTAGAAATGTAGAGCATGCCAGCCTCGGACGTTCGTTAATCAGCATGGCGCAAGCCCCACATTTTCGCACCATACAGCTACATTCCCAGCTGATGGGAGTAACTATATTCCCTGAATTATCTTTCAAAGGGGTTCTACTGTTCAATTCCTTTAGAACATTGGCAACAGAGCTGTTTTTGCTTCCGTCAAACTCAAATTCCTGCCAATAACTGTCTGATTTCTGACTCTCCTGCCGCCTGATTCTTATTTTATATACCAAGTGAATCACCGCCTTTCTGGAACAGGTACAAAGGAAATTTGTATCTGCTTTCCATCAAATCTGGCTACCGTTGTTTTAAGGTAATCATCGTCATTGCTCTTCAGATAATCCTCCCGCCAGTGTGCACCACGGCTTTCTTTTCTTGCAAGAGCACTCTTTAGAACTGCCATGCCAAGCAATGGAAGATTTCCTGTCAGCGCTTGTACCGTTTGAATCCCATTTAACAACGTATTCTCATTTCTGACAACGCCCATAGTATCCTGCATCACTTTGTTTAATTGCTTTATTTCTGAAATTTGAGACGTTGGTGGAAAATCTATCTGTGTCGCACAAGATAGATCTACTACATCTGCCTGTTCACATGCTGATTTTGCCGCAACACGTCCTCCGTATAACGCTCCTAACAGAGAATTTCCACCAAGACGGTTGGCACCATGATATTGGGCACAGCATTCTCCGGCAGCGTAAAGATTCTGAATCGGCGTTCTGTGCTGCTCATCCACCAGAATGCCTCCCATAAAATAGTGAATTCCCGGTAAAACAGACACCGGTTCCTTTCGTATATCTTTATGCAGATAGGTCATACAATCGTCTGCCAGACCAGATAGCTTATTTGAAATAATCTCCTCCGATATTTCCGTCATGTCAAGAAATACCTCTGATTCATGGCTGACCTTCCATATCTCTCTGGCGGTAATATCTCGTGGCATCAGATTTCCAAGCTCCGGGTATTTTTCCTCCATGAAATACCATTGTTTTCCATCTTTCATGGCAAACAACCTGCCACCTTCCCCTCTGGCCGCCTCGCTGATGAGCATGCGTTTTCCACCACATTTCACAGTTGTCGGATGATACTGGATCATCTCGCCATTTGCCAGAGGAACACCAAGCCGGAACAATTCTGCGGTGACTTCTCCTGTATTGCTCAGCGAACCCGTTGTATTTCCAAACAATCCGTGCATACCACCGGTGGCAACAATAACCGCATCCCCCGGTAATTCCACAGTCTCCTGACTGTATTCATCCCTGATTACGCAACCACAACAAATATTGCCACACAGACGAAGTGTTAGGAAAGAATGATGGCTGAACCGTTCTACCATACCAGATGCTTCTTTCCTGCGAACAGCGTCTATCATAGCTGTCATGATCTGCTTCCCGGTATCGCTCTGTGCAAAAGCAGTCCGTTTCTTTTTCTGCCCACCAAAATTCCGCAGATCCACATCATCATAGCCACTCATGTTAAATTTAACTCCAAGTTTTAGCAGCCAGTGCACCAGCTCCGGTGCTGCCTGTGTCATTCCCCAAACTGCATTTGGATCTGCCAGACCACATGCTGCCTTTATTGTATCTATAAAATGTTCTTCGGGACTGTCGTTTTCATCTTTTGTATTCAAAGCTGCGTTGATACCGCCCTCCGCCATAACAGACTGTGCCCGCTCTGACGGAAGGGAGGAAACCAATTTAACATTGCATCCATTTTCCGCTGCCTGCAAAGCCGCTGAAAGTCCTGCCAGTCCAGCACCTATAATAATAATTGTCTTACTCATAGATATTGCCACCCAATATAATATAAAATAACCGCTCCCGCTATAAAAAGAAGAAGCACCGAAAGGATCAAATAAATATCACTCCTTCGTTCTTTATAACTGATGATTCCCAGTGATACGAGCAATGGGCGGATATTGATAAAAATATGAACAAAGATTGCCGCTACGAACAAAAGCTGAGTTACCATCTTTACAGTTGTAAAAGGGAACAAAATATATGTCCCATTCTGCACCTTTCCAAACAAGCCAATATGGAATAACAGCAGAATCAGTATTGCCATCCCACTGGCTCGTCTCGCCCAAAATATGACGTTTTGTTTCAGATACATTTTTCCTGATTGCTTCGCTGTCTGTAAACTCTGAACTGTCAGGATGACACCAATCACCGTATGCACAACAAGAATACCAACACCAATCCATGCAAGAAGTTTCCCTGCACTACTTCCAACTCCGTTCAGCATAAAGCTGCCCATGATTCCATGAATCATAAAAATGAGAAGCATTAAAACAGACAAAATCGTATTCCATTTTCTCATAAATTCCCTCTCACCTCATTTCTTCGCTGTCCATGATCATATAGTCCATCTGTGTTAGCGTTGTAACGTCAATAAAATCATCCGATGCCAGGAATACATCATACTTTCCACTTACCACTCTTGATAGCATCATTGTGTTACTGTACTCTTTCAGATCTATGGAAAAACCGGCCTGTTTCAACCTGTCACAGAGTTTCTTAGCATAACTGACAAGCGGATAATCCGTCTCAGATACATATAACCGAAAACTAATGTCCGTTTTCATGAGATCTGTTTCATTTGTTTCCGAATCGTCCAGTGCCAATTCTTTTAATTTATTCCGGGTGTTCTCGTTGTCGAGACCATCTGACATCATATTAATACCGAGAACATAAGAGCCTTCCAACTGTGCGGAGGCTTGAGCCGCCTTTTTTGACTTCGGTGTTGCTCCTGTGACTGCATCAATCATAGAGGGCGGTGAGTGCAAAAGTGCACCGAAACCTGCAAGAAAAACAATTGTAACTGCTAACAGAATCAATTTCCGTTTCACACTGCCACCTCGTTTCTTATTTTTTCAAAATCCTCATTGCGTTCAAGACGGCAATTATGGTAACGCCTACATCACCAAATACAGCTTCCCACATTCCAGCTATACCCAGAGCACCAAGGATCAGGAACACACTCTTAATTCCAAGGGCAATCACTATATTCTGCATGACAATTTGCTTTGTCGCTTTTGCCACATCAATCGCATCCACCAGCTTAGATGGTTCATCTGTCATCAGAACCACATCCGCAGCTTCAATGGCCGCATCTGAACCAAGACCACCCATTGCGATACCAACATCCGCACGAGCAAGGACAGGAGCATCATTGATACCATCACCAACAAAAGCTAATTTGCTTCCCTGTCTCTTTTTACTGTCTAAAAGCTCAACCTTTTCCACTTTTTGATCAGGAAACAGTTGTGCATAATATTCATCCAACTGCAATTCTTCCGCAACAGCCTTTCCAATTTTTTCATCATCACCAGTAAGCATGACTGTTTTTTCCACACCGATATGTTTCAAATCAGAAATTGCTTTTTTGCTGTCCGGCTTTACTTCATCTGTTATCAAAATGCATCCGGCATATTGACCATCTACTGCTACATAAACCTTTGTACCAACTTTTTCACAGGCTGTGTACTCCACATGCTCTGAATCCATAAGTTTCGTATTGCCAGCATAAACTTTCTTCTTTCCTGCCATGGCACTGATTCCATATCCGGAAATTTCCTTGTAATCAGAGATAACTGATTGGTCAATTTCTTTTCCATATGCAGAGAGAATGGATTTTGCAATAGGATGGTTAGAAAAACTCTCTGCCTCTGCCGCATACTCCAGAACCTGTTCTTTTGAAAATCCATTTGCAGGCAAAATATCCGTCACATTGAAAACACCCTTTGTAAGTGTTCCGGTTTTATCGAACACAATAATGCTGACATTATTAAGCGCCTCTAAATAATTACTTCCTTTTACAAGAACACCTCGTTTAGATGCCGCACCAATACCTCCGAAGAAAGTCAGCGGGATTGAAATGACCAATGCACATGGGCAAGATACTACAAGGAAAACAAATCCTCTGCGAATCCACTCTGTCCAGCCTCCGCCAAGAATGATCGGTGGCAGAATTGCCAGAATAGCTGCTAAGATTACAACCACAGGTGTATAATAACGTGCAAATGTAGTAATAAAATTTTCTGTTGGTGCTTTTCTACTGGACGCATTCTCCACAAGATCAATAATCTTTGAAGCAGTAGATTCACCAAATGCTTTCGTTGTCTTAATCGTTAAAACACCCGTCTGATTCATACAACCGGAAAGTGCTTCGTCTCCTTTATGAACGCTTCTCGGAACCGATTCTCCAGTTAAAGCCCTCGTATCCAGCATAGAATCTCCATCCAATACCACACCGTCTAATGGGATTTTTTCACCAGGCTTTACAATAATAATCTCACCAATGGCAACACTTTCAGGAGATATGGTAATCAATTCTCCGTTCCTTCTGACTGTAGCAGAATCCGGACGTATATCCATTAAGTCTGATATAGATTTTCTGGAACGCTTAACAGCCAATGACTGAAAAAATTCACCTACCTGATAGAATAGCATAACAGCAACTGCTTCTGGATATTCACCAATGACAAAAGCCCCAATCGTAGAAACACTCATCAAAAAATGTTCATCAAATACACGCCCCTTTGAAATGTTCCTCACAGCCTGCCATACAACATCTCCACCAAGAATAACATAAGAAACAATGAGAAAAGCTAACTCGATAGGCAGTGGCACTTTCGCAAAAACAGTCAATGCCATACCAATGGCATAGATTGCTGCACCAATCGCTAAACGAACTGTCAACTTCTTATCCTCATTGTTATAGGATGTATTGGTATCCTGTTTTTTTGCAGGTATATAGTATTCCTGTGCAATTTCGGAAACTTCTACATCTGGCTCATGGCTGTGGACAATCGTTTCAATCTGACTGGCTATTGTATTTGCGGCAGCTGGAGCAACATTGATTGTCAGCGTCTGCTTCATCAGATTTACC
>ERZ772886.80-NODE-80-length-79919-cov-20.176237_pt1 | contig 79919 bp, 71 predicted proteins | sample MGYA00512128_ERZ772886 | MGnify/ENA primary metagenome ERZ772886 (study PRJEB29015, sample SAMEA2737698) | human gut metagenome | biome: human gut; feature: human-associated habitat; material: faeces | place: China | collected 2012 ... | reverse complement strand
GGCAGGAAAAAGCATGAAAAAATGCAGTCTCATCCCCTTTGCCGTCCTCGCCGCAGCAGCGGGCGCAGGCGCGGCGGTCGGCAGAAAATTAAAGACCGACAAGACTTTCCGCCGCGACTTTGACGACGCTGTCGGAAAAGGTATCCTCGCCGCCGTCGGCAAGATTGCCGACAAACTCCCCGAGCCGAATTTCGGCGATGTCTCGAACTATCAAAGCCGTGATTTCTATACCGGTCACGCCGAATTTGCATCATCGGGCAAGCGCGGTTCAAGATGGCGTCTCGGCTACGCCCGCCGCAGTCTTGTCCCCGACGACTACAATCAAAAGGACTACTACATAGCGGGCTATCTCTCCTATCCGCCGAATATAATGAGCGGGGTCATCGACGACCAGGCGGTGCGCGTTATCTGCCTCGACGATTCGAGCGGACGCGGGAGCGTGGTTTTCGCCGTCATTGACTGCGTCGGAATATCCGGAACGGACATACGCCGCATACGCGAGAGACTGGCGGACTTCGCAAAAGAAAATAATATAGTTTCCATCAATATTTCCTCCATCCACTGCCACAGCGCGATTGACACACAAGGTCTTTGGGGCGATCTGCCGAAGATGCTCAAGAACAATGTCAAGGCGACCAAAGACGGACGGTATGACGATATTATCTCCGGGCGTGACCCCGACTTCATGGAGAATCTGTTCGAAAAGACCGCAGACGCGATAAAAGAGGCGTTTGATTCCATGCAGCGCGGAAAGCTCACCTATGTGCGCACCGACGCTATCGACTTCGCGCGCGACAAGCGCCCGCCTTATGTATGGGACAAAGATATAGTCCGCCTGCGCTTCATCCCCGACAACGGCTCGGAAGAGACTGTAGCTGCGTTCATGGCGGCTCACCCGACCGCTTTAGGCGCGAAGAATACGAAGCTCAGCTCCGACTACATCGCATCGATGGAGCAGGAGATAAACAAAGCGGGCAAGAATTTTATATTCTTCCAGGGCGCGGAGCTTGCGATAGCTCAGCAGCGCGACTGCATAACCGAGCATGACGGCTCGGAGGGCTGGCAGGAATACGGCAAGACTCTCGGACGCTTCCTGCTCTCTATCCCCGAAGAGGGCGAGAGGCGCGTCGCGACTTTTATAAATATTAAAAACCGCGAAATATTCATCCCCGCGGACAACCCGATACTCATCGCCGCCGCAAAGGCGGGACTCGTTGACAACACCGTTCTGCACGACCCGAGCGAAAAATCCGGCTACTGCTTCGTCAGCGAAATCGGCTATGCAGAAATTGGCAAGGAGCTGTCCCTCGCGCTCATCCCCGGCGAGCTTGCGCCCGAGATTCTGCTCGGCGGCGCATACGGCGCGGACGAGAGCTTCAACCGCACCGCGTGGGAATATCCGCCCATGCGCGACATGATTCCCGAGGGCAGAGAGTTGAGCGTTATAGGTCTGTGCAACGACGCGATGGGATACATCCTGCCCGACAACGACTACGGCAGCGTCATAGCAAAAGACCACTACGAAGAGGCTGTCTCGGCGGGAAAACGCGCGGGGTCAACTGTAACCGAAGCTTTCGGAGAGCTTGTCAAAAGTCTTCGATAAAAATAAAATACAACGGAGGGAAACCCCATGCGCAAAAACATCCGGCGAATCTTCAGCATCATTCTTGCGGCGATACTGCTGCTCTGCGCGAGCCTGCCCGTTTTCGCAAAGAGCGAAAAATGCTCCTGCGGCACGCCGCCCGTAATCTACGTCGCGGCCTTGGGCAGCGCGAAGCTCTATCTTGACAAGGGCACGGAGAACGAGCGACTGCTGTTCAGACCCGACACCGCCGCCTATCTGCGCCTTGCCGCACGTCTCGCCCCGGCAATAGCGCGCCTCGCCATAGACAAGAATTATGACGCTTTCGGCGACGCGCTCATTGCCGGAGTTTCGGATATCTTCGGCGACTTGCAGATGGACGAAAACGGCGACTCCACAGACCGTGTGACCTCGGACGCCAAGCTGCCCGACAACCCCGACCACGGCGTTGACAAGAGCTACTATTTCGCCTACGATTTCCGTGAGGACCCGCTCACGGTTGCGGACAAGCTGCACGAATACATCTCCTGCGTAAAGAAGCTGACCGGACATGACACCGTGCTTCTTCGTGCCTCGTCCATGGGCGGCGTTATGACCATGGCGTATTTCTACAAATACGGCACCGACGGCATAGACGCCTGCATATTCCAGTGCTGCCCCATACTCGGCACGCAGGTGGCTGGCGACCTCTTCACAAAGAAAATCACTATCGACCTGGACGCCCTCGTGCGCTACGCCTCCCAGCTCCCGACCGATGAGCAGTGGCAGTCCGATCTGCTCTGCATAGTGCTTGATATGTTAAATTACGCGGGTGTTTTCAAAGCCCTCGTCGGCGTCGCGGATAAGCTGCTCGAAAATCTGACGGACAGGGTCTTTGACGAGTTCATGTACCCGGTGTTCGGCTCGATGCCCGGAATATGGAGCTTCGTGACCGACGACGAATACGAGCAGGCGAAAAAAATTACTTTCAACGAGAACACATCAAAGAAGCTCATCTCCCGCCTCGACGAGTATCACTACAATGTCCAGTGCAAGGCGGGCGAGATACTGAACAGAGCTAAGAACAACGGCGTGAAAATAATGATAGTCGCGGGCTACAACAAGCAGCGCACTCCGCTCGTTGAGTCATATATGGCAAACAGCGACGCGACGGTTGACACGAAATACGCCTCCGTCGGCGCGACCGTTGCCGATCTCAATTCAACTCTCCCAGACGGCTATGTTCAGAAGAACGAAGCAGGTGTTCACGACCACCTCTCGAAGGACGGCGTGATAGACGCATCGACCTGCCTCCTGCCCGAGAACACCTGGTTCATAAAGGATATGCTCCACTGTAAGATACACGACGGACACAAGGAGATGTACAACTGGTTCTTCTATTCGGACTCTGTAACAGATGTCTGGTCGAATGAAAAATATCCGCAGTTTTTGCAAAACGATGTGAACGCGAAGACGCTCACTCCCATAGGCACTCAGGCAAGACCCGCTGCATCGAACGGCGGTTCGGGCAGCTCGAAAGAGCCTCTGACCCCGCAGACCGGTTCGGCCTCATTTGCGGCGGTTATCCCGCTCCTGTTTGCCCTGCCCGCGGGAGTTATTTCGAGGCGGCGCAAACGCTCATAACAGAAAATTGCAACAGCCGACGGCCATATGTTTCGCTGTCGGTTGTTTGTTCTTTATTTAACGGTTAAATATTTGTAAATCCTACTTCTTCGGGCTTGAAATAGGAGTAAATAATGTATAAAATAAGACTGTAAATCAAGTGCTGCTTTTTATAGGGCACAACAAGAAAGGTCGTGCAAAGATGGCAAGATTTCTCTACTCCGCCTTTTCCGACGAAGCCGCCGACAGCATCGACGGTCAGATAGCCGCCTGCAAAGCAAACGGCGTGACGCACATGGAACTGCGCGGCGTCGATGGCAAGAACATCTCCGAGTTCACCGTTGACGAGGCAAAGGCACTCAAGGAAAAGCTTGACGCAAACGGCATGAAGGTCTCTTCCATAGGCTCTTACTATGGAAAGATCGAGATAACCGACGATTTTGAGCCCCATTTCGAGGGCTTCAAGAACACAGTTGAAGTGGCGAAGATACTCGAAGCGAAGTATATCCGCCTGTTCAGCTTCTATTTCACAAAGGGCGAGAGCTACGAAGAGTACCGCCCGGAGGTCATGCGCAGAGTCAGAGCCATGGCTGAATATTCAAAGGAGCGCGGAGTCCTCTGCTGCCACGAGAACGAGCGCGGTATTTATGGCGATATACCCGAGAGATGCCTCGATCTCCACAAGGAGCTCGGCGATGTCATCGGCGGAATTTTCGACCCCGCGAACTATATTCTCAACGGCGTTGAAATTCTCCCCGCATACGATTTGCTCGAGCCCTACATCACCTATATGCATGTAAAAGACGCGATAGGCGCCGAGGAGACAGTTGTCCCCGCAGGTCATGGCGATGCTCATTTTGATGAGCTCATCCGCCGCTTCAACAAAAAAGAGGGCGAGAGATTCCTCTCCGTCGAGCCGCACCTCAAGGTGTTTGACGCTTTAAAGACCATAGAGCGCGACGACAGCCTCTCGCTGAAAATGGATAAATTCACCTATCCCGACAACAACGCGTCCTTTGCCGCCGCGGTCGGCGGAATAAAGGAAGTTGTCGCAAGAGTCAAGACCCTGCGCTACGGCATAATCGGCGTTGGCAACATGGGTTCCGCTCACCTCGGCTATTATCTCGACGGACTCATCCCTGAGATGGTTCTCACCGCGATAGCCGATATCGATCCCGCAAAGCTTGAGCGCGCCGAGAAGAAATGCCATGACAGATGCTGCGAGATAAAATGCTTTGACTCCGCCGAAGCTCTCATTGACTCGGGCGAGGTCGACGCTGTTATAGTTGCAACGCCGCACTATTCTCACCCGCCGATAGTCGAATACGGTCTGACCCACGGTGTACATGTGCTCAGCGAAAAGCCCGCAGGCGTCTATACAAAGCAGGTTCGCGAGATGAACGAAGTCGCCTCAAAGAGCGACAAAGTGTTCGCGCTGATGTTCAATCAGAGGACGAATCCCATGTATATCAAGCTGCGCGAAGTCGTGCAGAGCGGCGAATACGGCGAGCTGCACCGCTTCAACTGGCTCATCACCGACTGGTACCGCACGCAGGCATATTATAATTCCGGCGGATGGCGCGCAACCTGGAGCGGCGAGGGCGGCGGCGTCCTGCTCAACCAGTGCCCGCATCAGCTCGACCTGTGGCAGTGGATAACCGGCATGCCCGCATCCATTCAGGCGCAGTGCTCCATCGGCAAGTGGCACAACATTGAAGTTGAGGACGATGTGACCATATACGCCGAATATCCCAACGGCGCGACCGGCGTGTTCATCACGACCACCGGCGACGCACCCGGCACGAACAGACTTGAAATAACGCTCGACCGCGCAAAGATAGTCTGCGAGAACGACAGGATAAGAGCCTATGTCCTCGACCAGTCCATGACCGAGTTCAGCAAAACAGCTGAAGAGGGCTTTGCAAAGCCCAACGGTCACTGGGAGGATATCGACTATGTCGACACGGACACCGAGCAGCATGTCGCAGTCACAAACGCATTTGCGGCGCATATCCTGCACGGCACTCCGCTCATCGCGCGCGGCGAAGAGGGCATCAACGGTCTGACTATCTCGAACGCGGCGCATCTGTCCTCATGGCTCGGCAAGAAAGTTACCCTCCCGATAGACGAGGACCTGTTCTATGCCGAACTCCAGAAGAAAATTGCCTCGTCTTCCGGCAAGAAAGAGCCCGTGAAGGAAGTTGTCGTTGAGGATATGTCCTCGACCTACGGCTCATAATCAATAAAAACAGAGGTAGACTATGAAGATATCTATTGTGGGCTGCGGCGGAATAAGCCGCACCCACATCGGAGCCGTCCGCGATATACCGTACGCACGGATAATCAGCGTTGCGGACTGCATTCCCGAGCGCGCCGAAGCGGCGGCAAAGCAGTGCGGTGCAAAGGCATATACGAGCCTTGAAGACATGCTCGCGGGCGAAAAGCCGGATGTTTTACATATCTGCACCCCGCACTATCTCCATGTTCCGATGGCGGTCTACGCGATGGAGCGCGGAGTCGATGTGCTGTGCGAGAAGCCGTGTGCCATGACGGAGGAGCAGCTCAAAGCGCTGCGCGAATGTCAGCGCAGGACGGGGCGGCAGTTTGGAGTCTGTTTTCAGAACAGATATAACCGCTCGGTGCAGTATCTCAAAAATATCATTGATTCAAAAACATACGGCGAGCTTATCGGCATGAGGGCTTTTGTCACCTGGAAGCGCGACGCGGACTATTACGCGAGCGGCGACTGGCGCGGCAAAAAAGCGACCGAGGGCGGCGGAGTGCTGATAAATCAGGCTCTGCACACGCTCGATCTGATGAATATGCTCGGCGGAAATGTAAAAGCCGTGACCGCACATGCTTCAAACGACCATCTCAAGGGCATAATAGAAGTTGAGGACACGGTGAGCGTATTTGCCGAATTTTCGCAGGGCTTTCGCGGAGTGTTCTTCGCAACAACCGCAAACGCCGTCACCTCGCCAATAATGCTCGAAGCAAACTTCGCCGACCGTTCGGTACGCATCGAGGGCGACAGCGTGTTTGAACTAAAGGACGGCAAGCTCACCCCGGTGCTCGCTGCGGACAAGTTCGACAACCACGGCAAGCTCTGCTGGGGCAGCGGACACAGCGCGCTGATACGCGATTTCTACGATGCGGTCAAAAATAACCGCCCGTTTGCAATAGACTCTGACGAGGGCGGCAAAGCGGTCGAGCTCCTGCTCTCCGTGTACAAGAGCGCTGAAACAGGCGAACGCATAGAGTTATAAAAAAGAAAGGGAAGATTGAAATGCAGATGACTTTTCGCTGGTTCGGCGACACCAAGGACACGGTATCGCTCGAACAGATAAGGCAGATCCCCGGCGTCAAGGGCATTGTCCCCGCGCTGCACACCCTGCCCGCAGGCGAAGTGTGGCCGCTCGATATGGTCATGGACATGAAGCACGAGATCGAGGCGGCAGGTCTTACGATGGAGTGCATCGAGAGCGTCAATGTCCATGAGGATATCAAGCTCGGCAACGAAAACGCAGACAAATATATCGACAACTATATCGAATCCATCCGCAATCTCGGCAAGGCGGGCGTCAGGGTGATATGCTACAACTTCATGCCAGTTTTCGACTGGACGCGCACCGACCTCGCCATGGATATGGGTAACGGCGCGACCTGCCTGTCATATAACGGCGCGCAGATCGAGGGCAAGAGCCCCGAGGATATGTTCCGCGAGATCGACGAGAACTCAAACGGCTACGCGATGCCCGGCTGGGAAACCGAGCGCATGGGCGAGATAAAGGAGCTGTTCCAAAAGTACAAGGGCGTGACCGAGGACGATCTCGTTGAGAATCTCCGCCACTTCCTGCGCCGCATAGCTCCCGTCTGTGAGGACTGCGGAATCAAAATGGCTATTCATCCGGACGATCCGCCATGGGGCATCTTCGGTCTGCCGAGGATAATCAAGAACACCGCAGATCTCGAACGCCTGCTCTCGCTCGTTGACAGCGACATAAACGGCATCACCTTCTGCACCGGCTCGCTCGGCGCGTCGAAAGACAACGACCTGCCTGCGATGATAAGAAAATTCGGCGACAGGATATATTTCGCGCATCTGAGAAACGTCCTCAGACGCGACGGCTGGTTCAACGAGACCTCCCACCTGTCCTCGGACGGCTCGCTCGACATGTACGAGATAGTCAAGGCTCTCTATGAAAGCGGATTTGACGGCTATATCCGCCCAGATCACGGCAGAATGCTGTGGGGCGAAAAAGCCCGTCCCGGCTACGGTCTGTACGACCGTGCGCTCGGAGCGGCATATATAAACGGACTCTGGGAAGCTGTTTCAAAGTCCGAAAGGGAAGGAAGATAACCATGGTACACGAAAATCTTAACGGCCGCGTTGCGGTCATAACCGGCGGCGGCGGAGTTCTCTGTAGCGGATTTGCAAAGGATCTTGCGGCTCAGGGAGTAAAGGTCGCGATACTCGACCTGCGCGAAGAGGCGGCTCAGAAGGTCGCGGACGAGATTAAAGCAGCGGGCGGCGAAGCTCTTGCAGTCGGCTGCAACGTGCTCGAGAGCGAGAGCCTTGAGGCGGCGCGCGAGAAGATAAACGCAGCGCTCGGCTCATGTGATATTCTCGTCAACGGTGCGGGCGGCAACTCCCCGCTCGGCACGACTACCAAAGACACACTCGAGCTCGAGGACATAGCCCACAAGGCAGAGGGAGTCAAGACTTTCTTCGACCTCGACCCCAAGGGCATTGAGTTTGTTTTCAATCTTAACTTTCTCGGCACGCTGCTCACCACGCAGTGCTTTGCAAAGGACATGATAGGCAAGGAGAACGCGACTATTCTCAACATCTCCTCCATGAACGCCTACAGACCGCTCACGAGAATCCCCGCATACTCTGCGGCAAAGGCGGCTGTTTCGAACTTCACCCAGTTCATGGCGGTTCATTTTGCCGATGTCGGCATCAGAGTCAACGCGATAGCGCCCGGCTTCTTCTCGACGAACCAGAACAAGACTCTGCTCTTCAACGAGGACGGCTCGCTCACCGCGCGCTCGAACAAGATAATCACCCACACTCCCCTGCGTCGCTTCGGCGTGCCCGAGGATCTGACGGGTGCTCTGCTGTTCCTCTGCGACGAGAGCCAGTCCGGCTTCATAACCGGCGTTATTCTCCCCGTCGACGGCGGTTTCTCCGCTTATTCGGGAGTGTAAAGTCCATATCAAATCGGATTCCCGATTTGCAGAATTCTCAAATAAAAGAACGCTGTCCATTGAAATACATGGGCAGCGTTCTTTTGTGTTGTGGTGTGTGATTGGCAATTGGGATTTGCAGATGTAAATGCCGATGATAAACGACCATCACAATATTACAAATCGTCACAATCGTGCAGGGGCGGATAATATCCGCCCGCGAACTCCGCGCAATTTTAGCGGCGTGCAACTTGTAGGGTGCGGCGACCTCGACGCACCGCTGCCGCGCGAGCGGCACGAAATTCCCGAAATGTTTATTGCCGACCGTTGCCCTCACGGCTGTCCGCTATCGACACAGCCGATACAACAAATTTGATTTGTTTATAATTGGCTCCTACCTTCGCGTCCTACCATAATCGAATATTTGATACTTACCGCGTTTCGACATTTTCTTTTTATTTGAAAAAGAAAAGCAAACTCAGGGCTGCGCCCCGAGACCCCGCGAACGCCACGCCGCAGTACTTAGCCTGCGAATCTCAATTAGTTGCTCGGCACATTCGCACGCAAACGCGCCGGAGCTTGAACTAGTGTGCAACATCACCGAAGCGCCGCCGGTGGCGGATGAAGCGAGGCGATGTTGGCGAAAAACAAGGAGCATAGCGCCCGCTCCAAGGGCGATAGGCGACTATGTTTTGAGAGTCGCTTGTGCGTCTTGCTTCGCAAGCCGTTCCCTCGCTCTTCTCTGTTAGCTGTCAAACACTGCGGCGCGGCTATTGAAAGTTTGATTATAAAAATTGGTTTAAGTCGCGCGCTTTTAATTTGCTATAGCTCAAGTGATAGACAAAACCCAATTCATCAATCACAAAACCGACCGCAGCATATCTGCTGCGGTCGGTTACTGTTTTACGGCACCCGTTTATGTTCCGGGCACTTTTCTTATTCCATATTGTCTATATAGCTGCAGGCCGCGAGTGCGGCTACGGAGCCGTCCGCCGCTGCGGTGGTCAGCTGGCGCACTTCCTTTGTGCGGCAGTCGCCCGCGGTGAAGACGCCGGGTGTCTTTGTTTTGCAGCTCTCGTCCGCGATGATATAGCCGTAGTCATCGAGGTCTGCAACATCCTTGAAGCTCTCGTTGTTCGGCATCTGACCGACCGCAATAAAAACACCGTCCATCGGAATGGAATGGGGCTCCTCGTCGCCTGTTGCTATCTTTATGCCGTCGAGCTCGTCGCTGCCGATGAGCTTGACTACCTTCGTGTTCATGAGAACTTTTATGTTATCTTTCTCGCCGAGCTTCTTGACAAGAGCCTTTTCGCCCCTGAACTCATCGCGTCTGTGAATAAGCGTGACACTCTTGCAGTAAGACGCGAGGAAGAGCGCGGACTGGAGAGCGCTGTCTCCGCCGCCAACAACGGCAACATTCTTGCCCTTATAAAAAGCTCCGTCGCACACCGCGCAGTAGGATACACCCCTGCCCGCGAGGTCGTTTTCGCCGACCGCTCCGAGCGGTCTGTGGCGCGCTCCGGTGGCGATTATAACGCACTTGCACTGGTAGCTGTTTGAATCGGTTATGACGGTTTTTATCTTTCCGTCGACTATTTTTATGACCTTCTCGAGCTCAACATCCGCGCCGAGCTCCATCGCCTGCGAAACGAGGTTGTCCGCAAATTCGCTACCGCTTATCTGCGATATTCCCGGATAATTTTCGACTCTCGGCGAAGAGGTTATCTGACCGCCGAAAGACTCGCCCTCGGTCACGAGCACGGTTTTTCCCGCTCTGAGCGCATAGATTGCCGCCGTGAGTCCAGCTGTGCCGGCGCCGACGATAACGATATCAAATTGCTGCATTTCTTTTCCCTCTGAATATGGCAAAATTTTTCTTTAATGCGCCGAAAACCGGGTGAAGCCGCGCTCCACCCGATCTTCCAGCGTTTATCAGTGCATCAGCACTGCTCAATGAACTTTTTGATGTTTGAAAGATTGACGAAGCTCTCATATCCGTCTCCGTCGGTGACGATGAGAGTCGGAGCCTGTCTGATGCCGTATTTCATCGTCAGATCCTCCTGAGCCTCTGCGTCGATCTTCTCGTAGCCGATATTCGCCTTGTCAAGCAGAGTATAAGCTATCTTGCAGTTGGGGCAGGTCTTTGTGGTGAAGAGCATGACCTTTGCGCCGTTTGATGCCTTGGGAGCATCCTCGTGCTTGCCGTCCTCTACGGTGTGGCTGACGGTGCGCTCATTCTTGAGATGAGACGCGCCGAGGTTATAGACGGTTCTGTCCTTGAACTCCTGCGCCTTGCCGTCGTTCCAGTTCTGGACGGGGCGATAGTAACCGGTGATACGGCTGTAGACCTCGGTCTGACCGCCGCACTCGGGGCAGGTAAAGTGCTCGCCCGCGATGTAGCCGTGATCCTTGCACACGGAATAGGTCGGGGAGATCGTGTAATAGGGCAACTTGTAGTTCTCGGCTATCTTGCGCACGAGAGAAGCAGTCGAGGTCCAGTCGGGCAGCTTCTCGCCGAGGAAGGCGTGGAAGACTGTGCCGGAGGTGTATCTCGTCTGAAGATCATCCTGAATGTCGAGCGCCTCAAAGATATCCTCCGAGAACGAAACAGGAAGATGCGAGCTGTTGGTGTAATAGGGAGTGCCGCCGTCCTTCGCCGCGGTGATGATATCCGGGAACTGAGCGACATCGTGCTTTGCGAAACGATAAGTGGTGGACTCGGCGGGAGTTGCCTCGAGGTTGTAGAGATCGCCGTACTTCTCCTGATAGTCGGAGAGGCGCTCACGCATATGGTCGAGGACTTCCTTGGTGAACTGCTGGGTCTTCTCGTGGGTCATATCCGCTCTGAGCCACTTGGCGTTGAGACCGACCTCGTTCATGCCGATGAGGCCGATGGTCGAGAAGTGGTTCTCGAAAGTACCGAGGTAGCGTCTGGTGTAGGGATAGAGACCCTCGTTGAGAAGCTTCGTGATAACCGTACGCTTAACGCTGAGCGAACGGGCGGAGATATCCATAAGCTTGTCGAGTCTGCGGTAGAAGTCCGCCTCATCCTCTGCAAGATATGCGATTCTCGGCATATTTATCGTGACAACGCCTATAGAACCGGTGCTCTCGCCGCTGCCGAAGAAGCCGCCGGACTTCTTGCGAAGCTCGCGCAGGTCGAGGCGCAGTCTGCAGCACATGGAGCGGACATCGCTCGGCTCCATATCGCTGTTGATGTAGTTAGAGAAATAAGGTGTGCCGTACTTTGCGGTCATCTCGAAGAGAAGTCTGTTGTTCTCAGTATCCGACCAGTCAAAGTCGCGGGTTATGGAATAAGTCGGGATGGGATACTGGAAGCCGCGTCCGTTGGCGTCGCCCTCGATCATGGTCTCGATGAACGCCTTGTTGACCATATCCATCTCTTTCTTGCAGTCCTTGTACTTGAAGGGCATCTCCTTGCCGCCGACAATGGCGTTGAGCTCGGCAAGGTCGTTGGGAACGGTCCAGTCAAGGGTTATATTCGAGAACGGAGCCTGAGTGCCCCAGCGACTGGGGGTGTTGACGCCGAAGATGAACGACTCGATGCACTTCTTGACCTCGCGGTAAGAGAGGTTGTCCACCTTAACAAACGGAGCGAGATAGGTATCGAACGAGGAGAACGCCTGAGCGCCCGCCCACTCGTTCTGCATGATACCGAGGAAGTTGACCATCTGGTTGCAGAGGGTCGCAAGGTGGCTTGCGGGAGAAGAGGTTATCTTTCCGGGGACGCCGCCGAGACCTTCCTGAATGAGCTGCTTCAAAGACCAGCCCGCGCAGTAACCGGTGAGCATGGAGAGGTCATGGAGGTGGATGTCGCCGTTTCTGTGGGCGTTTGCTATCTCTTCGTCATAGACCTCGGAGAGCCAGTAGTTCGCGGTGATCGCGCCGGAGTTGCTGAGAATCAGTCCGCCGACGGAATATGTGACGGTCGAATTCTCTTTAACGCGCCAGTCGGAAACCTTGACGTAGCTGTCAACCAGCTCCTTGTAGTCGAGGATGGTCGACTTCATGTTTCTGACTTTTTCGCGCTGCTTTCTGTAGAGGATATACGCCTTTGCGACATCGGCGTAGCCCGCCTGGCTGAGCACCGACTCGACGCTGTCCTGAATGTCCTCAACGGCGATAAGTCCGTCCTTGATCTTGCCCTCGAAGTCCGAAGTGACCTTGAGTGCGAGCAGGTCGATGACCGTCGGATGAGTTTCCTTGTTGAGCGCGTCGAAAGCCTTTGATATAGCCGAAGATATCTTTGCTATATCAAAATCGGCGACTGCGCCATCTCTTTTGATAACCTTGTACATCATCATGCCTCCATTTTCTTTCTTTTTCCAAATATACGCTTCATTCGCGCTGTCTGTCTACAATTATAGATGCAACCATGGCAAATGTCAACAGCAAAATACAAGATATTGTGTAGAATTTATTTTTCCACCCCAAGATGTTCCGAATTTCAGTGTCCGTTATATTCCCCTTATCTCGACATTCGGGACATTTTTGCGGACTATATCCGCGAAAGAGCGCAGTGTTTCGCGGCTGTGCGAGCCGAGACCCTTCTGCAAAACGAACTCGGAATCGGTGAAGTTCTGGAGAAAATATTTCTCGTCGCCCTTGAGCCACTCGCCTATTTTCTCAAAGTCCTCCGCGCTGTGCAGCTCGCGCACAACGGTCGTGCGGAACTCAAAATCGGTCTTTCCGCCCATGAGCAGGCGCACGCTCTCATATATCGGCTCCATGTCGAACTTTTCAAGTCCGACCGTCTCGGCATATTTTTCGGACGAATTTTTGATATCCATCGCCACATAGTCAACGAGCCCCGCGTCTATAAGCGACTGCATCTTGTCCGGGAAAGTGCCGTTGGTGTCGAGCTTTACGAGATAACCCATGTCTTTTATGCGCCTTGCGAAGTCATCGACGTTTTTATTGACAAGCGGCTCGCCGCCTGTTATGCACACGCCGTCGAGCATGCCCTGACGTTTTTTGAGAAACGCAAAAAATTCTTCCTCCGGAATCTCATATTCGTCCCCGCCGGGAAGAATCAGCTCCGAATTCTGGCAGAACGGGCAGCGGAAGTTGCATCCGCCGAGGAACACAGTGCATCCCATCTTGCCGGGAAAATCGAGCAATGTAAGTTTTTGCAGACCTCTGACGCGCATACCGATACCCCTTTTCAAGCCGTAAAAATCGAGACGGAGAAAATCGGTCTTTCCGTCCCGGCAAAATCTATTATATACCACGAAAGCGCTCTTGTCACCAAAAACATCTTGAAAAATTGCACAAAGATTACCACAAAATAATGTGCATATTATCGCCGCGATACATATATGTTGCATTTTCTGCGAAAATTTGATACACTCATAGTATAATATAACCCCAATATATATGTATAACTGCGGAGGTGTCTTAATTGGCTGGAAAAAGACCTGTTGCGGCGATACTCTATGACTTCGACCGCACGCTTTGCACAAAGGATATGCAGGAATATCAGTTCATTCCGAGCGTCGGCATGGAGCCCGCGGATTTCTGGGGGCTCGCCAACAGCTACGCCGAGGAAGAGCATATGGACAAAATCCTGTCCTATATGTACATCATGATAAAAAAATCGCATGAGTGCGGGATTCCGCTGACGCGCAAGAGCGTCATGGAGTGCGGACGCGCGATAGAACTTTATAAAGGTCTGCCCGGCTGGTTCGACCGCCTCAACCGCTTCGGCAGCGAAAACGGCGTGACCGTCGAGCACTATGTCCTCTCCTCCGGTCTTAAAGAGATAATCGAGGGATCCGAAATAGGCAAATGCTTCAAAGAGATTTTTGCCTGTGAGTTCCTTTACGGCGAGAGCGGCGAGGCAGTCTGGCCGAAGACCGCCGTCAATTATACTTCAAAGACCCAGTTTGTCTACCGCATAAACAAAGGCGTGCTCGATGTATCTAACGATAAAGATCTCAACCGCTCTACTCCGGACAACAAGCGCCGCGTGCCGTTTTCCAATATGCTCTATATCGGCGACGGGCTCTCCGATGTCCCGTGCATGAAGATGGTCAAGGCATACGGCGGATATTCTATAGCCGTCCACAACAACGAACCGCGCCAGCTCGAGGGCGTGAGTGACCTGCTCTATCACAACCGCGTTGACTTTGCCTTCGCGGCAGACTACTCAGAAAACAGCGAGCTTGACATAACCGTCAAGGATATCATACGCAGAATAGCCATAGACAGCACCCTGCGCGACGAGCACAGCAAGCAGAAGCGCCGCTCGAAATGCTGCTGCGCGGACATCTGACGGAGGATAATATGTCTGTATTTTTTACCGCCGCGGTGTGCGTATACAACACGGAAAAATATCTTCGCGAATGTCTGGATTCCGTCCTCAATCAGAGCTATAAAAATTTCGAACTGCTCATAATCGACGACGGCTCGACGGACAAAAGCGGCTGCATCTGCGACGAATACGCAGAAAAAGACAGCCGTGTGCGTGTCATTCACACGGAGAATCAGGGTGTATTGCTCGCGCGAAAGACTGCGTTTGAGAATGCGCGCGGGGACTATTTCATCGTCTTTGATTCGGACGACACCGTCTCGCCCGAGCTGTTTTCGAGATTGAGCGAAAAAATCGAGCAGTGCGCGCCGGACATGATATTCTTTGACTATAATAAAATAAACGGCGAAAATATCATGCATGAAAAGACATTCGACGGCGAGCGCACTTTTAATAAAGACAGCAAAAAAGAACTCTGGGAGCTGCTGCTGCGCTCGAAGTTCAACTCACTTTGCTGCAAGTGCATAAGGCGCGATAAATTCGACTATGATATAGACACGGCTTATTACAAAGGCTACAGTCGCGGCGAGGACAGGCTCGTCTCGGCGCATATGCTGAGCCGGCTCAACACTTTTTGTTACCTGCCCGAGGCACTTTATAACTACCGCACCTCGGCTTCCTCTCTGACGCGGACATATTCGTTTGAGAATCTCGTCATGTCCTCCCGCGCTACAGAGGAGATTCGCCAAATGATCTCGGCTGACGGCTGCCTCGACGGCGAGTGCGAAGCGCTCATATGCTCTCTCGCGAGGATGATCTACCGCAATTTTCTCTATCCCAACGCCGTCTCTCTATCTAAAAAAGAGACCATTGAGCTGATAAAAAAGAGCGAATCTCTCGGCATCTATAAGCTGTGCACCGATCGCAGAGCGGACAAATATTCTTCAAAGCCGGAGAATCTTAAATTTTCGCTGCTGAGAAATAAAAAATACTCCCTGCTCGTTGACGCAGTGAGGCTCAAGAGCAGGATATAAATCGAAGAGAGTCGATTGCCTTGACAAAATTTCTGCCGGGCGTTATAATATTCTCCCGAAAACTGCCCGTGCGGAAAGGAAGTGAAAGCCATGGGCACAGAACAGAAAAAGATCGCCGCCCAGAACAAGAAGGCTTTTCACGACTATTTCGTGCTCGACAGATATGAAGCGGGAATCGAGCTTTGCGGCACGGAGGTCAAATCCATCCGCCAGGGCAAGCTCAATCTCAAGGACTCATGGTGCTCGATAGTCGACGGCGAATTGTTCGTCAACGGAATGCATATCAGCCCCTATGAGCACGGCAATATCTTCAACCGCGACCCGCTGAGGGTGCGCCGCCTGCTGATGCACAAGCGTGAGATAATGCGCCTGCTCGGTCAGACGAAGCAGGAGGGCTTGACCCTCGTGCCGCTGAGTGTATATTTTGTCAAAGGGCGCGCCAAGGTTGAGGTCGGGCTGTGCAAGGGTAAAAAGCTCTATGACAAGCGCGAAACGGCGGCGAAGAAAGACGCCGCGCGCAATATCGAGCGCAGCATGAAAAACTTCTGATTCAATCGGCAAAAGCCGTTTGATATATGGGGATGAAAGGATTTCGACGGGGAGGTTGAACTTCGGTAAGCGGGCAGCGGTGTGGGACCGCTATAAAACCCATACGTTTAAATAATAAACGACAACAAAACAGTTTTACAAGCTGCTTAAATAGCAGCCGTCTTTGCCGGGAGTACTGCGGCCCGGTACAAGGCGTCGATTAGCAGTGAACGTGCACGGGTGAGCGCTCCGTAACCCGTCATGAACAACGGAACTACCGAACCGGTGAGCCTGCCTGACGGCGCTCCGGCGAGGGAATCTTAAAAGACAGGCTACGCCCGTAGAAAGCTGTGGGGAGCCCTTTTCGGACGCGGTTTCGATTACCGCCATCTCCACCATGAAAAAAGCACTTGCTGTTGCAAGTGCTTTTTTCAACGAAATTTGTTCCTTTGGAACGAGTGAAATATCTTAGATGTGAAATATGCCTGCGGCATATGAAAACAGGTCAATAGCCGATTTTCTAGACAGACTGTAACCAATGCAAGCCGGGAAAGTTCTTTACTACTCTCCCGGCTTGATTTTTATTTTTGCAGTCATATTCTGACTGCTTCAACTTCGTTTCCGTGTTTCTTTATTATATCTATAAGCTCGGTTGTTTTCAGCCACACCGTTGCGGTGTTGTCATTCGGGTGGACTCCGATGAGTCCGCCGTTTACGAGTTCCTCGTCAAGAAAAAATTTCACTTTTTTCTCGCTGTCGTTGAGTATTCCGAGCGGCGTCACTGCGCCCGGCATCAGACCGAGCAGGTTCATCAGATCGTTTTCCGATGCAAAGCTCAGCGGGCGTGTGCCGTGCTCCTCCTTGAACTTTTTCAGGTCAACGCGCTTGTCGCCCCTGACAGTTATGAGATAATAATTGCGCTTCTTGTCGTCTCTGACAAATAAGTTCTTCGCGTCCGCCTCCGGGTGCGGCAGCTCAACATGCGACATCTCTTCCATATTGAACACCGCGCCGTGCTCGGTCACTTCGTATTCTATTCCCCTGCTTGTCAGGAAATCATATACTTCCTGCTTATTCATAATTTCATCCTCTATTTAAAGAGGGCTGCCGCATCGGGCAGCCCTCTTGCTTTTATATCAGTCCGGCGTATAAGTGAAGGTGAAGCAATGCGAGCGGAGCGTCGCCGCGCCCATTATGTTGAGCCTGAATGCGTTGCCGCGCATTGTCTGATTGCCTATTCTCATGCTTGAAATATAGCCGCAGCTGCTGCCGCGTGCGCTGTCATGCTCGAGTATTTTTATCCACTGCGCAGGGTCGCTCTGGAGCGTTATGCGCTTTGATGAATCAACCTTTGCATTATACGCTTCGACCTTCTTGCGAAGCTCCTCGCTCGAAATGGTCAGCGTGCGTTTGACATTGCCCTCGGGGCTTGTCCTGCCGCCCGCGAGATAAGGATAGCTGCTTTGACTGCCGCCCCAGACATTCGCGCTCGAAGCCGTCTTCCCCGCCGCCGTTGAAAAATACGGAGTGAACGCAGGCGAGCCGTAATATGCAAGATATTCGCCAAGCGTCGCTTTTATCGCGTTTTCGATAGATGAGCTTGTACCGGCGTAGCTCTCGCGGAACGCGTGGTTCGAGGTAGTCATCTTAAAATTCTGGCGCTTTGCGTAGGTGTAAATCGCGACCATCTGCGACTTTATCGACTCAAGCGGCGCGGACGGACCGACCTCGGCATATGCAGTCTTGCCGAGATATTCGGCGAGCGAATAGCTCTTGCCGTTATATGTAACCTTGCTCGGCAATTTTGAATCTTTAACGAGGCTGATGCCGGGGTTGTTATAATAATGAAGCAAAATCTGCTTGTATGTCCAGCCGCGACGCGCATATTCGGACGCGCCGTTCTGGCTCATGCCGACCCCGTGGCCGTAACCGTAGACGGTGAAAACAAAAGTACCCGTCTTTGAAGAGCTGTGCCTTGTCGTGGTCTCGGTCGGTTTCTGGGTGGGCTTAGTGGTCGGTTTTCCAGTCGTGTTCGGGCGAGTCGTGGGCTTTGTCGAGATAACCGTCGTCAGGACGGTTGAGCCCTCGGCTATCGAGCCGGGCACAGTGCCATTTGTCTGCTCCCCGGTTGTTTTTCCGGAGTCGGCAGTGTCGCCATTCGGACGCTCTACGTCGGCAATAATCATATCGTCTATATCATCAATTATCCCGTCCGTATCGCTCTCTGAGGTATTCCCCCACGATGTGTTGCCGCCCGACGCGCTGTTCTCAACCGTATTGCTCTCGCTTGTGTCGGACTCGCGTGCGTTAATGAGCACCGCGCTGACCTGCGAACCGTAGCCCTTGACCAAAAATGTAATCGCAGTTCCGATAAGCGCCGCGAGCAGGATAATAGCCGCCACAATGAGCGCGGTCTTTTTGCCCGAGCGCACCGGAGCCGATTTATGGTGAGAGTGATGTTCGCCGTCCGTGATTATTATTGACGCATCGTCGCTGACATCGTGCATGACAAAGCCGTTGCGCGCATAGTCTGCGAGCGCGGAATAGAGCCTGCGGACGCAGGCGTAGATAAACTCCTGCGTGGTCTCGCCCTTGCGGCTGAAGACCTTGAACACACGCGCCTTGTTCTCGTCCGCTATGCAGATGAGCATGAAATGCTTGCTGTCCTCATCGTCGTTGCGGAACACATTCGATATCGCCGCACCGATTGATGCGCCGCTCTTCGCTCTGGCGCGTCCCGCCATGGCGGCTATATATTCGCCGTGACTCTCGTCCTCCTGCCGCTTGATATCGACCGACCGGGCGAATATAGCATCGCCGAAATCCGATTCATCGTCATAGGGCAGGACAGAGAACACGAACGGGCTGTTTTTGCTTGAAGCAACCGCGACGGAAAGTCCGCGCTCTTTCAAGAGCGCAACGACCTCTTCCGGATCGCACTTTTCTTCAGCACTCGGCTCGCCGGCGCCGTTCGCATCCGGTTCGGTAGTGTTTGCGCTTTCGGCAGCTTTTTCAACGGGCAGGAGCACCAATTTCAGTTCTTCGGCGACCTTGGCGCATCTGCCGTCGGAAAGGGGCAGAAAAACCAGCGTCTGGCTGCCACTTTTCTCTATAAAGCCGCTGTATTTGCCGTCGTCGGTCACAAGTATCTGTGCGTCGGCAGGCATCAGACACTGATCCTCATCCGCCTTTTCAAGCACTTCGGCTATTCTGTCGGAGGACGCGGTTTTTGTTCTGAGTGCGTCGAAAAGCAGCTTCTTTATCTCGATATAATGCCGCTCGGCAGCCGCGAGAACCACAGTCTCCGAATCTCCGAACGCTCCGGCAAGGGCAGAAAACAGCTCGCGGCTGTCCGTGAACTGCTCAAAGCGGCACTCCCCGTAGGCTGCGGCAAAGACGGACTCATATTCCGCTATCGCCCTGCGCGGGAGAGGCTGATTGACAAAAGCCAGGAGCGAGATCTTATTTTTCAAAATATCACCTCATTAGTTGGGATACCATCTGTTTGCGTTTTTGTAGGGGTTCTGTTTCTTGTCTTTATCATACCAAGCCTGAGGATATCTCGGGTTGGGGTTGGTCTTGACGAGCGAAGTATCAACTTCTTCACTCTCGCCGTCGCGCACCATTCGTGCCACAACGACAAGGCGTGCATTGTCGAACTCATACAGGCAGGTCGAAAGAGTGAGAATCTTGTCGGTCGGCTTGATATCGACGCCCGTTGTGTAGAGCTTTCTCGAATCAAGCTCGGCTATATACTGCTCGAAGCTCGCCTCGCTTATATTCGTCCAGACATAGTTGAAGAAATATCCGTTGTCCTCGGCGGTGGTCGCATTTGTGATAAACACCGCGTAGACCTTCCACTTGTAGTCATGATAGATGGTGTTGAACTCGATTATCGGATTGTTTATGAATCCGCGCGTGGTGCGGTAATCGAAGAGCTTGCTGAATATCTTGTCCGAGCTGCGGGTGCTGTGACCGTAGATTATGCTGTTACGGTCAAGCGGCTCGATTGAATTGGCATGAGCCAGGAACGGGTTTCCGAGATCCGTGTATCTGTGGGTGAAGCTGCGTTTGAGATAATACGAATCGTTGTCGGTCTGGAGGATCGGGAAGTCCATCTTGAGCTTGTCTATTTTCAGCCAACCGACGAGGTCGGTGTTCTGTGCATACGCCTCGGCGTATTTTAGCTGCATACCCTCGGGGAACTTGACATTCGGGTATTTCTCCTTTATCTCGTCCCAGGTCAGCTCCTCGCTGGGCTTGATATCTTTTATGTCGTTGTCAACGATGTTGGGCTGAACAAGATATGTGTTTATCAGCATTCCCGCGCTGACGAACACCGTGATTATAGCCGCCATAAAGACTATCTTGCGGACTATCTCGGAGACAGCGTCGCCCTTCATCGGAATGATGCCCTTTATAAATTTTTTGAAGCCCTTTTCGCTGCCGCTGTTCTTCTCGTTCTCGCTGACCTCGCGTTCATATTCGCGCAGTGAGCCGCGGTCGCGCTCGCTGAGGTTGACGGCAAAGGTAGAATCTGTCGGCATATCGAAATCGTCGAGCGCCTGCTCTGTCGGGTATTCCGGCTCAGTCACTTTCGGAATATCCTCACCGCTCAGATCGTCGGGCGGGATAAACTTATACAAATTGTCCTTTTTCGGCTCAGCGGGTTTCTCCGGCTCGGACTCGATTATGGGCTCGAGCTCGGGCTCCGGCTCGGATACCGGCTCCTTTTCTTCGGTCACGGCGCCGCTTTCCTGCCGTGACTCCACCCCGGTTTCATCGTCGCCGCAGTCAAGATATCTGCGCGCGAGATCTTCCATTTCGCTGCGCTGTGCCGTAGGTTCGTCGTTCTCAACCGATGTGTAGTGCTCAAACATCTCCCTCATATCGGGCAGCGAAAACTCGCCGTCTTTTCTGTTTTTGTCAGACATACTCTTTCCTCCGATACAGGTTTACTTCATTTTCTCTTCCAGCATCAGGCGTGCAAGGTTAAGCGCCCGCGACGCCGTGACATATCTGTTATATTCACGGTCATTTTCATGACCGGTGACTATCTTTTCGACAACTGTGCGCTCGCCGTCCGTGACCGCCGCAAAGCTCAGTCCGCCGGGCAGAACACCGTCGCCTCCCGGTCCTGCAAGACCGGTTGTGGATATCGCTATATCCGCGCCGCTCACGTGCTTTGCGCCGAGCGCCATCTCGCGCGCCGTCTGTTCGCTGACAGCGCCGTAGGTCTCAAGCGTCTTTGGCGAAACGTCGAGGAGCTTTGTTTTTATATCATTCGAATAGCTGACTATTCCGCACTCGAAAACCTCGGACGCGCCGGGGATATCAGTCAGCCTTTTGGGGATATATCCCGCCGTGCAGGATTCGGCAGTCGCTATCTTTTTGCCCTTTTCTTTGAGCAGAGCGACAACGCGCTCTTCGATGCTGTTCATGTCGGTGCCGTATACGACATCGCCGAGCCTGCTGCATATCTCATCAACTACAGGCGCGCACATTTTGTCCGCCTCGTCGGCGGTTTCCGCCTTCGCGGTTATCCTCAGCCGCACCTCGCCGCTTTTTGCATACGGTGCGACGGTCGGATTCTTTGCGTCGAACATATCCTCTATCTCTTCGGCGACCGAGCTCTCGCCCATGCCGATTATATTGACCGTGTGTGAGACTATCGCGCCGTCGGAATATTTTTTCAAAAATCCGCGCACGCTCTCATTGAACATCGGGACGAGCTCGCCGGGAGGGCCGGGCAGGATAATAACGCACTTGCCGTTCTTTTCGAGCGCCGCGCCGGGTGCCGTGCCGTGGTTATTCTCAAACACGGTGCCACCGACGGGCAGCATTGCCTGCTTGAGGTTGTTCTCGGGCATATTGCCGCCCTTTGATTTGAAATATGAGCGTATGCGCTCCGCCGTGTCTTCGTCCTCCCTGAGTTCGAAACCCATGACCTCACAGCAGACCTCTTTTGTCAGATCGTCGTCCGTGGGGCCGAGTCCGCCGGAAGTAATAACAATATCACTGCGACCGAGAGCCGTTTTCAGCTCCTGCGCGAGGCGCTCGGGATTGTCCCCGACGGAGCTGCGGTGCATGACGGATATGCCCATCGCCGCAAGCTCCTTTGAGAGAAACTGCTCGTTGGTATTGAGGATATCGCCGAGCAGAAGCTCGGTTCCGACACAGAGAATTTCACACACTGCCATTGTTACTCACCTTTTGAAAAAGCTTTTATAACCGTAACTTTTGTGCCCTCGACCGCGCGCTTTATGGGCTCGTCCCATTCGGTGCCGCGCTCCGCCTTTTCGACTCCGGCTATTGTCGGATGGGTGCGCGGGTGCTTCGGGGTGAACACCGTACAGCAGTCCTCATAGGGCTGGATGGATATATCAAATGTCTCAATTTTTCTCGATATCGCGATGACTTCGTCCTTGTCCATGCCGATAAGCGGACGGAATACGGGCATCGAGGTCACAGCGTCCGTGCAGGCTATTGCGGGCATGGTCTGGCTCGCGACCTGACCGACGCTCTCGCCTGTTATCAGCGCCTGGCAGCCCTCTTTTACCGCAATCTCCTGCGAGATGCGCATCATCATGCGGCGCATGATAAGCGTGAACATCTCTTCGGGGCAGTTATCTTTTATAAGCTCCTGAATCTCGGTAAACGGGACAACGAAGAGCATAATGCGTCCGCTGTATTTTGCGACCTGGCGCAGAAGCGAGTGAACTTTCTGCTCGGCGCGCTGGCTCGTATAGGGCGGAGAAGCGAAGTGAATAGCTATCAGCTCCACGCCGCGCTTTGCCATCATCCAGCCTGCAACGGGGCTGTCTATTCCGCCGGAGACGAGCAGAGCCGCCTTTCCCGCAGAGCCCGAGGGCATACCGCCCGCGCCTTTGAGCTGATTGCCGTGTATAAACGCGCACTTATCGCGCACCTCGACATTTATTATAACATCGGGGTTATGAACATCTACTTTCAGATGGTGGAATTTCGAGAGTATCTTTCCGCCGACCTCTCTGCATATCGCGGGAGAATTGAGCGGAAACTTCTTGTCCGCGCGCTTTGCCTCGACCTTGAAAGTCGATGCGGCGTTGAGCAGGGGAGCCGTATATTCAACGCAGGTGTTGAGAATAACGTCCATATCCTTTTCGACTGCGGCGGCGCGAGAGAGTCCGGCTATGCCGAAGACCTTGAGAAGTCTTTCGGTCGCTTCGTCGAGATCGGCATCCTCGGGCCCTTCGACTATTATCGTCGACTGCGCGGGGGTGCAGGTGAATTTGCCGAGCGACGCGAGTCTGCGGCGGATATTCGCCATGAGCATATCTTCAAAAGTGCGCCTGTTGAGTCCCTTGAGTGCAAGCTCACCGTTTTTGATGAGAATAACTTCCTTCATGTTGTGATTCCTTTTTTATTTATTTTACTTATTTTTTCTTATTGTTTTCTGCCCCTCGGCAATGCCGTCGATGAGCATATCTATCTCTTCTTTTGTGGTAAAACGCGAGAAGCTGATTCTGAGCGGGCTCTTTCTGACTTCGTCGCTCAGCCCCATATTTTTGAGCACCGAGCTCTGATGTCCCTTTGAGCACGCCGAGCCGCTCGAGACATAGACGCCGCGCGAAGAGAGGAAGTTGAGCATCGGCTCGGAGTTTATGCCGAGCACCGAAATATTGGTCACATACGGCAGCGCGTCTTCGGGCGAGTTTATAACAACTCCGCCGAGAGCCAGAAGTCTGTCCCGCATATAGTCGCGAAGCTCAGTAACTTCTTTGAGCTCAGCCGCAAGATTCGGCAGAGCCGCGGCCGCCGCGCCGAAGCCCGCTATTGCAGGCATGGGCTGAGTGCCGGGGCGCAGTTTTTCCTCCTGCGAGCCGCCGAAAACTATCGGCGACAGGCGCACGCCCTTTTTGACATAGAGCGCGCCCACGCCCTTGGGTCCGTGTATCTTGTGGGAGCTGACCGTCATCAGGTCAACGCCCATCGCCGCGGGCTTGAGCGACAGTTTTCCGAAAGCCTGCACCGCATCGCAATGAACAAGTGCGGGCGACTTCGCACGCGTTACCGCAGTTCTCGCCGCTTCAACGGGCTGAATTGTGCCAGTCTCGTTGTTGACCGCCATGATGCTCACGAGTATCGTGTCGGGAGTCACGGCTTCAAAAAGCTCGCGCTCGCTGATACGTCCGTTTTTGTCAACGCCGAGGCGTATGACTTCAAAGCCCTCGTTTTCGAGATGCTTGACCGTCTCATCTATACTCGGATGCTCAACACTCGTCGTCACTATCCGTCTGCCGCGCCGGCGCATGGCATGAGCCGCGCCCTGAACGGCAAGATTGTTGCTCTCCGTTCCGCCGGAGGTGAAATACACCTCGTCATCCCGGCAGAAGAGCCTGCGCGCCACATTCGAGCGCGCGTTTTCGAGCATTTCGTCCGCCTCTATCCCCTTTTGATGCAGGGACGATGGGTTGCCCCAAAGCTCTGTTACAGCGGTTTTCATCGCTTCAACAGCTTCACTGCACACGGGGGTCGTGGCGCTGTTGTCAAGATACGCCGTCATAAGAAAAATCACTCCAAACCGCACGATTCCCAATTATACTTATATATTCTATATTATACAACATAATCACCGGACTTGCAATATATTTGAGCGGATTGCGGCGATACTGCGCGCGGCAAGTTTTTTCCTGTCTGCGCATAAAACGCCCGCCCGCTACATTATATGATATAAAGTGCAACAAGGACAGCAAATAAAGATTGACAAAAATATGCAATTTGCTATAATTAAACTGCAAATGAAACCCATTACATAAAGGAGAGTTGACATTGACAAAACGAACAAAATCGTGGGTCGCCGTGCTGCTTTTCATCGCAGTGTTCGGCGCTCTGCTCGTGACCGCAACGTTCACTGACCTCCAGGTCAGCAACATCCTCACGGCAAAGGCGCTCGCCGCCCACACCTACTACACAAACGAGACCGTATACGGCGTTGTGCTCGAGGCCGTCGGCTCGTCGCCCGTCTATCTCATGCTTGCATTCAGCTTCCAGATTCTCTTCTGGCAGGTCATGCGCAAGATGAAAAAGCATCCGTGGAAAGAAATTCTTGCGATACTTCTTCTCGTCGCGGGAACGGCAGCATACTTCGTCATGTTCGACGACGCCGTAAAATATGCGCTCCAGCACATAGGTCCCGAGGCCGAGCTGTTCCGCAAGGCGGCATTCCTCAAGGGCATATCGATGTTCTTCGCGGGTCTTATGACCTTCTTTGCAACCTTCGCCATAAGAAACTATTCCGAGGAATCGGTCAATAAGATGGTTATGTTCGCGGTTGCGGTGCTCTGCGTTGCAGCTGTTTCCAACGGCATTATCGCCGCAGTCAAAGAGCCCGTCGGCCGCATGCGTTATCGCGCAATGAACTGCGAGGGCGGCCAGTCGATCGGCGGATTTGACAACTTCACCCGCTGGTATGTCGCCAACGGTCAGCACCTCACCAAGGACGAGATGAGAGCACTCTTCGGCACGACCGACGCTCTTAAATCATTCCCGAGCGGACACACCTGCTCCGCCGGCACGGTCTACTGCCTGCTTATGCTCCTCGATGTTTTCAACGTCAAGAGCAAGGGCAAGAGAGCTGTCAGCTGGATCGCCGCCATCACCTACACCGGCATGGTCGCAGTCAGCCGCATAATCGTCGGCGCGCACTTCTTCAGCGACGTCCTCATGGGCGGCACGATAGCTTTCGTGAGCATGATAATATTCAGAGAGATATTCATCTGCAAAGGCTCGAATGTCAAAGCGATGTTCGGCAAAGAATAAAAATTAAATAGTTAAGCACCCCGCAGGCTCAAGTCTGCGGGGTGTTTTTATGGGCAACAAAAAAGCACGGTGCATCTTTTGACACACCGTGCTTTTGTTTTTTATCAGTCTTCGCTGTTCTGCTTAGCGATGGGCTCGATCCTGCCGTATCTCGAAGCGGAAGCCGCATCGGATCTGGGCGGACGGGAGGGAGCTGCGGGACGGTCGCTGCGCGGGCGGTCATTTCTGCCTCTGCCGCCTCTGTCGCGGTTCTGATATCCGCCGCGTCCGTTTCCGCGGGGCGGTCTGGAGCCACCATTGAGGGGCTTCACGCCCTCTTCGAGGGTGATAACGACCTTGCGGTCATTCTCAGAGCCGACAGAGTGGGAGGTCACGCCCTCAACATCCTGAAGAGCCGTGTGAATGATGCGTCTCTCATAGGGATTCATGGGATCAAGCACAACATTTCTGCCGTACTTTCTGACCTTTGCTGCGCTCTTCTGAGCGAGTGCGCGCAGGGTTGCCTCGCGCTTCTCGCGGTAGTTGCCGATGTTGAGCGAGACTCTTCTCGACTTGTCCGCGCCCCTATTGACGACAAGGCGGACGAGATACTGGATAGCGTCGAGTGTCTCTCCCCTGCGGCCGATAGCCGCGCCGTAGTCGCCGTCATATTCGACCGCGATGCTGACTTCCTCGTCAGTCTCTTCGATCTTTATCTCTGCGCCCTCGATGCCGAGGCTTGCAAGAATTTTTTCAAGATATTCCTTCGCGCCGGCCTCGGACGGAGCATCATAGCTCACCTTGACCTTTGCGGGAGTTGTTCCGAGCAGACCGAACATCTTCTTCGTCGGCATCTCGAGAACTTCAATTTCAAAATCCGAATCGGCGGATATGCCGAGCTGCGCGATAGCGTCAGCTTTTGCAAGATCGACTGTTGCGCCGGTTCCGATAGCTTCTTTTAACATCTCTGTTTCCACCACCTGGAAAATTTATTTTTCTTCTTTTTTCTGCGCAAGTGCGCGCTTGAGATTCTCTTCCCTTGAACGGCGCTCGACAGTCTCATCGACCATAGCCTTTGCAATCATCTTCTTCGGGCTGTGGGTGAACGAAAGGATAACTGTCTGAATGAGCGCGAAAACGTTCGACGCGATCCAGTAGATACCGATACCGGCGGGGAACTGGAAGGTGAAATAGAGCGAGAACAGGGGCATACCGAAAGTCATGCAGCCCATGGTCGGGTTCTTCGCCATTTCAGGGTTGTTCTTGCGCTGCTGGAGCATTGAGAAGAGGCTCGTTGCGAGAGAAGTAAGGCCCGAGAGAATGGGGATGACCCAGAGGATTCCGGGCTCTTTTATCGACGGAACCTCGCCCAGCGGTATGCCGAGGAAGGTGAAATTGAAGTTCGCGATGCTGTCGATAACTCCCGAGCTGATGCCCTTTGAGAGCGCGATGGGTCTTATCTCATTGATATGGTTGATAACAAAAAGCTCGATAGTCTGCTTACCTGTCTTTGCGTTATATTCAGCGAGTCCTTTTGCTATTTCTGTCAGCGAATTGATTGTTGTATCATCGATCGCGAGCGCCCACTTGAGAGGGTGATAGATAACGCCGATAAGACCGAAGATGATGATGAACTGGATGGCGAGCGGCAGGCAGCCCATATTCATGGGATTGTGTCCTTCGCGCTGGTAGAGAGCCTGAGTCTCTTCCTGAATCTTTTTCTGATCGCCCTTGTATTTGGCGTTTATTCTGCGGATCTTGGGCTGAAGGCGCTGCGTCTTGACGGTACCCTTAGTCTGGTAGATAGAAGTGGGAATCATAAGAAGTCTTGCGAAGAGGGTGAAGAGGATGAGTGCAAGACCGTAATTGTCAACGGCTTCGAATATGAACCTGAGAACATATCCGAACGGGATACCCAATGTCGTGTAAATGGCGTCCATTATTTGTGAGTCCTCCGGTTGGATTTTTTGTCCCTCTTGGGAGGGACGGGATCATAACCGCCGGGGAATAGGATATTGCAGCGAAGAAGTCTGGCAACAGTCAGCAGAGAGCCTTTGAAGGCTCCGTGTATTTCAAGAGCCTCTATCGCATACTGAGAGCAGGTCGGATAATACCTGCACATATCGGGCAGCTGCGGTGAGATATGCTTTCTGTAAAACTGAATAAGTTTTATCAGTATGTCCTTCATTTTCACTTCACAACTTTCACTCCTGCAGATATACCGATAACACCCAAGGCTCCCAGCTGTTTGCGCATTGACCGCTCGATGTCGGTGCTCTTGCGGGAGACCGTCTTATGACGGGCGACAAATACAATGTCCCATCCCCCGCAGCACTCGCCTTCGAGCTGCCGGAAAGCCGCGCGAATTATCCGGCGGCACCGGTTGCGCTCCACCGCATTTCCGAGCTTTTTGCCGGTGGTTATCCCGATGCGCATGACACCGTAACGGTTCCTGAGCGCATATGTGACAAGCACCGGGTCAGCGGCTGATTTGCCGCGCCCGTAAGTCCTGCGAAAATCGCTGTTAAGCTTGAGCGTCTGATATTCTGCCAAAGCAATCAATCCATCCGTGGCAATAATCCGCTCGACCTGTTAAAAGACCGTTAAAAAGGTAAATCAATAGGTGAGCTGCTTTCTTCCCTTCGCTCTGCGACGGGAAAGAACCTTGCGTCCGTTTCTGTCGGACATTCTCTTGCGGAAGCCGTGCTCCTTCTTACGGTGCAGCTTCTTGGGCTGGTAAGTTCTTTTCATTTGCGGTAACCTCCGTTTCACAGGATATTAGTCACCGGCGGGCGCTTTGGTGGCACTCGTACCGCCGTGATCTTATGTGCAGATATGGGTATAACGCTTTCGCCTACCCTTGCAAGCTACTATTATATATCATACTTCACATCAATGTCAATCATTTTTTTGCGTCCTTGTGCAAACTGCTTGTTGAAAAAAAGGGGGTTTTATGATATACTCTATCCTATTATAAAGTATTATGATGGGGGAAGTTCACTAATGGATTCATTCAACGAGCTGTGGCAGGTAGTCTCCGACTATCTCAGGCAGACAAACTCCGAATCTATCTACAACGTCTGGTTCAGCGAGCTTGAGCCGATAAGCTTTGACGGCAGCCGCGCCGTGCTCATGACAACGGCGGAATTCAAGCGCCGCATCCTCGCGCAAAAGTTCGGCGGCACGCTTCACAGCGCATTTTTGAACGCGCTCGGTCTCGATGTCGATGTCGAGTTCATAGCGCCGGGCGAGGGATATTCGCAGTCTGACTCCTCGGGCTCTGCGGCGGGCTCATCGGAGATAGACGGCAGCACGCGCGCCTCAAACTATTTTGAAAACACATTCGACACATTCGTTGTCGGCGCGTCAAACAAGTTCGCCCATGCGGCGGCGCAGGCGGTCGCGGCGAACCCCGGCAAGGCGTATAACCCGCTGTTCATCTACGGCAACTCGGGACTTGGCAAGACGCATCTGCTCAACGCCATATGCCACGAGATAAAAAGAAACGACCCGTCGATGAAGATAGTCCTCACCGACGGCGAGGAATTCACCAACGAGTTTATCGAGGCGCTCAACCACCGCACAACAACGGAATTCCAGAACAAATACCGCAAAGTCGACGTTCTTCTGATGGACGACGTTCAGTTCATCGCGAGCAAGGAGCGCACGCAGGAGGAATTCTTCCATACTTTCAACGCACTGACGCAGGACGGCAAGCAGATCGTTCTGTCATCCGACCGCCCGCCGAAGGACATGCCCCAGCTTGAGGACAGAATGCGCACCCGCTTTGAGTGGGGTCTGCTCGCAGACGTTCAGCCGCCGGATCTCGAGACCCGTATGCTCATAGTCAAGCGCAAGGCCGACGCGCTTAACTTCGATATCAGCGACGATGTCGTTGAATACATAGCGCAGAAGCTCAAGAACAACATCCGCCAGCTTGAGAGCGCGGTCAAGAAGATGCAGGCTTATGTCCAGATACAGGGCGCGCATGTCAACACCGCCACCGCTCAGCAGGCGATAAGGGATATTCTCAGCGACAACAAGCCTATTCCCGTCGTTGTGGACAAGATAATAACCGAGGTCGCGCGCACCTACGGCGCAAATCCCGAGGATCTGCGCTCGAAGAAGAAGGACGCACAGACTTCGAAATACCGCCAGATATCGATGTACATCGTGCGCGAGGTCACGGGACTTTCCGCCAAGGCTATCGGCGCGGAGTTCGGCGGCAGGCACTATTCAACGGTGCTCTACGCCCTTGACGAGATAAAGAAAGAGAGCGACACCGACTCGGCGCTCAGAACGACTATCAACGATATCATAAAGAACGTGCAGGAGAGCTGATTTTTCTAACAGACTGACGCACCGCGAGGGAGGGATAAATGGTGCGCGATATTATTATAGCATCGTCATCCGACAAGGTGCGCGCGCAGCTGCGCGGCTTCGTTGCGGAAATGGGAATAATGGGCGTCATCGAGTGCCGCTCTGCTTCGCAGACCCTCGATTTCGCTCAGCGTCTCCCCTCGGCTATAATAATCTGCCACCGCCTGACCGACATGGCGCCCGCCGCCATGCTTCGTCTGCTCCCGCCGGGCGCCGATATGATATTGCTTATATCCTCCGCCCAGTCCCCGCTGTTCGGCATGAGCAACGTGCAGTGCATGACCTTGCCGCTCTCACGTCCTGAATTTCGCAGCGCAATAGAAAAGCTGCTCCGCTCCTCGTCCGAGTCGCGCATACGCTCGGGCGGTCAGCGCAACACAGCGGATCAGGAGATAATCGACAAGGCAAAACATTTATATATGAAAGTAAACGGTGTGTCTGAAGAGGACGCATACGCATATATTAGAAGAAGGAGCATGAACGAGAGCAGTTCTATAACCGCCACCGCGCGGCATCTGCTCAGCGAGCTCGCTAATATATAAATGAAAAGGGTCTTGTGAATGAAATTCGCCAAAATGCAGGGCACGGGCAACGACTACATATATGTCAACTGTTTTGATGAATCGATCGACGACCCTCCCGCCGCGGCGAAACTTTTGAGCGAGCGCCATTTCGGCATCGGCTCAGACGGGCTTGTGCTGATTTTGCCGTCCGACAGGGCGGATTTCAGAATGGATATCTACAATTCCGACGGGTCACGGGCGAAGATGTGCGGCAACGCCGCGCGCTGCGTCGCAAAGTATGTCTGCGACAGCAAAATGACCGACAGAGATATGATATCTTTGGAGACTCTCAGCGGAATAAAATACATTAATATATATAAGACGGACGGAAAGGTCACCTCGGCGCAGGTAAACATGGGGTCACCGATGCTGAAAAGCAGGGATATTCCCGCGCTTATTGAATCGGACACCGTGATTTCCCGGCCGCTCGAAGTCGGCGAAAAAGTTTATTCCGTCACCTGCCTTTCGATGGGCAACCCGCATTGCGTGGTTTTCTCTGAAAATATTGATTCTATAAATATTCAAAAAATCGGCGCCGAATTTGAAAATCACCCGGCGTTTCCGGACAGGATAAATACGGAATTCGTTCAGCCGATTTCGGCTTCACGCATCAAAATGCGCGTTTGGGAGCGCGGCGCGGGCGAGACCCTCTCCTGCGGCACGGGCGCGTGCGCGGCGGCAGTCGCCTGCATATTGAACGGCTATTGCAAGCGCGATACGGATATCAAAATCTCGCTTCGCGGCGGCGAGCTCTCGGTAAAATGGAGTGCCGACGGAGATGTGTATCTGACGGGTCCGGCACAGACCGTCTTTACAGGCGAAATCGCCTACGGCGGAGGCGCAAGATGAAAATAAACGAAAACTTTTCGCTTCTCCGCAGCAACTATCTTTTTTCGACAATGAGCCGAAAAATTAAAGATTATAAAATCGCTCACCCCGAGGCGGATATAATCGACCTCGGTATCGGCGATGTCTCGCGTCCCCTGCCCGAGGCGTGCATAAAAGCCATGCACTCGGCAGTAAACGAAATGGCGGACGCCGCCACATTCAGGGGCTACCCGCCCGAGCAGGGATATGATTTTCTTATCGACAAGATATTGAAATATGATTTCGCCGCGCGCGGAATAACGCTCGAAAGAGACGAGATTTTTATAAGCGACGGCGCAAAGAGCGACACCGGCAGTATCGGCGACATATTTTCGCCCGAGTGCAAAGTCGCCGTCTGCGACCCCGTCTACCCGGTCTATATAGACACGAATATCATGGCGGGCAGGGGCGGCAAGCCGCTCGAAAACGGCAGATTTTCAAATATCGCTTATCTCGACTGCACCGCAGAGAACGGATTTATCCCTCCCCTGCCGGAGCAAAATGTCGATATAATATATCTCTGCTCCCCCAACAATCCCACAGGGTCGGCGATGAATAAAAATCAGCTCCAACAGTGGGTCGACTGGGCTAATGAGCACGGCAGCGTCATTCTCTTTGACGCCGCATATGAGGCGTTTATCACAGAGAGCGACATTCCGCACAGCATTTTCGAGCTTGACGGCGCAAAGGAATGCGCCATTGAGTTCAGAAGCTTTTCAAAGACTGCGGGCTTTACCGGCGTTCGCTGCGCATATACGATTATACCGCGCGAGCTCTCACGCGGCGGAGTCAGCCTCAACGCGCTGTGGGCGCGCAGGCAGGCGACGCGGTTCAACGGCGTGTCATATATAACCCAGCGCGCCGCCGAAGCCGTCTATTCCGACGAGGGCAGGCGGCAGATAAAAGAAAATATAAACTGCTATCTCGGCAACGCAAAGAAGATAACGGACGGACTTGAGAGTATTAATATCCGCTGTTTCGGCGGCAGAAATTCGCCGTATATCTGGTTTGAAGTGCCGAACGGGCTGACCTCATGGCAGATGTGCGACAGGCTTCTGAACACCGTTCAGGTGGTCGGCACGCCGGGCTCGGGCTTCGGCACGATGGGCGAGGGATATTTTCGCCTGACCGCGTTCGCAGGGCCAAAGCGCACGCTCGAAGCAGTTGAAAGAATAAAAAACGGTCTGAAATAAGACCGCACGGAGGATAAAAATGGGCATTTTTTCAAGAATAAACAAGGGACTCAAAAAGACCCGCGAGAATATGTCTGGGGCTATCGACTCGATGCTCCACGGCAAGACTGAAATTGACGACGAATTTTATGACGAGCTCGAAGAGATACTCGTCATGGGCGATGTCGGCTGCATGACCGCATCGGAGATAGTCGAGAAGCTGCGCGAGCGCGTTATGAAAAAGCATCTGCGCAAGCCTGAAGCCGTCAAGAACGAGATAAAAGAGATAGTCGCCGAGATGCTTGAGGGCGGCGAGGAAATGAGCCTTATCACTCTCCCCTCCGTCATTCTCGTCATCGGCGTCAACGGCGTGGGCAAGACCACTTCCATAGGCAAGCTCGCCGCAATGTACAAAAACGAGGGCAAAAAAGTTATCCTCGCCGCGGCGGACACTTTCAGAGCCGCTGCAATCGAGCAGCTTGAAGAGTGGGCTGACCGCGCGGGAGTCGAGATAGTCAAGCACCGCGAGGGCGCAGACCCGGCGGCTGTTATATATGATACTATACAGGCCGGCAAGGCGAGAAATGCGGACATAATAATCTGCGACACCGCTGGCAGACTTCACAACAAGAAGAACCTAATGGAGGAGCTGGCGAAGATATACCGCGTCATAGACCGCGAGCTGCCCTACAGCGATCGCGAGAGCCTGCTCGTGCTTGACGCGACTACAGGACAGAACGCAGTCAATCAGGCAAAAGAATTCAAGAATGTTGCAGAGATCACCGGCATCATTTTAACAAAGCTTGACGGCACCGCAAAGGGCGGCGTTGTATTAAACATCAAAAATGAGCTCGGCGTACCCGTCAAGTTCATCGGCGTCGGAGAAAAGGTGGACGACCTCCGCCCGTTCAACGCCCGCGCATTCGCCGAGGGTCTGTTTGACGCAGAGCCGATTGAAGACGAGGAAGAGGAAAAAGAGGACGAATAATGGATTTTCTCATAGCTACACATAACATGAAAAAACGCGCCGAGCTTGAGCGCATATTGAAACCCATCGGCGTGCGCGTTCTGCTCGCGGAAGAAGCGGGAGTCGAGCTTACCGATGTCGAGGAGACTGGCGTCACCTTTGAAGAGAACGCATTCTTAAAAGCCGACAGCGGCTGCAAAGAGAGCGGCATGCCCTGCATCGCCGACGACTCAGGACTTGCCGTTGACGCACTCGACGGCGCGCCGGGAGTTTATTCCGCAAGATACGCGGGCGAGCACGGAAACGACGAGAAGAACAACGAGCTCCTGCTCAAAAATCTGTCCAACATTCCTATGGACAAGCGTACCGCGCGGTTCGTTTCGACCGTCTGCTGCTGTTTCCCGGACGGCAGGCACATGACCGTGCGCGGCGAGTGCGAGGGCAAGATTGCCTTTGAGCCCGCAGGCGAGGGCGGCTTCGGCTACGATCCGCTGTTTTTGCCCGACGAGTTCCCCGGCAAAACGATGGCGCAGCTAACCGCAGAAGAAAAAGACAGCATCAGCCACAGAGGCAAGGCGTTAAGACTCCTTGCGAAAAAACTGGAGGAAATTATATGACAAGCAAAGAGAGAGCCGCGCTTCGCGCGCAGGCAAATTCGCTCGAGCCGCTTTTTCAGGTCGGCAAGGGCGGCGTCAATGACGCACTGATAGCCCAGACGCTCGACGCATTCCGCTCCCGCGAACTGCTCAAGCTCAAGGTCCTGCTCGAGACAGCACCCAAGCCCCCGCGCGAGATCGCCGAGGAGATAGCGGCAAAGACGCAGTCCGAGGTCGTTCAGGTCGTCGGCGGCAGTCTGATATTCTTCAAGGAGAATCCGGAGCTGCACGAGCCGAAAGATAAAAAGAAAAAGATAACCGGTACGAAGAATCCGAACCGCCCATCCGTGCGCAAAAAGATACACGAAAAGAAGCTCGCCGAAGAGAGAAAAACCGCCGCTCGCCGCAAGGCGGAGCGCAATTTCAGACGCAGCCGCGATATATAACAGCAAATTTTAAGTCAACCGGTTCAAAAGCAGGCGCGTTTTCGCCTGCTTTTTTGTGCATCGGGACAAATCGGGAATTTTTCGTAAAAGCCTATTGACAGCGTAGGTATAAGAGACTATAATACGCTCATAGATACTGAACAGGGAGGAAGCATCATGAAAAAGTTTGACAGCAACATTATGATGATGGAAATGTGCATGTTCTCCATGCGCATGTGCATGTGCATGCCTTTTTCTAACGAGCTTCCGTCAAACGAATAAATCTGATATATGCAGAGATTCGGGGAGCTTCGTGAGGAGTTTCCCGTTTTTTATTTGCATTGAGGAGGAAGAAAAGTGCAGTATCTGAAATTATTCTCGCCCTTTGATATAAGGCATTGGCGAATGTGCCGCAAGGCGCATGATTAAAAAGTCCGTTTCAACCCAATACCTTATAAATTAAAATACAAAGGAGATAATCAACATGAAAAAGACAATATCGATCATTCTCGCAGCGGTCCTCGCGCTGAGCTGCATCTTCGGCTTCGCCGCCTGCTCTTCGGGCAGCAAGGGCATCACCATTGCCGTTCCCAACGACGCGACCAACGAAGCCCGTGCGCTCCTTCTTCTTCAGGAGCAGGGCATCATCAAGCTCAAGGACGGCGCCGGCATCACCGCAACCGTAAGAGACATTGAGGACAACCCCAAGAACATCACCTTCAAAGAGGTTGAAGCCGCTCAGCTCCCCAACGTTCTCAAGGATGTTGACTATGCTGTTATCAACTCGAACTACGCTATCTCCGCGGGTCTTAACCCCGTAAATGACAATCTCGCCATTGAGGGCTCCTCGAGCGCATATTCGAACATCCTCGCCGCCAAGAAGGGCAACGAGAATTCCGACAAGATAAAGGCTCTTTCCGCCGCTCTCCAGAGCAAGAAGGTCGCCGATTTCATCGCTTCCAAGTATAACGGCGCAGTTATCAGCGTTGTTTCAAACCCCGGTGACGGCTACGATCCCTCCGTCAACTACGACGCACTCAAGGGTCAGACCATAACCGTCGCTGCATCCCCCACACCGCACGCCGAGATCCTCGCCGTTGCCAAGGAGATCCTTGCCGCTAAGGGCGTCACCCTTGACATCAAAGAGTTCGAAGATTATGTCCAGCCCAACAATGTTGTTGAGTCCGGCGAGATCGACGCAAACTACTTCCAGCACGAGCCTTACCTCGACGATTTCAACAAGCAGAACAACACGAACATCGTCACCGTTTGCTATGTCCACGTCGAGCCCATGGCTCTCTACGGCGGCAAGCAGTCCACTCTTGACGCAGTGAAGTAAATGTTATAAAATATAATGCCGGGCTAAGTTGCTCTTAATCGGGCTGCTTGCCGGCATTATCTTTTTATCCAGAAGTTCGGAGGCATAAAATGATCGAGATTAAAAATCTGTCAAAAACTTTCAAGACCGCCGACAGCTCGCTCGACGCGCTCAAGAATGTTTCTCTGACGATAAACGACGGCGATATTTACGGCATCATCGGCATGAGCGGCGCGGGCAAGAGCACGCTCGTGCGGTGCATAAATATGCTCGAACGCCCGACTGAGGGCCAGATACTCATAGACGGGGTCGATATGGGTTCGCTTTCGAGCAAGCAGCTCAGGGACGCCCGCCGCAACATAACCATGATATTCCAGGGTTTCAACCTGCTCATGCAGCGCAACTGCCTGAAAAACATCTGCTTTCCGCTCGAGCTTGAGGGCATGAAGAAAGAGGACGCGAAGAAACGCGCGCTCGAACTGCTCGAGATAGTCGGTCTGCCCGACAAAGCGAAGGCTTACCCCGCTCAGCTCTCCGGCGGTCAGCAGCAAAGAATCGCGATAGCCCGCGCACTCGCTACAAATCCGAAAGTTCTGCTCTGCGACGAGGCGACAAGCGCGCTCGACCCGAACACCACACATTCGATCCTCAACCTCATAAGAGACATAAACAAAAAGCTCGGCATAACGGTTATTATAATAACCCACCAGATGAGCGTTGTCGAAGAGACCTGCAACCGAGTCGCTATTCTTGACAACGGCACGGTCGTTGAACAGGGCGAAGTCAGCACCGTCTTTGCCCATCCGCAGTCGGCGGCAGCAAAACGCCTCGTCTTCCCCGACGCTTCGGATGAGATTTTTGCTCCCGCTTCGGACGAGCACAGGATAAGAGTCGTCTTCAACGGCGCGTTCGCGACCAACACCCCGCTGATAACCAAGATGGCTATGGACGAGGGAATCGCGGCGAATATTTTAGCTGCCTCCACGCGCTGTATCGGTGACAAGGTCTACGGCAACATGCTCCTCGGCATCCCCGGAGGGGACAACGAGCTTGAACGCGCGTCGAAATATCTGCAGAGTATGCCGGATATTCTTGTTGAGGAGGTTTAAAAGATGTTTGACAATGCATTCACTTCCGAGGCGCTGACGGAAGCCCTCGATATATTAAAAAATGATTTCCCGCTGGCTATCTGGGAGACGATATATGTCACCCTGCTCTCCACGCTCTTCGCGATAATTATCGGCCTGCCGCTCGGCGTGCTGCTCGTCGCGGGCGAAAAGGGCGGCGTTCTCCCCCTGCCGAAGGCTCTGATGAAGGTTCTCAATGTTATTATAAATCTTCTGCGTTCGGTGCCGTTTTTGATTCTGATGATTCTCGTCTTCCCACTGACCCGTCTTATCGTCGGCACGGCGGTCGGCACTGTCGCTTCTATAGTCCCGCTCGTCATCGCGTCTTTCCCGTTTGTGGCGCGTCTTGTTGAAAGCAGCCTGCGCGAGGTCAACCCGAACATAATCGAAGCCGCGCAGAGCATGGGTGCATCGCCCATGCAGATAATTGTCAAAGTTATGATTCCCGAGAGCGTGCCCTCGCTGCTCTCGAACTTCACGATAGCGATAACTACCATCCTCGGCTACTCCGCAATGAGCGGAATAATCGGCGGCGGCGGACTCGGTAAGATTGCCATAAACTACGGCTACTACCGCTACAAATATCTCGTCATGATCTTTGCGGTTATCCTGCTCATAGCGCTCGTTCAGATTTTCCAGAGTGTCGGCACCCACCTTGCAACAAAGACAGACAAGAGACTCAAGAAAAAATAATTAAGCACATAAAAAGCACCCGGTCGGGAGAAATCCCTGCCGGGTGCTTTGCTGTATTTATTTTACGCCTTCGCTTTCGGGGTGAAAACCTTTGCGTCAAGCTTTTTCATCAGCGCGTCGAACACTATCGCCATAAGCAGCGTAGCGGCGAAGCAGAGAATGAAATAGTTCAGATTGTTGTTGACCAGTCCGAGTCTCTTGAATATCGTCATCGGGATGCGCTGGAGAATATAGACGCTGAAAACATGTTTGCCGAGCATCGAAAGTGCGGGATTGCCGATTTTTATCTTCATCGATGCGAGCACAACGATAAGCATGAACGCGCTCGCCCACGCCCAGTATACCGGGAGCCCTGCCGAGCGATATTTATGTCCGACAACAAAGGCGGCAACCGCGACCGTAATGCAGAGCATATAGATATAGTTGTTTTTCATCACGAATTTGTCTATATATTTCTTGAGATACGCATACCACATACCCAGCGGGAAGAGAATCAGCGTGTTGTAGTACCACGCGGGCTTTCCGACTTTTATAAGCGCAAAAGCGAGTCCGCAGGTGAGTACGGTCATCGCGATAAGCCCCGGGATATGGTGCTTGCGGAAGATAAGAAACGACACTATAAGTATCAGATAGAGGCAAAGAACGGCGGTAATATACCAGTTCGAGTTGCCTATGCTCTCCCATGTAGTGAACGCGAGCAGAGTCGTTCTCGTCTTCGTCTTTATTCCGAGTGCGAGGTTCATCAGCAGGAACAGGAGAACCGCGATATCAAAATGCGCAAAAAGGCTCAGGAACCTGCGCCTGAAAATACCCTTGACATACGGCGTGCCTTTTTTCATTATAGAGCACATCATGCCGTAGCCCGAATAGAACAGGAAGGTCACAACAACGAGCTGACCGAGCCAGCTTTTCAGGTCGAGCCATATCGTATCGGACGAGCCGCCGAGCTTCATATACCCGCTGATGTGGCACATGAAAACGAGCAGCACGAAGATTCCGTTTATGGCGCCGGTCGTATCTTTTGACATATAATCGGAATTGAACTCACCCGATTTGACGAACTTTGCGCCGCACAAAAACACAAACAGCGCAGCTGCCAGAACATAGATCATATTTAATTATCCTCCGCAATATTTGAGACAATTATATCACAGCATTCCTATCCTTGCAACAAAAAAAGCGCGGGCGCAGTTTTCGCTGCACCCGCGTTTTCGTTAGAAAGGTGATGTATCAATTAAAGGGGTTGTAGTAGAATGATCTGTTGTCCTGCTGAGTTGTCTGCTCCTGCTGCTGTTGAGAGGAAGAGGAAGCAGTGTTTCCGGTATCCTCGACGAGCTTTACCTTGACATTGAATTCCTTTGTCTGGTAGTTGCTCGATATCCTGCACAGGGTCAGAGTCAGCGTGTCGCCGACCTTAGCGTTTTCAATCGCTTCGAGCAGGACTTCCGAGGTGCTCAACTCCTTGCCGTTGACCGCCGTTATAAGATCGCCGACCTGGGCGCTGCTGTTTGCAAGGTCGCTGTCCTCGTTGATGTCCGCGATTATGAGCGAGCCCGCCGGCAGACCCTTTATCTGCACTATCATGTTATACTGCTGATTCGATGTATTGGAGAAGTAGCTGATGCCAAGCTTCGGGCGGTTCGGCACTCTGCCGTAGGCGATAAGATCGTCGATTATCTCTTTTGCGGACGAGATCGGGATAGAGAAGCCCATGAGCTCATAGCTGCTGTCGCTGATTTTAAGCGAGTTTATTCCGACCACCTGGCCGTATTCGTTTATCAGAGCGCCGCCGGAGTTGCCGGGGCTGATAGCCGCCGTATGCTGGATGCACTCCATGGAGTAGCCTATCTGGCTGCTGACGGTTCTCGAAATCGCGGAGACCATGCCGTTCGTGAACGAGCCGAAGAACTCGGTGCCGCCGGGGTTGCCTATTGCATAGACGGTCTCGCCGACCGAAAGCTTCGTTGAATCGCCGAACTCTGCGGCGGTGAAGCCCGTAGCCTTTATTTTCAGCACGCCGATATCGGTGCGCGAATCGTAACCGACTATCTCGGCGTCATACTGAGTGCCGTCATGCAACTGAACGACGGCTTTGACGCCCTCGCCGCTGATAACATGGGCGCAGGTGATAATATAGGTATAAGTGTGATCCTTATTCTCGCCCATGACTATGCCGGAGCCTTCGCCGGAAGCCGAGCTTGACGACTGGCTGTATACGACTATGCCGACATTGCTCGGCGAAACTTTTTCATATATCTGAGCCGAAGTGAGCACGCCGTTGCCCTTTGAAGTCGTTGTCGCCTTCGGGGTCTCGGCAATGTTCAGCTGAGCGTCGCCCTCGGAAGTACCGGTCACAGAAGTGCCGCCGCCCGAGCTATTGTTATTATTTCTCTTTGCAAGCACTGTGACGGTCGCGGAGACCGCGATAACAACTGCGAGGATCGCGGCGAAAACCGCAACGCCTTTCTTCTTCGCGCTCATCTTTTTCTTCTTTTTCTCGGGCTGAGGCGGCGTGTAGCTGCCGGAATTATATGAATTCTGGCTGTTATAGCTGCCCTGCTCGGGCTGCTGCGGAGCGGAATAAATCTGATCCGGCTCAAGCGGTGCAGACTGCTGTGCGGTGTCTGCCGAGTTGTCTTCGGGCGGCGTCTCGCCGGAGCTGCCGAAGTTGTTCACATAATCATCATTGTACATAAACTGAGTTTACCTCCATCCATTGCCTTCGGGATATCCTTCATCTTTTGATACTATTATGGACTTTCAATATTACGATTTCTTGAACGTCGGGTAAATAACCTTTGGATTTTTATTCAACTTTTTTCCGCAAAAATTCATCTCAGCGGAAGCCAAAACACGAACTGCGTGTACTCGCCCGGCTCGCTGTTGACGGTTATCTGACCGCCGTGCATATCGATTATGGTCTTGACTATATACAGTCCGAGACCCGCTCCCTTGACATCGTAGCTGCGCGATTTGTCCGTTTTATAGAAACGCTCAAAGACTTTGCCCGCCTCTTCGCGCGAGATTCCCTTGCCGCTGTTCTTGACGGAGAATATCATCTTCTCGCTGTCCGACTTTATCGCGACTTCGATATAGCCGCCCTCGTTCGTGAACTTCACGGCGTTGTCGATAAGATTATATACGACCTGATTTATCATATCCTCGTCGGCGCAGATGTTGAGCGGCTCGACTTTGTCAAGGCCGCGTATCTCTATCTTCTTTTCATCTATCGCGCGCTCGAAGCCGAGCATCGTTTTGAAGGTCATTGCCGAAATGTCGAACTCCTTGGGCTGGATTTTTAACTGACCCGCCTCTATCTTCGACATATTGAGCATACCCGTGACAAGTCGAGAAAGGCGCTTGACCTCGTCGGAGACTATTCTGAGATAATATGTGCTCTTCGACGAATCTATCGTGCCGTCGAGTATTCCGTCTATGAATCCGCCGATAGTGGTCATCGGGGTCTTTAACTCATGCGAGACATTCGCGACGAAATTGCGTCTCGAAGTCTCGATAGTCGAAAGTGCGTTCGCCATCGAGTTGAACGCCGTCACAAGCTCCGCGACCTCGTCCTCGTCGCCGCCCAGCACTTTATGATAGGGCACCGAGATTCGGTTGCTGAAATCGCCCTTTGCATACTGCTTTGCCGCCGCCGACATCTCGCGCAGGGGCTTTGTCATCTGATAGGTCATAACATATGTTGCAACGAATGCTATCGCGAGCGCGAGAATTGCCGAGAACAGGAACATCTTGAGCATCGCCCTGACAGGCTCGTGCAGCGAATCCGTATCCTGCGAAGCGATGACCGCGCCGCAAAGCTTGCCGGATGCCACTATCGGCTCAACGCTTATAAAATGCGAGCTCTTGTACATCCCGCCGAGCGTGCCCGTTTCGGTATATCCGCCGCTGCTGAGCTTCGACAGAGCTGTTTCGGGGACTGTATATTTGCTGTGGACTATGCACTCGCCCATGTACATCACGAGATTGGACTGCCATATATCCTTACAGCAGATTATCTTGCCGTCGGTGTCGCATATATAGATGTCCGCATCTATCGCCTGCGAGAGCTGGGCGGTCGAAACGCTCATGAGCAGAGTAGAATTCTTGTTGCTCTCTTCAAGCGAGTAGCCTTTTTGAATAAGCGCCGCGGCAGTCTGCGAGACGGTCTGCGCGTTCTGCTTTAAAAGCGCCGTCTTCTCCTCGGACTGGTAGCGCGCGATGAATATCAACAACGACGAGCCGAGAATGGTGAAGCCGATAAACAGTATCAGCACCGTCACATAAAAGTAACGGTGAAACAGACCCGAGCTTTTTGTTCTCGAGCCTGCGTTCTTTGCATCTTTTATTTCAAACTTTTTGCGTGCTTTTTTCATGCACATCAATCCTTGGTCTCAAACTTGTAGCCTACGCTCCAGACGGTCTTGAGCTCCCACTTGTCGGACACGCCCTCGAGCTTCTCTCTGAGCCTCTTGACATGGACATCGACCGTTCTCGAATCGCCGTAATAATCGAAGCCCCAGACTTCGTCGAGCAGCTGATCGCGGGTAAACACCCTGTTCGGATTGCTCGCAAGGTGATAGATAAGCTCCAGCTCTTTGGGCGGAGTGTCGATGCGCTTGCCGTCGACCCAGAGCTCGTAGTTCGTCAGGTTTATCTTGAGTTTGTCATATTCGACCTGCTTTATATCTGCCGCCGGAGTGCCCGCGCTGCGTCTGAGGACCGCCTTGACGCGCGCCACAACTTCCTTTGCATCGAAGGGCTTGACGACATAGTCGTCCGCGCCGAGCTCAAGACCGAGAACTTTATCAAAAGTCTCGCCCTTTGCGGTGAGCATGATTATCGGCTTGTCCGAGAATTTTCTGATCTCGCGGCAGACCTGCCAGCCGTCGAGGCGGGGCAGCATGATATCAAGCAGCATCAGATCAGGCTGAATCTCGCCGAAGCTCTTCACGGCGCTCTCGCCGTCGTTTACTATGCTGACTGTGTAGCCCTCTTTTTCAAGATAGAGGCGCAGCAGTTCGCAGATATTAACGTCGTCGTCAACGACAAGTATTTTTTCGTTAGCCATAAGTACCTCTCCTTTGTTTTAAACGAACCCATTGTAATTATTATAAACCATTCGCAAAAGTTTGTGTGAATGGCAAAATAACATTTTGTTACAAAATTTCGTATATTTACCTGTGCAGATTCTCGCCCATGCTCACGAGCTTATGCTCGATGGAGTCGACGAGCGCTATCCAGCTCGCATTTATAACGTCCTGCGACACGCCGACCGTTGTCCAGATATCCTCGCCGTCGGACGAAGTTATAAGAACGCGGACGCTCGCCGCCGTGGCGTCTTTGGGCTCCATGACGCGAACCTTGTAGTCGATGAGCCTCAATTTTCTAAGGCACGGGTAGAACACCTCGAGTGCTTCACGCAGAGCGCGGTCGAGCGCATTGACGGGGCCGTCGCCGTCCGACGCCGCTATTCTGACTCTGCCGTCGACGCTGAGCTTTATCGTTGCCGTTGCGCTGTGGTCATTGTCATAGGGCAGCTCGTCGAGCACCTTGTAGCTGATGAGATCGAAGAACGGCTTATATTTTCTGACGAGGCGGTGAACTATCAGCTCGAACGACGAATCAGCGCCCTCATACTGATAGCCCTCGTATTCTTTTTGCTTCAGGATATCGAGCAGCTCCGCGACCTGCGGCGAATCCTTGTCAAAATCGGGATAGAGCTTCTGTATCTTCTTGAGCACCGCCGCCTTGCCGGTCACTTCAGAAAGCAGGAAGCGCCTGCGGTTGCCGACGGATTCGGGGTCGATATGCTCGAACGATTCGCTGAATTTCAAAACGCCGTCGGCGTGCATCCCCGCCTTGTGCGCAAACGCGCTGCGCCCGACGAACGGCACATCCCTGTGCAAAGTTACATTGGCTATCGACGCTATCTTTATCGCCGAAGAAGTCAGATTTTTCAAATTCTCCTGCGGGATGCACTCGTAATCGGACTTTATTTGCAAGTTTGGGATTATTGAAGTCAGGCTCGCGTTTCCGCATCGCTCGCCGAAGCCGATAAATGTGCCCTGCACCTGCTTCGCGCCCGCTCTGACAGCCATGAGTGCGCCCGCGCACGCCATATCCGAATCGTTGTGGGTGTGGATTCCTATATCTGTACCCTGAAAGGCTTTTACGACCTCGCCGGTGATTTTTTCAATATAATCGGGAAACGAGCCGCCGTTCGTGTCGCAGAGCGTCAGGCAGTCCGCGCCGCCGCGCAGAGCCGCGCGCAGGCTTTCGAGCGCGTAGCCGTCATTGTCCGACATACCGTCGAAGAAATGCTCGGCATCGAAAACGACATATTTGCCGTGACTTTTGAAAAAGCGGCAGGTTTCCTCTATCATAGATAGATTTTCTTCGAGGCTCGTCTGCAAAACGCCCTCGACCTGAACTTTTCTGCTCTTGCCGACTATCGACACGCACGGGGTTCCCGCCTTGAGCAGAGCGGCACACGCCGCGTCCTCTTCGACTCTCTCGCCCTTTCTACGCGTTGAACCGAATGCGCACAGGCGGGAATTTTTGAGCCACAGCCTGCTCGCCCGCTCGAAAAACTCAAGCTCGCGCGGATTGGACGTGGGGTTGCCCGCCTCGATTATCGGTATGCCGAGATCGTCCAGCACACGGACTATCTCCAGCCTGTCGTTGACGGAAAAGGATATTCCCTCACCCTGAGCGCCATCGCGCAGGGTCGAATCGAGCAGTTCGATTTTTTTCAACTCTCTCCCTCCCGTGTCAGTCGTTTATGACTGTGTCGCCGCTCTCAAGAGCGGTTATGCCCGAGCGCGAAAGCTCGGCTATTCCGTGGACGCTCATGTCCGCGATAAACGCGTCTATTCGCTCCGGCTCGCCCGTCAGCTCCGCCGTGAGCATCGTGTGACCGATGTCCTTGACCCTCGCGCCGTAGGCTATGACGGTCTTTAGGACCTGCGGTCTGTCTTTGTTGAGGCAGTGGACTTTTATCAGCAGAAGTTCGCTCGAAACGAGCTTTCCCTCTTCGAGATGCGCCACTTTTATGACATCCTCGAGCTTCAACAGCTGAGCCTCGACCTGCTTTACCTGCTCCGGCTCAACCTCGGAGACAACCGTCATTCGCGAGAACTCGGGATGCTCGGTCTCGGAGACCGTGAGGCTTCGTATATTATATCCGCGGCGCGCAAAAAGTCCCGCCACTCTGAGCAGAACGCCCGAGCGGTTTCGGACAAGCGCCGAAACGGTCAGCTTCTGAGTCATAATAATTTCTCCTTATTTGTAGATAGCCGTCGTGATATCGCCGCCCGGAGGTATCATCGGGAGCACCGCGCAGTCGGGGTCGATGCGGCAGTCTATAACTACGGGCTTGTCCATCGAGAGCGCCTTTTTGAAAACGCGCTTCGCCTGCGACGGATTCTTTATTCTCATGCCCTTGACGCCGAACGCCTTTGCGACTGCGGCTATATCCGTCCCGCGCTCCGGCTGAGTCGCGGAAAAGCGTCCGTCATAGAACACCTTCTGCCACTGGCGCACCATGCCGAGCACGCCGTTGTTCATAACTATAACAACGACGGGGATATTATATCTGCTGAGCGTTGCAAGCTCGCTCAGGCTCATATGAAATCCGCCGTCCCCTGTTATCAGAATGGTCTTTCGCTCGGGTTTACCGAGTGCCGCGCCTATCGCCGCACCCATGCCGAAGCCCATCGCACCCAGTCCGCCCGAGGTTATCAGCGAACGCGGGCGTTCAAAATCATAGTACTGCGCCGTCCACATCTGATTCTGACCGACATCGGTCACTATATTCGCTTCGCCCTTCGTCAGCTCGCTCAGAGTGTGCAGAACCGTGTACGGAGCATAGGGCTTCGGGCGCGGGATCCGCCTTTTGAACTCGGCTATCTCGCCGAGCCACTCGGAGTTCTCACCGGGCGGCAGCATAATACTTAGCTTCTCGAGCGTCTTTCCGAGATCGCCGAGAATGTGGGCGTCGGAAATTATATTTTTGTCGAACTCCGCCGCGTCTATATCAATATGTATTATCTTCGCCTTAGGGGCGAAGCTCTCTTTGCTCGCGGCGACGCGGTTTGAAAATCTCGCGCCCGCGGCAATGAGTAAATCGCAGTTCAACGCCGCCATATTTGCCGCTGGGTTTCCGTGCATGCCGACGAGCCCCAAGAACAGCTCCGCCGAGCACGGATAAGCGCCGAGCCCCATCATCGAGCACGCGACGGGGATATGCAGTTTTTGAGCAAATGTTTTCAGCGCGTCCGACGCGCCGGAGCTTATCGCCCCGCCGCCGACATAGATAAGCGGTCTTTTGGCTTTTTCTATCATCTGCGCCGCGCGTTCGAGCTCGGCTTTCTCCGGCTCTTTTGCCGGGACGGGCTCGTTCTTCGGTGCGCGTTCATATTCCTCGCTCTGAGCCGCGATATCCGCCGGGATATCTACTAAAACCGGTCCTTTTCTGCCGGACTGCGCTATCGAGAACGCCTCGCGGACATCCTGCGCCACTCCGCGCTCGCCCGACGCGATGAACGAATATTTCGTCACCGGCATCGTAACGCCCGCGATATCGACCTCCTGAAACGAGTCGCTGCCGAGGAGCGAGGTCTTGACGTTCCCCGTTATCGCAACAACGGGACTCGAATCCATGTATGCCGCGGCGATGCCCGTCACGAGATTGGTGGCACCGGGTCCCGAGGTTGCAATAACGACTCCCGTTCTGCCCGTCGCGCGGGCGTATCCGTCCGCCGCGTGAGCCGCCGCCTGCTCGTGGCAGGTGAGTATATGGCGAATTTTATCGCATTTGTAAAGTTCATCGTAGATATCGAGCACCGCGCTGCCGGGATAGCCGAAAACCGTATCGACTCCCTGTTCGAGCAGCACATCTATCAGCGCCCGCGCACCCGTTGAATTCATAAACACGCCTCTGAAAAAATTTATTTTACCGAGAATTTGAAGCTTGTGCGGCTTCTGAACTTTTCGCCCGCCTTGAAAATGCAGGACGGGAAGTTCGGCTGATTCGGAGAGTCGGGATAGAACTGGGTCTCAAGGCAGAAGCCGGCATATTTGTTCATCAGCGTGCCGCCCTTGCCGGGTATTTTGTCGAGGAAGTTGCCGGTGTAGAGCTGAACGCCGGGCATATCCGTAGTAACTTCCATAACGCGCCCGCTCTCGGGGTCATATGCAGTCGCAAACGCGCCCTGCGTGCCCTCATCGATGCAGAAATTATGGTCGTAGCCATTGCATCCGATAATGAGCTGCTCGTCGTCCTGATTTATATCCATGCCGATGGCTTTCATCTGTCTGAAATCGAATGCCGTGCCGGTGACATCTCTTATCTCGCCGGTCGGTATGCTGTCCTCATCAATGGGAGTGTAGCGCGACGCGGACAGGCGAAGCTCCTGAGAGAGCACGTTCGGACGCTTATACGAGCCGAGATTGAAATACGCGTGATTCGTCATGTTTATCGGCGTGTCCTCTGTGCAGACAGCCTCATATGCAATCGAAAGCTCGTTGCTGTCATCAAGAGTATAAGTCACCTTTGCGCTCATCTCGCCGGGGAATCCGTTCGAGCCCTCGCCGCTCTTATATTCGAGAACGAGGCTCTCGCCCTCGACTTTTGCCGCCCAGACAGCGTGTGAAAACTCGCCGCCGCCATGCAGGCAGGTCTTGCCGTTCTCATTCTTTATGACATCAAATTCTTTGCCGTTAACGGTAAAATGTCCGCCGCAGATACGGTTCGCATATCTGCCGACGATCTGACCCTGATAGTCCGAGCGCTCGACATGACCCTTGAGATCGTCAAAGCCGATGAGAACATCCTCGAAATTTCCGTTTCTGTCGGGTGCAAAAAGCGACTGCCAGGTTGCGCCGTATGTAATAACGGACGCACTGACGCCGTTTGCGTTCTTGAGCTCGTATATATCGACCTCTCTGCCGTCGGAAAGAGTGCCGAAAAGTTTCTTTGAAATCATCGATTTCATCCTCCTGCTGTTATATTAACTCATGGTAAATTATACATTTAATAAAGACAAGTGTCAAGCCGAACGGCGCACCGACGTGCAACAGAAGAGTCAAATCTGTCGGCAAAAATTACAGCATCCATATTGACACGGGCAAATTCACAGTTTATAATAAAATCAATTTAGTACAGTAAAGCCTTGAATCTGCGTCAAAGAACGATTCGGGGCTTGCTGAAAGGGGAATAACAATGAGTTCATCAAAAGGAAAGTATATGAACTTCAAGGAAATTGCCGCCTATTCGCTCGGCCTTTTCGGATTCCAGGCGATAGTCGGACTTCTGAATTCATATCAGGCGGAGTTTGACGCTTCGATTCTCGGCGCGGACATCGCAGTCGTCGGTATTCTCGTGCTCGTGGCGAAGATTCTCTCCGCAGTTTTCGACCCGTTCGTCGGCAACATGATCGACCGCTCGAAGAGCAAAAACGGCAAGTTCAAATCGATGATTGCAAAGTCGATCCTGCCCCTGCTCGTCATGTCCGCGGTTGTGTTCATCGACGTGCCGTTCAAGACGAACAAAGCGGCAACTTACATATGGATCTTCGCGACCTATCTCCTCTGGAGCTTCGCGATGACCCTCGGCGACGTGCCCTCGCAGGGCATCGCATCCGTCCTCACTCCCGACCCGACGGAACGCACGAATGTCGTCTCCATCTCAAACACGTTCAAGCAGATAGGCTTCTCCGCCTGCGTCGTGATAGTGCCCATCGCCTGCCTTATAATCCCGGGCGGCTCCAAGGTGCTCGTCAAGAGCGGCGAAACCGACCTGCCCATGATAGCGAATGAGTATCTGTTCACCGCCGTGCTCACTGCCGTTTTCGGCTGCGTGCTGTTCGGGCTTATCCCGCTTCTCAACAAAGAGCGCGTACCCTACACCGCGGGCGACAAGATATCTTTCAAGGACATGATGGGCGCGCTCAAATCGAATAAGCCGTTCATGCTCGTCATAATCTCGTATTTCCTCGGCTTCGGACGCCAGATGGCAATGGGAATTCAGGTTCAGGCGGCGAACATTCTTCTCGGCTCGCAGAACCTCGTTGCAGTCCTCGGCATCTCAACCGCCATCGGCACGATGATAAGCATGGCAGCCTGCCCGTTCCTTATAAAGAAGCTCGACGAGAAAAAGGTCTTTATCGGACTTTCGGTCTACGGCTTCATCGCATCCGTGCTCTCGTTCGTGATAGCCCACTTCTGGTTCACGAACCCCGACAACATGGTGCTCACCGTTCTCTTCTACTTCTCACTGTTCCTCATGGGTCTCCAGTTCGCGTCCGTCAATCTCATGCCCATGATAATGACCGCCGACTGCGTTGACTACTATGAGCACGAGACCGGCAAGCGCATGGAGGGCACAGCGTATTCGGTGCTCACGCTGACTATCAAAATCTGTCTTGCGCTCGGCACGGCGCTCGGTCTTGTGTTCGTTCAGGTCTCCGGCTATTCGGACACCGTGCGCGAAATCGCCGCAGGCACCGCCGCCGGATTCGCGACAAAGACAAAGGACATCGTGTTCTTCGCCTACGCCGTTGTCCCCGGTATTCTCTCCCTGCTCTCCGCTATCCCGATATTCAAATACGATATCGTCGGCAAGAAGAAGCAGGAGATATCCGACGCACTCCAGGCAAGAAGAACCGCCGCAGCCGCCGAGAAATAATCAAAGCAAAAAGTTATCCTCCGTATGGATTCATACGGAGGATTTTTTGTTTGGTTTAGATTTTTATTCAAACATCGCCTTGAATGCTTTTATCCACTCGCGTGCTATCAGCGCGTGCCCGCTCTCTGTCGGGTGGATGCCGTCCCAAATCCAATAGGCGCAGTCGCGTCCCTCTGCTGCTTCGTCGAACAGATGCTGAAGCGGAATGAAAAATATCCTGCCATCATTTTCGGCAATGCGGCGGCAGATTTGCGAATATCTGCCTATCTCTTCGCGGCAAATATTCTCTTCCGCCTTGAATCTGTCCTTTGTCGGCAGAAAGAACGGCTCCATGAGAAACACTTTCAGCTCCCCGTTCGTTTCAAACGACTGCGAGAGTATGCTTTCGAGATTCTTTTCGTATTCCTCTGGCTCAACATGATTTTCGCCCTCAAGGAAGCAGTCGTTCGTGCCGATGAGCAGGCTCAAAACATCCGGCTCTATATCGAGCGCATCCTCGCGCCAGCGGCGGAGCAGTCCGCGCGTCGTGTCGCCGGAAATGCCTCGGTTTACAAATCGAAGTCCGGCATCCGGATATTCCGCGCCGAGCATACCGCTGACAATAAATGCGTAGCTGTGCCCTATCTGATGGTTGAGATCGTGGCGGCGTTCGGGCTCTTTGTATCTGTTGCCGTCCGTTATCGAATCGCCCTGAAAAAGTATCTTCAGTTTTCTCCTCCTCAGTCTATATCCGCAAAAACCGTGTCTGTTATTTCTCCGCGGCAAGTGCCGTTGCTAAGGTCAACGAGCCGCGCCTCAAACGCAGGCTCAAGCTCCTGCGGTATTCTCATTTTCACCGTCACCGCGTCCTCGAACGCCGTGTCCTCAACTATGCCGCCCTGCTCCGGGATAAGCGAGGCGAGCCGCCCGTAGAAAGTGTAGTCACAGCGGATTTTCACTATGCTGCACTCGGCACGGGTCACTATGCCGCCCGCATCGACTGCGATTTTCGCCGCGTGCGAATAGGCTCTGACGAGTCCCCCGCCGCCTAAAAGTATTCCGCCGAAATATCGGGTGACAACCAGAACGCAGTCGGTCAGCTCTTCTTTTTGCAGGACATTGAGTGCCGGCATTCCCGCCGTGCCCTGCGGCTCGCCGTCATCCGAAAAGCGGCAGATGTTGCCCTCTCTGATTATATATGCCGGGACATTGTGCGTCGCGTCCCAGTGCTTCGACTTTATCGAATCGATGAACGCTATCGCGTCCTGCTGAGTCGTGACGGGCGATATATAGCCGATGAACCGCGAACGCTTTTCAACGAACTCGGCGCTCGCCGCCGCTCTTATGGTTCTGTACTGCATATTGCCGCCTCCCGTCAAATTTTATTCTTCTTCGCCTTCCTCGTCGTTCTTCTCATACGGGAACTCGTAGACGACCTCCAGCTTGTGCCCGCGCATCCACAGTGACGGGGTTATGCGCAGAGTGTAGCCGCAGCCGTTCGGAGTTATCCACTCGTGCATCGGCAGCTGGGGCAAACCGAAGTTTGTGAGCAGTGCCATCATCACGCCGCCGTGTGTGACTATCGCCGCGCGGTCGGTTTCGGTCTTTATCAGACCGTCGATTATTTTTATGAATCCCTCGCACACGCGCTTTGCGAACGCCTCGTTGCTCTCGCCGAACGGCGGCTCAACGCCCTGCTCGCCGGCGAGCCAGCGCGGGAACATCGGATAGTCCTTGAGCTCCTCCGCATCCTTGCCCTCGAACTCGCCGAAGTTGCACTCTATGAGCGAATCTATAGTAATGCACTTGTTGTCGGGATAGAGTATCGCCGCGGTGTCGGTGCAGCGCTTGAGCGGGCTCGATATGACCGCGCCGACGGGCGGATAGACAAGCTCCGAGCGCATATTCTCGAGCTGTTTTCTGCCCTCTTCGCTGAGCTCAACGTCGGTGTGACCGATATATTTTCCCTCGGTCTCCTCCTTTGTCGCGCCGCTTCTTATAATATAGACTATATAGCTTTTCATGTTTCCTCCAAAAATACGTTGAGTATTTTGTTGAACTGTATGATTGAAAATTCTTAAATTTCTGATATAATGATTATACAGACTGTATAAAAGAGGTATCGTTATGGCAACAAATATAACCGCGCGCCTGTCTTCACTCAGAAAAGAAAAGGGGCTGAGCCAAAAGGAAGCCGCCGCAGGACTCGGAGTCTCGCAGGCGCTGCTCTCCCACTACGAAAACGGCATACGCGAATGCGGGCTCGATTTTCTCTGCCGCGCGGCGGATTACTACAATGTCACCACGGACTACCTGCTGGGGCTGAGCGAATCGAAGCGCGGATTTGAAGGCGCATTCGGTATCAAAGGCGACCTGCCCTCAGACTCGGAGCTCAACACATTAACTATATTCCGCGTCGCCGGAAAGCTGCGCAAATTCCTGACTTTCCCGCAGGAGAGTAATGACTCAACCGTCGACTCCCTGCACAGGATATACAGCCTCATGATGTACCGAATCATAATCGCGGAGACCGCCAAGGGCAATCTCCCGGGCGATTGGGTGCCCAACGCAGATATTCTCAACGACCCCGCCTATCTGCATATTCTCGACTGCATCGAAAGCGAGCTGATAACGCAGGGCAGCCACTCGCCGCGCCGCGCTCCCGCAAAAATGCCTATGAGCTTCAGAACAGTCATCGACCAGACGCAGAGCTTTGTTGAATCCCGCTGCGAAAAAAGCGGGATAAAGCTCGACGGCGGCTACACCACGAAATTTTAGTTATATTCTTGCAACGCCGCTGTCCCTCGCCGCCTGCGCAACCGCATCGGCGACTGCCTTGCCGACGCGCTCATCGAACGCCGCAGGCAGGATATAATCGGGGTTCAGCTCATCGTCGCTGACGAGCGAAGCTATCGCCTTGGCGGCGGCTATCTTCATCTCTTCGTTTATGTCGCTCGCGCGGACATCGAGCGCGCCGCGGAAAATTCCGGGGAACGCGAGAACGTTGTTTATCTGGTTCGGGAAGTCGCTTCTGCCCGTGCCGACTACCGCCGCGCCTGCCGCCTTTGCGAGGTCTGGCATTATCTCGGGTACGGGGTTCGCCATAGCCATGATTATTGCATTTTCAGCCATCGACGCCGCCATCTCCTCTGTAACGATTCCGGGAGCGGAGACGCCGACAAATATATCAGCGCCCTTCATCGCGTCGGCAAGCGTGCCGGTGCGGTGATTTTTGTTTGTGAATGCGGCAATTTCCGCCTTTGCGGGAGTCAGATCCCCACCCTCGCAGATTATGCCCTTGCGGTCGCACATGATAATCTCGCCTGCACCCATAGAGTCAAACAGTCTCGCTATCGCAACGCCCGCAGCGCCCGAGCCGCTGAAAACAACGGTGCAGTCGGAGAGCTGCTTTTTGACTATCTTTAATGCATTGACAACCGCCGCAAGGCAGACGACCGCAGTGCCGTGCTGATCGTCGTGGAAAATCGGTATATCCGTGCGCTCCTTGAGCTTGCGCTCGATTTCAAAGCAGCGCGGAGCCGCGATATCCTCGAGATTCACTCCGCCGAACGAACCTGCGAGCAGAGCGACGGTGTTGACTATATCGTCAACGTCCTTTGAACGCACGCAAAGCGGTATCGCGTCGACTCCGCCGAACGCCTTGAAGAGCACGCATTTGCCCTCCATGACGGGCATGCCAGCCTCGGGACCTATATCCCCGAGACCAAGCACTGCGGTGCCGTCCGTGACGACTGCAACGGTGTTCCAGCGGCGGGTCAGGTCATAGCTCTTGCTGACATCGTCCTTTATTTCGAGGCACGCCGCCGCGACTCCGGGGGTGTAGGCAAGAGACAGCTCGTCCTTGTTGCTGACCCCGGCTCTCGGCTGTATCTCCAGCTTGCCGCGCAGTTTATAGTGCAGTTTGAGTGATTCGCTCAGATAATCCATTTTCGTTTTCCTTTCGTGTTCGAGAATACCCGGTTATTTTTACGGCCGCCGATCAGAAAACCGGTCGGCGGCCAGATAATATCAGTCCTTCGCCCAGTCGCGCGAACGCTCGACTGCGCGCTTCCAGCCCTTGTAGAGCTCGTCGCGGTGCGACTTCTCCATCTGGGGAGTGAAAATCTTCTCGATCTCGCGGTTCTGTGCGATCTCGTCCCTGTCCTTCCAGTAGCCGACGGCAAGACCCGCAAGGTATGCCGCGCCAAGAGCGGTCGTCTCGACGGTCTTGGGTCTGTCGACTATCGTGCGTATCATATCCGACTGGATCTGGAGCAGGATATCGCTGACGCTCGCGCCGCCGTCGACACGAAGCTCGGTGAATGTTATTCCGGAGTCGTCCTCCATCGCCTCAAGAAGGTCGGTCATCTGATAGGCGATAGCCTCGAGGACGCTTCTCGCGATATGAGCGCGGTTGACTCCGCGCGTGAGTCCGACTATGCAGCCGCGCGCGTACATATCCCAGTAGGGCGCGCCGAGTCCCGTGAACGCGGGGACAAAATATATGCCGTTTGCGTCGGGCACGCTCTCGGCGAGCTCGTCGCAGCGCTTTGCGTTGTCTATCATGTGCAGCTCGTCGCGAAGCCATTTTATAACCGAGCCAGCGTTGAATGCAGAGCCCTCAATGGCATATTCGACCTTGTCGCCGATACCCCATGCGACGCCCGTGAGCAGGTTGTTCTTTGATTTAACGCGCTTTTCGCCCGTGTTCATCAGCAGGAAGCAGCCTGTGCCGTAGGTGTTCTTCGCCTGACCGGGCTCAAAGCATGCCTGACCGAACAGAGCCGCCGGCTGATCGCCTATAGCGCCCGCGATCGGGATACCCTCGAGATCCTCAAGACCGATTATGCCGCCTGCGACCTTGCCGTATACCATGCTCGAAGGCTTGACCTCAGGCAGAATTGACATCGGGATGTTGAGATATTCGCACATCTTCTCGTCCCAGCAGAGATTGTCGACATCGAAGAGCATTGTTCTCGATGCGTTGGAGTAGTCGGTTATATGCACTCTGCCGCCGGTGAGATTCCATATGAGCCATGTCTCGACCGTGCCGAAGAGCAGCTGATCCGCCTCGGCGAGCGCACGTGCGCCCGGAACGTTGTCAAGAATCCACTTTATCTTTGTGCCGGAGAAATACGCGTCTATAACAAGACCGGTCTTATCCTTTATGTATTCCTCCATGCCGTCCGCCTTTATCTGCTCGCAGAGCTCCGCTGTGCGGCGGCACTGCCAGACGATGGCGTTGTAGACGGGCTTGCCCGTCTCCCTGTCCCACATAATGGTGGTCTCGCGCTGATTCGTTATGCCGATAGCGGCTATATCCTCAGGCTTTATCCCGCCCGAAGCAAAGACGGAAGTCACCGCCTGGAACTGGCTGAAAAGTATCTCCATCGGGTCATGCTCGACCCAGCCTGCGGCGGGATAGATCTGATCGAACTCCTTCTGCGCCTTGGCTACGATATTGCCCTTCTTGTCGAAAACGATGGCGCGTGAGCTCGTCGTTCCCTGATCGAGTGCAAGGACGTATTTTGCCACTTGTATCCTTCCTTTCAAATATATATGTCCGTTCTCTGCGCGGGCGTCCGTTCAAGTTATACGCCGCCGTGCAGAGCAAAATACCACTATAAAATAATAGCTCCAAACATACAAAAAGTCAATGTTATTGGCGAAACACTTCGGCACTTTGACTAAAAAAATAAATAATTATCTTTTTACTGTCAAATAGTTCTTTACCGTAAATATTAAAAAGCTTTTCTGATATATAATAAGTTCCGTAAGCTTAAAAATTAAAGGAGTGTTAATTAATCATGGGAGACAAGCTTTCAGTCGTCACGGGCGCTACGGGTCACGTCGGCTATGCACTCGTTAAAGAACTCGAGGCACGCGGCGAAAACTTCAGAATACTCATCAGAAAAGACAGCAAGATTTTTGACGGCATCAATTGCGAGCGCGTATTCGGCGACGTCACCGATCCCGCTTCTCTCGAAAAGGCTTTTGAAGGTGCGGACGTCGTCTATCACCTTGCAGGCGTTATCGAGATAAACAAGGGCAACGAGGACATGACCTGGAAGGTCAATGTCGACGGCACAAAGAACGTCGTTGAGGCGTGCAAAAAGTGCGGCGTAAAACGCCTTGTCTACGCTTCCTCCGTTGACGCTTACCCCCCGCTCCCCGATAATCAGGTTATGCGTGAGATTTCTCACTTCAATCCCGAGATTCTTGACGGCACCTATGCAAAGACTAAGGCTACCGCCACAAACTATGTGTTTGAGAATAACGACGACAAGCTTGAGACAGTTGTCTGCTATCCCGGCGCTTGCTGCGGCCCCTATGACTTCAAGGTCTCTTCCGTCGGCGAGATGGTCAGAATGTTCCTCAAGGGCAAGTTCCCCGTATCGCTCTCCTTCGGCGCATATAACTTCGTTGACGTGCGCGATGTTGCAAAGGGCATGATCGGTGCTGCTGAAAAAGGCAGACCCGGCGAAGGCTATATCCTCACCGATGAGGTCGTCACCGTCGACCAGCTGATACATATGCTCGCAGATATCTGCGGCTTCAAGGCTCCGAGCCTCAAGATTTCTCTCGGTCTTGCAAATGCGTTTGCTCCTCTCATGGAGGTCTATTACAACGCCGCGAAGAAGACCCCGCTCTTCACCCGCTACTCCATCCGCAAGCTGACCTCAAACTGCAACTTCAGCTGCGATAAGGCGAAGGAAGAGCTCGGCTACGCCCCCATGGGCGCAAAGCAGTCCTTCACCGACATGGTCGCATGGATAAAGGAATACGAAGGCACCGGAAAGAAGAAATAATCTTAACCGATAATTGAAATGACCGTCCGTTTATTCGGGCGGTCGTTTTTTCATATTCTGTTGAGTATAAAATGATTCTTTTTGAACTTCAATATTCCGTCATCCCTGAGTGCGCAGAGCTGGGCGGACATTGCACTGCGGTCAACGCACAGATAGTCGGCGAGCTGCTGGCGGTCGAAGGGAATGTCAAATTCATTTTTTCCGCTCTTCATCGCCTGCGCCGAAAGATATGACATCAGCTTTTCGCGCGTCGTGCGCTTGCCCATGTGACCGAGCTTCGAGTTGAAATTCAGATTTTTGCGCGCAAGCTCGGATATCAGATTGCCGACGAGCTTTGCGTGCCCGGCGCACGACTTCGGGCACGAGCCAAGCACATGTCCGACTTTCAGCCGCATTATCTCGCATTCGCTCTCCGCCTCCGCGCCAACGGTCAGCTTTTCGCCCGTGCAGGCGAACGACTCGGCGAAGATTCCGCCCTGAGTTATCCGCGCCATGATGTTGCGGTTGCCCCAGAAATCGTCCTGCACTATCAGAACGCTGCCGCTCATCACGAGCCCGAGCGAATCTGTCTTTTCGCCCTCGGGCATTATTATTTCGCCCTTTTGATATCTGCGGCTGCGCGCATCGAGGGCTTCGAGCAGTTCGGGCAGCTCGGCTTCTTCTATTCCGAAAAAGAGCGGCGCCGCTTTTATTTTTTCAAAATTTTCCGACATATTTTTATCACTCCGTTGTTTTTGCAACAGTATTTTTGTCCTGATTCTACTATAATAAACGCGTCAGGTCAAGAAAAAAACAAATTTTACGCTCGGAGAAATTTTTATGAAGCGCAGAATAATCCATATTGACGAAGAAAAATGCAACGGCTGCGGAGCCTGCGCCGCCGCCTGCCATGAGGGCGCGATTGCCATGGTCAACGGCAGAGCCAAGCTCATGCGCGACGACTACTGCGACGGGCTCGGCGACTGCCTGCCCGCATGCCCCACGGGCGCGATAACTTTTGTCGAGCGCGAGGCAGCCGCTTACAACGCCGAAGCGGTCAAAGAAAATATGATGAAGAAAAAGCTCGGCGGACATCATGGCGGATGTCCCGGCTCGAGGCTCATGACGATGAACCGCGAGGAAAATGCCCCGTCGGCTCAGCCCGCCGAAATGCAGAGCCGACTGCGCCAGTGGCCGGTTCAGATAAAGCTCGTGCCGGTGAACGCGCCGTATTTTGACGGCGCAAAGCTGCTCATCGCCGCCGACTGCACCGCCTACGCCTATGCGGCGTTCCACGAAAAATTCATCAAGAACCACATAACCCTTGTCGGGTGCCCGAAGCTCGACAGCGTCTATTATTCCGAGAAGCTGACGGAGATAATCGCGAACAACAATATACAGTCCATGACGGTCGTCAGAATGGAAGTCCCCTGCTGCGGCGGGCTCGAACACGCCGCAAAAACAGCATTGCAGAACAGCGGCAAATTCATCCCGTGGCAGGTCGTGACGATATCGACCGACGGGCGCATCCTCGACTGAGCGGTTGATTTATCAGCCCCTTTGCGGTATCATATACTGCGGAGGCGTTGAGATGAACAAAATCAACTATCAGCTCGAACTCGACCGCGAAATTGATGAAATAAAAAAGCAGGGGCGCGTGCCGTCCCTGCTGCTGCACAGCTGCTGCGGACCGTGCAGCAGTTATGTGCTCGAATATCTGACAAAATATTTTGATGTCACCGTGCTCTACTTCAACCCGAACATCTACCCCGCAGAGGAATATGAACACCGGCTCAGCGAACAGCGCAGGATAATATCTCTCCTGCCCGCGGAGCACAATGTAAAAATGCTCGAATGTGAATATAATCATACGCAGTTCACCGACGCGGCAAAGGGATATGAGCAGGAGCGCGAGGGTGGTTCGCGGTGCGAAAAGTGCTTTTATCTGCGTCTCGAGCGCACGGCGCAGGAGGCGAAGGAGCACGGCTTCGACTATTTCACGACCACCCTTTCCGTAAGTCCGCACAAGAATTCGCAGATACTCAACCGCATCGGCGAAGAGATGGGCGAAAAATACGGAGTGCGCCATCTGCCCGCAGATTTCAAGAAGCGCGAGGGCTATAAGCGCTCGATAGAACTCTCGAAGCAGTATGATCTATACAGGCAGAACTACTGCGGGTGCGAGTTTTCAAAGCAGGGGTAAATTTATATAAATTCGTCCGCCGCATTTATATCATACGGCGGACATTGTTATTTTATCCTGTATATAACTTTATTTTTCATTTCCTGCGCATCGAGCAAACCGAACTCAGAAAACTTCTGCACAAATTTGCGTACGGTAGCAAATGCTGCGTCTCCGAAGTCCTTTTCGAGCTGTTTCGTTGTGAAGCCCTCGCCGCCGTATGTCGACAATACAAACTGCCAGAGCTTTGCCTCCTTTACCGTCACTTCGCCAGAACGCAGAATTTCATTGTATTTTTCTGTTACATCAGTTTTAACTGCATCCGGTTTCATTTCGTCGTAGACATTTTTTATGAAATATATTAGAAACGGCGTAACATCGGTAACGCCCGCAAGCCTCGCGTTGTTTTCAACAAGAGTGTATGCGTCGTAATATTTTCCCCTGCTCTTTTCAATGTAGCTTGACATCGGAACAAAAAGCGTGCTTTCATATCCTTTCTGAATCAGGAACCACATATGCAAAAGACGCGCCATACGTCCGTTTCCGTCAAAATACGGATGCAAGTATGCGATGTCAAAATGCAACATTGCAGCCTTGAGCAGATCATTTATGCCGTCGTCGGCATTTGCGAAATCCACAAACTGTTTCATATATCTGGGAAGTTTTCCGCTGCCGATGCCGCGGTGTACAACGCCGTCTCCGCCCACAACATACACATCATCATGGCGGTAAAATTCCCCGTCGCGCAGTCTGTCATCGCCTTCGAGAAAATTCCCTATTGCCATCATATAGAGCTTATGGATATTCTCCTCTGTTATATGATTGTGCCTGTCGCTTATAAACTCAAAGCCAAGTTTCAATCCGTATATCCTGTTCTCCTGATTGTCCTTCGGCGCATTGCCGAGCATTATACTGCGCACGCTGCTGCGGTCAAAGTCAATGCTTTCGATCGCCGAGGTCGCAATGATCTCCTCTTCAACCGCATTTGCGGCATAGACGGAGTTCTGCGCGGTAAAAAGCAGTTTCACCGCTTCAAGATTCACACCTGTGCATGACGTCAGATATACAAGATTTTTGCCGTCAAAATCATTCAGCGGCAGCTTTTCATAAAATGACGATTTCAATATATTTATAAACTCTTCAAAATCATCCGGGTATTTATATTTGAGCTTTTTGAGATTTGTTATGTGTTTATCCGAGAGCATTTCAGAAAATTTCAGTGCATCCATTTAATCACCTGCTGATACATATTGATACTAATTGATATCAGTATAATCAAATAATATTTTTTTGTCAAGCTCAGCGCCGAAAAAAGTATTGTCCGCCGCATTTATATCATACGGCGGACATTTTTTATTTTATTTTATCTTCAAAACACCACAACGAGAAGCATCTTGAACTGCTCCTCGCCGTAGACTGCGTGCGGGTGTCCGGCGGGCATGACTATGCTCTCGCCCTCGTGCAGCTCGTAGTCAACGCCGTCTATCGTTATTTTTCCGACTCCCTCTAGGCAGGTGACAAATGCGTCGCCGCCGGAGGCGTGGGTGCTTATCTCCTCGTCCTTGTCGAAAGCGAAGAGCGTTATGCTCAGCGCGTCGTTCTGGGCGAGGGTCTTGCTGACCACCTGCCCCGGCTGGCAGAGCACTTGATCTCTCAGAGTCAGAACCTCTGATTTTGAAATATTTTTCATGAGCTCTTTCATTTTTCTTCTCTCCTTTATTTCATATATATTATCTGCGCATAAGACTGAATTATGTCTGAACACAGTATACCACCGCCGCTTGGCAAACGCAAATATAGCTATAGAAAATCCTTGCGTCTTATGTTAAAATAGTATACGGATAATTTCAAGGGAGTGTGCCAGATGAAAGAGAATAAGAAACTTGTCAACGAAATAATCAGCGATGTCAAGCACGACATGAGCAACGAGGATATCATATCCCTGCTCGCCGACAGCAGGATATCGGCAAACCCCGACAAGGAGAAATACACATTCGGTCAGCGCGCCGCAGATAAAATCGCGAAGTTCGCCGGCAGCTGGGCATTCATATTCTCGTTCTCCGCCCTGCTGATACTCTGGATGGTCGGTAATGTCATACTCGCAAAACGCGCGTTCGACCCCTATCCGTTCATACTGCTCAACTTAGTGCTCTCGTGCGTTGCCGCGCTGCAGGCTCCGCTGATAATGATGAGCCAGAACCGCCAGGAGGAAAAAGATCGCCGCCGCGCCGAGAACGACTACAAGGTAAATCTCAAAACCGAGATAATGATCGAAGATATCCACGGCAAGATGAACCGTATACTCGCCCGTCAGGCAATACTGATGAAGCTGATGAAGATAGACGAAAACACGATGAAGCAGATAACGCTCGAAAAGCAGGAGGAGATGTGCGCCGAGGCGTGCAGAGCCGAGAAGAGCAAAAACGAGCACAGCGAGCATAAAGAACCCGAAGAAAAGCCCGAAAGCTGAATTTCGCCTTGCTTTTGAATTGCGTTTATTGTATACTGACCCTTGATAAAAGCCCTTCGGAGGAAAAGAAAATGAAGCAGCTCAATATTATTCCCAATCCCAACAAAATCGACTATCTCGGCGGAAGCGTCAAGATGGAAAACATCGATTCCGAAAGCTTTTCCGCGCGTCTGACAGACAAACTGCCCGAAGAGGGCTATGTGCTCGAAGTGACCGAAAACGGTGTCGAAGCCACCGCCGGCGGCGAGCGCGGAGCCTTCTATGCGAGCCAGACATTGAAGCAGCTAAAGCAGCTCGATATCTGCCCGTGCGTGAGAATCGAAGACGCGCCCGCGTTTGAATACCGCGCATTCATGCTCGACTGCGCGCGCCACATGACGACGGTCGAGAACATCAAAAAGCTCATCGATGCCGCCGCACTCGTCAAAATGAACACCATGCACTGGCATCTGACCGACGACCAGGGCTGGCGCGTTGAAATTGACAGCCGCCCCGAGCTCATCACAGTCGGCTCCCGCCGCCGCAGCTCGGATTTCGGCCAGTACCACTTCGCAGAGGAATATTCCGGATATTTCACAAAGGATGATATCCGCGAAATTGTCGCATATGCCGACGACAACTATATTGAAGTTATCCCCGAGTTCGATATGCCCGGCCACACGCTCTCCGTGCTCGCCGCCTATCCCGAGCTCTCCTGCAAGGGCAAGCCCCTCGAGGTCGGTACGAAGCAGGGCATCTTTGATGATATACTCTGCGCCGGAAACGATGATTCGCTGAAACTTGTCTTTGACGTGCTCAGCGAGATGATTGAGCTCTTCCCCGGCAGATATTTCCACATCGGCGGCGACGAAGCGCCCAAGGTTCGCTGGAAGAACTGCCCGAAATGCCAGGCGCGTATGAAAGAACTTGGTCTCAAGGACGAAGAGGAGCTTCAGGGCTGGTTTGTGCTTCAGGCCGTTGACTTCCTTAAAAAGCATGGCAAGACAGCTATAGTCTGGAACGAGAGCCTCAACAGCGGCATGATGCCCAACGACATTATCGTTCAGCGCTGGATGGACAAAAAAGACCGCTCCGTCGAGTTCGCGAACAAGGGCGGAAAGATGATAGTCTCCGAGTTCTATTATTACTACTGCGACTACCCCTACGGCATGACCTCGCTCAAAAAGACCTACAGCCTCGATCCGTATATAAAGGGACTGACCGAGGCGGGCAAGAAGAATGTCTACGGCGTCGAGTGCCCGATTTGGGCGGAGTATGTCCGCGACTTCGACAAGCTTTCATATATGTGCTTCCCGCGCTTCTGGGCTGTCGCCGAGGCGGGCTGGACGAAGAGAGCCAATATGGATTACAACAGCTTTGAGGAGCGTTTTGAGGCTCTGCGCCCGATGCTCGAAGAGATGGGAATAAAGCCCGCTCCCCGCTCGGATTGGAACCCCAACTTCCTGCAGTCCCTCAAGGAGCTCAAGCAGTTCTTCAAGGGCACGACGAATCTCGGCAATATTCTCAACATGATTCGCAACAATCAGGCATAAATAATATAGAGAAAGCTCCGCACTCGTCTGCGGGGCTTTTTTGTTTTGCGGCTCAAATCTTTTGGCAAAATAACTAAAAATCTATTGTAACCCCAGCGGCAATAATATATAATTGTCATGTACCGCAAGTTAAAATTATTTTGACGGATAAATCAAAGAATTTTCCGAAAGGAGCAATCAAATGAGTCATGTAGACATCCGCTTCACGGACAAGAACTCCGAGCGCTTCATGCTCGCCAGAAGGGTCTACAAGGTCATTGAGGACCTTGAGAATGAATATCTCTACCCCGACAGCGAGACGCTCGGCGGCTTCAAATTCCGCGACGGGCAGTACAAATTTTCACAGATCGACGAGGGCGAATGGACGGACTTCGACTCGGAGAACGACTACTGGGGCTATAAAGAGGACTACGCGTGGTTCCGCCACAGCTTCACAGTTCCCGAGCGTTTTGCCGGCAGACCCGTGGTATATCAGCTGACCCCCTCCGCAAGCGGCCCGTGGAATCGCAGCAACCCGCAGTTCATCATGTACTTCAACGGCGAGCTGCGCCAGGGCGGCGACTCGAACCACAGCGAGATACGCCTGCTCGACTGCGCCAAGGGCGGCGAAGAATTCGACTGCTGCCTCAACGCGTATTCCGACGCATGGGAATTCAAGGGCAAGCTCAGAATGGGCGCGCGCCTCAAGGTCGTCGATGACCTTGTCAACCGCCTCATCTTTGATCTCAAAACCCCGCTCAAAGTCGCGTCCCTCTATGACGCGGACGATCTTCCGCGCATCGATATAGTCAAGGCGCTCAACGACGCCGTCAATCTTATCGATTTCAACACCGCTGATTACGATACATTCGCTGCCTCCGCCGAGGCCGCCATCGACCTGCTCGACAGGGAAATATATTCAAAAGATGCCATGGACGCGACCGCCTGCTGCATCGGTCACACACATATAGATGTCGCATGGCTCTGGAGACTCCGCCAGACAAGAGAGAAGGCCGGCCGCTCCTTTGCGACTGTCCTCAAGCTCATGGAGGAATATCCCGAATACAAGTTCATGTCCTCGCAGGCTCAGCTCTATGCCTTTGTCAAGGAGGACTATCCCGAGGTCTATGAGGGCATCAAGAAGATGATCGCCGCAGGGCGCTGGGAAGTCGAGGGCAGCATGTGGGTCGAATCGGACACCAACGTCACCTCCGGCGAATCCCTTGTCCGTCAGTTCTTAGTCGGAAAGCGTTTCTTCAAGGACGAGTTCGGCGTTGACAACAAGATAATGTGGCTCCCCGATGTTTTCGGCTACAGCGCGGCGCTCCCGCAGATTATGAAGAAGGCCGGCATCAACTACTTCATGACCACAAAGATATCCTGGAACGAGTTCAACAAAGTGCCCTATGACACATTCATGTGGAAGGGCATCGACGGCACGGAGATTCTCTCTCACTTCTCGCCGAGCACCGACTGCTTCGACGAGGGAGACTGCTGGCAGACAACATACAACGCCTATCTAAACCCCGAGCACATCCTCGGCGGCTGGCACAGGTATTCGCAGAAGGATCTCAACAAGGAGTATCTCTGCACCTTCGGCCACGGAGACGGCGGCGGCGGACCGACCCGCGATATGCTCGAAATGGGTCACCGCATGGCAAAGGGCATCCCCGGCTGCCCGAAGGTCAAGCAGGAGTTTGCAATAGACTTCTATCACGACCTCGAAAAGGAAGTCAAGGGTTCGCGCAGGCTGCCCAAATGGGCGGGCGAGCTCTATCTTGAGTTCCACCGCGGCACCCTGACCTCGCAGGGCAGAAACAAGCGTTACAACAGAAAGAGCGAGCTGCTCTATCACGATATGGAGACTATCTGCGCCATCGCCGATTCAAACGGCATCGCATCATATCCCCGCCAGTTCATCAATGACGGATGGAAGATAATACTCCTCAACCAGTTCCATGATATAATCCCCGGCTCTTCGATAAAAGAAGTCTACGAGGATTCCAAGGAGCAGTACGACAAGCTCATCTCCGAGGGCAAAGCTGAGATAGCCGACACTCTCGGCAAGATAGTCTGCACTCCGGACGGCAGCGCCCTGACCGTTTTCAACACTTTCGGCGCTGAGCGCGACGATGTCGTTATCACCGATATGCCCGCAGCCGAGCACTTCTCGATAGTCGACGCCGACGGCAATGTCATGCCGTGGCAGAAATCCGCCGACGGTCGCCTTGTGTTCTTCGCAAAGGGCGTGCCCGCAAAGGGATACAAGACCTTCAGTATTGTTCACGGCGGCGAGTCCGGCGAGAACACCGTTAAAGTCGAGAACAAGACTATAGAGAACAAGTTCTTCACCGTCAAGTTCGACAAGGATATGAACATCGCGTCTCTCATCCACAAGGCAACCGGCAGATCCGTCGCGCCCGAGGGCGAAGTTCTCAATAAAATTTATGCCTATGACGACAGACCGTTCAACCACGAGGCATGGGACATCAAGGTCTATTTTGATCAGAAGTACACCGAGATAAACGATGTCAGCGCAGTCGATGTGACCGAGAGCGGACCCGTCCGCACGGTCATAAAGGTCACGCGCAAGTTCCTCTCCTCGACCATTGATCAGAGCTTTATCTTCTACGCAGACCTGCCGCGCATCGATGTTGACTACACGGTCGACTGGAAAGAGAAGAAGATACTTCTCAAGGCGGACTTCCCCGTTGATGTCAACGCCACCGAGGCCACTTATGATATCCAGTTCGGCAACTACAAGCGCCCGACCCACCGCAACACGCTCTGGGATTTTGCGCAGTTTGAAGTCGTCGGTCACAAGTGGGTCGATCTCAGCGACAACAGCTTCGGTCTCTCCGTCCTCAACGACTGCAAGTACGGCCATGACATAAAGGACGGCCACATCAGAACGAGTCTCCTGCGCTGCGCCGTCAACCCAAACAGCGAGCAGGACAGAGAAGTTCACCGCTTCACCTACTCCATCTACCCGCACGCGGGCTCGGTCGACACCTCCGATGTTGTCAACCAGGGTTATTCGCTCAACCTGCCGCTCTACTGCGTCAGCGGCAAGGCGGCTCACGACAGCTACTCGCTCGTGAGCACCGACAAGGACAATGTCATCATCGAGACCGTCAAGAAGGCTGAGGACAGCGACGATGTCGTCATCCGCGCATATGAGACATGGAACAAGACGACCGACTGCGTCTACACCTTCGACCGCGCTCCGAAGAGCGTATATGTCTGCAACCTGCTCGAAGAAAACGAAGAGCAGCTCGAAGTCAGCGGCAACACAGTCTCGCTCAGATTCAAGCCCTTCGAGATAAAGACTGTAAAAGTCACTTTCTAAAATCCACAGCACAAAGCCCCACCCGCAAAAACGGGTGGGGTCATTTCATCGCAGCACAAGCATCATACCGCAAATGCGCAAATAAAATTCACGGCAAATTGCAAATCCGCTTGACAAAGCCCGGCACATTTGCTAAAATATCATAGCCGTTAAAAATACGGACAGGTATCGAAGTGGTCATAACGGCCCTGACTCGAAATCAGGTAGTCGCGCAAGCGGCTCGTGGGTTCGAATCCCACCCTGTCCGCCAGCGAAAACCGGTGAATCCAACGGATTTATCGGTTTTTATTTATTTACGGATATTCATTTATATTTAATATCTTCTCACGACAGCAAAAGTATATCTCTAATTTACTATCCGTAAAGACATCCTGCATATTTCTGTTTCCAGTCCAGAGCCGCAGGCAGCACTTTCATTTACCAAAACCGCACCCCGTTTATCAGGCATTGCAGCTTGACAAACGGGGTGCGATTCACATTTACGGGGGATTACAGAAAAGATCAGGTCAGACTGATTTTGTCTATTCGTTCGAGCTCGTCGCTCGTAAAAGATATTCCATTATTTCTTTGCTTGACTTGTGGGGCAGATTTGAAACACAAAACTACATTACGGTTAACATTCTTCGACGATTAGACGCTTACAGGGTTTTTCATTTTGTCTAAAAAGCCAAGCGCAGCTGACGTAAAATCCATCGGCTGCGCCTATATGTTTTTATATTATTCGGTTATGTCATCACATGGCTTTTTAAATAATATTGCTCACATTTCAACGCTGTACACATATTTTCCGCTTGAAACTTCAAAGCTCTTTCCGTCGGGCAGCGTGATGACAGCGCTCGTGTTAAACGGAACATTAATCGAGAGGACAAAAACGCCGTTTTCAAAAATCCAATTGATTTTGATAGTTCCGCTCGAAAGCTTTTTGAAACATGACACGCTCGTGAGTCCGCCTCCGACGAGGGGTGCAACCTTAAATTTTTTGTAGCCCGGCTCAATCGCTTCGAGTCCCGCGACGCGCCTATATAACCAATCGCCGACTGCACCGTTCGCATAATGGTTGAAAGAAACCATTCCTCCGCCGACAGCGTTTACCAGACCGCTTCCCGGATCTTTTCCGAGATTGACGGTTCCATCGGGTCGAAGCGCGTCCCAACGCTCCCAAATTGACGTTCCCCCGGCTTTGACTTCATACAACCACGATGGGACGGTATCCTGAAGTAAAAGGTCATATGCTTCATTTATATATCCGTTGTCAGAAAGGGCGAAAAGGAGATATGGTGTTCCGAGGAAGCCGGTGGAAAGATGATTATCGGCTTCTTTCACGAGTCTTAAAAGGTTTTCAGCATATTTTTTTCTTTCCTCTCCGCTCACCATTCCAAAATACAGCGGGCAAACATAGGCTGTTTGAAACTCGTTTTTGAGCGTTCCTTTTTTGTCGGTAAAAACGTTCCGATATGCGTTTTCGATGCACTTTCGCTTTTCTTGAAACGCCTTAGCCTCCTCTTCAAAACCGAGAATGGTCGCAATTTTTGATGCGAGGGCGCAATCGTTGGCATAATATGCGGTTGAAATCCACTTCTTTTTTGCCATCCATTGCTTTTGATTTTCGTTCGGAGCGCACCAATCGCCGTAAGAAAATCCGTGCGACCAAATGTATCGCCTTTCCCCCGATGAAAACGCCGCCGCTTTCTTTTCGACTCCCGAAAGATATCTTTTCATCATCGGATAAAACTTTTCAAGAATGGTTTTGTCCCCGCTGTTTTGATAAAGCGCCCACGGGACAAGGAAAACACAGTCGGACCAGCCGGCCGTAATCTTTGTTCCGCCGAAATGTTTGACCCGAGGAACAACGACGGGGATTCCTCCGTCTTTTGTCTGCTGTGCTTTCACATCAATAAGCCACTTTCTAAGAAAGCGGTTCATATTGAAGTTGAAACACGCCGTCGAAGCAAAAACGGAGATGTCGCCCGTCCAGCCGAGTCTTTCGTCGCGCTGAGGACAGTCGGTCGGGATCTCAAGGAAGTTTGAAAAACCGCTGTATCTTATATTCTTTTGAAGGCGGTTAATGCTTTCGTTGGAGCAGAAAAAGTCTCCCGTTTCCTCGTCAATCGAGGAAATAACCTTCATTCTGACCTTGACGTTTTCAGGCTCAATTCCGCAAAGCTCGGCATAACGAAAACCCATAAAGGTAAATTTCGGGCAGTAGGTCTCTTCTTCTCCGCCGCAAACATATTCAAGCTTTGCTTTCGCCGAACGCAGCGGCTTTGTAAAAAGCTCGCCGTTCAAAAGAACCTCCGCATGTCGAGCGGTTATCCTCTGCCCTTTTCTCCCTTTAATTTCAAGTTCGAGAACTCCGGCGCAGTTTTGACCAAAATCATAGATATAGCCGTTTTGGCTTTTTTGAATATCTTTCGGTTCGAGCGTTTCGATTATTTTTGCAAATTTTCCGTACGATGCGACGAGGCGCGGAGAAATACGGGGCTTCTCTTTTTCGGCATTTTCAAAGATCGCCTTGCTTAAGGTTTTCGTTGCGTCGAATATCTCTCCGTTATAAAACGACACGTCTCTGACAGGCCCGTCAGCGGTGACGAGCCAGCTTTCGTCGGTTTTAATTTCGTCTTTTCGCCCATCGTCATATTCGATTTGAACAAGTGCTTTGAGCGCGAGCCTGTCGGCGCCGAGCTTATTACTTCTATTCAGGCCGAAAATCCCGACCGCCCAACCGCCCGCAACGGTGAAAACCAATTCGTTTTTCTCTTCGAGAAACGGCGCAATGTCATAAACCTGATATTGAAGTCGGTCTTCAAAGCTCGTGAAACCGGGAGCAAAGCGGTCGTCGGAAATCTCCTTTCCGCAAAGCGTGAATGAATAAATTCCTAACGCGGTTGAATAAAGCCGCGCTTTTTTCACCTTACCCGAAAGCAAAAACTGACGTTTGAAGACGAGCGGAATGGGGCTTTTTCTGAAACCGACGTGATAGTTCGGCTTCGTTATCCACTCCGCAGAAAAATCACCGGAAAGAAAGCCCGTTTCAAACTCCGCCGTTTTTTCGGCTTTGTTTCCGTAATTGTCACAAACCGTCGCTTCCACCGTATAAACCGTGCACGGGAGAAGAGCTCTTCCGCCATAAACGATATTGTCGACAGTGGAGCTTTGCTCTTCTGTCTGCCAAAGGACAGCTTCGTCACTTTTGACCTTGAGGGAATATGAAGAAATAAAAGCGTTTTCAAGCTCGTTTTCGGTTTCAAGAGTGAAGCGCGGATTTTCACTGTCTGTCACGGCAAAACCGCACAGATCATCGATTCGGATATTTTTAAGTTTCATTTTCCGCCGTCTCCCGTCTTTCCGAAAGCACCGCCTGAATTTTTTCGGCTTCTTCATTGTTGATTCTGTAAAGCAACAAGAATACAATCGCACCAACAAAAACCACTATACCCGGAATCAAGCCGTCGGCAAGGCTGAGGCCTAACTTTGTGTATGAGCCGTCGCCGTTTGCTGTCCATGAAAGAACGTAAAGCGAAAAAGCTGCGCCTATTCCGTTGCTGATTTTTGTAATCATTGAGGTCGCTGCGGCAATCACGCCCTCAGCACGCAGGCCGAGCTTGTAGTCCACATAGTCGATATTATCCGCCTGAATCGAATAATACAAAAGCTGTGCAAAGCTTGTTCCGCAGCTGCAAATTACGCTTGAGACGCAGGCGGCGACAAGGCCGCTCGTTTTGTCGTTGACCGCAACAAGGCGAACGAGACAACCGATCGCCGTGACGATCATTCCGCAAACATAAATCCTGCGCTTTCCAATCTTCTTCGCGAGCGGAACGGCAAGCAATGAGACGGGGCCGCCGACAATTGCGACCGTATTCATAATCGTGAGCTTTCCGATCGAGCCGAGCGCGTGCGTTGCATAATATGGATTCGACGTTGCAACGAACGCAAGTCCCGTCTGAACAATGAGTCCTCCGATAAAGAAAGCGACAATCGGCTTCAATTTAATGATTCTTAAAACATCCTTTGCTTTATATCCGGCATCCTTGAGCGGTTCGACTCGCTGATGAATGCCCGTGATTCCGCCGAGCGAGCACGAAAGGATGATTCCCATAGCAAGCAGATTCATAATATTATAGCCCTTGACGGAAGAGTTGAACTTTGCGAAAACAATAGGAGCTATGAGGTTGAGTCCACCGCCGAGACCGTAAGCAAAATTTTTTAGCATTGCAAGGAAATTTCGCTCCTCCATATCGTTTGTCATTACAGGAAGCATACTGTTGAGTGAAATGTCCATAACGGGGAAGGTCACACCGAGAAGCATATATGAAATATAGGCAACCATAACCTTCATCGAGTCCGAAACATATGCCGGACCCATCCATACCACGGCATAGTTCAAGGTGCAGATGATCGTTCCGACAATAAGAATTCGTCTGAATTTTCCGAACTTTGAGTTTGGCGCTCTGTCAATGAAATAACCGATGAACGGGTCATTCACTCCGTCAAAAACTCTTGCGATTAAAAACATTGTTCCGACGACCTTTGCGTCCATACCGAGTGTGTCGGTATAGAAAATCGAAAGGTATGCGTTGACCATGGTCATTATAGGGATGTTTCCGAGGTTCACGAAGAAATATGACACGCGTTCCTTCCAAAGCGGCTTATTCCCGAGCTGAAGCGTGGCACCCAATCCGGAAAGCTTTGATTTCTTTTCTTGGTTTTCTTTCATTGTTATGACCGTTCCTTTCCGCTGTGTGTAAGACACAAAAGGCTCGGAAAGCCTTGCACCGTAACACAGCATTAAAAATCTGTGTTGAGACATGCTTGAGAATTTATATTCATTGCAGAGTACGTGGATGTGAGTGGGCACAGCGAAAGCTGAACCGCATTGTTGTGTGTATCAGCTGCTCTTTCAAGCACAAATTACATTATTACTCCTATATTCAACAACGCATCTTTTCAATAAAAAGAAAAAGGCGGCAAAAATTATGATTCATCTTCCCTCTTCATCGGAATTGTAACATATCGTTGTGATTATTTCCACCACTTTCTGAAGAAATATCCGCAATAAAAATCGCAATCATTCTAAATATTGCCGGTCGAATGTCACCCCTCATTTGAATTTTATTTGCATATATTTATCGCAGACGGTTATCCTATCGACCGTCTGCTTGATGATGAATCCATTCTGTACATCCGACACTGCATCTTTATTATTTTCTGTATTTTTTGATTAACTGCTAAGAATCGCATTTTTCCTTTAAAATTTCGATTTTCCTCAAGTTCCAATCACTTTTCGTTGTGAACATTCCTGTATTCATTCGGCGTCATACCCGTAGACTTTTTAAACACGGTTTGGAAATACGCCTGACTTGAAAAGCAAAGATGGGTGCTGATCTCCGACAGACTTCGGTTAGAGTATCTGAGAAGCCTTTTGGCGTCTCTTATTTTACTTTTTATAATGAAATCTGTAATGCTTTCTCCGGTTTCCTGCCTGAATTTTTTTGTTACATATGTCCTGCTCTTTCCGATGAATCCCGCAACATCATCTATTCCTATCTGACAGTTTGTGTGATTTTGAATATACTGCATACAAGCATATATCTCTTTCGACGCATTCTGCGGCGCTTTTACTTGTGCAACCCTGTCCGTGAAATCAAGAAGCATGTTGTACTGCAGCACTTTAACCTCCTCTGTTGAGGAGGTCTTTTCACACTCCTGGATATACAGATCGATAAGGCGATAAGTCTCTTCAACTCCGAGTCCGCCGCCGATAGCGCCGACCTTGCCGACCATGGTTGCTACGCCTATCAAAAGATTTTTTGCCTGACGCAGCGGCGCTTCCGCAAGTTTTCCCTCCCGCAGGTGCGTTGTTTTCGCGGTGGATGTTAAAAACGCATTCAGTTTGTCTGTCTCGCCGTCCCTTACAAATGAGAGAAGCATATTCTCAAACTGATATGTTCCGTGCAGAACCTGCTCGTCCTGTGATTTGTACAAGTCCTCGGTATATGTAACCGCAAGCTTGTTTCCTACATCCGACGATTCTTCGAGAAACTGCTCCGCAATGTCAAACATCTCACCGTTGATAATAAAATTCAGAAGCGCGGTAAGATCGCCGTAAGCATATCGTCCGTTAACTTTCCGGAGAGTCTGGCGGTATAGTACATACCGTACCAGCCTTTCGGCGCAGAATAGAGTTCGGGAAAAATCGCCCGCTCCTCCAGATATGCCTTCACATCCTCTTTCCGGATTTTATAGCACCGGGTTTTCTTGCCGGAGCACTCGCAAGGTACCTTGCCGCTCTTGAGCAGGTGCAGCGCCGTGGACTTTCTGATATGGCAGATCCTGAAAAATTGTTCCTTGTTCATTACATCGGGAACGCTGTCCCAGTTGATGGGGAATACATCCATTTGTAACACCTCAAAAATAGATTTTCGTCGGTTTGAAGCTCTATTCTGCGGTGTATGGCCGTCTCCCGGTTTTTCTCTCCTATCTTCCCGCATTTCTCCCCAAAATCGGAAAAAATGCCGATTTGAACCCAGTCTCAAAAAAGTCCGTTCTGCAAGGCTTTCGGGGCGAAAAAGCCTGATTTTATGCGGGTTTCGGCGGGGACAGGGGTTCCAGAAACAACCCCAAAACGGGCACCCCCGTCACAATTGCATAAAAGACTCGAAATCAGGTAGTCGCGCAAGCGGCTCATGGGTTCGAATCCCACCCTGTCCGCCATATAAGAACGCTTATTCGGATACGATAGGCGTTCTTATTCTTTTGCAGTAAAATGCACCCCATTTTTGCCGTGGGGTGCATTTTGGCAAGATGGGGTGCATTGCACACGATTACAATGTAAAATAAAAAACGGCAGGAAATCGGATAACCCGAAATCCTGCCGTTTTGCTGTGTTCTCAACCAGATACCTCTGTCCCGTCAAAGAATCGGAACAGCATTTTCCCATCAGGTGTGATTGTCACCGTTTCAACGGTAGTCATCCACAAATGCGGATCGAACTCCGTGAGCAGACCGTCTCTTGATTCAACGGTGTGAATAAACCTGTCAATGGCTTTTGCCTTTTCTGTTCTTCTATCCCGTTCGGCTGCAAGGCAGTCATACCGTTCTTTCAGCGTTTCATATTTTTCAACATAGCCGTTGTACCGCAAATTAAATTCTTTCTGATCCTGAGCAACGGTGGAGTTCTTTTCAACACATTTTCTCATAAGCTCCGAAACAATCTCTATCTCCCGAAGCAACTCCGATATCTCGGCTTCAATGGATGTCGTATCCGTGAGTGCCTTTTTTGCCGTTCTGCAGGCTTTGATGTAAGGCTTCCTGGAAGAAATGATACGGTTAAACACCGAAATAAATCTGTCTTTGATTTCCTCATCGGTGACTGCTGGAGTACCGCACTTGCACTTCCCGTCAGAGTACTTTTGATTGCAGCGCCAGATTGTGGAGCGGTATTTGTCGGTCGAGTGCCATGTTTTGTGTCCGTACCAGCCGCCGCAATCTCTGCAGACCAGTTTTGCGCTGAACACGCTTGTGCCGCTGTAAGCTCTGCCGATTTCTTTTCTGCGCCTGATTTCTTCCTGCACGGCATCCCATTCAAGCGGATCGATAATGGCTTCGTGGCTGTGTTCGATATAGTACTGAGGAACCCCGCCCTCGTTGACCTTTTGCTTTTTGGTCAGAAAATCCGTGGTATAGCACTTTTGAAGAAGTGCCGAGCCGCGGTATTTTTCATTTTGTAGGATGCTGTTTATCGTGGACGCCCGCCAGTTTGTTTTGCCCGCAGGAGTGGGTATGCCTTCCGCCGTTAATTCTTTTGCAATGGCTCCGGCTGTTTTTTCTTCCATAAAGGACCTGTAGATCCGTCTGGCAATTACAGCCTGTTCGGGATTGACCACGGGCGGATCGTTTTTGTCTTCCCCTCTGTCATAGCCGAGAAACTGCTTGTACGGCAGACTGACTTTTCCGTCAGAGAACCGTTTGCGCTGTCCCCATGTGACGTTTTCCGAAATGGAACAGGACTCTTCCTGCGCAAGGCTTGACATAATGGTAAGCAACAGTTCGCCTTTTCCGTCCAGACTGTAGATGTTTTCCTTTTCAAAATAGACCTCGACGCCTTTTTCTTTCAGCTTCCGTATCGTCACCAGACTGTCGACGGTGTTCCGGGCGAAACGGCTGACCGACTTCGTTATAATCAGGTCGATGGCGCCGGACATTGCATCGTCTATCATTTCGTTAAAGCCGTCGCGTTTTCTTGTTCCAAGACCGCTGATTCCCTCGTCCGTGTAGACCTTGACGAACTCCCATCCGGCATGGCTCTGGATGAACTGCGTGTAGTAATCCACCTGCGCCTCATAAGAAGTGTACTGCTCGTCTTTTTCCGTGGATACCCTTGCATATCCGGCAACCCGGCGTTTTTTCGCAGACGAACCAGCACGCCTGTGAATCGGCGCTTTCGTTGCCGGTATCACGGTCACATTTCTATCCGTCATTTTTTCTGATTCCTCGCTTTTGTCCGGTCTCTCGCTTTCTGCCGCATTTCATCAGTCCACGATTCGGAGCGTGAGCGGTTGCACCATGTTCTTTCCGTGACGGTTCCGTCGGTAAAATGAAACAGGAGCCGGTTTCCGTCATCTGCTGTGATTCCGGCAATATTTTCCATATCCATATCAGCAGTGATTTCTTCAAGAATTTCTTCGGGAATCTGTTTTGCAGTGCAGGCATCTTTCCCTTCGTTGTTGAATACAGGACAAATCAATATTGGCTTGCCTCTCACGGTTTTTCTCCTGAAATGCTTTCCGCATTTGGTGCAGGTAATCAGCGAAGTGAAGGGATAAACGGCGGGCTTTTCAAGAGATGGCGGCGCATATTTTTCCGCCCGCTGTGTAATCATCTCCTGCACCTTTTGGAATATTTCGGACGGTATGATCGCCTCATGCGCATTCTCCACATAGTACATCGGCAGTTCGCCCCTGTTGATTATGGTGCGTTTTGTAATGTGATTGTCTTTGAAGGTTTTCTGAAGCAGCAGATTTCCGGCATACGCCTCATTACGAAGCATTTTGGAGATTGCGGACCTCTTGAACTTTGCACCGAGCCTTGTAGAGATACCTTCCCAGTTAAGTGTGTTGGCAATCAACTGGATGCCCATACCCGAAAGGTACATATCAAAAATCCGTTTTACAATCTCCGCCTCTTCGGGCACAACCGTAAGTGTTCCGTTAACATTCCTGTAGCCGAGCATGGTGCTGTTCCAAGGCTTGCCTTCTTTGAAGTTTTTCTGTATGCGCCACTTCTGGTTTTCGCTGACCGACAGGCTTTCCTCCTGCGCATAGCTTGCGAGAATCGTCAGCATCAGTTCGCCTTCGCTGTTGAGTGTATGGATATTCTGCTCTTCAAAATAGATGTCCACGCCGAGGGACTTCAATTCCCTCACGGTTTCAAGCAGCGTCACCGTATTGCGGGCAAGACGGGAAATCGACTTGACGATGACCATGTCGATTTTACCTGCGCGGCAGTCGGCAAGAAGCGCTTGGAATCCGCTGCGGTTTTTCTTCGTTCCCGTCAGTGCTTCGTCTGAATATATCCCGGCGTAGAGCCAACCGGGATGTCCCTGTATCATTTCACTGTAACAGCTGATCTGTGCTGACAGCGAATGCAGCATGGCGTCTTTGTCGGACGAAACACGCACATAGGCAGCTACCCGTTTTGCCTTGGGCTGCGCCGGCACGTCAAACCGCACTTTTTCTATGATTCTATCCATAGATAATACCTCCTATCGGTCAGATATTACCGTCAGTCCGGGCGGTTATCAAGTCAATTCCGGCAAATATACTGCACGAACTTAGGCCGTATTTTTCAGCTAAACTTAAGCAGATTATGCCGAAGTCCTTATCGGTAGTAATCCCGGCTAAGCCCATTTCTCTGATGACGGCAAGGACGGTATTGTATTCTTTAATCCTGCTGTAAAGTTTGCCGTCCATATTACACCGCTGTCCGTCTCGCCTTAGCAAAACACTCCCGGCAGCAGTAGTCTGCATTCTTGCGGTTGTTGGTAAACTCTCTGCCGCAATTAAAACATATGTGTTTGTATTCGGTTCTGATTTTTCTTTTTTCAGGATGTGCCGACCACCATTTGCTTCGGCAGGAATCCGAGCAGAATTTGCGCTGTCTTTTATGCGGTAGAGAGAATATTTCCTTTCCGCACACCGGGCAGTATTCTGCTTTTTCTTCTTCACAGGGATGTCTTCTGCACCAGCTTTTTACCGAGTTGACGGGCAAATCCAGTTCGGCTGCGATTTTCCTGTATCCCATTCCGTTTTTCATAAGGTGGGAAATTAAAATTATCTGTTCGTTCGTCATATTACGGACCTCCTTTTTTCATCGACTACGAAAAAGCGCCTTGAACGAAAAACGGTCAAAAAATATAGACTCATCAAGGAAAATTTCTCAATTAGTATTGCAACGGTCTCCGACAAAATGCGGAGACAGAAACGGTGAGATATGCTCTCCTTGAACCTTGTCGGCTTGTAGTTTTTTGGTTTTCTCGTTATGCTCACCTCCTCGTCTTCGTAAGCTCCGTATCCCTCGTTTTCGCACAAGTGCAAAAAGTACGCTCATTACATTGCTCGTCCTCTCCCCAAAAAGTCCGTGACTTTTCGGGAACCCCCATAAATAAAAATAGCCGCCGCCGAAATCGGTGCGACCTTCCGTACAACGAGCATCAGCCCCTTTCGGAGCCGTTGCTTTGAAATTTTGACTTTTTACCAGTTTTTACCGTGAAGCAGAAGCTCCAGTGCAAGCTATGTGTTTTCATCGGCGGGATCGATGTCCCAACCTCTGTCGTAGTTGCAGACGATCTTGCCGCCGCGCTTGAGCATAAGCTTTGAAATGCGTCCGCCCTCGATACCCCACTCGGAGCCTTTCTCATACTGCTTTATCCAGTAGTGAAAAATGTCTCCGTTTACTTTGACGCTGCCTTCTTTCCACATAATCGTGTACCTCCGTTTGTTTTGTTGTGAGTGTATATTACCGTCATGTTCGGAATATATCCAGTCATTTCGGAGATATATACTACACAATCATTTGTGGGGAAAATTATGTATATTACAGCGGTTTGCATTCGCCTGTAAGAATGAAATGTACATACTCTTTGCGGTGTTCTTCGAGAAAGATCATCAGTTCGTATAATCGCATCTCATTGGCAATGTACTGTACCGTCGGCACATCAAACATATTCGTGCGCCCGGTTGCTCGAACGGCGAGAATCTGCTCTCGGATTTTCTCATTCATTGTCGCACCTCCGGCAGATATCATCCCCGTAAGCCACGCTCAGGCCGCAGCTGTTATCCCAGGCAACCATAACGGAGCCGATGTCATCGACCCCTCGCACGGTGCCTTTCGTGCCAACAGGCGGTGCCTGGGGATCGTCCATCCGAACAAGCTCTACACGGGTACCGACCGGATATTCCTTTCGGACACGTTCGACCGTCTCTTTACTCGAAAATCTCATCTTCTGTACCCCCGTTCTTGAAAGCCGATGAGCCGGAGAGGTTCTTCAGCAGTATTTTTCGAGCAGCATTGTATTCATCACCGATGAAACCCAGCCGAAGCAGGAAACAGCGGAATGCGTACTTCTCGTTTTCAATCGGTTTCTCGGATGAATTGACACGGCTTTGATTTCGTGCCATTTCACACAACTTGCAGATGAAGGTGTCGTAGGCGTTCATCTCATCCGGGGTGGGAGTTGCCGGGAACCATGGGAAGGAAACCTTCGTGTCCGTGATTTCCAGTGGCAGGTCAGCGACTCCGAGGGCTTTCTTGATAAGGCTGCCCTTGGCGGCAATGAGAGCCTTGAGGTTTTCCAGGTCGCTGTCGGTGAACAGGCTCCTCGGCATGGAAATGCAGACGGCGCAAGGCTCGTCCTCGTCATCGGCATTGCTCTGGTCGATGTCAAAGCCCTCATCGTAGATGTGCTGAAGAAGCCGCTCGATGACCTCGCTGTCGGCACGGTCATCAAAGGAAAGGCTGCCGTTTCGGTCAATGGTGAAGTAGTCCACCTCATAATTGAAAGAAGGCGCACCGCGGTATTTTGCGGGAACACCGAGCCAGTCGGAGATGGTCTGTACCAGCCGCTTGCGCTCCGCACCCTGTGCGTTGATTGTAATTGTCATTTCAGTGACCTCCTTGTTTTATGGTAGTCACATATTACCGTCATGCTCGGCATATATCCAGTTATATCTGCACATTTCCGGTGTAGATTATATCGGCGCATTATCGCCGCCGGACTGTGCATACCACACAATTCCGCAGAGCACGAACCATACGCATGGGAGAGCCACACCGTTGCCCCACATCTTGTATTCCGCACTGTCGGAATACGGGTCTTTCAGCCACTTGGCGACCTGCTTGTCGGATTTCATCTTGCAGCCGGTCACTTCGGAGTAGGTCTTGAATACCTTGTGCCAGAAGTACATTTCTTCATCGGTCGGTTTTTCCGTGCCGAGATCGGCACACCAGTTGTCCGGGAAGCCTTGAAGCCTGGCACACTCGGTGGGTGTCAAACGCCGGACGGTGTATCCGCTTTGGATAGCACCCGGTCCTTTGGCTACCAGTGTCGGCTGAAGCTCCTCTTCAAAGGTCGGAGCGAATTTGGCGTTCTGCCCCTGGTTGAAGGTGTCTCTACCGATGCCGTAGCAAACGGCGGTGGGGTCTTTGTAGTCACGGGCAAGGACGGTAGGAGCCTTATCTTCGGAAACCTGGGCAAAGCTGCCGATTGTCATGGTATAGACAGCGTGGCGGTCGATCGTATTGAGGGTAAAGCTGACATCTTAGTTGATGCCGTCACCCTGTGGACCGTTCTTATCGTCTCGACCGATCATGGAGCCCTGCAGCACGAAGGTCTGCTGCTTCGTTCCGGCATTGGCACACACCACGGCGGAGTGGTCTCCGAGGTCACGAACCTCATCACGCTGATTCTGCGTGAAAGCAACCCCTCCTGCCACCCTGGTTGCAGGAGGGGTTGCCGCCGTTCCCGTCAAGTGTCCGTGCGGTTTCCGCTTCGTAGATGCCGCTGTGGGGATTATCCGACTTCATGGCATTGGAGTCCTTGGAGGAGATGCCGAAGGGCTGAAGGACGCAGGTAAAATTGTCCTTGTCCGGCATACGCTGATTTCCACCTGCATTCTGCTTGGTAAGCGTAGGCGAAACCTGACCGCCGTCCCATCCGCAAGGCTCGAACAGCGTCTGGTCGTTGTTGCATGACAGGGTTGCGGACTTGTTTTCCTGAATGAGCGCTCCCTTGCCGCCGCCTTCGCAGCCGGAGCGGATCTTCATCACAAGCGGTACATTGTTGCCACCCGTACCCATGCGGGATGTCAGCGTCTGCACATTCCCGTCCTCGGAGAGCTTGACTCTGCTGTCGGTCGGATGGTTTTCCAGTGCCACCGCAGCGGGAACAACACCTGCCCGAAGTGTCGGCGAACACTCTTCCTCATAGCCGATGGTGCGGCTTTTTGCGGAATGCTCGGTGCAGAAGCCTGCCGATTCCATCACGCATGGCGGATGATGCGCTTCTGCTCGGAGCGTGGAGGTAACTTCCTCTGTGATGTCCATGCGGTTGCCGCCCTGGTCGTTCAGCACGATGCCGTTGCGACCGGTAGACATTCCGCAGTTCACGCCGAGGGTGGCGGAAGTGTCATCCGTCAGACTGCCGTTGTATCCATCGAAGCCTGTCGCTCCAGCGCAAGGCGCAAAACTTCCGGCAATTCTTTGCCACGAGCGGAAGCCCTCCGCAGAATACCCAGACAAGCCCTCTGACTCAAATAGTATTTTTCCGGCACCTCTGCCTGCAAAATCTGCGACAAGGT
>ERZ772886.72-NODE-72-length-83304-cov-25.763276_pt1 | contig 83304 bp, 80 predicted proteins | sample MGYA00512128_ERZ772886 | MGnify/ENA primary metagenome ERZ772886 (study PRJEB29015, sample SAMEA2737698) | human gut metagenome | biome: human gut; feature: human-associated habitat; material: faeces | place: China | collected 2012 ... | reverse complement strand
GTATTTCATTAAAATACCCCCAATACTGGGTGTCCAGTATTGGGGGTACATATCACTTTCATCCCCTTCTATCTGTTTTTTTGTATTTTTGCACTTCATACAATCTGCAATAAAATAAATGAAGCATACCAACTATATCTTGTACTAATTATTCATGAGATGATAGCTTTTCATTTAGTCGAAGTTCAATTTGCTGCAAGATTTTTTCTTTGTCCCAACGTAGCAGTGTCTTTACTGAAACATTGAGCAATTCGGCAAACTCTTTTGGCTTGTAATTAGTGATATTTGATGTATTCATGACGTAAACCCTCCAAAAACATATTGTATCGCTAATATACACTTTTATCTATACAATCGGTTACTTAATCTATTCTCCTTGTAACATACCATTGCTTTTATTATAACACAAAAATCCCAAACCTCTTCAGGAGATTCAGGATTTTGTGTTATATGCTCAAATTCCTACACCGAAAATCAGTTCAATTCCTTGAAAGCTACATATTATAAAAGACAAAAAATGCGTAAAACATCAAAACTTTGTAACCTAGCAGTACAACCAAAGAGGTTTACGATATAAATATTGTATCCTGTAACTCGACCAATAAAAAAGAATATTTCTCGCTCTATAGCCATTTTTATTTCAGTTTATGAGATTATCAGCCTGTTAGCAAAATGCAGATGCAATAAAATTAAAGTTGCTTCTGTCTAGGAGCCATTCACATGTATCCTTAATAACATCTTCCATGCAGACCGTTTTTATATGCAGCAAAAAGCAGATAATATTCAAAAAGCTTTTTACCTATTACAGATTTATCACTAACCCTCATATTAATTACTTCCACTTCGTTGTAAGTTTTTAGAAAATTTTGGTTTCAATCACATTTTTTTATAATTAGCAGGTAAAATAATAATTGGCAGCGAATAAAGAAGATAATAACTTTTGAAATAAGGAGTATTATCATGAAAAATTTTTTAGCCGCTTTAGGTCTATCGTTGTTAGTTATCCCAAGTTGTGTTGATGCTGCTGCATTAGCACAAAGAGGTGATACCGATATTTTCTTTACGCAATCCGAAATTACGGATAATCGTCGGCAATACTTTGAATTCCAACGCATCGTGAACTATAGCGATAAAGATGTCAATTTATTGCATCTACGCATTAAAGGTGAAAACTTTGCTTCGGCAAAACTAGTTCATGAAGCGTCCGGAACAATTATTCCTCTTGAACAGGTGGAAATAAACCATGATTTCGTTTTGCCTGCAGATAGGATTGATAAGTGGTACAAATACGATAACATTGCCTGGCAGAAAATAGTACAGTATATTGCTGACCAAGGTGCAGTGAAAGAAAAAGATAAATTTGTTAGAGTAAAATGTGATCTTACTTTAGTTAATGGCAATGTAAGACATGAAAGCTTTCGAATTAACGCCGAAGATGTTGTAAATACTGCTACTGCTTCACATGCTATGCTGAAGGAAAAAGCACAGAAGCTTGTCGCTGCTGCTAAATTGGAAAAATTTCAGTATACCCGTTATTATCTCAAAAATTATTATCAGCCAGATGTGCAAATTTTCTTTCCAGGTAAAACTTATAAGGAAGTAAAAGAACGATTTTGTTATAACCTTAATAGGCATGATAAAAAAGGTAAGGTTATGATATTTGGTTATGGCAACGGCTACTGTTTTAACGATAAAATGATGGCTGTAGTACCACTCCTACAGTTTAACATTTCATCTATGATGTGGTTTAATGAAAAGCCGGAAGGAACATGGCTGAATTGGAATAGATTTACGTATACTGATAAATATGGTAACATATGTGAAGATTATAAATTTAATCAGGATTTATTAGATATCATAGCCCAAACATATACAGAAATGTATGGCATGCGTGATTATGGCTTTGAAGTTAAAAAATATAATTATCTAGATAATAAGATTAAAATAAAAAGTGTCGGCAATAATCCGGAATTAAAGCCTATTAATGACGCGTTAGCAAATAAAGAATTGGTGCGTGTTATTGGCATTAATGGCAAGAAAGATAACTTTACTGCTTTATTTTATGACATTCGCACTAAATATCAACCAAATGGTACGCCCATAACCTTTACGTTTGTTGTGAATAAAACAAATCAAGAATATAATATTACAATTACTCCGAAGATCATACCCATGCCTGAGTCTGGTATAGATTATGCCGCATACAACGCAGTACATGACGAACTTATAGTAGAAAGAAAAAATCCATGGGATTATGGTTATGATGGCGAACCTTTCCTAGAAATTTATGACCCTTATACTAGTCATAACGAGCCGTTAAAATATCAGTTCTAAAATTATATTGGAGGCTGAAATCAAAGAACCACAAAAATCCCGAACCTCTTCATGAGATTCGGGATTTTCTATATTTGAGACAAACTCAGACGTTTTATTGAATTTTTTCAAACTCGCCGTTGTAACGGGCATTTTCCTTATCATAGGCTGCAGGATCAGCATAGCGGTTAACCTTGCTGTTCAAAGTACAAGCCTCTTTGATGCAGTCATTAACAGCATTTTTGGTGTTGATGCGCGGGTCATCTTCACTGGCAATAACATAACCTGCTACACGCAGCATGCTGCTGTCATATTCCTTGATACCATAATCATAGCTGAAAAGCTTACCGTCTATAACGGTGCTTTCCTTCAACGCAACCTTAACAGTGCTGTATTTACCAACCAGCTTGTCACCGCTGCCAACACCGGCCAGGTCAAGCTTCACAACAATCGGTACCCAGTTGGGACGAGTAACCAGTGATACATCGGCAGCAGTCAGTTCCTTATCCGGAGCAGCTTGCTTAATCATCTGTACAGGAAAACGCTTGCCGTAATTTGCCATGAGGAAGGCTTCAAATTCCGTCTTACCTTTCTCAACATCATTTTCAAGATTCTGCGCTTCCAGAACAACCTCCGGAACCTGATACCACAGCACTACCTTTTTCGCCGGGGCAGCAGCGCAAACGGAACACATCAGCAGACAAAGGATACAAAGAAACAGTTTTTTCATAGAACTTTCCTCCTCGCTATATTCATTAACTATATTGTAGCAAGAAAACACCCCGCTGAAAAGGGGATTTGCTAATACATTTCTGACAAAAATGAAAAAGAGAGCAAGGCTTTTCCCTGCTCTCTCAGCAAATGACAAATTTTCTTACAGTGTTTAAAACACCAGCAAATCTACGACCATCCAACCGGCAAATAAAATCAACATTGGGGATAAATCCTGCATAACGCTTGCCTCCTACGCATATCGCAGATTCATTCATCTTCGTTATACATAGTATACCCGTTGAATATTAAATACAGATTAACCTTAAGGTTAAATCAAAGTAAAGAAGCTTTACTTGCCATCAATCAGCTTTGCATTGCCGGGCATCAGCAATTATAATTCGTATTTTGCTTTCAGCTCTGCAATGTGCGCTTCCAACTCCTTGGTATTGTTAAACCCGCAGCAGTATTCAAATACCTGCGTAGCCTGAGGTGCATATTTTTTAACAGCATCAAAATATGCTGCCCATTCAATGTCACCCTGGCCAACAGGCAGATGAGCATCGCCATTGCCATCGTTATCATGAACATGACAAGCCACTAAGCGCTCGCCCAAGGCCTTTACTACCGCAGGAATATCCCAGCCATTGACATGCGCATGACCTGTATCAATCAACGCACCAGCCTGCGGGAAGGTTTCAAAAAGTGCAAGATATGTCGGCAAATCAAACAGCACATTATTTTTAGTACGCAGGCCAACATTTTCAATAAGCACCTTAACGCCGTAGCTTTCGCCCAAAGTAATTACCTGACGCAGACGACTGATAACCAACTCACGCAATTGCTCCTTATCGCCAGCAATAGCCTCATTAGTGTGCACTACAACAAAATCAGCCTTGCATTTCTGCGCATAAGCAAAGGTTTGCTCCATAACCTGCTCATAAATTTTCTGTTCTTTATCGGCCAGGTTCAAAGCAACACAGGGAGCATGAATAGAAAATGCACGCTCGCCCCAGTCCTCCAATTGCTGGTTCCAATAATAATCCTTGCCAAACTCATAGAAGAATTCGATACCATATTGCTTATCCAGATTTTTCATAGCATCTTTAGTAAATGCAGGGAAAAGTAAATCACTTACTTCAAACTTCATAAAACTTCCTCCATTCATAGCTTACTTTGTTGCTGCCAGGTTTTCGCCACTTTCAGCATCAAATAAGCACACATTTTCCCAGTCGAAATTGAAACCTTTAACGCCTTCCATTTGCAGTGCCTGGTCACTTGCCTGCAGATAGAAGCTTTCGTCTGTTGCCAGATGCAAAGTAGCTGTTTTCAGGTTGCCAGTATTCTCGACAAAATCTACTCTACCAGTAATCATAGCACTTTCATAGCAGGGAGTGCAAGCCTCAGGACGCAGACCGAAGAGAACTTTACTGCGGCCGCCAATTTCCTGCAGACGCTCCTGCGGCAGCTTCAATGCGCAGTTGCCAACAATAATTTTTCCGTCCAAAATCTCTGCCTGCAGAATATTCATTGCCGGAGAGCCGATAAAGGTTGCCACAAAGGTGTTGGCAGGGTGATGATAGATATTTTCCGGTGTATCAATCTGCTGAATCTTGCCCTGGTTCATAACAGCAATGCGATGTGCTACAGTCATTGCCTCGATTTGATCATGCGTTACATAAACCATGGTCGGCTTAAACATTTCATGGATTTTTACAAGCTCAGTACGTGCTTTTTGGCGCAGCTTGGCATCCAGGTTAGATAAAGGCTCATCCAACAGGAAGTACGGCGACTGCTTTACCAGCGCACGGCACAGGGCAACACGCTGCTTTTGGCCACCGCTCAATTCATGCGTCTTTTTGTTTTCGTAGCCTTCAAGATGCAGAATCTCCATCGCCATACGCGCACGCTTTTCCATCTCAGCCTGCGGCAGCTTTTGCAGCTGCAGACCAAAGGTAATATTGTCCCAAACGCTCAGATGCGGGAACAGTGCATAGCTTTGGAACACCATTGCAATGTTGCGCTCGCCCGGAGCGATATCATTAACCACGCGGCCATCCATGTACAGCTCGCCCTTGGTAATATCCTCAAAACCGGCAATCATACGCAGAGTGGTTGTCTTGCCGCAGCCGGAGGGGCCAAGCAGAATCAGACGCTCGCCCTTTCTGATATTCAAGTTCAAATCATTAATTACGACATTGCTGCCATAAGCCTTTTGCACGTTAGAAAACACGATGCTATATTCATTTTGTAAGTTTTCCATCTTCTTATCCTTTCACGCCCGATTGCATAAATGTGTTGATAATAAATTTTTGGCAGAAGCCATAAAGCACTAACGGCGGCAAGCTTGTCAGCGTTGCTACAGCCATTGCAATGCCCCATTCACTGCCACCCTCGGCACTGATAAACATCTGCAGTGCCAGCGGCAACGTCAGATTAGCTTTATCCTGCAAAATCAGCAGCGGCCAGAAATATTCGTTCCAGCTGTTGATGAAGAACAAAATCGAAATAGCCAGTACAGAAGGCTTAATCAAGGGTAAAATAACCTTGAACAGTACCTGATGCGGCTTGGCACCATCAAGAATTGCTGCCTCCAGCAATGGTTTAGGAATGCCGCGCATGGTCTGACGCATCAGGAAGATACCCATGCCATCTACAAGACCGGGCAGCATAACACCATAGGGCGTATCCAGCAGTCCCAGCTTAGCCATCATCAGATAGTTAGGCATAATCAAAACTGTAATAGGAATAAAGAATGTCAGCAGCATACCATTGAATACTGTTTCCTTGTATTTAAAGTTATAATACACAAAGGCAAAGGCTGCCAGCACGCTTGTTGCTGCCTTGCTGGCTGTAACAACAATAGCAATATAAAATGTGTTCCAGATATAAGTAAATAAGGGGAAGTTGTTTAAAACTGTCGTGTAGTTATCAAGAGTCGGCGGACACGGCAAAGGGTTCAGGGTTGACTCAAAAACCTGATTCAAATCCTTCAGCGAGGTAGAAAGCATAAATACTATCGGCCACAGCATCAGGAAAACTGCGATAAGCAGAAACGCATGCCAATACCATTCATTTTGCAGCTTAGTTTTCATAGTACACCTTCTTTTCCAGATATTTGTTCTTCACGAAGAGGAAGGCAAGGTAGCAGACCATAGTAATAACTGCATAGGCCGCACTGGAGCCCGCCTTGAAGAAGGTAAAGGCATATTGGTAAATAATATACACAAGGTTACTGCTGCCCTGGTCCGGACCGCCCTGCGTCAGCATATTTACAGGTACAAGAACGTACTGCAGGCCAAAGACTACTGTTATCGTAAAGACGTAAATTGCGGTAGAAGAGGTCATCGGCAGAATAATTTTTTTGAAGATAACCCAATTGGAAGCGTTCTCCAGCTTCGCTGCTTCAATCATCTCTTTGGGAACTGCGACCATAGCAGCCAGCATTACGATAAGATTATAGCCAAAAACCTTCCAGCCGATAATCGTGCAGATAGCGAAAATAACCAGATAGTTTTCCTTGAACCAACGCGGTGAAGCAATATCAAACTGGCTGAGGATAATGTTAATCGGTCCGGCCAACGGATTGTAGATTCACAGGAATAAAATACTTGCTACCGCCAGCGATAAAGTAGACGGCAAAAAGAGTGCACTGCGGTAGAAGGCCGTCCACCGATGCACTAAATGTCCCAGGATAAACGAATATAAATATGGCAGAACGAAGTTCAGCACCAACATAATTGCTACAAACAAAACGGTGTTGATTAAAATTTTAATCAGCTCAGCAGAGCTAAAGATAGTAATAAAGTTTTCCAGGCCCACAAATTTTTGATTAGGACTAATCATATTCCAGGAAAACACACTCAGATATATGTTCTGCAGCAGCGGCCAGTAATAAAATACCAGGAAAAGTACAGCAGCAGGCAGCAGATAAAGGATTGCTTCTTTGTTGTTCTTACTCATAGTAATCTCCTTTAGTAATCTCCTTTGCAATATCAGAAAAATAAGCTGCCGCAACTGCGACAGCTTATTGATTACACTAATTACAGCAGCTTGTTAATTTTTTCTGCAGTTTGATGTAAAGCGTCCTTTGCGCTCATTTTACCGCTCAGGATAATGTCGCGTGCATCGATCAGCAGTTGTTCAGCCTGCAGGCCGTTAGCACCCGGGAAGCTTGCCCATTTGGTAACCCTAGTCATTTCCTGCAGTGCCATTTTGATGTTGGGGTTTTCATCAGCAAGCTTTTTGAAGCCCTTCGGATCGTCAGCTACGCCTTTACGAGGAGGCAGGTAACCGGTACCAGTGCTCCATTTAGCAAGTGCTTCCGGAGATTCCAGATATTTGATAAACTCAACAGCAGCCTTTTGCTTGTCAGCATCCTTGGAGAATACCATCAGGAAGTTGCCGCCTGCAGGAATCTTGGTCGGTTTGTTGCCGAAAGCCGGGAACGGAGAAGCCATAACCTTGAACTTAGCGCCCTTTTCGAAGTTAGCACGTTTACCGATGGTGGTGCAAACCATTCCCAGCTTGCCGCTCAGATAAGCCTGGAAGCCTTCTTCGTTTGTAGCATGCAGGCCGCTGCCGTTTTTAACCATATCAGCTACAACCTGATAAGCTGCAGCAGATTCCGGAGTATCAAAGCCGGCTTTAACCTTGCCGTCAACCTTGGTCAGCATCTGGCCGCCGTTGGATTCAATCAGAGCCTGCTGAGTCCAGTTGTCGGCATATTCCTGCATGAAGAAGCCCATGTTGCCGGTTTTATCTTTAATTTGTTTAGCTGCCTTGCTAACCTCTTCCCAGGTTTTAGGCGGATTTTGCGGATCAAGCCCGGCTTTTTCAAAAATTTCCGGATTGTAGAAGAGTACCGGAACGCTTACGGAATACGGCAGACCGATTTGCTTGCCGTCTTCGGTTTGTGCCAGCTGCAGTACGTTCGGCAGATAATTGTCTTTCATGAAGTTTTCATCGCCGGCAGCTTTAAATGCTTCGTTCAAATCGGTGTATTTAAAGTTTTCAGCAGCGTAGTTCAGGAAAGAATAACCCATTTGTACTACATCAGGATTCTTGCCGGAAGCCATAGCAGCCTGCAGGTTTTGTGTCAAGCCTTTGTACATATCCGGGTTATATTTTTCTACTACTTCAATGTTCGGGTGAGTTTTGTTGAAGTCAGCAACCAGTTCCTTTACGGTTGCGCCGCCAAAGCTCTCAGCAGCAACATGCCAATATTCAATCTGTACCTTCTTGCCGGTGTCAGCATTTTTCTTATCGCTACCGCAGCCAACAAGTGCAGTAGTTGCCAGCAGGGAAATCATTGCTGCTGCCAAAACTTTTTTCAGTTTCATTTCCATTCCTCCGTTTACTGATATTCCACAAAAATTATTGTTGTCATCTCTACAACGTGCTTTTATTGTAACGGATGAATGTAAAATCCAAAGTAAGCTTGCGGTAAAATCCGTGTTAAAAAAGTTACAGAAATGGAAAAATACCCTTGTGCTTACTCTAGCGCCAAGCAATTCAACTTATTGAAATCACAGTACTGCTTAATAAGCATAAAAGCTTTGACCATCATAAAGCTTTATAAACGTCCCGCGTTTCGACAGAAGCTTTTATCATCCTCACCAATATCCGCATACACTTCTCTTTATACAAAACTCTGCATTTACAATAACTTTAGTTTTTAAAGTTATTCTTTTATACATTGTTGCATTTGCAGTTGACAAGAAGAATTTTCGCTTTGTAAAATAAATTTAAGAGGAGTATTTTTCTTTTTATTGCTTTGACGGAGGTGAAGCCATGTTACGAAAATTATCAGCCGTTTTTTTACTCATACTGACCTCACTTGGATTTATAGCAGGCAATGTCAACGCCGCTAATGAGCAAGCAAAGCAAGAGGTTGTTTTCGCCGACGCCGGCTGGGACAGTGTCAAATTTCACAACGCTGTTGCCGGTTTCATCGGCACTCACGCCTATAACATCACGCCTAAGATTATCAGTGGCTCCACTCCCATCATCCAGACGGCGCTGCTCCGCGGCGACGTAGATGTGCATATGGAGCTGTGGACAGATAACGTGCCTACCTTTGAAGCTGATATGAAAACCGATAAGCTGCTCAATCTGGGCATCAACTTTGATGATGATAAGCAGGGCCTTTATGTTCCCCGCTATCTTATTGAGGGTGACGCCAAGCGCGGCATCAAAGCTCTCGCTCCGGATTTGAAAACCGTCAAAGACCTGGCACGCTACGCACATCTTTTCAAGGATCCTGAGGATCCCTCAAAGGGACGTCTTTACGGTGCTATCCCCGGCTGGAATATTGATAAAATACTTTATCTGAAATATGAAGCCTACGGCTTAAACAAAAATTACGTCTACTTCCGTTCCGGCAGCGAGCCGGCGCTGAACAGCGCCTTCCTCGCCGCCTACACTAAGGGCGAGCCCATTGTAGGCTACAACTACGAACCGACCTGGCTCACCGGCAAGCTGGACCTCGTTCTGCTGCAGGACGAGCCCTACAACGAAGTCGGCTTTCAGCGCGGCCTGACGGAGGCACGCTCTGTTCCCGTCTGCATCGTTGCCAACAAACAACTGCAAAGCAAAGCACCGGAATTTGTTGCCTTCCTGCAAAAATATCACACCACCAGCGCACTCACCGCAGAAGCACTGGCGCACATCGCAGATACCAAATGCACCTATGACGAGGCTGCCATCTGGTTCATGCAGCGCCACCCCGAGCTGCTTGCAAAGTGGCTGCCTGAGGATAAGCTGCAAAGCATCAACAAAGCACTCAAAGGTGATAATGCTGCTGCAGCCAACTGGCTTCTTAGCTTTCCTGAAGAAGTTCAGGTGGACTGGACTAAGCCTATTGATAATTTCGTCAACTACATCAACACCACCTACGCCAGCTTCTTCAATAAGGTGAAGGATATTCTTACCTGGTGCATTCTTTCTATCGAACGATTGCTGAACTTTATTCCCTGGTGGCTGACTATCATCGCTATCGCTGCCTTGGGCAAGGTGCTCACAGGCAAGCTGTCGCGCGGTATTATCTACGGGATAGGACTGTTCGCCATCGGTGCCTTCGGCTACTGGAGCATGATGAACGAAACACTGGCAGTAGTTATTTCCTCGGTTATCATCTCGCTGCTTTTAGGCCTGCCCATCGGCATTCTTGTGTCCACCAGCAGGCTGGCAAACCGCCTGCTACGTCCTCTACTTGACGCAATGCAGACCATGCCGACCTTTGTTTATATGATTCCCGCAGTTATGCTGCTCGGTCCCGGCAAAGTGCCTGCAGTTCTTGCTACGGTAGTTTATGCCGTTGTGCCTGTAATCCGCTTAACCAGCCACGGTATTCAGCAGGTTGACCCCAACGTTGTCGAAGCCTCCGCTGCCTTCGGCGCTTCGCGTTGGCAAACACTGTTCAAGGTGCAGATTCCGCAGGCCATGCCCACGATTATGACAGGCATCAATCAAACTATGATGATGGCCGTAGCAATGGTTGTTACCTGCGCGATGATTGGTGCCAACGGCCTAGGAATGGAGGTGCTGATTGCCATTAACCGTACAGAATCTGGTCGTGGACTCATTGCCGGTATTTCTATCGTTATTATTGCGATTATCATTGACCGCCTGACGCAAAGTCTGGCTGACAAGAAAAAGGAGGGAAAATAAATGACTGTACCCGTATTACAAGTAAAAAACCTGTACAAGCTATTTATTCCTCTGGAGCATTCGCAAAATGAAAAAAAGGCTATGTCCATGCTGGAGCAAGGTGCTTCCCGCACTGAGGTGCAGGAAGCAACCGGCATTACCGCCGGCCTTATTGATATAAACTTCACGGTCAACAAAGGTGAAGTATTTGTCCTCATCGGTCTTTCCGGCAGCGGCAAATCCACGCTTATCCGTTGCCTGAATATGCTGAACCCGCCAACCTCGGGCACAGTTTATCTTGAAGGCGATAACATTACCGACTTCAGCAGTAAACAGCTGCAGGAGCTGCGCCGCACTAAGGTAGCTATGGTTTTTCAGAACTTCGGACTTATCAGCAACCGTAATGTTTTGGAAAATGCCTACTACGGTTTGGAGATTCGCGGCGTACCGCTGAAGGAACGTACCGAAAAGGCTATGCAGATGTTGGAAATGGTTGGCCTGCAGGGCTGGGAAAAAACGCGTATCAGTGCGCTTTCCGGCGGCATGAAGCAACGCGTAGGCATTGCCCGCGCACTTGCCAATAATCCCGATATCCTGCTGATGGACGAAGCCTTTTCCGCCCTCGACCCCTTGGTACGCAACGATTTACAGTTTGAGCTGCTGCGTATTCAGGAAAAAACCGGTAAAACCATTGTTTTTATCACGCATGATATCAACGAAGCCTTCCGTCTGGGAACACACGTCGGCATTTTGCGCGACGGCCGCATGGTGCAAATCGGTACGCCGGAGGAAATGATTACCAATCCCGCGGATGACTATGTGCGCAGCTTTATCAATAATGCCGATTCCAGTAAAATTTTTACTGTGCGCAACGTTATGAGCACGCAGACATGTATAGTGCGCAATATCGACGGTGCTGCCGTTGCTCTGCGCAATATGAAAAACAGCGGCGTATCCAGTGCCTACGTAGTTGATGAGCATCTGCGTTTTATCGGTATTATCACATTGGATAGCGCTATGCAGGTGCTTTCCGACTATACAACCTTTGAGAAAAGTATTCTGCGCAATGTGCCTGTGATAGATAATCTTGATACACCCGTAGCAGATATTATGCCGCTTTCGGCAAGCACACCCTTCCCTCTGCCCGTAATTGACGAGAACAAACTATTTTGCGGTATTGTCACCAAGGCTTCCGTGATATCCTCCTTTGTCACCAACTGAACTCTCATCCTCCCGCAAACAGCAAAAAAGCTGATGCTCCGGCAGTTACCTGCCTTAGCATCAGCTTTTTACTTGCATTTATTATTCAACATGTACAACGTTAGTTGCCTGTTCGCCACGGTCACCCTGGATAACGTCAAATTCTACGTTCCAGCCTTCTTCTAAGGTTTTAAAGCCTTCGCTTTTAATACCGGAGAAGTGAACGAACAAATCCTTGCCGCCTTCTCTTTGGATAAAACCATAGCCCTTTTCTGCATTAAACCATTTAACTTTGCCTGTCATCTGTAGGCCTCCCTAATTACTATTTGAGCCTCTAAAACTCTCTTAGCTTATTATAGCCTATATGTACAGGAAAAGCAAATATTTGTCTGAATCTTTATAATTTTATTCTGTAATGCGAGCTTGCCATTTCTGCAGCAAAGCGAGCTTCTGCTCCCGGCGCAGCTTTTTTATAGCACATTCGCGCCGTAAAGCCGCTTCCTTATCCGGCAGCTCTTCGCTGTAGACCAGCTCCACAGGACCGCGGCCACGCGTATATTTGGCGCCGCGTCCGCTGCTGTGCATCGCCAGACGGTGCTCCAGATCATTGGTCCAGCCTGTATATAAGCTGCCGTCCTTGCAGCGCAGCATATATACAAACGCCGCCATTTATTTTACAACCTCTACCTTTTCCATGGTCACAGCTTCGCGCGGACGGTCACGGAAATCAGTCGGTACTACGCCGATCAGGCGAACAACATCCATGCCTTCAACAACCTTGCCGAAAATTGCATGGTGGCCGTTCAGCCAGGGAGTCGGTGCCAAAGTGATGAAAAATTGGCTGCCGCCGGTGTTCGGGCCTGCATTAGCCATGGACAGAATACCCTCGTCATCATGCTTCAGGCCTTCACCGAACTCGTCTTTAATCTTGTAGCCGGGGCCGCCCATACCGGTACCGGTCGGGTCACCGCCCTGAATCATAAAACCGTCGATTACACGATGAAAAATAATACCGTCGTAAAAGCCTTTTTCTACCAGCTCGATAAAGTTTTTGGTAGTCAGCGGAGCCTTGTCCTCAAACATTTCGGCAACGAAAACACCTTTATTAGTCGTAAATTTAATTTTTCTGTTTTCACTCATTGATATTTACCTCCAAAATAGCTTTAAAATACTTCATGCTTCAGCAGCGCAACAAACAGATAGATACCGCAGCCTGCCGCAGCACCTACAGCCGGCATCAAAGACGGTACGATAGCATTGCCATGCAAAAATGTCAGACTGAACAGCATCATGCAGAAATAACCCTGCATGGTCTGCAACCGCTTCGGCAGCAGACGCTTGCCGTTTTTGTCACCCTTGGACTTCACGTAATCTGCCACGCGGATTTCCGGCAGGAAAAGGATGAAGGCCAGTGCCATGATAATAATATTGCTCATGGACAGCTCATTGGCAACAGTATCATACTTCGCAAAAATCAAGCAAGCCAAAGAAATACCTGCCAGATAAAGGCTACGGAAATAGCCTGCCTGAATTTGGCTTTCCAGAATATAGGCAGCACCGGTCAGCAGCGGGAATACCCATAAGCCTTGCAGGCCAAGCCAGGCAGCACTGCCAATCATAATAACGTTATCAATCAGACGATGTCTGTCACCGGAGCTGCGGTTCAGCATACGCAGGATAAAGAGCAGCCACAGCATCACCAGGATATTGCCTTCGCCCATAAAATAAGTTGCTATCAGCGTCAGACCGCCGCCAATGAAACCGCCGAGCTGACGGTCAGGGTCAAGCTCCAGAGCCAGCATATAGCTGAAGAGGAAGGATAAAGCATAACCTAAAGCGCTTACTACAGCAGCGCCGGAATCCATACCGGTAGAGCATTTCCACAGCGTTACCACAACGGAAATAGCAACAGCGCACATCATCGCAATACGCACCGGCTTTTTGTCAAAGTCAATCGGGCGTCCCAGGCCAAGATACTCGCTTACACCTGTAGGATCGTAAGCGGCAGGCTGATCACCTGCATATTTATTACTTTTTTTCGACATATCATCACACCTTATCTGTAAGATTTTAACTATTTTATTATACCACAAGTGCAGTGTCTAGTCATTATGTAAAACATATAAAGGTCAACAGAAAGTCAGAATATAGCAAAAAAGTTTCCCCGACGTAAATTAAATACGCGGGGAAAGCTTTCAGCTCATTATGAATGTTTTATCAGAAGGTTTCTGCCAGCTCAGCCAGAGTCAGTGCAAAGGCTGTAGTTCTGGGAACTGCGGTGTTCAAATCTACAGATTCATGGTCGGTATGCTCATCATAGTTTTCTACACCCAAGGCATCCAGTGTCGGTACGAACTTCGCTGTGCGGTTACCGTCGGTGAGTCCGCCTGCTACCCATTCGTTCACCTCAGCGCCGTATTCCTCTTTGACGATGCGCTTATATACATCAACCATCTTCTGCGCCTGTGCGGTTTTCTGCATCGGGCCGGTAACAATACCGCCGGTAATTTTAATGCTGGTGCCGGGGATAACAACCTTATCTGCCAACGCCTTAACCTCAGCATCAATACGCTGTTGTTCTTCAATCGTAAAGCAACGGATATTTACCTCGCAGAAGGCATCACCGGGGATAACGCTGATTTTATCATTAGTAGAACCGATTACTCCGACATTAACGGTATTCTGCGGAATAAACTGCCCAGCATCAACAATGCCGCGCGCCTTCAACGCTGCTGCTGTATAATCCTCCGGATTTCCCGGCATAGGGCTGGCAAGCTTCTGCAGCTCGGTAATCGTGTATGCCAGCTGGTGAATAGCGTTGGCGCAGGATTGAGATGCGTTGCCGTGGTGTCCGCCCTTACCTTTAACCTCAACGCGATATTTGGCATTACCCTTGCGCTGGGTAACAATGCCCCAGTTCGGACGGGCAACATCCATGATAATCGCAAAATCAGACTGCTGCGACAGCTCTGCCACAATATCTTCGGCGGTCTTGCTGCCGCCTTCCTCTTCACCGTTAGTGTAATAAATAATTTCCTTGAAATTATCAAAGCCTGCAGCCTTCAAGGCTTCCAAGCCATAGATAACCTCTACTACGGTAGCCTTGTCATCGCCTACACCCGGTCCCCAGGCAAAATTATTTTCGTCAACACGGAACGGACGACGTGCAGCTTCACCCTTTTTAAATACTGTATCAACATGGGCAACAAGCAGAATCGTGTATTTACCTGTTCCCTTTAAGCGGGAAATCAGGTGGCAGGCTCTGTCATTATATCTGAACTCCGTGGCAGCACCGATAGCTGTCATTTTTTCAGCGACAAACTTATTTGCTGCCTCTGTGCCTTCTCTGTCACCATTACCGGAGTCAATATTGGTCAAGGCTTCCAAATCCTTCACGTAGTCCTCATAATGCTCGGCAATATACTTTTTTACGGCTTCTCTCATTTTATTACCCCTTTCGTATTTGGAATTATATTTATATTTATTCGTTAGAACGGGTAAAAAATCCTGCCACGGGAGATTTTTTTAAGTTGATAAAGTGAAAAGCAACAGCCATTGCTGACTGCTGCTTAACAAAATACTGCATATTATATTAGTGAGTGCCGTCTACGATGGTAATGCCTGCTTCCTGCAGTTCATCGATAATCGCTTTAATCTTGGGGCAGAGATGCTTTTCGCCGTTGTCATCCTTTTTGTGCGTGCAGTGGCTGATATGCAGCGCATCCAGCTCCAGAGCCTTCATACGTTCAATCTTTTTACGGATACCCTCCTGATTTTCCAGCATAGAATCACCACAGCCATTGCAGGTCCACATCGCCATCAGACGCAGCTCCTCATCACCATACCGGGCAAAGGCTTTATCCTTTTCATAAAAAGCACGCAAACAGCCTGCTCCCGCACAAGATGCGGAGGTTTTCAGGCAACGCAGAATTGCTATTTTCTTCATAATATAATCCTCCAAAAAATAACTTGCAGGCATTTTCAGCCTCGCTGTTGATTTGATTTTATCATTATTATGTAGGGTTGGCAAGTAAGCATTGCTTAATATATTTCAACGTTCCTAACAAATCACTGCCTGGAGCTACTATCTGCTTATAAGCTATAGGATAAACCTGACCACTTGCTACTGCCGGTAAATGCTTATACAGGGGATTATGCAGTTGTGCTAGCGCTGCTTGCTTCTGCTGTTCCCCGCCATGATAGACAATAAAGATTTTAGCAGCCTGCATTTCCATCATTTCTTCCTGACTGATGAAGGGAGCGCTGTAACTCACTAACGAACAACCATAATGACGAATTATATCTCCACATAAAAGGTCATTACCAAAGACTTCTATATTACCATTGAGAAATTCTACAAACAGAACTTTTTGTGCCGGTATTTTCTCAACAGCCTGCAATTCTGCATCAATCCTTTGGATTATATCCTGCGCCTGCTGCTGCTTTCCTAGTGCAAGTCCCATATTGCTGATAAACCTTTTCTCACTGGCAATTGTACAGGCAGGAAATCTTCCCTTCGCCGGTACAGGTCCTGATGCATCCTGAATGTATGCTGGTATTCCATTAGCTATCCAGCTTGACGTATCACCTAATTGATTATCTGCAAAATACCTGCGCCACCCAAGAATAAAATCCGGTTGTAGTGCTACAGCAGCCTCCAGCTGCAGAGGCTGCGTATAAATTCTAGTATTTGGCAAAAGAGCTTGCAGACGTCCTTTATCTTCAGCTTCCGTCAGAACAGCTGCTGTAATTTTATCACCAGCACCCAAAGCCACTAAGGTTTCAACTCCGCTATTACCGCACACTAAAATACGTTGTGGTACTTGTTTAAATATAACCTTCTGTTCATCTCCAAAAAAATTATAATTGTTTACACTAATATTTTGCCGGTCGCTACTTTTATCTTGCTGAGGTCCGCAAGCTACGCATCCCAAGCAGCATAGCAACAAACAAAAGCACCAGAATAATTTCTTCATAGGCTTAGAAATTATAATTCAATCCTACCAGGAATGTTCTTCCTTGTGTATAATACAAACCATCGGGATCAGTCAAATCTCTACGATTAAAGATATTATTGATATCCAGTGTCAATGTTGCGTTAGCAAAAACCTCATGGCCGACATGCAGATTAGAAAGCAGAATCGGCTTCACATCTGTTTGCTTGCTGTTGTTTACTCGACCACCCATATAGCTCAGATTCAAAGATGCATTAGTCTTATCATGCTGATAATCAATTGATGTCATCACCTGATACTTGCCCAATACATCCTTCCAAGGTGCTATATTTGTGGTTTTGTTTTGCGGCTTGCTGTAAATACCGCCAACAGTCCAAGTAAGATTTTCATCAAGCTGATTGGTGTAGCTTAATTCTATACCAGTATTTTTATATTTGGCAGCATTATAGGACTGAGAAAGACCATTAACCTTTCTGCTTGTAATCTGATCATCTAAGTCAATATGGAAAACTGCAGCCTTAAACTGTTCTTTACCATTATCATGCTTATAACCAGCCTCATAATTCCAACCATATTCTGGTTTCAAATCAGGGTTTTGCAGTATTACACCGCTGGAATAATACAGCTGGCGGAATGTAGGCATTCTGAAAGAACGACCAGCATTAGCATAAAATGAATTTTCCTGGTCAAGCTTTGTTAAAATCTGCAACTGCGGCAAAAATGCATTATAATTACCAGCATCAGAACGAATTAAGTCTTCACGCATACTTAAAACAACATCAGTTGCTTCACTCAGCTTACGGTCATACTGTCCATAAAAGGAATAACCATTTAAGCTATAGCTGCCAAAGCGTGCATAAGGTTTAAGCGCACTGCTGCTATTGCCAAAAGAAGCAAATTTTTGATTTTCATCTACATAAAGTTCGCGTTTTGTATTAAATCCAAGCAAAACCTTATCTTTATCATTTTGCCAAACCTTTTTTAAATCAGCACCATAGTTTTTATGGTCACTACGCTCCCATTCCAGATTATCAGGTCTTACAATATAATAATCCGGATTGCGGATAATACGCTCATTATAGTACGCTGTAGCATCAAAACCATTTTGGTCATTAAAATGCAGTTGCGCAAAATGCTCACGATCATCATAATCAAAATGCTGTAATTTGCTATTATCAGCACCAAGGTAATCGATAGTATATTTTTTCTTGTCAAACATGTAATTAAAGCTCAATTTATCATCAAACTTATAGCTTACACCAAGATGATCCTTCTTGCTATCACCAAAGCCTGTATAATACGGTACTCTTACACCATTAATCGTCTTTGTTCCCTGCTTTTGAGTTAAAATACCCGTTTCGCCCATTTCATTACGGCCTAAGGTTACACCCAACTTACCAGCGCCGATTGCAGCACTGTAATCACGCTGACCTTTGTTTCCGGCAGCAATATGAAGGCTGTTTTTATATTCAGATTTAGTTATTACATTGATTACGCCGCCGTATGCTTCACTGCCATAAAGCACAGCGCCGCCACCTTTAACTACTTCAACTTTTTCTACAGTATCCAGATTCAACATATCCAAATGGCTTACATTATTAAAGCTTGCAGGCACGCCATTAATCAAAACTAAAGTTCCGCCTTTAATACCACGCAGACTCAAGGTGCTGTTACCGGTAATAAAGCTTTGGTCATGAGGGCCCATCTGCGTAAAATATACGCCAGCCTTATACTTCAGTGCGTTAGCAACATCGTTTGCGCCAGTTTTCTTCAATTCCTCACCAGAATAAACGGTTACATCAGCAGGGGTTTCCAAATTAGATTTTTCGTAACCCAAAGCAGTAACATTCATGCCAGGCAAGCTATATTCCTGCAAAGCTTCTGTTTGTGCTGCTGCATTTCCAGTTGCCAATATACTTAATCCAAGTAACAAATTTAGGGGAATCATTCTTTTCATCATAGTTCATTCGCTCCTTTACTAAATCATACTCCAAAAACTAATGCAAATCATTACGATAAAGATTATATAATTACTTGCTTTAAACTGCAATGATTAACAGCAAATTCATGGACTCTTTTTTCGAAAAGAAAAAACTGGCTTAAAGCGTTATTTTAAGCCAGTTTTCATTATTCAACTCATAAGTAGAATAGAGCAATGGGTCTAAATAAATTCTCACTCTATTCTACTTACGTTTAGATTTATTTAAAGTAAAACAACGATACCAATCTGACTTCCTTAGTCCGCGCTGCATATCCTAAAGCTCTATCAGTAAAGCCGCGTCTTGAAAAAACAATATAATAATTACTACGGCCTGTTTTGTCAGCATATTCTCGTTGTAGCTGTTTTATTAACGGAACATCAACCTTACTTTTTTCCCATACGCATTGCATAAAGCCAGCACTATTTTTATCATAAGCAATCAAGCGGATTTGTTCTGCTGCACAATTATCTTTTGGCCAAAGATAACCAAATTGCATAAATTTATGAAAATCACCACGTTCACGTAACGTAAAACAATACTGTCGACATATTTCTAAAAAAAGCACCTTTGCGTAATCATCTAAAACCGGTAGTACCTTCGTACGCAATAAATAGTTTCCACAGCCCATAGCTATACTGCTTAAAAAAGGATAAACAAAGCGATACCAAAAAGTAAGCATAGAATCAGATAATATATAACACGTCGTTTTTTGCTGCTTATCAAGCTTTGCTTCTACAAGCGGTACAAGCTTTTTCAGTAATCCTTTTTCTACCAATACGCCAACATACTTCGAAGTCTTATTATCAGGCATACCTACTACCTCTGCTATCTCCTTCATATGTATTGCGCCACAAGCAACTGAACATAATATTGCATGATAAATGTGCGGCTGACGAAACTGCAATGCTAAAATCTGCTCGGCAACATGCAGTAACGAAGCTGTGGGGCTAAAGAACAAATTATACAGGTTATCCTTAAAACTTAGTGTGCTATCTATAAGCTGCAAATAGCCTGGTTTTCCTCCTGTTACTCCATAAAGCAACACTTTTTCTTCATTGCTAAACGGAATTAAACAAGTCAGAACATCTTCATAATTTAATGACTGCAAAAATATTTGAGATAACGGCAATTTGCTTTTTCCTAATAAATGTAATACATAATCACATTCTCTTCCGCTAAGTACCAGCAAAAATCTTAATTTCTCTGCCTCAGACTGCAGGCAGGCAATTATTTCAGGTAACAGTTCACTAAAACTGTTTTCCAGTTCCTGCACATCGTCTATCAGTAATACTATCTTTTCTCCCTTAGCCTTTTTATAAATTAACTTAAGTATATCTTGCCAGCAGCCACTGTTGCATTGAACAATGCCTTGTGCGGACAGCTCCGTGTAAAAAGCTGCCTTATTGGCATTATTGGTACTTGCGCGTACGCAAAAATATGCTTTATGCTTGCGTCTGGCAAATTCTTGCAGTAACGCTGTTTTGCCAATACCGGCATCGCCAGTCAGGCACACACAATTCAATTCATTACTATTATAAAGTTTTTCTAATGTAGCAAGTTCCTTTTTTCGCCCTATAAACATAAAAATGCACCAACTCTACTCATAAGTTGCTTATATTATAACATTAAGCGACTTAATCGTAAATTGGTGCATTCTGTAATTTTTTCCTATTTTTTCTGCAGCTTAGCAACACTTTCCTCAGGCATCTGCATAGCCTCAGCAACATCAGCCACGCTCATGCCTTTAGCCAGCAGGCGTTTGGCAATAGCTTCATTCAGGCTTCCCTGCTCCTGCAACTCATGCAGATAGCTTGCACGAATTGCCATAGCATCCCTTTCGACAGCAACCTTGTCACCGACAACCTGTTGAGCAATTTCATGGCAGATTTCATCCTTCAGCTTTTGGTAATGACCATCGAGAATACGGGTATCTGCAGGTGTGTGATTAACATAGCTTGCTCTGATAGGCATTTCATCATTCTCATTAGTGCTTTTATTGTGTAAAAGATACGCTCCTAGCTCATGTAAAACTTCTTCTTTTAAGGCTTGATAATGTGCATCTATAATACCGTAATCATCCATGTTATAATTCACGAAGCTTGATCTTATCGGCATTTCTGCATTTTCTGTATGCAGCTTGCTGCCGAGCAGACGCTCAACTATTCCTTTACGAATCTCGTTTTTCACTTCTTGTTGATTTTTCTTAAACTCTTCAGCCATAATATAAGCCTCCTTTTGACATCAGCAGCTATCATAACTGCTTTTGCGCACCAAAACAACAGTCTTCAAAGCAATTAATTATATATATCATTTAACTACTTTTTTCATCTGCTATTCTAGCACCATTCTTAATTGATTGCAAGAAAATTTAAGAATACATCTTTATTGTATTTAAAACAAAAAAACTGCAGGCAGAACTTCTGCCCACAGCTTAAAAAACATATTAATCTCTTTTCACCCGTGAATTGATTACATCAATAACAACAGTTCCGTACAAGCCCTGTGCATCATAGAACTTTATTTTCCCCTGCTGTACGTGCCGCTGCTTTAACTGCTCCGGTGAAAAATAAAGCTCCGCACTCACTGACATCTGCCCCTTATACGGCTTCAGCATTTCATCGGATGTCAGCTTGCGCCACAAGCCTTTCTTGCTGCTGCGCGACAGCAGCAGCTGCATGCCCTCGCACTCGCAGCGCAGCTGCGCTTGCTTATCCTCCGGCAGCAGGCGTAAATATAAGGTATAGATATTAGGCTGCAGCAAATATTTCAGCTCGCCCTCCTTGCCCAAGTCTATCCGGCAATGCACCTCCTGCCCCCGTGCCAGCTTGGTACGGAAATAGTGCTTGTCATAATTATTTTCGCTGCGGAAAAATACAAGACCGACCATTACTGCCGCCATCAAAAGAAAGGCAGCTGCACGCTTCAACATTTTCTTATTCATGCTGCACCACCCCGCTATGATAACGTTTGTAAATTGCCTTGCCTGCCAAAAGCAGTAAAGCAACAATTCCCGGCGCGCAATTCAAGCTGCAGCTGCCGCAAATCCCTGTACAACCTGCCCCCTGCGTGGTAATGCCGCTGACGGGAATGCCCATTGCCGCAATAAAATTTATCAGCTTACTTTTCATACGCGTTTCCTCCCGTAGCTAATAGCCTGCACCGGGCAAGCATGCTGACATACACCGCAGCAGATGCAGTTATGCTGGTTAATCTGCGCTTTGCCTTCAGCAAGCTCCGCAGATTCCATCGGGCACTTCTTTTCGCATAAACCACAGCCTATGCATTGATTTTTATCTACACGCATGCGCAGTACAAACGGCAGCTTGCAGCCTATGGCATGCATCAATCCCTGCGCCGCGCCTACCGGGCACAAAAAATTGCAGAAGCCGCGTCCGCCTTTAGTGAAGATACCAAAGACAAGCACCCACATAATTGCTGTCAGCAAAAGGCTTGAAGTTAACGAAATAAAATAACCTCGTGTATAATAGTTGGCCAGTAAATCGAACAAAAAGAAATTGCAATAGGAGCATGCCAGAATGCCACCGAAAAATGGCACAAGGCAAAAGCCTGCCAGCATACCATAACGGATGGGGGCAATTTCTGTATAACGATGCCAGCTGATTTGAAATTTTGACGGCACCAACTTCGACAGATATTCGGTGAACGCACCTGCTGGGCACAACCTGCCGCAAAAAACAGGCCCCAGGAAGAAGGCTGCCGCCAAAAGCAGCAGGGTGCTAAGCATGCTGATGGGTGTCAGTCGCCAGATTATTCCGTCCAACACATGCTCTATCGGAATACGAAAACAAAGGCCGTGAATACTCTGCGGCTGCCAGCTGCCGTAAAGCAGATAAAACAGGCAGCGCTGAAAGAGCGCCACCGGCGCATAAAACAATACAAAGCCAAGAGCGTAACCGGTTAAACGTTTAAGGTTATATAACATAGGCAATCACCTCGATAACAAATAGGGATAGGGTAATTCAAACACCCTATCCCTATTTTAAGCTATTGAAAAACGTTAAGCAAGTAATCAGAAATCAAAGTCGACGCCTAAGATCCAGCTTCTGCCAGCTGCTTTATACCATTGCCAATAATCGCGATCGAAAATATTATTAACAGCAAAGCTAAGTGTAGCATTTTTCATAAATTTGTAATTTATGCCAGCATCAGCAGTAAAGAATGCATCATCTGAATATAACTTACCAGAAATCTGACCATCATAAGTTCGACTACTTACATACTGTCCATCAATATACGCACTAACATCACCATAGTTGTACTTTAAGCCAGCTTTTAGAATTTGTTTTGGAATTGAATATAACTTTGACCCGGTAGTATCATCAGTAGCATTTTGTAATGTTAAATTTGCAAATGTACTAAACTTATCATCCATTTTATAGTCAAGCATTAATTCAATTCCTTGACGTTTTACACTGCTGAGATTCATATACTGCTTCTTGCCATTATCAAGATAATCATAATCAATTAAGTCTTTTGATTTTGCTTGATAAACACTTAAACTACTATAAAGCTTCGGGCTAAACTGTTTCTTTAAGCCTACTTCTACAGTATCTGTAGTTTCAGGTTTCAAATCAGGATTAGCTTCAAAAGAACTATTGCTTCTGTATAATTGATAAAGCGTTGGTGGATTAAAAGAGTGTCCGTAAGAAGCGTAATAAGTTGTGTCATCATCAGGCATATATCTAAAAGCAACTTTAGGACTCAATTCTGTATATTTCTCTGTTGGTCTTTCGATATTGTCTTTACCATGTTCATTATAATATCCATCTTTCTTTTGATAATAGTCAACACGCAATCCCAAATCCAAAGAATAAACATCGCTCAACTTGATTGCATCTTGAACAAATACTGCTCCAACTAAATTAGTTCCGCCCATTGTATAGTACAAATAGTTGGCGCTATCTTTGTCTCCCCAATGTTCCAAATAACTCTGTGAATAATCCATAGAGCCCTTTTCAATGTCAAAACCAACTACAATATTATTTTTGCTTCCTTCCCACACTTTTTGGAAATCTGCCTTATAGGTTTTGTTAGGATAATTTGTATCATACCCTCCACCTTGACCAGCAAGGTCATCACCTGTAGCATATCCAAAATCTTTAACATTTGTAACACCAAGTTTGAAATCAATCTTATTAGCGGTATCTTTATACGCCAAAGCATGTCTGTCCGTAGTACGACGTCCATCATAATCGGTAAAATCATACTCATTGAAATCTAAATATTTGCCATTAGGTAAAAGTACACTGCCTTCAAACATTTTATTACCTTGAGAATCTTTAATAAATGTCTCAGGATCTGTAGCAAAATACTTGTACTTGTCATGCGTATATCTATAAGTCAAAGATTGAGCATCATTAAATTTGTATTGTAACTTAAAATTATATGTATCATCTTCACTTCTGCCACCACCAGGGTTACCCAAAATATACATATCTCTGCCATTGCTGTGTTGATTTAATATAGCGCCAGTACCAATTTTATCAGGATTACCTGGTTTGTCTTTCGCCTTATAAGCATATTTATAAATCAGTTTTTTATAATGACCATCAGTCTCTTTATTCTCATACCCAAGTCCCATAGACCACTTATCTGAAAGCTTTTTACTTAAGTTAATTCCCTGCTTTTTAGTCTTATCAGAACCATATTTAGCATAAGCATGTACGTGATCTTTATCTGGGCTCTTACCAATGATATTAATTACACCACCAACAGCATGACCACCATAAAGAGATGAAGCAGCTCCTTGCAATACTTCAATCTTTTTTACATCATCAATAGCAATTACGCTCCAATCGGCTTTGCCATTAAAACCATCATTAAGCGGCATGCCATCATATAATACCAAAATATCAGCTTCGCCAAAGCCACGCATTTGAATACCATTTGCTGTATCGGACATACCTCCGGGCCTGCCGTCATAAATACCAGCTATCTCTTTTAATGCGTCGGTGATGGTCAAAATATTCTTCTTTTTTATATCATCCGCAGTAATAACACTGACAACAGAAGCAACCTTAATATTGCTTTCTTCTGTTCTAGTAGCAGTAACAACCATTTCATCTAATTGATAATCACCAATTTCTTCTGCAAATACCGTTGTTCCTCCTATGAACAAATTACCGCAAATCAATGCGCTCATCAACAACCCTTTTCTACTCAGATTATTCACAGATATACCTCCATTCACTAATCAAAAAATCAGATAATACATAAATCAGCCCAAACAACAAATCAGATTAAGTCTTAATATGCATTTTCTCTTTTATATGTTATAATACTGTGTATAGCAGCTAGACAGTCAAGGGGGAAATGCTAAAAATGTCAAAAAATATACAAAATTACTTTACGACCGGTGAATTATCACAGCTTTGCAAAATTCCCCGCAAGACACTGCTTTACTATGACAAGCTGGGATTGATTACCCCAGAACTTGTCGATGAAAACGGTTACCGCTATTACAAGCGCAGTCAGCTGTTTTTGCTGCAGCTGATTCTTACGCTGCGCCAGCTTGATGTGCCCATTGCGCGCATCAAAGATTATCTTGGCAACCGCTCGCCGCAAAACTATCGTGATTTATTTAATGAGCGCATAGATTTCTTCACGCAGGAAATTGCCCGTCTGCAGACTATGAAAAAAAAGCTGCAGAGCGAATTAGGCAAGCTCGACCATATTGCGGACATTACTCTGGATAAAATTATGCTTGTCCATGAGCAGGCACATTATCTTTATCTGAGCAATGCTACCGAAGAAAATGAATGCTTTAAAAAGCGTTCTACGCATATTGCCCAAATGTTTAGCAATCTGCAAAACGATATTACCTTAACAACCAACGGCTTTGGTTATATTTACGATACGGAAATTTTGCAGGATTTCGAAAGCAAGCATCTGAAGCATTATTTTTATACGCTTCATGACAAGCTCCCTACACCGCATTGTTATCAAAAACCCGCAGGCGATTATCTGACGCTTTATTTTCAAGGCGTCTACATGTTCAACAACAAAAAGTATCTGCAAATGCTGGCAGAATATTGCAAGGAGCATCAGCTTACGCCGATTTCACCACTCTATGTAACATCGTTGTGTGATTACTGGCTGACAGGTGATACCGATAAGTATATTTACAAGCTGGAGCTGCAGATAAAATAGCATATCTAATGCACACAAAAACCCCGTGGCAGACGCCACGGGGTTTTCTAATCAGCAAAGCACTGAGCAGGCTTTGCTCTTTTTTATTTTTACAGCCTTAAGCTAAAATCAACCTAAGGTTACGGCATCACTGTTCAGCATCGGAATAGGCTTGCCGTTTTTATTATTGCGGTACAGTCTGAGACGCTCAATATCAGCCATCTCAACAGGCAGCGCCAAACCATACTGTTCATTCAGTGCATTCAGCAAATCTACTGCCTTCATGCTGCCGGTCGGCGTAATCTTGCAGTCAAAGCTGAAGATTGTTTCTGTTTCGGTCTGCTCTGCAGTAAGCTGAGGAATATAAAACTTAACGTCAATTTCCTTGAACTTAGCCTTGGTCTTGGGTGCAGCTTTTTTGAACAGCAGCTCCGGTGCAGCATTGAATTCCGCAACAGCAGCGCTCACATCACCGCTATATGGCAGCGTTACGCGATAGCTTGCACCTGCCGCCTGACTCATCAGGGCAGCGTGATGCGTATCAACAGCATCGGCAGCCAGCACGCGGATACCGCGCGGCAAAGCAGCATCAAGAGCCAACGCAGCCTTTTCTACCTCCATCGGCTCGGCAAGCTCGATTTCCACAAACTCAGTATAGCTTACTACACCTACGCCCAGCGCAGAAGCCAGACTGAACTTCAAATGCGGATTAAAGCCTTCGGAATAGGCAGCAGGCAGCTTGGCACGGCGGATAGCACGGCCGATGGTGCGCACATATTCCAGATGGGAGATAAAGCGGATGTCCTTATCCTTGGTAATTTGCATACGCAGTTTCATTATGCCTGTACCTCCCCATTATTTTGATACTCATCTTTATAATCAACAATTTTTACGCTCAATGCCTGGCAAACGCCACAGCCGGTGCAGCTTGCGCGACGGCAGTCGTGCGTAAGCTGCTGAGCATAAGCCTTACGCCATTCGTTCCACAGGAAACGGCGGCTGACACCCGGAGAAATGTGCTCCCACGGGAAGGCCTCCTGCTCACCGCGCTCGCGAGCAGCGTAAAAGTCTTTATCAAGGCCGGCATCACTGATAGCCTCCAGCCAACGCTCGTAGGAGAAGCAATCGCTCCAGCCGTCAAAACGCGCGCCCTTCTGCCATGCCAACAGCAGTGCTTTGCCTACACGGCGGTCGCCGCGGGCAAAAACAGCCTCAATCGTGCCGGTCTTAGCATCATGATAGTTTAAGGTGATATTCTTATATTTTTTGATTTCATCCTTCAACAGGAACTGCTTACGGCGAATTTCTTCCAAATCATTCTGCGCAAACCATTGAAAAGCAGTATACGGCTTGGGTACGAAGGAAGAAGCACTTACAGTAACCTTGCAGCCACGCTTACCGGTAATCTGGAAATATTTATACTGTACCTTGCGTGCCAAATCGGCAATCGCCAGTACATCCTCATCAGTTTCATAGGGAAGACCTATCATAAAGTACAGCTTAACGCTGTTCCAGCCGGATTCAAATGCTGCACCGACAGCATTCATCAAATCCTCTTCCGTTACGCCCTTGTTGATAACGTCACGCATCTTCTGGCTGCCTGCTTCCGGAGCAAAGGTCAGACCGCTCTTACGCACTGCCTGTACCTCCTTAGCGATGGCAACACAGAAGCTGTCAATACGCAGAGAAGGCAGAGAAACGCTGACGCGTTCATCCTTAAACTCGCCAATCATCTTATGTACCAGCGGTGCCAGGCAGGAATAATCGGCGCTGGAAAGGGATACCAGGCTGATTTCGTTATAGCCTGTGTTATCTACCAGCTTACGCGACAGGTCCATCAGCACCTCCGGCTTACGCTCACGCACCGGACGGTAAACCATACCTGCGTGGCAGAAACGGCAGCCACGGCTGCAGCCACGGAAAACCTCCAGCATGATGCGGTCATGAACGATTTCACCGAAAGGAACAATCGGAGAGGTCGGGAAATCTACGCTGTTCATATCCTCTATAACACGCTTTTGGATAACAGCAGGAATATCCTCGCGCAGCGGCTTAATTGCCTTAAAGGTGCCGTCCTCATTATATTCTGCATCATAGAAGGAAGGTACATAAATGCCCTTGATTTTTACCACACGCTGCAGAAATTCTTGTCTGCCGCCGGGTTTGCCTTCACGCTTCCACTCCTTGTAACAACGCATAACCTCAACTAAAACCTCTTCACCTTCACCGATAACAGCAAAATCGAAGAAATCAGCCAAAGGCTCCGGGTTGTACACACAGGGGCCGCCTACAATAACAAAGGGGTCTGCATCAGTACGGTCCTTAGCCAGCAGCGGTACGCCACCCAAATCAAGCATATTTAAGATATTAGTATAGGAAAGCTCGTATTGCAAAGTAAAACCTACAATATCACATTCCCTCAAAGCCTTTTTGGTTTCCAGAGTGCAAAGCACAATTTCACGCTCACGCATCTTCGCCTCCAGGTCAATCCAGGGTGCGTAAACACGTTCTGCGGCAATTCCGTCTTCCTTATTCAGCAGATGGTATAAAATTTTAAAGCCAAGGTAACTCATACCTACTTCGTATACATCCGGGAAGGCCAGAGCAATAGTTGCCTCTACTTCTTCTGCAGGCTTAACAATGCTGGCGAACTCGCCGCCGGTGTAGCGCGCAGGCTTTTGCACGCTGCTTAAAATATCAATAGTTAAATCCTTTTTCAAATTCATATTCTCCTCTATATTTAATGATTGAAGGGTTTATTCAAAACAGTTTTCGTCAATATTTATCTGATATGGCGCTTTAGCGTCGACCGCTCCCTCTAGTTTTTTATAAAAAGGTTGACGAGAAAGTGTCAGAGGCGAAGCGACGGCGACGACGGCGTACTAAACGTACTCCTAGGAGTTGTTGCTAAGCATATGGCACTTTAGCGTCGACCGATTCCTCTAGTTTTTTATAAAAAGGTTAATATCATCATCCTTAGAACTGTAAGTTCTGTTTTTTCACCTTAATATTCAACAAAATCGCCACCAACATGAGGTTTGTTGTCAGTGAGCTGACGCCATAGCTCAAAAATGGCAACGGTACGCCTGTTACAGGCATAATACCTGCGGTCATACCAATGTTGACCATAACATGGAACATAAACATAGACGTTACACCGGTTGCCAGAAGCATGCCGAAGGTATCATCTGCATCAAGCGCAATCGCAATACCGCGCCAAATGATAATCATATACATAGAAATGATAAACACCGTTCCGATAAAGCCAAACTCTTCACCAGCAACAGCAAAAATAAAGTCCGTATGGTTTTCCGGCAAAAAGTTCAACTGGCTCTGCGTTCCGGCCAGCCAGCCCTTGCCAAGAAAGCCGCCGCTGCCGATAGCAATTTTAGACTGAATAACATGATAACCGCTGCCGAAAGGATCAAGCTCCGGATTCAAAAAAACGCGGATACGGTTCTTCTGATAATCCTTCAGAATCATCCAAAACGCCGGCAGCAAGGCCATAAAAGCTAATCCCATGCGGAAGAACCATTTATACTTGAAGCCGCTGACAAAAATCATGCCTATAAGGATAGCAATAAAAGTCAACGATGTTCCTAAGTCCGGCTGGCGCATAACAAGTATAAACGGCACCAGAATATATGCAAAAACCGGCAGGTAATCCTTAAATTCCTCCAGCCATTCAATTCGCTTATCCATAAAGGTAGCTAAGCAGATAATGAGAAAAACCTTAGCAAATTCACTGGGCTGAAAAGACATAGAGCCTATTTGGATCCAGCGCTGTGCACCCAATTGACTCTGACCTACAAACATTACTGCCAAAAGCAGTATGATGTTAAGTATATACAGCTTGGTAGCATAATTTTTGAGTACACGGTAATCAAAAGCCAACGATGCAGTAACAATAGCCAGGCCAAAGAGCATAAACATACTTTGGCGCTGCACATGCCAGGCCTTACCGGTGCTCACTGCAAAGGAATGGGTAGCACTGTCGATAAGCCCCAAGCCACAACCCATAAGTATTAACACAGCAGCAATCAGCCACCAGTCAAGATTTTTCAGGATACGTTTTAAATCCACAATGTACTCCTTCCTGCATTATTGGATGGTGTCCTTCTTAGGGGCAGCCTTATCTGGGCGGGGCATATAACCCCTTTCCTGGAAAAATTCTTCAAATGCTTTATAAACAATAGGGCCTGCAGCAACAGAGCCGAAACCGCCCTGTTCCACAATGCAGACTACAACAAGCTCAGGGTCATCTACCGGACCATAGGCTACAAACAAACCATGGTCACGTCCATGAGAGTTTTCGGCAGTACCGGTTTTACCGGCAATTGGCTTAGGCAGGCCGGCAAAGTACGATGCCGTACCACCCTCCTGCGTAGTAGCACTCATGCCCATGCGGATATAGTCAATTGTCTGCTGTGACACATCAATATGCTTACCTTCAGCACGTTTAGGCTTTTCAAAAAGACTGCCGTCACTGTTTATAATACTGTCAACAAGATATGGCTGATACTTGGTACCGCCATTAGCAACAATACTCAGCATAACAGAAAGCTGAATCGGTGTCGTCAGGTTGAAGCCCTGACCGATGGCAGCATTGAAGGTATCACCCAAGCGCCAGTCCTCATCCCAGATTTTACGCTTTACTTTTTTAGAGGCAACAAGGCCTTTGCTTTCGCCTTCCAGGTCAATACCAGTGCGTTCGCCAAAGCCAAAGATATGCGCATATTTTTCAATATTATCAATGCCGACGCGATAACCAAGCTCGTAAAAATAAACGTTATCACTCATCGCCAACGCTTTGATAAATGTCAGCCATCCTAAAACCTCGCCGCCGGCGTTACCCATAGTAGGAACCATCGGATGAAAGCCGCCGTCGAAAATGGGCTCGTTCAGGCCAACCTTTTTCAGCTCGAAGGCAGCGCTACCAGTAACAATCTTAAAGGTGGAACCAGGCGGATATTCGCCTGTGATAACCTTGTTATTCATCGGGAAATTAGTGTCATTATTAATGGAGTTCCAATTTTTAGAGGAAATGCCATGTACAAACCAGTTAGGATCATATCCAGGACGGCTGACCATCGCCCTCACCGCACCGTTACGCGGGTCGATAGCTATTACTGCAGCCGCTCTCGCTCCGGGAGCAATACCACTGTTGCGCAGGTAAGCAAGATGCTTATCGGTAAACTCCTCCAGCTCCTTTTGCAGCTGATAATCAAGCGTCAGCTTCAGATTTTTACCGGGGACAGGCTGTACAGAATCGTAATGCTTAACAACATTACCTGCAACGTCAACCTCCTCCATAAAGGCGCCGTCCTCACCGCGCAGATATTTATCATAAGTCTTTTCCAGTCCGGCCTTACCGACAAGACTGCCCTGAGTAATATTTTTGAACAAGCCCTGCTCAATTTCATAAGCACTTACCTCGCCTACGTAACCCAAAGCATGTACAGCAAGCTCATGATAAGGGTAATTACGGATAGGCTGCACCGAAAGCATAACCTCCGGCATATAGCGGCGCTGTTCCTCTATTTTTGTTACCATCTGCTGATCAAGATTATTCTTCAGCATAATCGGTTCATAAAAATTTTCGCTCGCCTTAATTTTAGCGTTAATTTCTTCTACCGGCATCTGCAGCAAATTACTGAGGCGCTGCAGTGTTTCCGGTTTATAGCTGGACTGCTTCTGCAATACTACCGCATATCCCGGCAGATTGTTAACCAGCTCTTTGCCCTCACTATCATAAATAATTCCACGGGGAGCAAGAATACGCGACTGGCGCAGCCTGTTGCCGTCAGATTGCTTGGCGTAGTAATCACCGCGCCACAGCTGCAAATAAACCATTCGTCCCAGCAGCACAGCAAATAATACCAGACACACAACCAGCAAGGTGTGCAATCTGGTTATCCGGTTTCTATCTTCCATAGGCTACGTCTGTCTCCTTTCCTGCTTCTTGGTTAATAAGATATATCTTCTTTTCTGATCCATTCATAAATCATCTTCATTATAACTACAACAGGCCATACCAACAGCGCATTGCCTATAATATAGCCCAGGGAATCCCATAAATATGCAAAAAATATGCTCCATCGTCCGCCACTGCGCAAAAGTTCCAACCACCAGTAAACAAAACGCAGGATAAAAGTAATCGTCGCAATAGCGCTCATATGATAAAGATAATTATCCTTAAACACCTTTTCCTTTGTCAGGCCCACTATATAACCTACACAGATACGACTGAGAATATGGAAGCCAAAAATACCCACCGTCATTGCATCCTGCAACAGTCCGGTGATACCGCCGACTACCGCACCAGCTTTTTCGCCGCGCAGCAACGCATAAGCATATACCGCCAAAAGCAGCAAATCACAGGAAAGCCAGCCCGTATAATACACAGACATCGAACCCTGCAGCAGCATTAAGAACAGAAACAGGACGGGCCAAATCAGTCTCCTCATTTTGCCTGTCCTCCCTGTAATACAATTTTCGCTTCCGGCGTAAAGCCAACAATAACCAATACCTGTTCAACATCTGCAATATCAGCAGCAGGTACAATATCTGCTTCCTGCAGCAGACCTACACTATCCATATGAGTAGCAGTAACCTTACCGATAAGAATATCCGCAGGATGGCTGCCGCTGTAACCGCTGGTAACGATAATATCACACTCACGCAGGCTTGCTTCGCGGTAAATATGCTCCAACAGCAGCTTATCCTTGCCGCTGACACCGCCGGCTACACCGACAGCACGTGAATCAGCGCGCAATACCCTAGCACCTACACGACAACGCGGAGAGGTGAGTAAAAGTACACGGGCATAATCATCATATACCTCGTCAACCACGCCTACCAATCCGCCGTTTACTACAGCCATATCAGGTGCCAGGCCTTTGTCCTTACCGGCAGCGATATATATGCAGTCACGTAAATCGCCGAAACTGCGGGCAATTACCTTTGCTGCTACAACCTTCTGCGATTTGTGCTGCTCCTTATACTCCAACAAGCCTCTCAGCTGCCTATTTTCTGCATACATCGAAGCCATCTGGATATTGGCATTACGCAGCTCAATATTTTCTTGTTTCAGCTTTGCATTTTCGCTCTGCATTACTGTCAGTGCCTTCCAATAGCCACGCACGCCATCACTGGCATTGCCTAACCCGGTCAGCATACTTTCTACCGGCAGCACTACTGCCGCCACCGCTCTGTTGACCAAAGGAAAACGGCTTCTGCCTGCTACGGCCATCGCCAGCATAGAAAACAGGACCAGAACAAACAAAGCTACCAACATAACCTTCTTATTCATGCTGCATTCCTACTTATTTAGAGGTCATAAAGCCTTTGCGGTAAATGTCAATATTTTCTACAGCAATACCGGTGCCGAGAGCAACACAGTTCAAAGCTTCATCAGATACGAATACCGGCATACCGGTTTCCTGAGAAATAAGTCTGTCCAGATTGCGCAGCATAGAGCTGCCGCCTGTCATAACAATGCCACGATCCATAATATCAGCGGACAGTTCAGGCGGTGTACGCTCCAAGGTGTTACGAACAGCGTCCACAATCATGCTTACAGGCTCGTTAACAGCTTCGCAAACATGGTTGGCATTAACCTCTATACTCTTAGGCAGACCGCTAAGCAGGTCGCGGCCGCGAACTTCCATAACAGCAGGCTCATCAACCTTCATTGCGGTACCGATTTCAATTTTAATATTTTCTGCTGTACGCTCACCGATAAACATATTAAAGGCTTTGCGGATATAACGTACAATAGCACTGTCGATAGCATCGCCGCCGCAGCGTACACTCTTGCTGACAACAATGCCGCCCAGAGAAATTACGGCAACCTCACAGGTGCCGCCGCCGATATCAACAACCATGCTGCCGGTTGCTTCCTGTACAGGCAAGCCTGCACCGATTGCTGCCGCCATCGGTTCTTCAATCAAGTAAGCCTCACGCGCACCTGCTTCAATAGTAGCATCAACAACTGCACGCTTTTCTACTTCGGTAACACCGGAAGGCACACCAACCAGAATACGCGGACGTACAAAGGTACGGTTGCCCATAGCCTGCTTAATAAAATATTTCAGCATAGACTGAGTAATTTCATAGTCGGCAATAACGCCATCCTTCATCGGACGGATAGCGACAATGTTACCGGGAGTACGGCCAATCATTCTCTTAGCCTCCGCACCGATTGCCAGTACCTCGTTAGTGTCCTTTTCAACAGCTACTACCGACGGTTCACGGATAATAATACCCTTATCCTTGCAATGCACCAGCGTATTTGCAGTGCCCAAATCTATACCCATGTCATCCGACATATTGTTAAAAATACTGATATTAGGGAAAGTAAACTTCATTTCCGACTATCCTCCTAAACTTCTAATGCTCCATCTTCCTGAAAGCTGTAATAAGCACCGTCCCCGATAATCAGATGGTCCAGAAGCGGAATCCCCAACGTTTGTCCTGCCGCCAGCAAAACAGCTGTCAGCTGCCTGTCCTCAATGCTTGGCATCGGATCACCCGATGGATGATTATGTGCCACGCAGATAGAGGCTGCATGCTGCAGAATCGCCGGCAGAAATACCTCACGCGGATGCACCACCGAGTTGGTCAGCGAACCCTCTGATACCAGCTCTGTGCCTATTACTTTATTCTTACTGTTTAACAAAATTACCAAAAATTGTTCCTTTGTGGCATAACGCAGGCGTGGCATCAAAAATGCCGCACCATCCTGCGGACAGCCAAAATGGATTTTATCCAAAGGGCGGGCCGACGCAATACGTCTGCCTATTTCCAGAGCTGCCAAAACTGTTGCTGCCTTGGCCTGCCCCATACCCTTGATTTGCATAAGCTCATTTAAGTCCCTCACTCCTGCCAGACGCCTGTAAAGTCCTCCGTCAGTTGTAAGCTCCTTAGCAATCTCCAACGCTGATTTTCGAGCAGTGCCTGTGCGCAGCAATATTGCCAGCAGCTCCGCATCCGTCAGCGCTTCCACACCACGCAGAAAAAGCTTTTCCCGTGGTCTGTCCTCTAAGGGAAGATTTTTAATACTTTCTTTGTTTGTTGTTTTGTCGATACTACTAAAATCACTGCAAAAATCGCAGGTCCTGCTTACCGCAGGATTAGTCACTCTTCATAGCTCCTCATACTCCCAATCTTTGCATCATTAAGTACAACAACGACAACGGCAGACCTACAACATTGTTATAGCAGCCATTGATTTTTTCCACCAGGACAGCACCTCTGCCCTGAATGCCATAGGCACCGGCCTTATCCATAGGCTCGCCTGTGGCAATATAAGCATCTATTTCTTCAGCAGTCATCTGACGAAAGCTTACATCAGTAACGCACACCTCGGACATCTTTTGTCCCTTATAACATACAGCAACGCCTGTCATAACCTGATGTGTACGTCCGGACAAACGCTGCAGCATAGCCTTAGCAGCTGCTGCATCCTTCGGCTTGCCCAAAATAACATTATCAATTACTACAATTGTATCTGCAGCAATAACCGGAAGCTCATCTCCCATTTTTGCTGCTACAGCAGCGCATTTGCCGGCTGCATTATGCAAAGCAACCTCCTGCGCCTGGCTGGCAGTGCCGCTGCCTTCGGCAAAATCCGCCGGACAAACCAGCGGAGTAATACCTATTTGCTGCAGCAGCGCCTGTCTGCGCGGAGAGGCTGATGCCAAAATAACCTTCATGCTTCAGCCTATTCCTTTTTACCCATATCAATAACAATCTTCGGCTGCTGGATTTCAAAAATAACAGCCTGCTTGCCTTCGCGTACCGCATCCCGTTTAAAAATACGTGCATAGTTTACGGTTACCAAAAGCCACAAAACAATACAGCCGGCAATAAACGGCAATTCATCCATATGAAAGAACGTAGCCATACTGTGTCCGCAGGCAACACCTGCAAGAATGCCTGCTACCGGCAGACCGTAAATAACCAGCTTAGCCTTGCGTTGGTCAAAATCGCGGTATTCCGCACCTACTACATCGCCGGCCTTAGCACCTACCGGGTTCCAGCAATCTATATATTTAGGCAGGCCTGTCAGTTCGCTTTCAGCTTTATCAACCTTTACCTCAGCGCGCTCGCCCTGCTTTTTAACAACAATACCTCTAATTTCTGCCATTGAAGCAAATCCTTCCTCTTATATAAAACTTTTAGCTTAATATGCGTGTACGAAAATATACCAATAGCCGAAGCCGAAAACTACACCGTAAATTGCCAGGAAAACAAGAACGCCTTGCCAGCATACAGGATAACCGAAGTTGATATCCTCGCCGAAAATACCACGGCGGTTAAAAAAAGTATATTTTTTACGTTTTCTGAACCAGGCCAATTTATTATCGGGGCCAACCAGCTTGGCAATCAGATAAATGTAAATAAAAGAACCAAAAAATATTTGCATAACGCGGGCGCAGACAACCACCGGTTCTACGTTAGCTATTGTTTCCATCTGTCAAAGCCTCCTATACCAAAACAATCATCAATTAAAGCTGAATGAATTTATCCGGCATTTCCTTACGCAATACACGGACAAACTCATCACTGGATTTAAACAGCAAACCCGCCAGCTTATTTTTCTTGCCTTCGGTAAATACCAGCAAGCGCTGCGGATTTTCATCAAGTGAATTATAGCGATGGATATAATGCTTAATCGCTGTTTTACGGAAAAAGCTCTTTACATATTTATCGGTAAAGCTTTCTGTACGGGTCAGGTCAACAACATAACGGCGTTTAATAAAGCCTAAGCCGTGGCTGATTACCTCAAGCTTCATATCCTTGTAGAGTATCAGAGTATAGCCAAAGGCTACACGCCAAATCCACAGAGCCAAAAGCACTGTATCCATACCCCAGCCCAGCATATCAAAGCGTCTATGTTCCTGCAGCCAGGTCCATTCATGCCAATAAAGGCTCGCAATCATCAGCAAGGCAATCACTGCAAAGATTTTTCTTTGCGTACTTGTTCCAGATTCTTCACGATACAATTCTTCCAAAAGAGTTCCCTCCAGCTTCCTAAATTGTGCAATAGCAACAAAGCAATCTTATCCAATTAATTATATCAAATTTTACACTTAAAGCATATACCTCAGGCAATAAAAATCGGTGCAAAAATGTGAATTTTACCTGCATCAGACAGCTTTCCTGCAAAAGCAAAACACCGCTTCGCCGGCTTACGCCATTGAAGCGGGTTTCAGTAAGTATTATGCTTTATTAAAATATAGCATCTGATATTACGTCAGCCTTAAGTAACATCTGTCATCCCTGAGGTTTTTCATCGCTAACCATTCAGCAACTCCAGTACATGAGAACCTATTTGCGCACCTGACCGTTACCGTTAATCAGATACTTTGTACTCGTAAGCTCCGGCAGCGCCATAGGTCCGCGGGCATGCAGCTTTTGTGTGCTGATGCCGATTTCCGCACCGAAGCCGAATTCGTTGCCGTCGGTAAAACGGGTAGAGGCATTGACGTAAACAGCGGCAGCGTCCACGGTATATTGGAAAAGCTGTGCCGCCTGATAATTATCGGTAACAATACATTCGCTGTGACCGGTGCCGTATTTGGCAATATGCGCCATGGCCTCCTCAATGCTGTCCACAATCTTTACGGAAAGGCGCAAATCGCCGTATTCCGTAGACCAGTCTTCTTCAGTTGCCGGATGCACCTGACCACTGTACTCCTGCACAGTCTCGTCACCGCGTATTTCTACAGCAGAGGAATTATACATCATCAGCATCATCGGCAGGAATTTATCCGCAATATCCTTATGCACCAGCAATGTTTCCATTGCATTGCATACGGAAGGACGCTGCACCTTGGCATTGAAAGCAATTTTCATAGCCATCTCCACGTCGGCATCCTTGTCAACATAGGTATGGCATACGCCCGCACCTGTTTCGATAACCGGCACGCTGGCATTACGCACCACCGCCTGAATCAGCCCGGCACCGCCGCGAGGAATAACCACGTCCACCAAGCCGTTCATATGGATCAAATCCTGCACAGCCTGTCTGTCACTGGTGTCAATAAACTGAATAGAGCCCGCAGGAATACCTGCCCCCTCCGCAGCCTGCGCCAAAATAGCAGCCACAGTTTTATTGGACTCCATCGCCTCACTGCCGCCCTTAAGGATAACAGCATTGCCGGACTTCAGGCACAGGCCTGCGGCATCCGCCGTAACGTTGGGACGTGCCTCGTAAATAATACCGATAACGCCCAAGGGAACGCGAATTTTAGTAATATGCAGACCGTTAGGCAGAGTTTTGCCGTCAATAACATTACCAACAGGGTCAGCCAGGCCTGCTACCTGACGCAGGCCGTCAGCCATACCACTGATTCGCTCGGCAGTCAGCTTCAGACGGTCCAGCATTGAGCTTTTCATGCCCTTGGCTGCAGCAGCAGTCATATCACGCTCATTCGCAGCTAAAATTTCAGACTGTTGTGCCTCAAGCGCAGCAGCCATCGCCAAAAGTGCCGCATTCTTAACTGCGGTAGAAGTAACGGCAAGCTTTGCTGCAGCCTGCTTTGAAGCCTGCGCCTTAGCCTTCACCAATTCATACGTTGCCATAATCCTCACCCTGCCTTATAAAATAACCAGGTCATCGCGGTGGATAACCTCATCAAAATTTTTATGTCCCAGAATATTTGCAATCTCGCCGGAATTGCAGCCCTTAATCTGCTCCAGCTCGGCAGAAGAATAATGCACTAAACCACGCGCCAGCTCATGCGCATCCTTATCGATAACGCTCACTGTACTGCCCGGCAAAAATTCACCCTGCACGGCAAACACGCCTGCCGGCAGAATGCTGCAACCGCCAGCCTTGCGAATAGCCTTGGCGCAACCATCATCCACAACAATACTACCGGCGATTTTGGCACCAAAGGCCAGCCAGCGCTTGCGGAACTGCAGACGGTTTTCACGGCTCACGAACAAGGTTCCCAGCTCTTCACCCTGCAGCACACGGGTAATGGCATTCTTTTCGGTACCGCTTGCAATTACCAGATGAATACCGCTGCTTGTCGCAGCCTTGGCAGCCTGAATCTTAGTCGCCATACCGCCTGTACCGCGGGCAGAGCCGACACCGCCGGCACTTGCCTCAATCTCCGGAGTAATTTCCGCAACCTCAGGCACAATAACAGCATCGGGATGCGTTTGCGGATTAGCGGTATACAGGCCATCCACATCCGACAAAATGATAACAAGGTCAGCATCCACAATGCCTGCAACAAGAGCAGACATATTATCGTTATCGCCGATTTTCAGCTCATCGAGCGCCACAACGTCATTTTCGTTGACGATAGGGATAACACGCTGACGCATCAGCTCCATAAAGGTATTACGCGTATTGGTATAACGGTGGCGGTCAATAGCCTCTGTTTTGGTAATCAGCACCTGCGCCACGATCTGACCGTAATCGGCAAAGAATTTTTCGTAGGTGTGCATCAGAACGCCCTGGCCTACGGCAGCAGCAGCCTGCTTGCCGGGAATAGTTTTGGGTTTGCCCGGCAAGCCCATACGGTCCACGCCCACAGCCACGGCACCGCTGGTTACCAGAATCATTTCCTTGCCCTGATTCTGTAAATCGCTGATTTCGCGCGCCAGACGATCAATCTGACTAAAATTGCGCTTGCCGTTGGCATAGGTAATCGTACTCGTACCAACCTTGATGACAATACGCTTAGCCTTTTTTAAAGCCTCACGGCTTGCTTCATTGTTTAACATTTCCCCTCACCTGCAGTTCTAGTTTTTTATATTTTTTGCGTTATCCGCAATACGTCTTTTTCGCCAAGGACGCAGAGAATGTATCGGATGCTAAATGAAGTCGACGACGGCGTACTTCATGTACGTCGAAGAGACTTCATGACGCTCGACAGTGCATTATACACAATACATCTCTTTCGCCAAGGACGCAGAGAATGTATCAGATGCTAAATGAAGTCGACGACGGCGTACTTCATGTACGTCGAGGAGACTTCATGACGCAGACGGTGCATTATCTGCGTACTCACTACTCCTTGTAGTCGAAAACCATATCCCTAATACGCACACTCTGACCTTCCTGTACGCCTTTTTCCTTCAGCGCCTCATCAATGCCAAGACGTTTCCAGATAAGCTGGAAGCGGTAAAGTGCCTCGTCATTATCAAAGTTGGTCATAGCAACAAGACGCTCAATGTTCTTGCCGCGAACCTCCCAGTCGGTATCATTACCGACAACAATTTCATAGCTGTCTGGATCAATTTCGTCGAAGCGTGCCAGGTCTTCTTCATCTTCTTCCGGAACATACTGCAGCAGCAGGTCGTAAGCCTTAAACATCAGCTCACGCAGACCTTCGCCGGTAGCAGCACTTGCCTTACAGATTTCGTAGCCTTTAGCTTCAACGTATTCCTTTAAGCGCTCAAAGTTTTCCTGCGCTTCCGGCAGGTCCATTTTGTTGGCAACAACCAGTTGCTTACGACGTGCCAGACGCTCGCTGTATTCTGCCAGCTCTGTATTGATTTTGTCAAAATCCTCAATCGGATCACGGCCGTCAACGCCTGCAACGTCAACAATATGCAGCAGTACCTTAGTACGCTCTACGTGACGCAAGAAGTCATGACCAAGGCCTACACCCTCATGCGCACCTTCAATCAAACCGGGGATATCCGCCAATACAAAGCTGCGCTCCTCATCCAAACGTACTACGCCCAAAACCGGGGACAGCGTTGTAAAATGGTAGGCAGCAATTTCGGGGCGGGCAGCGCTCACCTGTGCGATAATGCTGGACTTGCCTACGCTGGGATAGCCTACCAGGCCAACGTCAGCCAACAGCTTCAGCTCCAGCTTCAGCCAACGGTTTTCGCCAGGTTCGCCCTTTTCGGCAAAGGTCGGTGCACGGTTGGTGCTGGTAACATAGCAGGCATTGCCCTTGCCGCCGCGGCCGCCTTTAGCAGCCGTATAGGTCTGGCCGTCCTCAACAAGGTCTGCCATAACGGCGCCGGTAGCGTCGTCACGTACCAAGGTTCCCATCGGCACCTTAACGAATACGGTATCAGCGCGTACACCGGTGCAGTTTTTAGTACCACCCTGACCGCCGCGCTTAGCAACATATTTTCTCTTGTAACGGAAGTCAATCAGGGTATTAAGATTTTTGTCCGCAATCAGGACAACATCACCGCCGCGACCGCCGTTACCACCGTTCGGGCCACCCTTTTCTACAAATTTTTCTCTGCGGAAGCTGCTCATGCCGTCGCCGCCATCGCCTGCTTCTACATAAATTCTCGCTCTGTCAATAAACATTTTGTTTTCTCCTATATCGTAAATTTAGCTATTGCTAGGTATATTTATCTATATTATAGCTTATCTTGCAGGGAAAGTGCAACGTGGTAACAATCAAATCCGCAGAAAAGCTTTGAGTTTGCGAAGATTTCACTTACTATTGCTACGATATAACCGGTGCATTAGCTGAAAACGTACACAGCAAAGAAACTTCATAGCAATAACTTTAGTCACTAAAACAACAAACTGTTTCATAATATACACTATAATCTCTCCAGTGAACATTTTGAGCTTTTTTCCTCACATTTCTTAACACTACTCTTGACAAATCTAAACGATATTGCGATAATGTGAAGAACACAGCGATGTGTATATTTTAATTTCAAAAACAAAAATGCAATGACCGGGAAAATTTACCTGCCCCAGCATTCAGAGAGACGGCGTAAGGTGCAAGCCGCCAACAAGCAGGCAAAGAAGCTCACCCGCGAGCAGCTTCTCTGAACCAAGTAGGAGCAGACGTTTCCAGCACGTTACGCTGCCGATCCGCTAATCGGAAAAATTAAGTACAACTTAGGGTGGTACCGCGAAAAAACTTCGCCCCTATCTGCAAGCGCAGATAGGGGCTATTTTATTTCATGGTACACTCTTTCTAACTTAAAAATTTTACAGGCTGTCCAGAAGAGTGTCAGATGCGAATAAGCGCGACGACAGCGTACATACCAGTACTCCTAGGAGCGCTTCTGAAGCAGATGGCCCCTTATAGACAGCCCCTAAAGAAAGAAGGACTATCTTATGGGAATGACAATGACGCAAAAAATCTTAGCCAAGCACGCTCACCGCGACAGCGTAAGCGCCGGCGACCTGCTTGTTTCTCAAGTAGATTTAGTATTAGCTAATGATATTACCGGTCCTCCGGCTATCAACGAATTTGAAAAAATCGGCAAACCCGTTTTTGATAAAAATAAAATTGCCTTGGTTCCGGACCATTTCTCTCCCTGCAAGGATATCAAATCCGCAACCATGTGCAAGCGTATGCGCGACTTTGCCCGCAAGCACGAAATCAAAAACTACTTTGAAGTAGGCCAGATGGGTATTGAGCATGCGCTGCTGCCGGATAAAGGCCTTGTTGCTCCCGGCGAAATCATCATCGGTGCCGATTCCCACACTTGTACCTACGGCGCACTCAATGCTCTTAGCACCGGCATGGGCCAGACCGATATCGGCTGCGCTATGGCCAGCGGTACCTCCTGGTTCAAGGTTCCGCAGGCTATCAAGGTTAACCTGACCGGCAAGCTGCCGAAATACGTTAAAGGCAAGGACATCATCCTGACCATCATCGGTATGATTGGCGTTGACGGTGCCCGTTACAAATCTTTGGAATTCACTGGTGAAGGTGTCAGCGAGCTTTCGATGGCCGACCGCCTGACTATCTGCAACATGGCTATTGAGGCCGGCGGCAAAAACGGTATTTTCCCCGTTGATGAAAAAACCATTGAATTCTTAAAGGAACGCGGAGTAACCCGTGAATGGGAAGCAGTTACTGCCGACGAAGATGCTGAATATGCCCGCGTACTCGATATTAAGCTCGACGAGCTTGTTCCTGTAGTTGCTTATCCGCATCTGCCGGAAAACACTCATCCTGCTAAGGAAGGTCATGCCATCAAAATCGACCAGGTTGTCATCGGCTCCTGCACCAACGGACGTCTGGAGGATCTTGAGCAGGCTGCCGAAATTCTCAAAGGTCACAAGGTTTGCGACCATGTGCGTATGATTATCATCCCGGCAACCCAGCAGATTTATCAGGAGGCTATGCACCGCGGTTACATAGATACCTTTATTGATGCCGGTGCTGCCGTTTCTACTCCGACCTGCGGTCCCTGCCTTGGCGGTTACATGGGCATCCTCGCAGCAGGCGAGCGCGCTGTATCCACCACCAACCGCAACTTCCGCGGCCGCATGGGCCATGTCGACAGCGAGGTTTATCTGGCAAGTCCCTATATCGCTGCAGCCAGTGCCATCACCGGTTATATCACCAGCCCTGAGGAGGTAGTAAAATGAGCAAAGTTTGGCGTTACGGCGACCACATCGATACAGACGTTATTATTCCGGCAAGATATCTGAACATTGCCGATTTCAAGGAATTAGCAGAACACGCTATGGAGGATGCGAAGGAAAACCTGAAAATTAACTTCGCTGCCAACGTACAACCCGGCGACTACATCGTAGCAGGCAAAAACTTCGGCTGCGGCTCCTCCCGTGAGCATGCCCCGGTAGTATTAAAGGTTAAGGGCATCAAATGCATTGTAGCAGACAGCTTTGCCCGTATCTTCTACCGCAATGCTATCAACATCGGCCTGCCGGTGCTGGAAATAGGCGCCGACGTAGAAAAGATTGAACCCGGCGATGAAATCGACGTTGATGTCAACAAGGGTGAAATCAAAATCCTCAACAAAAATATTACGATCAAAACAAAACCGCTGCCGGAATTCATCCAGCATATCGCAGACTGCGGCGGCCTGATTAATTATATTAAAGGAGAAAACAAATAATGAAAATTTGCTTACTGCCAGGTGACGGCATTGGTGTAGAAATAGTTGATGCAGCTGTAGAGGTTCTCGACGCTGCTGCCAAAAAATTCGGCTTTGAAATTGAATATGACAAGCAGCTCATCGGCGGCTGCGCAATCGATGCAACCGGCGTTCCCCTGCCGAAAGCAACCATTGCCAGCGCTAAGGCTGCCGACGCTGTGCTGCTCGGTGCTGTCGGCGGACCGAAATGGGATAATGTTGCTCCGGATATCCGTCCGGAAAAAGGCCTGCTTGGCATTCGCAAGGCTTTGGGCCTGTATTGCAACCTGCGCCCGATGACCGTTTCCAAATTCACCGCGCATCTTTCTCCACTCAAGGCAGAGCGTGCCGAAGGCGCCGATCTGTTAATTGTACGCGAGCTTACCGGCGGCATCTACTTCGGTGAACACAACGAAGCGCACCTCAACGCTGATGGTGTTGAGGAAGCAAGCGATATTGAACTTTACACCCGTCCGGAGGTTGAGCGCATTGCCCGTTTTGCATTTGAAGCTGCCAAAAAACGCCGTGGCAAGGTAACCAGCGTTGACAAAGCCAACGTATTGGGTTCCAGCCGTATGTGGCGTAAAATTGTTGCCGAAATGCAGGCTAAGGATTATCCTGAAGTCGAGCTGAACAACTTCTATGTTGACAACTGCGCTATGCAGTTAGTGCTGAATCCGAAGCAGTTTGACGTTATTTTGACCAACAATATCTTTGGTGATATTCTCAGTGATGAAGCAAGCACCATCGCAGGCAGCATCGGCCTGCTTCCGAGCGCCAGCCTCGGCGACGGCACCGGTATGTACGAGCCTATCCACGGCAGCGCACCTGATATTGCCGGCCAGGGCATCGCTAACCCGCTGGCAACCATCCTCAGTGTTGCTATGATGCTGCGCTACTCCCTGAATCAAAACGAAGCAGCGAACGCTATGGAAGCAGCTGTTGACGCAGTTATGGAGCAGGGCTACCGTACTCCTGACCTTTATGCAGAAGGTCTGAAGAAGGTTTCTACCTCTGAAATGGGCCACCTGGTTGCTCAGGAGCTGCTCAAATAAAAATATCAGCAAGCGCCATCCCCTCAGCGTTTACCAAAGCCTTTCTACCCGTAAGCCTTCCGTTTGGGGCTTACGGGTAAATTTTCCAACACTTGGCATTATTATATTTTGATTTTTTTGTTTTTTTGATTTTTTTATGATTGTTGTGGTGTATTATGATGCAAATTTCAACCAAGAACATTGATTCCGTGTATACTAATAATATTTCAAGCAATGCTGCGGCCTTCCGCCAAGGCTTGCACGATGGCATCCCCATAGGATTGGGATATTTTGCCGTAGCCTTTTCTCTGGGAATTATTTGCCGTTCATCCGGTCTTTCTGTATTCCAGGGCTTTTTAACAAGCCTGCTCAACAACACTTCAGCCGGTGAATTTGCCGCCATTACCCTCATCGGCCAAAATGCCAGCTATACCGAAATAGCACTGGTCACCCTCATCGCCAATGCACGCTACATGCTGATGAGCTGCGCGCTGAGCCAAAGGCTCAGTACAGCGCAAAGCTTTATACATCGTCTAGCTATGGCCTTCGCTGTAACGGATGAGCTTTTCGGGATTGCTATCTCCCGTCCCGGTGTTTTAAATCCATACTATTACTATGGAGGCATGGCAGTAGCCATTCCAGGCTGGTCGATTGGCACAGCCAGCGGCATTATCGCCGGTGCAGCGCTGCCTGATCGCATTGTAAGTGCACTGAGCGTTGCGCTGTTTGGCATGTTCCTTGCTATTATCATTCCGCCGGCACGCGAAAGCCGTATCATTTTAACTATTGTAATCACAAGCTTCATCGCCAGCTTCGCAGCAACATACATGGAGCCGTTGGCGCAGCTTACCGGCGGTACGCGTACCATTATCCTCACTGTAGTCATCGCAGCGGCTGCAGCCTGGCTTAGGCCGGTACAGTTCCAGCAAAAGGAGGACTAGCATATGGAACATAATATTTACATTTATATTGCCGTAATGGCACTTGTTACCTACGCTATCCGCGTGCTTCCGCTCACACTCATCCGTAAGGAAATCAAAAATCCCTTCATCCGTTCCTTTTTATATTATGTCCCCTACACGACTCTCGCAGTAATGACCTTTCCTGCAATCCTGCAGGAAACGCAGACACCTGCTGCAGGTGCGCTTGCCCTAGGCGTCGGCGTTGTCACCGCCTGGCGCAGCATGAGCCTTTTTCATGTGGCTTGCTGCTGCTGTGCAGTAGTGTTTATAGCAGAATTTATCATGGTGCCGTAAGACACAAAAATCCGCCGGTTCAGGAGATTTTTCTCCAATCCGGCGGATTTTTTTGCTTCTATAAATTAACGTGCATTTAATCCCAATTCATTAATCAAGGCACGCTGCAACAAATTTGAAAAATTAATATCGTTATCAATTGCCAGATTATTAAGCCATGCAGGAATCGAGAGCGTCTTCTTTACAGCCTTCGCATTATACTTTTTGTCATAAGCAAGCTTATCAAAAGCAACCATCATCACAAACTGACTACCTACTAATTTAATTTCATTTGGTTTTGATGATTGAGGATATTCTTCAGGCTTTTTGCCTTCCAACATCAGGCCAATCACTTCCTGCACCATCTCCAAAGCTTCTTCCAAAGAATCTCCTTGAGTATTGCAGCCGGGAATATCCGGAACATAAACAGAAACGCCTACTTCCTCAGGTTCAAAAATTACCGGATAAAAATATTTTTTAGACATAATACGCTCCTTTCTTCTCCTTATCGTTTTAATCCAGCCTGCTTTAAAATAGCCTGTTCTAAGCCTTTCTTTAATTCTTTAGTATGCAAAGGTACAGCAACAGTTATATTCCGTTGTGGATTAAAATATTTTTGATGAGAACCATTATTGCTCTTCACATAAACAAAACCATTTTGTAAAAGCAATCTGATCATTTCTTTAGGGGTTAGTGGCATAAACGCAACCTCCTTTAATTTATTATACTACGTAATATTACGTATGTAAAGGAATGCGCGCTGCAATAAAAAAGTCTTCGCACACATACGAATATGCACGAAGACCAAAATAATTTATTAAGCTTCTATCTCACAGCAGCCAATGGAACATGCCGAAATAAGAGAAAACACACAACACGGAAACGCCCAGCGCAGAAACGCCGAACATTTTCATAAACAGATTCTGCTGCTGCTTCTGATTAGCATTAGCGGCCGAAGCATATGCTGCCAACGCCAACGCACCGCCTGTAGAAAGCGGACTGATGGCAGCGACATGTGAAATCGTTGTAATCGAGGAAGCCAATTCGAACTCATTCACCCCGCCAAGCTGCTGGGCAACATGCGGCACAGTCGGCAGCAGCGTAGGCATAACAACACCGCTGCTTGAGCTGAACCAGCTCATAATACCGGAGGTAAGTCCCATAACAGCGGCAGCACTTTTAGCGCTCATCAGCGAAACAAGCACATTGGAAAGCACCTCAATACCGCCGAGATCTATAATCAGCTGCATCAAAACACCGACACCGGTAATCAGCAGCAGCGTATTCCAAGGAATATGCCTGATAGCTTTGCTCTCATCGGAAACACGTAAAAAGGACAATACCGCAGCAACTGCAAAGCTGACCAGTCCGACATTAATACGCAAAAGCATAACCATAAGCACCATCACTACAATACCGGCAATAGTCGTCAGCTGCCTTTTGTTAAAGCAGGGAACTTCTTTTTTCTGCTCCACAGCAGCAGAACGCAGCTTATAACCACCCAATAAAATGTAGACAATAACGGCATAAATAGTAAAGGAAAGAATACCATTCATAAGAAAATCATTTTCAATACCGGTTAAGCCAAACTCTGCGCACAGATTCGCACCGATAATGCCGGTAGCAGCAAGCGGTGATAAACCACCGGCGCAAGAACCCAAAACAGTTAAGGTTGAAAGCAGCACAGGACTGATTTTCATTTCTGCTGCCAAGGACATGGAAAAAACCATCATTATAGCCATAGTCGGTACAGATCCGGGACCAAGCGCAGCAAGTATAATCGAGAATACATAAATAATGATCGGAATCAGGTAAACACGCTTACCTGCTAAGGAAATAACTTTTTGTGCCAGTAAATCCAGACTGCCGTTAATCTGTGCCAAACTGAACAAATAAGTTACACCCAAAAGCATCAGAAACAAAGAAGCATTGAAGCCTTTAATAATTTCCGCATCACTGATGCCTGCCATACGTCCCAAAAGCAAGGCAAAAGCTATGCACAAAAGACCCGTATTCATTTTACGGATAAAACCAAGCATTATCGCCAGCAGTAAAAAACCCAAGGATAACAGAGCCATCGGAAACCTCCAAAAAATTTATTTGAGAGTGTATTTGAGAGTGTAACAACGGGAATATTAAATATAACAGAATCGCCATTTATATAATAACACTTAGGAATTACTTTGTAAAACAGTAGTTTTGTTTATCTTATTCTTGTTTGGCATTAAAATTATTCCATATAGGAATAGTCTTTTTATTGTCGCCTCTGTGCAGATATAGACTATGCTATTCCCACTCTTTAAAGCAAAACAGTTTATTTCCTGCAAAATAAATGTTACAATAAATAATTGAGAGAAGATTAGACAATTTTCATAGCTATAACAACGCTGTGAAAATTACATTATGGAGATGATTGCTTTGCCAAATTATGCAGATATCAACGGACGGCCGATGAAGAAGCTGCAAATACAACAATACCTGCGCAAGCTGCAGCTCAACGATTTCGAGCCGGCTGTTAATTTAGCAACCCTGACTAAATTGCAGGACGCGCACCTCAAATATATCCCCTATGAAAATTTTGACTGTCTTAACGGCAAAATTACCTCGCTCAAAAGACAGGATATGTTCAATAAAGTTATCATGCACAACCGCGGCGGCATCTGCTTTGAGCTGAACGGACTTTACAACTGGCTTTTGGAATCCCTGGGCTTTGATGTGACCAGCTATTCCGCCCGCTTTATCGATAAAATGGAAACCTACCAGCTGCGCCGCCACCGCGTAATGTGTGTAGCTTTAGGCGATAAGCGTTATCTTACCGATGTCGGTGTGAACAGCGAAAGCCCGCGTGTGCCGCTGGAAATTACTGAAGGCCTGATTCAAAGCGACGGCATCAGCCAATACAAATTTACCCGCAGTGAATTTTGGGGCTGGCTGCTCTGGCAGAAGGAACGCGGCAAAATCTGGAAACGCCTCTTTGGCTTTACCGCAGAGCCGCAGATAGACAAAGACTTTATTACCGCCAGCTTCTGGTGCGACGCACATCCAGACTCACCGTTTATTAAAAGCAAAAAGCTGTCTATTTTCCGCGAGGACTGCAATATTACCGTTCGCGGCAACTATTTGAAATTTTACCTCGGCGGTCGCGTTAAGTACCGCTATAAAATTAACACCGGTGCCGAGCTTAAGGAAATTCTTTGGGAATATTTCGGTATTAATGTAGAATACCGTCTCAAGGATGATGGTATAGAATACTAAGCCCGGCAGGAGATTTGTAAAATGCCTGATTTATTTTTTCCCAGTTATACAAAAAAAATACTGTCTGCTTTGAACGCTGCCGGCTATGAAGCATATCTCGTCGGCGGCGCTGTGCGTGACCTGCTTTTGGGCAAGTCACCGGACGATTACGATATTACTACCAATGCTCTGCCTGAGCAGGTTTTGGCAGTTTGCAAGCAACATGATTGGAAAACTGTTGACCAATTAGGTCACAATTTCGGCTGCGTAGTCATCGTTATCAACGGCGTTGCTACCGAAGTAACAACCTTCCGCGGCGAACGCTATAACGATGACGACATGCATCGCCCTGCCGCAACCTGGTTTTGCAATAGCCTGCGCGAGGATTTGTGCCGCCGTGATTTTACGGTCAATGCTATGGCCTTGTCTCTTGACGGAACTCTGCATGACTACTTTGGCGGCCGGCAGGATTTGCAACAGAAAATTTTACGCACTGTGGGTGACGCTAAGCAACGCTTTCATGAGGATGCGCTGCGTATGCTGCGTGCCTGCCGCTTTGCGGCACAGCTCGGCTTTACGTACGAGCAGGCAGGCTGCGAAGCATTGCCTGCCTGCGGTGCGCCAAATACGCCCTATTACCTGCCGCATGGCTACAGCTTTCCGGTTAAACGCTGCGCCGGCCTTTCGTTGGAGCGTGTACGCAAGGAGCTTGAAAAGCTCATTACATCTGAATATGCAGGCAAAGGCCTGATGCTGATGATGGCCACAGGCCTTTTAGGTGCAAGCTGCCATGCCCGCGAAAACGGCAGCGATACTGTCATTCCCATTCTTCCGGAAGCGCTGCACCTTTTAGGTCTGCACCAAAATCCACGCTTCCATTTATATGACACCTGGGAGCACACACTGCTGGCGATTGACAACAGTCCGCGCGATTTAGCCATCCGCTGGGCGTTGGTGCTGCACGATCTGGGCAAGGGCTTGCCGAATGTCCGCAAGCTGAACAAGGAAGGACAGCCAAGCGATCCCGGCCACGAAGCAGAAAGCGCAAAAATGGCTAAAGCTATCCTGACACGCCTAGGCTATAACAAAAGCTTTGTACATTTGGTTACCTGGCTAGTAGCGCAGCATATGCGCTTCGCGCCTATGCTGCTCACCGGTGAGCGCACTCTGCTGCGCTGGGTGCGCAGCGAAGCTGCCAACTCCGGCTTCCGTACGCAGGCAGAGCTGACGCAGGCCTACAGTCTGCTGGTCGAGGTTTTTCTTGCTGATATGGGAGCAACCCACGCCCGCGAAAACGAACAGCTGATGGCCGAAGGTCGCCTCTTAGGCCGTCAGGTTGTGGAGCTGGTACGCACACGCATGCCCGTATGCACCAAGGATCTTGCTGTCAGCGGACGCGAGCTGCTGGAGCTTATGCCCCAGGCTGAAATCAAAAATATTCTTACCTACCTGCTGGAACGCGTACAATCAGGTAATCTTCCCAACGAAAAAGAAGCTTTGCTCACAGCAGTCCATAAGTATCAAAAGCGCAAAGCTACAATCAGTTCAGGAGACAACATATGAAAACAAAACGCATTTTACTGGCCATTGTTTGCCTAATAGTCATTTTGGGCGGCCTTAATTATCTTTTGCAGCAATCCCCTATGCCCATCGGCACTCCCGGAAGCACACCGGCAGCCGGTGCCGCACAATTCGTAGGCAAACATGATATCAAAGATTCGCCCTATTTTAAGCATCCTGATTTTTATAATATGCAACCTAACGAGCATCTTACCATTCTGCCGAAATTTGCCACTGCGCAGCAAATCACTCATTATACCTGTGGTCCTGCCGCTGCAAATATGGTAGTAAAATATTACAAAGGAAAAACGCTTGATGATGAACTGGCAGTTGCCAAAATCATGGGCAGCAGCAAAACCGTCGGTACCAACACCAAGGGCATGGTAAACTACTTTGAAAAAATCGGTTGGGAGGTTCATTCCTCCGTCAAAGATAAAACTCCCGACAGCTATAAGGATTTCCTTGAATTTGTCGAGAGTAATCTGAAACATAATACCCCTATTATTGTAGAAAATGTTGACTGGGGAGGACACTGGCGTGTCATTATCGGTTATGACAGCATGGACACCGCACACCAAAGTGACGATGTGCTTATTATGGCAGATCCCTATGATACTACAGACCATCTGCAGGACGGCTACAGCATTGTGCCGGCAGAACGCTTCTTCTATATGTGGTTTGACCATCAGCTTTTCCCGCAAAGTGAGCAAAAACGCCAATGGCTGACGGCTAAACCGAAGGCTTGATGGTTCCGAAGAAAACATTCTATATTTTTTCCAAAAATAAAACCGTTGCCGCATTTTCCTGCAGCAACGGTCTTTTATTATATATATCTCAATTTAGCTAACAATCTCCTGCTCCGCTCCACGCACATGCGTGAAATAAGAGTAAACTGCTACGCTCATAAGCACGCAGCCGGCAAATACAAGCACATAACGCGAGCTCATAAAGCTGCCCAAGGCACCGCCAAGCAGCGGTCCTACAACACCGCCAAACTGCTGCGCGCTCGTAACCAGGCCAAAGGCCTTACCGCGCATATTAGCAGCAGTAACACGCGTCAGGTTAGCATTGATATTAGGCACAGCACCTGCCAGGAACAGGCCGTAAACAAACTGAATAGCTGCAAACTGCCACACAGTATTGATGAACACCTGGAAAAGGTTAATAAAACCGGCAATAAAGGTTACAATACAGAAAACGCGCACATAACCGAAGCGTTGGCCGCGTTTTCCCCAAAACGGCGCAGCCAAAATGCCGGTAATGCCGGACAGTGAGAAAACTACACCGGACATCTTGATAGCAGCATCACCCATATCATGCATCAGCTCGCCTACATACAAGGTAATCAGCGGCTGAATCAGCATTATGCAGGTCTGCACCACAAAGAACATAGCCATAATATACAGCAGGCCCTTGTTATGCAAAGCATTCTTTAAATCAGCCAGCAGATTACTTGCTTCGCGCGCGCCCTTATTCAGTACGGACATATCCTTGACAATAAATACAACCGCACTCGTAGCAATAAACAAGGCCAGACTGCCTACATAAAACGAAGCACGCATGCCAAACCAGCTGCTCAGATAACCGCCCATCAACGGTCCCATGATTGTGCCGCTGGCTACCGCAGTCTGCATCAGTCCCATACCCCAGCCCATACGCTCCTCCGGTAAGGATGAAGACGCCATCGACATACAGGCAGGCACAAAGCCGGCAACAACACCGCACACAATACGCACAAGCAGAAGCTGATAGACATCCTGACAGACGCCGGTAAGAAAATAGGTCAGCGCCAGGCCATAGCCGGCACGAATCGCCATCTTCCTCTGCCCGACATGGTCAGCCAATGCGCCCCAATAAGGTGCCATCACGGCAGAACCCATAAAGGTTACGGCAAAGGTAATACCTGCCCAGAAGTTAACGTCAGTCTGAGCAACATGCAGCTCACGCAGCAGATAAACAGGCAAAAACGGTATGCACATCGTATAGCTGGCACAGCATAAAAATACTCCCAGCCACAATACCGGCAAATTTGCCTTCCAGCTGCTTTTATTGTCAGAAGTAAAAGCTTGTATAGACATTTTATCTCCCTCTCATCTCTCTAATTGCTATTATAACACAATGCAGGCAGATAGTCACAGCAGATAAATGCCGAAGCTTTTTCTTTCTAGACAATAGATACACTTTTAGCGTATAATATTGTTTAGATTAAATTCGTATTGTTAGCGATAAAATAAACCGCTGGCAACTTTATCAGCGTAAAAATCAAAATGCAGACTTTAAGCCTGTAAAGGAGAGTGCAGAATTTGAAACCTTATAGCATGCAAGAATTAGAAGAATGCGGCTTTTTATCAAAAATATTCGGCAGCAAGCCTACCGAAAACGGCTGGAAGGAGCTCAACAATCTGTTGGCTGCAGCTCCCGATGCTTTAGCTGTCAGTGCTGATGATGTACATCACGCTCTGAAAAAATGGGGTGTAAAATTCAATGATGATAATTTCAACCAACGCAGCGGCATTTACCGCAAGCTGGCGGATGTTATCTTTACCGAAGTACAGACTAAGGAAGACAGCCTTTGGGGACAGCTTGCACACTTAGCAGAAATTTTGGAGCTGCCGCCGCATCTGGCAAAGCAGGCTGATAAGGCAGCAAAAACAGCTGCTTATTTTGTCCGCTGCCGCGATTTGCTTGCAGGCACCGAAAAACTGGATATCAAACAATTGAATGAGTTATTCGGCTATGACTACGAAGACAGTCTTTCCATGCGTAAGCAGGTTTTTCAGGCTCACTTCAATCAGAAGTTTGACGAAATCAGTAGCGCACAGCGTTATACTCCGGATGAAGAAGCTGCCCTGCGTGCCGATTGCGCAACATTGGATATCCCTTACGAATTAAAGAATAATATTGTCAGCGCTTTGGAAAAATACCGCAGCCTGTGGAATGCGGAGCATATGCCTTTAGGCGATATCAAGCAGGATGCTTTCCCGCTCAACCCCGGCGAAATCTGCCACGCCTATACCAACTGCGGTCTATGCCAAAACAAAATGATAGAACGCGAGGACAATTACTATGAGCTGACACGCAAATTCCGCATTGATGAAACCGTTGCCTTCAAGGGCGAAAAAATCGAGCATCCCAAATTCACCGAAGAAATGACTATTATCGAAGAGCTGGGCGTGTTCTTCCTTACTAACCAACGTTTAGTTTACATTGGTAAGAAAAATGCCTTCCATATCCCGCTCAACGTTCTCAGCGGTGCTGATTTTGACGGCATCAACATTGTAACCTTCCATCACACCGATGGTACCGACAGTATCTTTAAATTCAGTGACGAGGCTGCCGGTGTTTTATACATTCTGTTCGAAAGAACCTTAAAGGCTGCTAAAGCATAAAACATCATATATACAAAATACCCCTGCAGAAATTTTTCTGCAGGGGTTAAATTTTTATCAGCTGTAAAATTTACAAGACAGCTTAAGCCGTCAAAGAATTACATGCACTCTTTGATTGCTTTAGCCATACGTTGGATACCTTCAACAATGCGGTCATCCGGCATGTTGGAGTAGTTGATACGCATGCTGCGGTCAGTCTTCTGGTTCGGATAGAAGGCATCACCGATAACGCCGGCAACCTTCATCTCGATACATTTGTTGAATACTTTGCGTGCGCTTACGCCTTCAGGGAAGGTCAGCCACAGGAACAGACCACCTTCCGGATGAGTCCATTCGGTGCCAGCCGGGAAGTATTTCTCCATGGATTCGAGAATCAGATCACGACGATGTTTGTACAGAGCAACGATTTCTTTAACGTGCTCATCCAGGTCGTATTGTTCCATGTAAGCATCTGCAACGCCTTGGTCAAAGTTAGAGGTGTGCAGGTCAGCACTTTGTTTGATTTTTACAAACTCGCTCAGCAGGCTATGCTCTGCAGCAATCCAGCCAAGACGCAGGCCCGGGCAGAAGATTTTGGAGAAGGTGCCCAGGAACATAACCAAGCCTTTGGTATCCATAGATTTCAAGGACGGCAGAATAGTACCTTCATAGCGCAGTTCGCCGTACGGATTATCTTCGAGTACCGGCAGGTTGTGTTTGTTAACAACTTCCATGAATTTTTGACGACGTTCCATGGACCAGGTACGACCGGTCGGGTTTTGGAAGTCAGGAATTACATAGATAAATTTGCAGTTCGGAGTGGTTTCCAGAATTTTATCCAGTTCTTCCGGAATCAGACCACCGTTATCGGTCGGAACCTCAACAAATTTCGGTTGGTAAGCGTTGAATGCGTTCAAAGCGCCAAGGTAGGACGGGCTTTCGCACAGAACAACGTCGCCGGGATCCAGGAACAGCTTGCCTGCGAAGTCCAGGCATTGTTGAGAACCGGTGGTAATCAGAATGTCATCGGGATCAACGTTGGTGTGATATTTATCAGCCATGCGTTTAGCAATTTTTGCACGCAGGGACGGACGGCCTTCGGTAGTTGCATATTGCAGCAGCTGACGACCTTCCTTCAGTACCAGGTCATGAGAAACCTTGGCAATTTCTTCTACAGGGAACAGCTCCGGTGCAGGCAGACCGCCGGCAAAGGAAATAATATCAGGCTGAGCAGTTAATTTTAACAGCTCGCGGATTTCAGAAGCTTGCATACGCTCCATACGTGTTGCGAATTTCATGTTTAAAAACCTCTCTTCATTGGAAACTATATTATTTTACCGTAACACTTATTGTAGCACCACAATCTAAAACAAACAAGCAAAATACCGTTTTCGATTAATTCTATTTATTTTTACAGCAAATTGTGTTAACTTATTAACGATTTGCGCGGAAATTTGTTTGTTTTAATATTTCAGATACTTCAGTAAGCCTTCCAGTCCTTCCATGATATCGTTATATGTCACTTCAAAGTCACCCGTATACCACGGGTCAGCAATGCTCTCACCCTTACGCTCGGTATAATCCAGCAGCAGATGCACCTTGTTTTGCGTATCCTCACCAATCACACGACGCAAATTGCGGATATTATTGCTGTCCATAACCAGCAGCAAATCGTAATATTCGTAGTCGCGCTTCGTTACCTGTACCGCATGCTTGCCTGCCACACTGATACCGAACTGCGCCAGCTTATTGCGCGTGCCGTAATGTACAGGATTACCGATTTCTTCCCTGCTCGTAGCTGCCGAAGCAATTTCAAAATCAGCGGCAATACCGCGCTTTTTTACAATGTCCTTCAATAAGAACTCTGCCATAGGCGAACGGCAAATGTTGCCGTGGCAGATAAAGAGAATTTTATGCATTTGTGTGTCCTTTCTAAAACTTAAGAATTAATTAGAGCCTTATTTAATCCGTTTCTGAATATCTTCAACAGATGGCAGTTGCTTTTCCAGATCATCCGGCAGGCTACTGGTTATTTTGTATTCGCTTACACCAATCGGCTTCGAAATATCCTTGAGTGAATATTCTGCAACCACATTGTTTTTGCTTTTGCACAGAAGTAAACCAATGGACGGATTATCCTGCTCTTTTTTCAAAATGCCGTCCACGGCTGACAGATAAAAGTTTAGCTGACCAGCATATTCCGGCTTGAAATCACCGGTTTTCAATTCGATAACCACATAACAGCGAAGATTCAGGTTATAGAACAACAAATCAATGTAAAAATCATCGCCGCCTACGTTCAGGTGATACTGGTTTCCCAGAAAAGCAAACCCTGTTCCAAGCTCCAGAAGGAGCTTTGTGACATCCCTAACAAGTGCCTGCTCAATATCCCGTTCGAGCATATCCTCCCGGAAAGGAATAAAATCAAATACATATGGATCTTTCATTGTCTGCGCTGCAAGTTCACTTTGCGGAGACGGTAAGCGGTGATCAAAATTTGTAACTTTATCTGCCAGCACCTGTCTCTGATACAAGTTGCTTTCAATCTGATGGACAAGAACATTTCGAGACCAGCCGTTTTCCGCTGACTTTTTGATATACCATTTACGTTCATCCATATCAGCGACCTTATCCAGAAGAACTATATTGTGACCCCATGGAATTTGTGCAACAACCTGTTGCACAAATTCTCGGTCTGGATAAATCTCTGCGAATTTTGCCATATACTTCAAATTACGAACAGAATATCCTTTGCTTTCTGGAAAAGCAATCCGAATATCTGCTGCAAGGTTATCAATAAACTTGTTTCCCCATGATTTATGTTCATTGATTACGCAACCAATATCATAATAGAGAAGCAGCATATCTGCATTCACATGAATTGCCGCACGATATTGTGCCGCAGTAATTTCACTCTTAATATTTTCAATAATGGAAAGATACTCAGCCGTATTCATTAGCACACTCATCGCCTCGCTTTAACATAATTCTTATCATTATTTTCTCTATATAAGATGCTATAGTATGAAATATTTTTCACGTCATTTGTCCTTATTTGTTCCATATGGAGCTGTTTCTTCAGCAGCCATACTGTATGTTGCTTTTGACTCATAAATATACGCCTTATGTTCCTGAAAGGAGACTACCTTATCACTCATCATATCATTATTATCCGTCCAAAGCTCGCACTGCGTCATTACGGTCTGAACAGCATCCGCCATACCTTCCGGAGGATATTTATGTTTCTTCAACAGGCGCTTAATTAGGGTGCGCATTTTGGCACGGGCAGATTCTTTGCGCTGCCAGTCAATCGTTTTATTTCTACGAAGTGTATCCGCCAATTCCTTGGTAATCGCAATCAGTTCTTCATTTTCGTAAAAGTCCTTGATTGCTTGCGGTTTCGTAAGTGCATCGTAGAATGCCAACTCATCGGCTGTAAGGCCGAACTGTTCGCCCTCTTTGTGGGCTTCAGCCAGCTGCTTAGCAAGCTTCAGCATTTCTGCGATGACTTCTTCATTGGTGAGCATACCATTCAGATATGCATTGATTGCTCGCTGCATGATATCGCTGAACTTCTCGGACTTAACCACATTCGTTCTTCGATAAACAGATACCTGTTCCGCTATCAGTTTTTTCAGCAGCTCGATTGCCAGATTCTTCTCCTTCATTTTGCTGATTTCCTCAAGGAACTTTGGATCAAACAAGGAGAATTCCTCTTGCATATCAGAGAACAGGTTAATAACACCCTCGCTCTTGATGCTCTGCTTCAAAAGCTCATTGATACGAGCGTTCATTTCAGGAAGGGAGATTTTCTTACCTGTTCCCGCATTGGTAAGCCGCAAAACCAGAACACGCACCGATTCAAAGAACGCAGCTTCAAAGCGGTCAGCTTCGCACACCATGGAAGAACAAAGAGAAAGAGCCTGGTGAAGCATAAGCGCTTCCTTGATAAATGTATCTTTTTCTTTATCCTTTTCACGGGCGATGATATAGTTCACTGCACCGCTAATGGTCTTTGCTCTTTCCAGATCTGTTCCGGTTGTGAACTTGGTGTAGTCAAATCCATGGAACATATCACGGCAAACACCGAGCTTTTCAATAAACTTCGGATAAGCGACTTTGGCAACATCCGTATCACCATAGTTTTTCTTATCACGGGTGGTGTAGTCATTCATCGCCTGCTTTAATGCGCCAGCAATGCCTACATAGTCAACTACCAGACCGCCTTCCTTGTCACGGAAAACACGATTGACACGGGCGATTGCCTGCATCAGATTGTATCCGCTCATCGGCTTATATACATACATGGTAGCCAGAGACGGAACATCAAAGCCTGTCAGCCACATATCAACGACAATGGCAATCTTCATCGGGCTGTTATTGTCCTTGAATTTTTTCGCCAGCTCGTCCTTGTGCCGCTTATTGCCGATAATATCATGCCATTCTTCAGGGTCGTTATTTCCGCCGGTCATAACAATACCGACTTTTTCCGTCCAGTCAGGGCGCAGCTCCAGAATCCGCTTATAAATCTTCATTGCAATCGGGCGGGAATATGCCACAATCATCGCTTTGCCTGTAAGCAGACCTTCACGGTAATTCTCGTAATGGTCAAGAATATCGCAGACCAGAGAGTTTATGGTGTTGTCGTTGCCCAATACGGCTTCCATCTGTCCCAGTGTTTTCTTGCTCTTTTCAATAACCTCAGGATCTGCATTGTGCGCCATGATTTCATACTCGGTATCAATCATGCGCAGCGTAGCTTCATCCAGGTTGAGCTTAATGACACGGCTTTCGTAATAAACCGGGCGGGTTGCGCCATCTTCGACAGCCTGTGTCATATCATAAATGTCGATATAATCACCGAACACCTCACGGGTACTACGGTCTTTCGAGGAAATCGGAGTTCCTGTGAAACCTATGTATGTAGCGTTCGGCAGGCTGTTGCGGATAATTCGTGCAGTGCCTACAACACGCTTGGCGATTTCTTCACCTTCCTCATTCTTGGTCATCTTAATCTTTTCGGTTAAGCCGTACTGTCCACGGTGGGCTTCGTCTGCCATAACGATGATATTTCTGCGCTCAGAAAGGGCTTCGTGAGATTCCTCAAACTTTTGCATGGTCGTAAAGATAATACCGTTAGCTTGTCTACCTTCCAACCAATCTTTTAATCCAACATCATTTTTACTCGAAGTCTCTGTCAGTTTTCTACAAGTAGCGTGTACCGGTTCCTGACGCAAGAAATCCTTGCACTTTGCAAACTGTCCGAAAAGCTGATCGTCCAAATCGTTTCTGTCGGTCAGCACAACTATCGTTGGGCTATCCAAGGCTTCTTGTAGCAGATGAGCATAGAATACCATAGACAGCGACTTGCCGCTGCCTTGCGTATGCCAGAACACACCACCTTTACCATCGGTAACGGTAGCTCGTTTAGTCGATTCGATTGCTTTTCTTACAGCAAAATACTGATGATAACCAGCTAATATTTTAAAGGAGTTCACACCCTCGTTGGAAAAGCAGATAAAGTTCTTTATCAGGTCAAGCAGGCGTTCCTTTTGGAACATTCCCTCAAAGAAGGTATCAAACTGTGCGTACTGCGTGTTCTCGTAGCTTCCATCGACTGTTTTCCATTCCATGAAGCGATCTTCGCCGGAAGTAATTGTACCGGCTTTGGAGGTCATCTGGTCGCTCATAACGCAGATGGCATTATAGATGAACATGGAGGGGATTTCCTTCATGTAGTTGCGGAGTTGCCGGTATGCAGCAGAAGCATCGGTTTCTTCTCTAGACGGAGATTTCAGTTCTACAATGACAACCGGTATTCCGTTCAGGAAAAGCAGAATATCCGGGCGTTTGTTGCTGTTTTCGATGAAAGTCCATTGATTTGCTACGATAAAGGAGTTATTGTCGGGATTTTTATAGTCAACAAGATAAACGATTGAGGAGCGTTCCTCGCCTTTTTCAAAATAGCGCACAGGAATGCCGTTTTGCAGGTAATCCATAAAGACAGTGTTTTTCTGCACCAGTTCGCCGTTTTCAAAGTTCTGCAGCTTAAATAATGCGTCCTGAATGGCATCATCGGGCAACCCTCTGTTCAAACGGTCCAGAGAATCAAGCAGAACTTCTTCATATAACGGACTGTAAAAATCTCTTTCTATATCGGGACCGTATGCATACTCGTATCCCAAATCATTTCTGAACAGCTCGATTACTGAATTTTCATAATTGGCTTCGGTATATAATCCCGGCATTTTCAATTCTCCTTTTTACAGTTTGGATATTTCTATTGTATATCCGTTCTTGTTCATTTCTTTTGCAAGTGAAATGGCAGCATCTTCGACATTGTCTTTGAAGGGAATGTATATGAGACCATTAATATCCGAAGGTGATTCCATATCTTCTGCTTGTGATAATAAAATTGCCACCTTTGAACGACCTTTTGCAGCGAGCAACATTCCTAATTCTAAGACTACATTTTGTCTTACACGATACTTCTTATTTGCTTCATTGTTTTTTGCATATCCAATATCATCAGGTGTGGCAAGAACGATACCAAAATCAGCTTGATTTGTATATTTCTCCAGCTTTTCAATTATAGTACTTCCGTCGGATGGGAGTTGGTCTAAAATTAATGGTTCCAAATCCCATCTGCGAAGCATTGCTTCCAATTGTGTTCTCGCATTTTTATCGTGCCCATAAACAACAAAAACTTTGTTGTTTATGGGCACTCCTATTGTTTGTGAAGACAATAATTTCTCGATTTCAGATGAATTTTTCCCTTGACAATTTACTGTTCCTTTGTCCCAGCAATTCACGTTGCAACCATTGGTAAGTTTTAATACAGTTCCCAAATCATTTCCTGTTCGATTTTCACTTGAAATAGTTTGTCCTGCCCTTTTAAGTAAATTTTTTACTTGTTCGATGGATAAGTTAATAGCCATAATTAAAATCCTTTCTGTTTTGTAGTTAAAACGAAAATTTAGAGCAGCAAGCTCAGGGATATTTTCAAAAATTATTCGTTGATAATGCCGATCCAGAATGGACTACCGGAACAATTAGTGATCTCGGTACCGTTGTTGGAGGCAGTACACCTTCAAAGGCTAAACCTGAGTATTACACTGAGACCGGTATAGCGTGGATAACACCGAAAGATTTATCCATCAATAAGTCGAAGTTTGTTTCTCATGGCGAGAATGACATAACCGAACTTGGTTTAAAGAATAGCAGTGCAACAATTATGCCCGAAGGAACAGTGTTGTTCTCATCTCGTGCTCCAATAGGTTATATTGCTATCGCTGCTGGAGAAGTAACAACAAATCAAGGCTTCAAATCAGTTGTGCCAAAATCGGAAGTTGGAACACCATTTGTTTACTTCTTTTTGAAAAACACTCTCCCGCTTATTGAGGGAATGGCATCCGGATCAACTTTCAAAGAAGTATCTGGTAGCACTATGAAAAATGTCCCAGCGGTTATTCCTGATGCTAAAACTCTTGCTAAATTCAGCGACTTTTGCACTCCAATCTTTGCACAGCAATGTATTTTGGAAGGCCAGAATCAATCGCTTGCGACATTGAGAGATAATTTTGTGCCCAAGTTGATGTCTGGCGAGATTGATGTTTCTAAACTTGACATTTAATCCGCTAAATTTTCGTTTACACTTCTATTGATATTAATCCTTGATTCTATTGGATTGATAACTGCTACTATTTTTTTCTGTAACTCAAGCGACGGTAAGGTGATTTGAAACTTGTTAAGTGTTTCTATCGTTAATGCCTTTTGAGTAGAACCTATACATTTAACATCTATCTGGTTTTGTGCCTCAGCAGAATTAAGCCAAAGATATAAATAACTGGGCAAAATTTGAGTATTACATCTCAGCCATGTTAAATTCCCATCTTTAAAATAAAAATTATCTTCATCTACCAGCCACGGAATACCCAAAGTACCAACTGATGTTAAAAGTATATCACCTTTCTTAGGAACCTCATATTTTCCCTTAATTTCCTCATAACGTTTTGGGGAAATAAACAATTCCGTAGATACTTTATTTCCATTATGCTTTTCTATAACTTCTTTTCCTCTATAAAACGGAATACCTTCGGTCTGGTATTCCTTTGCAAAAATTCTTTTGCTTGATGAAATTGTACATACATCCCCCAACCAAATTGTTTGCCACATTTAGCTATCACCTTCCTATCTAACCTATATATTTACGGTGAGCAATCTTTACATTGCTCTGCTTGACCATTGCATACTGCAAGGTCGTATCTATTCGTTGATGCCCCAGGAGCCGTTGCAGCTGCTCCACGGGCATTCCTTTGTCTATCGCCATTGTAGCGAGGGTTCGTCTGAATTTATGCGGATGCACTCTCGGCAGTGCAAGCCGCTTACCCAGTTCACGCAGTCTTGATTCCACACCACCGATCTGCAATCTTTCGTATGGCGCTTTCAGCGATACAAACAGGGCATTTTTGCTATCCGTTCTCTGTGCAAGGTAGTTCTGAAGGTGGATTTTGGTTCTGGCATCAAAGTAGACCATTCTCTCCTTGCTGCCTTTACCAAATACTACGCACTCTCGCTCCTCAAAGTTGATGTCATCCCGATTGAGAAGCACCAATTCGCCTACACGCATTCCGGTTGATGCCAGCATATCAATCAAAGCCAAATCACGCAAAGAATCGCAATGGTCACGCATGGTTTCCAGTGCTTCGTCTGTATAGGTTTCTTTGATGGTCACAGCTGTTTTCACCTTATGAATCCTGCGTACCGGGCTTTTTAAGATGTAATCTTCATCTTCAAGCCAGGAAAAGAAACTGGATAGGATTCTGCGGATATTGTCAATTGTCACCTTACTGGATTTTCGTTCTGCCTGATAGTCAGTCAAATAGGAACGTAGATCATTGGTTGTGATATGCGTGATTCCTTTTCCTATCTTCTCAGACATGGTTTCGATTGTCTTTCGGTAGTAGGATAGTGACTTTTCAGAACATCCTTCTATTCGCTTTGCCGAAAGAAACGCACCTATCAACTGTGCATTTTCTGTACTTGCATCCTCAGCTGTACTATCCGTTTTTCGCTGAATCTCATATCCGGAAAGATTATGCTGCAGCACTCGCCGCAGCTGCTCCACCTGTCCATTATCAAGATAGGCCAGCATATCTCGCAGCACGTCATTTACAAATTCATCATTCATAGTCTGTTCTCCTTTAATAATCAGGGAATGACTATGGAGTGGCAATCCTCAGTATAAACACCTGCCACTCGCAGAAGTTATGGGGTAGGTCGTAAACGAAAATTTAGCGGCTTAAAGGTCGATGTCGGATACATCCAGTTCGCCGGACATCAACTTGGGAAGAAGCGTATCTCTCAGTAACGAAAGTCGTTTGTTCTCAGCTCTATTGGAATAGATCTGCTTAATCAGTGGTAATGCAATGGTATTAAACTCGACTAACGCTACTTCTGACGGCAAAACAATGGGATATGTCATAATCTGCTGTTTATCTCCACGAGGCATTTTTGTTCCTTTGGCTCCAGCAACCATAAATGCGAAGAACTTGTCGGCATATAGCGTGCTGAATAGGTACGCTGAGTATTGAGGTTGATTAGGCATGAAGCAAAGAACATCGGTCGAGCAGCCACACTCGTCCTCACAGTAGACAATCTTCTTAAAGTAAGGGCGAATGTTAGAAATCAAAGTATCACCCTTGTGGCAAGCAGTAGTCTGCGGCGTTGTTGGGAGGCTTGTAGCCTCAGTAGAGCCAGCTTTCCTCGGTAGCATATTCTCCGTTGAGAAGTAAGTGGTGACATCCAGCTCAGAAACAGCCACTCTATCTTTGGAATACGAGCAAATATCTGAAAGGACTCCCTGCTTGGCTGCTATATCAACATCGCCAAACCGTTCTTGATATACCGTTTGCAAAAGAACAGCTAAATTTTCGTTTATCTTATCATTTATTAAAATCTTCTCATCGATTGATGACAAGATACTTGCAATTTTCTTTTGTGTATCAAGATCAGGGCAACGTACAACACATTTCATCAACTCTGGCTGGCGCAGTCCAACTACCGTTGTTCCAGTTGCTCTGCCATCCATTTCACCCTGAAAATCTGAAGTGGTCATGTAATAATACACAAACTTTGAATCATGTTCTTCCTTAACTCTCACACCAAAGAGTCTCTGGCTAAGAACAATTTTTTCTTCACTGTCCCAATAAAGGATTTGCCCAAAAGGAGCTTCGGAAGTGATAATAATATCTCCTCGTTGAACTTCATCTTTCATCCATTTGTGATACATTTCCTCACTCACGAATCGAATGGTATCAGGTTGAACTATGTGACCTGTCTTAATGTTTTTTGCAGACAAAGCACGATAGCCACTTTCACTCCAATCGCCACCAAGTTTTTTTGGTGTTTTTCCTCGATAATCAATTACGAGTTCTGTAATTTCACCAAGAGGGTACGCTCTCCAATTAGATCTCATAACCAATTGCCCCCAACTTCTTACGGATTTCTGCTTCGAGTTCATGAGACTTGGCAAACATATCAGAAAGCTCAGAAGTCAGGCGAGCCATTTTTTCATCAAACGGTTCACTATCTTCTTCCTGTTCTTCAATGCCAACATAGCGCCCAGGAGTCAGAATATAGTCCTGCTTTTCAATAGTCTGCAAATCAGCTACTGCACAGAATCCCTTCACATCTTCCAGTGTGCCGTTTTGGAATGCTTCAAAGGTGTCCGCCAGTTTCTGAATATCTTCATCCGTGAAGTCTCTGTGCTTGCGGTCAACCATATAGCCCATCTTGCGGGCATCAATAAACAGCGTTTTTCCTTTCTGCTTTTTGTTTTTGCTAATAAACCAGAGCGTAACCGGAATCGTCACGCTATAAAACAGCTGCGTAGGCAGGGCAACGATACCTTCCACCAAATCAGCGTTGATAATATTCTTTCTGATTTCACCTTCACCGGAGGACTGCGTAGACAGTGCACCGTTCGCAAGTACCAAACCAATCTTGCCGCTTGGCGCAAGGTGGTGGATCATATGCTGAATCCATGCGTAGTTGGCATTACCAGACGGCGGCGTTCCGTACTTCCAGCGAACATCATCCTGCAATTTGTCCTGTCCCCAGTTAGACAGATTAAAAGGCGGGTTTGCCATAATGAAATCTGCACGAAGGTTGGCATGAAGGTCATTAAAGAACGTATCAGCCTGATACGGACCGAAGTTTGCATCAATGCCACGAATCGCCATATTCATCTTTGCCATCTTCCAGGTATCTGCATTGGATTCCTGACCATAAACAGAAATGCTTTGACGATTGCCGCTGTGTGCTTGAATAAACTTCACACTCTGCACAAACATACCGCCAGAGCCGCAGCACGGGTCATACACACGGCAATTATTGAACGGCTTCAGGATGGCAACAATTGTCTTAACAATGCTGGACGGTGTGTAGAACTCGCCGCCCTTCACACCTTCGTAAGCAGCGAACTGTGCGATACAATACTCGTAAGTTCTGCCCAGAAGATCCTTGCCTTCCTCAGTATCAGACATATCCATATTGGTGAACAGATCAACGACATCCCCCAGAACTCGCTTGTCCAAATCCGGGCTTGCGTAATTCTTCGGAAGCACATTTTTCAAAGATTTATTATCTGCTTCAATCTCTCTCATTGCTTCATCAAGGACTGTGCCAATTTCCGGAGTGTGAGCTGCAGCTGCAACCGTAGACCATCTTGCTTTTTCCGGGACAAAGAAAATATTCTCACCCAAATACTCGTCACGATCTTCTTCAAAGCCCTCACCCTCTGCAACAAGCTCGTTATATTTTCTCTCAAATGCACTGGAAATATAGCGAAGAAAAATCAATCCGATGATTACCTTTCTATATTCAGCGGCAGGAATGTGCCCCCATAACACACAGGCAGCATCCCAAATCTGTTTTTCAAAGCCAATGTTGGCATTATTCTTTTCAGCCATTGTCAGTCCCTCTTTCTTACTACTTATTCAAATCCATAATTTTCTATTTTCCATATCTCTTTCCGCTCACTCTGCGGATATAGTCCTTTTTCTGCAAGGATTCCATGATGCGCTTCTCGCCTTTTTTGATATATTCTTCAAGCTCAAATTGCCAGTTCTTTTCTGCTGACATAGCTGCACCTCGCCTCTTGCTCAATACTCAATCCTAAAATAATCAAGATATGCCTTATATCTATCCTGCGCAGCAAGGCAGGTATCCATCAGATAACCGTTTTCCTTCCCCCACTCCTTTAAGCCTCGATAGTAAAACATTTTCAGATTATCCTCTATAATAAACGGAACAATATTATATTTCAGGCACTCTTTAAACATAATCAGCCTGCCAACGCGTCCATTGCCATCCTGAAACGGATGAATCCTTTCAAAACACACATGAAAATCCAAAATATCTTTAAACGTCTTACTCTTTTTCGCATTATATTTTGCCAAAAGTGCTCGCATCTGCTCGCTAACCGCTTCCGGCAAAGCTGTATCTCTGCCGTCAACCTCGTTCGGAAGCTTTTTATAATCACCGACAGCAAACCAATCCTTACGCGCATCACTCGTGCCGGTTTTCAAAATAAAGTGCAATTCCTTTATCAGCTTTTCGGATAAAGCAGTCTTTGCTTTATCTATAAGCAAATCAATACAGCGAAAGTGATTAGCAGTTTCAATAACATCATCCACGTTCAAAACTTCATTTTCCACACCAATCGTATTTGTTTCAAAAATATAACGCGTCTGCTCATGTGTCAGTCTACTGCCTTCCATATGATTAGAGTTATAGGTCAACTCAATTTGCGTTTTATGATAGATACCGCCTGCATATCTGCTTGCTTTTTCTTCCTGCAGAACATTTAACAAGCTACGCTCGCTCTGCTTAATCTTATTAACACGCTCCGGTTTTACTGCCGTTTCCGGAATACTCCATACTCTGCCATGCAGCTTCGCCCCTTGCACACGTCCCTGAGCACAATAATTACGCACACTGCGCTCCGAAACCTGCCATTTTTGCGCTGCCTCTGCTACTGAAATATACTTCATCTGCTCACCTCCGTTACGTTATATCTAATATCAGTATAGCACGTTGACGGCAAAAACTTCAATTAATTTATTCTTGCTGTGTAATTATTTTGCCGTTAAAAACTCTTTTCATTTTTTATTATTGCTTTTTGCGTATTTACGCATTATCACGCATAGAAAAAGGCAAAGGAACTGCCACTTATGCAGCAGTCCCCTTTTAGCTTCCCTTTACTGCTTCAGCAGTTCCTTTTCTTCCAGATACACAGCCAGCAACTGCGCTACCTTATTCACCAGCTTCAGGCAATTTTTCAAATGCTCACGCGTATTAAACTCGTAAGGCATCAAATCACCGCAGGCACAGGAGCCGAATTCCTTGGCAAAGCGCTCATGAAATTCCAGCGTTAACGGATAAATTTCTGCCAACGGCTTCTCGCTCGGCTGATTACGGCCGGCCAACGTACTGATGACCATCACACAGCCTGCCATCGCACCGCACAAATCGCGCGCATGGCCAATACCGCCGCCAAAGCCGGAGCACAGACGGAAAGCGTTATCATCAATATTCACGCCCGCCTCCTTGCGGAAGGTTTCCACAATCGCTTCGCAGCAGTTATAACCGCTCTTAAAATTGTTGCCTGCTGCCATGCCCATTTTTTCGCTAAATTCACTCATGCTTTTCTCCTCCTTGCATAACAATATTAAAATGCTCACTTTTTGTCTTTATCGCTTTCCGTTGCATACGGCCAACCGCTCATGCCTCCCTCCAGGCTGTAAACTTCACGGAAGCCGCGAGCGCGCAGGATAACCTCCGCTTCGTAGCCACGCAAATCAATCTGGCAGGCTGTAACTATTTTCTGCTCTTTATCCATCTTGCTGATATCCGCTGTACGCAAGGTATCAAGCGGCAGATTTACTCTCGACGGAATGTCGGCAATACGCTTAGCTGCTACCTCTGCCGGTGTGCGTACATCAACGAATAAATAATCCTCCTGCGTACGGTCCTTTTCAAAGTCTACAGGATTAATGCTGCGCAGCTGACCGTCAATTTTATTTTGCAGGACATTGGCTGCCGTTGCGATATTCTCAATCGGCGTATTAAACGGCGGAGCATAAGCCAGATCAAGTCCGGACAAATCCTCCAGCGTTGCACCTAAAGAAATTGCCGCCGCCAATGTATCAATACGCTTCGCTACGCTCGCTCCGACAGCCTGCGCCCCCAATACGCGTCCGCTGCTCTTTTCCGCCAACAGCTTCAGCACAATCCGTCCTGCTCCCGGCATATAACCCAAACGATCGAAGCCTGGTACAACTACGCTCGCAAAATCAATACCGGCCTGCCGCGCAGTCCGCTCGTTCAAACCGGTTGCCCCAGCTTCCTGCGCAAAGAAGCGACATGCGGCAGTTCCCAGGACACCGGGATATTGCTTCCGCGCTCCGCAGATATTATCTGCAATCACGCGGCCATGCTTGTTAGCGGTAGAACCCATAGGCACAAACACTTTGGCTCCGCTGACACGATGAGTATTTTCCGCACAGTCACCTCCGGCATAAATTGCATCATCGCTTGTCTGCAGGTATTCGTTAACCGCAATACAACCGCTCGGACCTATAACAAGGCCGGCCTCGCGCGCCAGCTCCACGTTCGGACGCACGCCGACGGCAACGATAACCAACTGTGCCGGGATTACGCGTTTATCTGTCTGCACTCCGCTAACTTTACCGTTTGCTACGGTAAAGGCACCTGCTCTTTCCTCCAGATAAATATCGAGCAGCGGATTTTTCGTATCACGCAGCAGCAGTGCTGCCATATCATCATCAAGCAGCTGCGGCAACAGTCTGTCCTGCTGTTCCAGAACGCTGGTATGCAAACCGCGGCGCACAAAAGCTTCTGCCAGCTCCAGACCGATAAAGCCTGCGCCGATGATAACTACATCCTTAACGTTGCCTTCGGCAATTTCCTTATCTACCGCTTCAACATCCCACGGGAACCAGAAGCTGTGAATACCTGCGGCAGCAGCATTAGGCAAGGGAAGCTTCACCGGCGTACTGCCAGTTGCCAACACCAGCACGTCATAAGACAGCTGTTTCAGCTCTCCCTTTTCCATATAATGCACGCATTTTTGCACTCTGTCTATTTTTTGCACATTACAGCCACAGCGGGCGTCAATGCCCTTCACGGCCGCAAAATAATTACTGTCGCGCAAGGCTCCCTGCGGTGTATGGTCAAAGCTGTCCATGCTCTTAACCTCACCGCTGATAAAATACGGGAAGCCGCAGGCGCCATAGCTCAGTTGCGGTCCGCGTTCCAGCACGATAATCTCTGCTTCGGCATCCAGCCTGCGCAAGCGCGCCGCCGTTTTCATACCGGCGGCCACCCCACCGACGATTACTACACGTTTACTCATAATGTCACCTCCAAGAATGATTTTAACGTTGTCTTACTATTATGAAAATTTAACAGTCCAAACTGCTTCTGTCAGCAAATATTACTCTATAACCATTATAACAAAACAGCCTTCGAAAGCAAAGCTACGAAGACTGTTTACAAAAATTATTATATACTATTTTGCTTCATACACACTCAGCGCTTCCATTGCCAAGGCGTAGCCCGCAAAGCCCAGGCCGCAAATTTGGCCGACACAGCCTGCCACCGTTACAGAATGATGACGGAACTCCTCACGCTGATGGATGTTGCTGATATGCACCTCAATCGCAGGAATATTTACTGCCTTCAATGCGTCCAGAATTGCTACGCTGTAATGCGTAAACGCCGCCGGATTGATAACAATGCCGTCAAAATGACCGTAAGCATTCTGAATAGCGGTAACTATATCGCCCTCATAATTGCTCTGCAGCAGCTCCACCTCTACGCCAAGGCGGTCGGCCGCCGAGCGGATGTAAGCACACAGACTGTCATAATCATCACGGCCATAGATATTTTTTTCACGGATGCCCAGCATATTAATGTTAGGACCATTCAAAACTAAAATTTTACGCATCTTTATCCCTCCAGCTTAGCGGTAATATTCAGCAGCTCATGCAAAACTCTGCCGAAATCGCCATTATTATCAATAGTATAATCCGCATATTGGCGGTACAGCGCAATACGCTCGTTATATAAAGTATAAAGCTTCTGCTTATCGGCAGCTAGCAACGGACGCGCATCACCGGCAATACAGCCGATGATGTTTTCCGGCTTGCGGTCGATAAAAACCACAACACCGCCGTGCTTCAGCAGCTCCATGTTTTCCGCACGCTTTACGGCACCTCCGCCTGTTGCGATAACAGCTCCGTCACATTCCGCCAGATACGCCAGCGTGCGCGTTTCCGCTTCGCGGAACGCTTCCTCGCTTTCCGCGAAGAATGACTTAATCGTGCGCTGCTCACGCTCTTCGAGGACAGAATCGGCATCATAAAACGGCAGCTGCAAGCGTTTCGCCATGCGTTTGCCAAAGGTGCTTTTGCCGCAGCCCGGCATACCAATCAGCACGATGTTTTTCATATATTCTGCTCCAAATCCTGCATGATTTTGACGATAAGTTCGCTGTCGTATTTTTCGCCCTGCCAGATTTCCTGGGCAGCCACAGCCTGTGCCACAAGCATGAACAGACCATTGACAGTCTGCATCTTCGCCTCGGCAGCCTGCTTCAAGAACAATGTCTGCTTAGGATTATAAATCAAATCAACGGCAGCATCAAAATTGCTGATTTCCTCAGGCGTAACCGGTGCAGCATTAACCTTGGGATACATGCCCACAGGCGTGCAGTTGACAATCACATCACCGGTCAGCGCTGCCAAGCCGTCATAATCAATAAACTTGCACTTAGGCGCAATCTTGAGAAAATCCTTATCAACATGGGCAACATCTCGCGTAACAAGATACAGCTTGCCGACACGCTTATCAACCATATATTTGACAACCGCACGCGCAGCGCCGCCGGTGCCCAGCACCGCAACACGCTTAGCGCGCACATCAATATTGTTGTATTCCAGCATTCTGCCAAAGCCGAAGTAATCGGTATTGTAGCCTTCGGCACCGTTTTCATCAAATTTAATCGTATTTACAGCGCCGATAGCCTTAGCCTCACGTGTAATGCTGTCCAACAACGGCATAACATGTAATTTATGCGGAATGGTAACATTGCTGCCCGCATAATTGGCACGCAGCTCTTCCATGCGCTTAGGCAAATCCTCCTGCGGAGTTTCCAGCAGCGTATAATCGCCCTCAATGCCTGTATACTTAAAAAACAGCTCGTGAATCTGCGGTGAAAGGCTGTGTCCCAGTTTACCGCCCAAAAGTCCGTAATGCTTCATCTGTTTATTCCTTTCGCTCGTAAGCACGATAATTGCCAAGAACCTTGCAATAGGTGCTCTTCGATTTTATTTCTTCCATCACATCAATAACCAGCTGGTCTGCCAGATTACCGGTAACATCAATGTAGAAAAAGTATTCCCAAGTTTTGCCGACAATCGGTCGCGATTCCAGATTCAGCATATTCAGGCCCATATGGTAGAAGCTGGCAAGCATTTTATACAGTGAGCCTGTTTCATGCTTCACGGCAACAATCAAGGTAATCTTATTTGCGTTCGCTACGATTTCCGGATTTTTGGCGATAATAACAAAACGGGTATAATTGTTGCTGTTGCTATTGATGGCCGGCGCAATAACCTTCAAATTATATAGCTCTGCTGCCTGCTTACCGGCAATAGCACCCAAGCTTACATCCTGCTTTTCGGCAACCTCCTCCGCACTCTTAGATGTACTGAAATAAGGAACCTGCTCTATATCCGGATAGTCACGGAAGAAATCAGCGCACTGCTTCAAGCCCTGCGGATGCGAATACACTGTTTTAATCGTACTAAGTGACGCACCCTCGCAGCCTAACAGGTTTTGCTCTATCTTCACGCACTGCTCGCCTACGATACTGCAATCATACTGACGCAGTAAATCATATACCTCGGTAATACCGCCGGTCGAAGAATTTTCAATAGGCAGTACTGCATAATCCATAGTGCCATCGCTGATACCGGAAATTACTTCTTCAAAGGTCTGGAAGTGATGACGATTGTAGCGGCGTCCATGAAAATATTCCTCTAACGCCTGATGCGTAAAGGAGCCTGCAGGACCGAAGCAAGCAACCTCATAGGTTTTGTCGTTTGCTTCCGACAGCGCAGTTTCTTCCAGCAGACAGGCCTGATCGATAATACCGCGCATAATATTTTTCACAGCCACTGAATATTCCTTGTTCTCCAAAAAGCCTGCAACCTTTTCGATAACCTTAGCTTCACGGTTTTTGTCCTTAACAGGCAGGCCTTTGGATTTTTTATAGGCAGCCACCTGCATTACCAGGTGCAAACGGCTTTCCAATACGTCTGCCAGCTGCTGGTCAACCTTATCTATTTCTTGGCGGATTTTTTCTAAATCAAGCTCCTGCATCTTATTTCTCCCATTTCTTCGCTTCTAAAAGTAAATCCCACAGCGTCCACGCTACCACTGCTTCGATAACAGGCACAGCGCGCTGCACAATACATGGATCATGCCTGCCGACAATCGCCAGCGTTGTATCCGCCTGCTCCTTAAGGCTCACCGTCTGCTGCTCGCGCGCAATCGACGGTGTCGGCTTAATGGCCACGCGCACTACCAAAGGCATGCCATTGGTAATACCGCCGGTAACGCCGCCGTTGTGGTTCGTCAGTGCCTGCACCTTGCCGTCAACGTAATGCAAAGCATCATTCGCTTCAGCACCCGTCAGCCCGGCAAAGCCAAAGCCATCGCCAAATTCTACGCCTTTAACGGCAGGTACGGAAAAAAGTGCATGACTCAGCATGCTTTCCACAGAATCAAAATACGGTGCGCCGATGCCCGCAGGCAAATGCAGTGCAATGGCTTCAATAACACCGCCCACGCTGTTAAGCTCGCTCTTAGCCTGCAAAATGCGCTCCTGCATTTTTGCGCCGACAGCATCATCCATAACCGCAAACTTTTTCGCATGCAGCGCTGTTAATGCTTTACCACTTACACCCATAGGATTGAAGCATTCTTCTTTTATATCGTTAATCTGCAGAATATGCGAACCGACAACAATACCGTACTGCGCCAGCGCCTGCTTGGCCACAGCACCGGCAAAAACGAGCGGTGCCGTCAGTCGACCGGAAAAATGGCCTCCGCCGCGATAATCATTAAAGCCCTGATACCGCACATGCCCTGCGTAATCTGCATGACCGGGGCGCATCTTATCTGCCAGAATACTGTAATCCTTGGAATGCTGGTCACTGTTGACGATACGTGCGCACAGCGGTGTACCTGTTGTAAAGCCATTGAAGAAGCCGCTTTGGATTTCTACCATATCGCTTTCCTTGCGTGCTGTGCTCAACGCATTCTGTCCGGGAGCACGACGCGCCATTTCCGCAGCAATCGCCGCTTCATCAAGCGCCAGTCCCGGCGGCAGTCCATCCAGCACTACGCCGATGGATTTACCGTGCGATTCGCCGTATATCGCCATTTTTATATTCATGCCAAAAATTCCGCTCATGCCAGCACCTCAATTTTTCCGCCTACGCTTTGGTAATCCTGCCAGAAGTCAGGATAAGACTTGCTTACACTGCCTGCGCCGGTTAAGGTAATAGGTTCATTGCAGCATTGTGCGGCAATAGCCAAGCTCATAGCGATGCGATGATCATTCCAAGCATCTACCTCTACGCCGCCGCGCAAGCCTTCCGGCTTGCCGCTAATCGTCAGGCCTTCCGGCTCTTCCGTAATCGCCGCACCCATTTTATTTAACTCGCTTGTAATAGCCACCAGCCTGTCGCATTCCTTGATACGCAGGCGTCCTGCGTTGATAATCTTCGTTGTTCCCTCGCTGACTGCTGCCAGCACTGTAAGCACAGGAATAATATCGGGGCAATTTGAAGCGTCTATTACCGTTGCCTGCGTTGCACTGCTGTTTACGGTTACGCTGTCATCTGTTTTGGCAATATCAGCACCCATGCGCTGCATAATTTCTACAACAGCCTTATCCCCCTGCAGCGAAGTAAAGTCAACACCGCTTGCCGTAATGCCTGCGCTCAAAGCACCGCCGACAGTCCAAAAGGCTGCCTGCGACCAATCGCCCTCAACCTTGCTGTCCTGCGCTTTAAAATGCTGCTTGCCGGGCACAAGATAATGACGATGTGCACCATCTACATTTTCTACTTTAACACCGTACTTCGCCAAGCAGTTCAGTGTCATATCTACATAAGAAGCAGATTCCAGCGGCGAAGTAATGATAATTTCGGAGTCGCCCTTTAATAACGGCAAAGCAAAAAGCAGACCGCTGACAAACTGACTGCTGACATCTCCCGGCAGTTCAAATTTACCCGGCATCAGATGACCGTTGACTGTCAACGGCAGATTGCCGTTATCATTAAAATATTGCACAAACTGCTTATCAAGAATATCGTAATACGCCTGCAAAGGACGTGATACCAGCTTTCCGTGACCGATAAAGGTCAGCGGACAGCCAAGATTTGCTCCCAAAGGAATAAAAAAGCGCAAGGTTGAACCGGATTCACCGCAGTCAACATTATCTGCCGCCGCAATCGGATGACCTGTGCCCGTAATCTGCAAAGCCTTACGTCCCTCTATCATGCTGGGAATTTCATCAACACTCACGTTCATAGCACGCAGAACGCGCATCGTTGCTTCAATATCCTTGGACATGCTGATATTATCGACAATGCTGGTGCCGCCTGCAAGACCTGCACAAATGATTTCTCTGTGTCCCATACTTTTAGATGACGGAACCTGCACAGTTCCTGCTAATTTTGCAGGATAAATTTTAACCTTTTCCATTTAGCCTCACCCCAAATACCTTGGCACTTGCTGCCAATCTACTTTCTGCAGTATGCCCTCGCCTATCTGCTTTAAAATAATGAGGGTAATGCTGTTGCCGTTCTTTTTCTTATCTCTTGCCATCGTATCAAGCAGCTGCGCCTTTTCTACGCCCGCAGTCAATGGCAAATTATACTTTTCGAGTACGCTCTTAATACGCTCGGCGCTGCCTTTAGCTGTCATTCCCAGCTCTTCAGTGCACTTTGTCAGCTGATACATGCCAATCGCCACACCCTCGCCATGCGTGAAGCTGCTGTAGCCAAAATGCTGCTCTACAGCATGTCCCAAGGTATGACCGAAATTCAGCAGCATACGCAGGCCTGTATCAAATTCATCCTGCTCTACAATGCGCGCTTTTATTGCACAGCAGGTAGCAACCACGCTGTCAATATCTGCCAACAGCTCCGCATCATCGGCATAGCCGGCAATTTTTTCAAAAAGCGCTGCATCCTTAATGCAGCCGTATTTAATCGCTTCAGCCAAACCATCATGCAAAAAGCGTGTAGAAAGCGTTGCCAGTAAATCTGTGTCGATAAATACAGCCTTCGGCTGATAAAAGGCACCGGCAAGATTTTTGCCGGCCTTCAAATCTACGGCAACCTTACCGCCCACGCTGCTGTCAATCTGCGCCAGCAGTGAGGTTGGTATCTGTACAAAAGCAATGCCACGCATAAAGCTGGCAGCGGCAAAGCCACCCAAATCGCCGACAACACCGCCGCCAAGCGTCAGCACAACGTCAGTGCGCGTTAGTCCTGCCGCAGCAAGCTGCTCCAGTACATCACTGAGCACCTGCATATTCTTGCTCTGCTCACCTGCTTCAATTACCACCTTATGCACAACAAGGCCAGCCTCTTCGAGGCTAGCCTGTAATTTTGCTGCGTATAAGGGTGCAACATTTGTATCGCTTATAATTGCTGCCTTGCGCGCCTTCGGCAGCAAAGCTGCAACCTTAGAGCCGACCTGCGGCAGCAGGCCGGCGGCTATTTCAATATCATAGGCATGAGCGCCTAATGCAACATGAATTTTCTTCATTAAAAAAGCTCCCTTCTCCGTGCTCCCGCCTTGCGCATCAGCTCCTTCAGCTTTTCGCCGTCATCACTGCGCAGAGCTTCGCGCCACAGCACCAGCTGCTCCATATATCTGTCTATTTCATCCGCAACCTTTTCCCTGTTGGCCAGGAACAGATTGCACCATAATTCAGGATTGATATCTGCTACACGAGTGCCATCTCGGAAGCTGCCGGCAACGAAGTACTTGGTCTTATCATCAAAGGAAGCGCTGTCCATAAGCGCTACCGCAGTAACATGCGGCAAATTGCTGGTATAGGCAATCGTGGCATCATGCTGCGCCGGTGTTACCTGCACCGTATGCTTGCAGCCAAGAGCCAAAGCAAATTGCTCCAGCCAGCTAACAGCAGCCTGTGTGTTATGCTTTTCCGGCACGATGATGTAATTCGCATTCTGAAAAATATGCGCATCGCTCATGCCCAAGCCGCTGCCCTGACGTCCGGCCATCGGATGGCCGGAAATAAATTCCATGCCATCCTTTAAAAGTGCCTGCCCTCTGCTGATCATATCGTTTTTAATGCCTGCAACATCAGTCAGCAAAACGCTTTCATTAAAGAAATCAACGTTTGCAGCTATAAAGCCCACGATTGCTTCAGGATAAATAGCGCAGATAATTACGTTGGCCTCCTTAAGTCGGTTATCAGGCTCAGTCATGCCAATATCAACCAACCCCTGCTGCTTCGCTTCCTGCAATGTTGCTGCATCACGCTCTATACCGATAATCTGCTTAACGCCCAGCTTACGCAATGCTTTGGCATAGGAGCCGCCAATCAGCCCCAGGCCAACGATAGCAAAGCTGAGCACCTGCCACTTTGTACTTCTATTTTCGCCACCAAAATCAGCTTCCAAAAAAATCACTCCTAATCTGCCATACTACTATTATAACTCTCTGCCGACAATGTTCGCAATGCCTCTGAGGTCGCCCATCAGCTTAGCAAAACGGTCCGGCTTTAAGGATTGGGCACCATCACACCATGCTGCTTCTGGATCGTTATGTACTTCAATCAAAAGGCCGTCTGCGCCGACTGCAACTGCTGCCTTAGCCAAAGGCTCTACCATCCACCACATGCCTGCTGCATGACTCGGGTCAACTACTACCGGCAGATGACTGAGTCTTTTTACTGCAGGAATAGCACTTACATCAAGCGTATTGCGGGTGTAGGTTTCAAAGGTACGGATACCGCGTTCGCAAAGGATAACTTTTTCGTTGCCCTCGCTCATGATGTATTCCGCTGCCATCAGCCATTCCTCAATTGTTGCTGCCAGACCACGTTTTAACAGAATAGGCTTATTGGTTTTGCCCAATTCCTTGAGCAAATCGAAGTTCTGCATATTGCGGGCGCCGACCTGAATCAGATCAACGTCTTCAACAAAGCGTTCCACCATGTAAGGTGACATGATTTCCGTAACAATCGGCAGACCGGTGGCAGCTTTGGCATTCTTCAGGAAATCCAGGCCCTTTTCCTTCAATCCCTGGAAGGAGTACGGAGAAGTACGAGGCTTGAAGGCACCGCCACGCATCAGCGTAGCGCCTGCGGCCTTAACATCCTTAGCAATTTCCGTTACCTGCTCTTGGGTTTCTACGGAACAGGGACCTGCAATAACCTGCAGCTTTTTGCCACCGAACTTTCTGCCTGCAACATCAATAATGCTGTCCTCGGGGTGGAACATGCGGTTCGCACGTTTGAAAGGCTCCTGCACACGCATTACCTTTTCTACACCCTCGACAACACGCAAAAGGTTGATATCCAACGCGCTGGTATCACCAACAACACCAAACAGTGAAGCATTTACGCCATCACTGGCATGAATCTGAAAGCCCTTGCTTTCTAATTGGTTTTTCAGCTTAGTTTTTTCCTCAACAGTTGCATTTTGTTTGAATACGATAATCATGATAAAATCTCTCCTTTAATCTAATCTACAATACTACAATACTACTCCCAGATCAGGAGTTATTACAAACCCTTACGCTTTTTGATATTGCTAAGGGATATTGCCTTGACTTACATATCTCTGCCGACAATTCTGGCAATACCTTTCAGCTCACCCATCAGTCTGGCAAAGCGTTCAGGTCTTAAGGACTGCGCGCCATCACAGAGCGCTGCTTCCGGATTATTGTGGACTTCAATCAAAAGTCCGTCGGCACCGACTGCTACAGCAGCCTTCGCCAAAGGCTCTACCATCCACCACAGTCCTGCTGCATGGCTTGGGTCAACTACTACCGGCAGATGGCTGAGCTTTTTCACAGCGGGAATTGCGCTTACATCAAGTGTGTTGCGCGTATATGTTTCAAAGGTGCGGATACCGCGTTCGCAAAGGATAACGTTTTCGTTGCCCTCGCTCATGATATATTCCGCTGCCATCAGCCATTCCTCAATCGTTGCTGCCAGACCACGCTTCAACAGAATAGGCTTATTGGTTTTGCCTAATTCCTTCAGCAATTCAAAGTTCTGCATGTTGCGGGCGCCAACCTGAATCAAATCTACATCCTCTACAAAGCGCTCAATCATATAAGGTGACATGATTTCTGTAACAATCGGCAGGCCTGTTTCCTTTTTGGCACCTTTTAAATATTCCAGGCCAACCTCCTTCAAGCCTTGGAAGGAATACGGCGATGTGCGGGGCTTGAAGGCGCCACCGCGAAGCATCGAGGCACCGCCCAGCTTGATGGACTTGGCAATGTCCGTAACCTGCTCCTGCGTTTCTACGGAGCACGGACCTGCGATAACCTGAATCTTACGTCCGCCGACTTCAACACCGCCGACATTAATCACGGAATCCTGCGGATGGAACATGCGGTTGGCTCGCTTAAAAGGCTCCTGCACACGCATTACCTTGTCTACCGCATCATCAATACGCAGCATATTGATATCAAGCGTGCTCGTATCGCCGATGATACCGAAGATGGTCATGTTGACACCATTGATTTCGTTAATCTGGAAGCCCTTGCTTTCCAAATTGCTGCGCATCTTCGCTTTATTTTCCTCCGGCGCTCCCGGCTTGAATACTATTACCATAAATTGTCTCCCCTTCGTTCTGACACCCTTGTCATTTAATTTACCTTACTGCTATAAGCTACCATGCTATAAAAAAAGCAGGCTCCCGTAAAAGAGCCTGCTGTAAAAGCTAAATCTTAATTGCAAGCACTGCGCTTGCAAATACTATTTATAGTCTCCAATACGATGATTACTGCTATATGATTTTTCCCATGCAAAATAACCGGTGCTAAAATAATAGTTAAATACCGGTGCGTAATAAAAACCATATTCAATTGCAGTGTTCATCATTTTAGATTCCATCATTTTCACCTGCAACAACTTCAGCATTTCCTTATGCTTCAAAATTTATCGCCGCAATCAGCGATTGAGGTTATTTTACTCCTACTGCTCTGCAAACGTCAAGGAAAAAGCTAAATTTTATTTATTTTTTATCTGACGGCACTTTTATTGTAAAGTAGGTTACAGTAATAATGCTATCTTCAAAGCAGTAACACAAAATTTTACTGCTGATTTATAAGACACAGTATTTTTAAGCCTACTTATAAATTTTGCCACCCGCTCCACAGCAGCATCAGCGCTCCTATAAGCACCACCGTCAACGCCAGCTTACGGAACAGATGCTGATTCAGGTGATAGAAAAATTTTTCTCCCAACCAGATAGCCAATAGCATCACCGGTATAGTATACAGCAGCAAACTCCAATCAACAGTACCGCTGACATTGCCATAAAAATAATTTACCAACACCGTCAAAAAGCCGCTTAAGCCAAAGAACCAGATCATGTTAGCCCGCATAACATCCTTCGGCAGCTTTTCGTTAAGAAAATATAAAACCAGCGGCGGTCCGCTGACGCTGGTAGATGCGCCGAAAAAACCGCTCAAAATACCTGCACCCAAACGTCCGCAGGTTTTATTTTTTATCGGCAGCATACATTGCAGGCTCAACAAAATCGTGGCAGCCACAAGCACCGCTCCCAAAAACACCTCCAGCTGTGCCGCAGGCAGCACCTTCAGTACCCAGCTTCCGGGAAGCATGCCCATGATACTTCCCAATGTCGTCAAAATAACGGTTTCTTTATCAAAGCCGTCGCGCACTCTGTACATAGTAATCGCCCGCAGGACCAGATTCAACAGCAGTACAAAAATAACCGCCGCTTTTACAGACATCACCAAAGTAAGCACAGGCATAGCCACCAAAGCGAAGCCAAAGCCGGAAACAGTAGAAAAAAACGACGCGGCAAAAATAATCCCGATTGTCAAAATAATAGCAGTACAATCCATTAGCTTCTCCCTTACAAATGAGATATTATAAATTTAATTGTAGCAAGTGCAGAATATGCCGTCAAATTAAATATCATATTAAAGCCAAAAATCCGTGCAAACCAAAGTCAAGCTTCTGTTTACACGGATTTTCTATTTCAGCTTTCTTCCAAAACACAGGGATTAGTCAAAGCGCCTACGGCATCTGCACGACAGCGGTTGCAATGCTGCATCTGCGGCATCCACTGCTTGCAAATATTACGCAGCTGCATAATTTCTTCGGCCGCAGGCTCCGCAAGATGAGCAAAGCCGGTTCCCTCCACCGGCAGCATCGGTAAAATATTCTGCAGCTTCGCTCCCAACAAAGCCATACGTCTGGCAATCGCCGGGATTTCCTGTATATTCACGCCGGGGATAGCCACCGTATTTATCTTCACCTTCACGCCGTATTCACCAAGCAGCTGCAATCCTTCTATCTGTCTTTCCAACAACAGCGCAGCAGCCTCTTCGCCGACATATTTTTTGCCGTCATCATTGATAAAGCTGTAAATATGCGCGCCGGTGTTGCTTGTAATCGCATTCACCGTCACCGTAACATAATCAACGCCCAAGGCTGCAATTTCCTTGGCATACTTCGGCAGATACAGGCCGTTAGTTGATAAGCAGAAGAAAACATCCTTATCAACCTCACGAATCATGCTCAGCGTTCTGCTGACCGCCGGCCAGTTGGCCAATGCATCGCCGGGCCCGGCAATACCTGCTACCGTCAGTTTCGGTACCTTAGCCTTCATCTGCAAATACCACTCGACTGCATCCTCCGGCACCATAACACGAGCTACGACACCGGGACGGCTTTCATTTACACAGCTATATTTGCGCAGGCAATAGTTGCACTGCATATTGCATTTAGGTGCCACAGGCAGATGAATACGGGCGTAATCGCTACATTTAGCTGTAAAACAGGGATGTGTTTCAAGCTCACTCATGATTTACCTCACAAATACTTTCACGCAAGCCGGCATATCGGCCATCGGATTTATACTGCTGCTGCAAAGCACCGTTAACAATCTGCTCAATGAGCAAGGCAGCACCACGCGCTCCGACCAGCGTATTATCTGTAAAGCACAGCCGGTCAAAGGCAGGATAAGCACAGCGCACTAACGGCACCTGATATGTATCAGCCAAATTCTTTAAGAACGAAGAACCGCAAAACAATACCGGATTTTGTTTTGCTGCAGCCTCCGCCATTTTATCAAGACTGAATTCTGCCGTATCCTCGGCAACCACAACGCGCATGCCCAGTTCTTCGGCAAAAAAGCTCTGTAAACCCTCTAAATGTGCCTTGTCCGTAGCCAAAGCCACCGGCAGCTGATACAAATTCACCAGATAATCGGCACTGCGATAAACGAGCTTTTTAGCCGCAGCTTCCAATTCTGCCAGCTCATCGAAAAAATCAATTTTCAACGCTTCACCTAATTGACGCAAAAACTGCTGCATGCCAGCCACACCATAAGGATAAGCGCATTTGATATACGGCACGCCAAATTTTTCCTGCATCTTTTGTGCCAACGGCTCACCGTAGCCAAAGCAGATATTCAGCTCTGCCTGCGGCATCGCTGCGATATCGCGCAGGCTGCAATCCTGCAGCGCGCAGTTAATTCTAACCTTCGAACCTAAAAATTTCTTCAACTCGGACAAGTCATTATCCGCATAGGGATCATCGTTCATTATGCCAAGAATATTTATCGTAGCAGCTTGTTTTTTCTCCGCATTTTGAAGCAATGGCAGTAAGGCTAAATAAGCTGCTTCTACACCGCTGTCGATATTACCTGCGTATCCGGGCGCTTTTACATGCAGCAATTTTTGCGAGCTTTCGGTAGTAGCCAAAATACCGTCTACATCATCGCCAATCATATTCGGCACGCAGCCGCTGACTACAAATACCGCACCGCAATGTGCAAAAATACGCTCTGCCTCCTGCAAGGCTTTACGCAAAACCTTCTCACCGCCATTAACAACATCTTCATCATAGATAACATCAGAGGCCTGACGTACATCATATGGCTTGCCTGCATATCTGAATGTCAGACTGCCCCACTGACAGCCGACAACGGAATGCTGCAGGATTAAGGCATCCTTAATACCGCCAAGAGCACGCACAGCACCAAACAAAGCACAGCTACTTAATGGTTTCATTATTTTCTTTGCCTCCATATTCTGCTATACAGTTCGCGTGATGCTTTACTGTCTTTATCAGCCTCGCGCATCGGATAAAATACCGGGTCATAGGGCAGCTTGCTCAGCAAAAGACTGCTGCCTGTACGCTGCGGTTGCTGCAGCATCTGCCAAACCTCTTCCATAATATCCACAAAGCCCTGATAATTCCACACCGAACGGTCAAACAAATTATAGAGCACCGGAACATTTAAAGAAGCATAGCGCGGATGACCATTGCAAATAACAAAATCACAGCTCTGCGCAGCTTCACGCAAAGCATCCTCCGAAGGCTCCAATAAAACTTGCGCCTCACAGCCATACTCAGCCTTAGCAAGCTCTATCCTGTCCTTAAATCTCTGTATCATTGCATCATCCAAACCGGTTTCCGCCTGGTAGGAAGGATTCATGATAATACATATCTTCTCAATCGGCAGACCATAATCCTGCTGATAAACACGCAGAGCATCCGGCAAATATGCAATACCGTGCGCAATTAAGCAAAACTTATACTTGGCAAATTCCGCACGCAGCTCCTGATACCGGGCGGCAACCCGTTCATATTCTTCCTGCAGCACGCGTTCAACAGCATCCTCACAGCCAAGCATTTTTCCTATTTGCCT